>Ga0181593_10003724_pt1 | contig 13888 bp, 13 predicted proteins | sample 071ome_19_FD_133756 | JGI IMG/M metagenome (GOLD analysis project Ga0181593, IMG submission 133756) | Coastal salt marsh microbial communities from the Groves Creek Marsh, Skidaway Island, Georgia - 071413AT metaG (megahit assembly) | ecosystem: Environmental > Aquatic > Marine > Intertidal...
ACCCTGCCGGCCTGCGTCGCCCCACCGGCCCTGACCGTGGCTTCGCTGGCACTCAGCGGGGTGAGTTTGGTGCAGACCGGCAAAACACTGCCCGATCATGCGCTGTCCTCGGTCTCCCAGCGCGACTGCATCATGTTTCGCGCGACCCGCGGCGAACAGATTTGCCAAACCGAGATTGCGGCGCCCGACGGCGCGATCGCAGTGGCGTCCGGCCCGACCGACGCCTCCGGCACGCCCTGGCCCGAGGAAATCACCGCCTTCCCCGCACCGCTCGATCGCGCCCCGGCCAACGACCCGTTGCCGGTGCAGCCCGTCCAAGTCGCTTCCCTCGCGCCGATCGCCTTGCCCGCGCCGCTTGAAAATCCCAGCGAGCGCGAGACCACGGCGCGGAATGACCCGACCCCCGTCGCCCCTTCGCCAGATCTTGGGCCTGCAACGGGCACCCGCCAGGTCGTCACGGCGATGCCATTCGATCCGTCGCCCACCCCGACGACGACCGCCGAGCCCCGGTCCGAGATGGCGGTCAAACCGGTGTCGCCGACGCCGAGCACGACGACGCGCGCCGAAACCGTTCGTCACCTCGTGGTCGGTAGCTTTCGCGATCGCGATCGCGCGGCCGCGCAGGTCCGTCGCCTTGGTGATAGCGACCTCACCATCGTCACCGCCACCGTAAAGGGCCGCGTGCAATACCGTGTCGTTGCCGGTCCTTATGCCGATGCCGACCTATCCGCCGTTAAGCGCGACTTCGCCGCGCGCGGCATCAAAGGCGCTTGGCCCATCACACTTCGTGTAACGCCCGCCGGATTTCAGATCGCGGCGCGCTAGGCAGCGTCCATCTACGTGCCGACGTCCGGCGACGACTTGCCGCGCAGACCGCGACCGAGTCGAGTCGACTGGATCGCGCTGACCAAGTCCCGGTGGCGCGCGCCTTGCGATCCTTCGCGACGCACGCCGTTGCACCGCCCAAATCGCGTCATTCCGAACAGGCCGCCTCGTCCTTGTTCATGACGAAGCGATCGTCCTCGGTGCGGTAGTGAATCGCCTGTATGACCGCTTTAGTGGGCGAGAACGCGCGATACATCATGCAGCCCGTGTCGTCCTTGGCGATCGGCACCATGTAGACGTCATCGCCCACCGCGATGGCCCCTTCGGGCACCTCGGCGGCAGACGTTGCCGGGGTTGCTCCGGCTTTTTCGCCGGTATCGCTACTCATGGATTCGCCCCCGCACGCCACCAAAGTCGCGGCCAGCGCCGTCGCCCCAACCAAGTTTAGAAATCGAGCCATAGTCTAATCCCTGTACCAAATGCCGGTTTGGCGCTGTTGTCGTGGCCGGGGTTCACCATCATTACGCCATAGGTCGCGGCGTTGATCGTACGGGTCGGGTGCCAACGATAGGCCAATTGCAGATCGATTTCCCGTCCTGTCGGCGTGACGTCGACGCGCTCGCTTTGATAGTGAATGGCGCCACCGGGCACGGGCTCGGTGCCCAACGGGATCGGTAGGTCGGCTTGCGCGCCATAAACCCGCAGCGGCTGTTACACCGCCAACCCGGCGCGATCGCCGCGCTGGAACAGGTCCGACTGCGTCAGCCCGAACGAAAACGCATTCGCCAGCACCGAGCTCCAATTGTTGAGATACCCATCGCCGGCATACAGCACGTCGGCCTGGGCGGCGGTATAGCTGGCGTGCGCCGCGAGCGTCGCGCTCACCGGGACCGACGCCCCGAAAGTGACAAACGTACTTTCGCTGTCGCCTATCGCGCCGAACGCGCCGCTTGAGGTCGAATTGAACATCGCCGCGTTTTCCTGCGCAAAGCCGACGCCGACCCGCAGCACCGGGCCGAACGACAGACCGTGCGTCAGCGATGCTTGGATCAAGCTGTCGCCGCCTTGATCGGTAAACGGGTCGGTCTCGGTTTCCATGAACCCCAGACTGATCCGCGTGCGGTCATCGAGCCGGTAGCTTGCCCCGCCGCCGTCGCCTTTGCCGACCAACGAAAGTTGCGGCGCGTTGACGAATTCGAGCCCGACGAACGGACTCGCCGCGCCGGCAAAGCGCGCGACGTCGTCGAACAACTCGGTGCTCGACGCGTTAAGCGCGAGCGACACGCCGACATCGCTGCCGATATGTCCTTGGTAGAATGCGGATTGCACGGTTTGGGCGTCGCGTGGCGGGGCCACGTTGCCGAAGTCCAACAGATCCTCGCGGTTCTCGATGGCGGGGCCCATCGTCAACGCAAGCGAGCCCGACGACCCGGTGGCGATTCGCCGCACGTCTCCCGGCGGGGCGGCGATGAAGCCGGCGACGCCAGGATCGACGGTCGCGTTCTGAACCACATTGCGTAAGTCGGTGTTGAAGGGGCGGTCGAACGCGTCGAGGACGATCGCTTGACTAAGAAACGCTTTGCTTTGCAATGCATTGCCGAAGGCCGGCCCCAAGGTGAGGGCGCTGGCCCGCAGGTCCTCGCTGCTGTCGCCGATCTTGTTGCCCGTCGGCAGCGACGTCAGCCCTTGCGACTGAAACGCGCCGGCAAGGTTGAGCAAGCCGCGACCGAACGTCGTGTCGGTGCCGTTTGCGCCCAAGTCCGTCGCGCTCGTGAACAACAACGATACCGCCTGTGCGGTCGTCATCGTCGGAAAACGCTGCATCACCACGGCGAGGGCGCCGGCGACATGCGGCGCGGCGAACGACGTGCCGTTCACGGTGCGCGTGCCACCGCCCAGCGACAACAGGTTGGTCGTAACGATGCCGACGCCGGGTGCGACTAAAAACCCGCTGGCGGTATCGCCGGCGCGGTTGCTGAAAGATGCGATCGCGTTGGATTGGTCGGTCGCACCGACGGCGATCATCTTGCCCTGGGCGTTGAACCCGTTGCACAGGCCACCGCCACCGGTGCAGTTCGCGAGGCGTGCGGTGAATAATGCCTCCGAACCGCCGGAATTGCCGGCTGCCGCAATCACCGCAACATTATTGTTCACGGCGTTCTGTAGCGCGTTCTGAAGCGCCGTATTCGGCGCCGAGGAACCGCCAAGACTGATGTTGATGACGCGGGCGCCGTTGCTCACCGCATGGTTGATGGCCTTCGCGATATTGTCGTCGGTAAACGTGCAGCTGGTGAAGCACGAACCAACGGTGTCGGTGCGAATGGCGAGAATAGTGCTGTTGAACGCGACGCCATGCGTACCCGCGGAATTCCGCCGAGCGCCAATTACGCCCGCCACGGCCGTGCCGTGCCCCGACGTCGAGGGGTCTTGCAGAAAGGTCTTGTTGTTGGTGACGATGTCCGTGCTTGCCGCCGCGATCGCGCCCGAGAATTCCGCGTTGTTGACGTCGATGCCGGTATCGACGACCGCGACCGTAATGCCCGATCCGGTGCCGTTATTGTTGTAGGCGGTCAGCGCGCCGATCTTCGACAACCCGTAATTGGCCTGAAATTCCGCCGTGTTGAAGTTGGTGGTGCCGCCGCCGCCGCCACCACCACTCCCACCACCGCCGCCGCCGCACGCGGCGAGGACAAGTGTTGCGGCTACCGCGACCAGCCACTGCCGCGGCGTTGACGTGCGCATATTCCGGAATGTCGCCATGTCCATGATCCCCTCAATTTCCCTTGCCGCACACTATGCCGGGGCGAGGCCCGCTTTTCCTCACCCGATACCGTTAGGCTTAGTCCCCCACCACATGCACCGTTACCTGTCGCGCCTGCGGCCGTCGCCGATGTTCGAACAGGTAGATGCCCTGCCATGTGCCCAAGGCCATCTCGCCGTCCCGCATCGGCACGTTCAAGCTGGTTTGGGTGAGGGCGGTGCGCAGATGCGCGGGCATGTCGTCGGCGCCTTCTGCGGTGTGCCGGTAACGCGTCGCGCTTTCCGGCGCCAGCGACACCATAAAGTCCTCCAGGTCGCGGAGTACGTCCGGGTCGGCATTCTCCTGAATAGTGAGAGAGGCCGAGGTGTGATGGATAAACAGCGTCAGCATCCCTGTCGCAATACCGCTCTGCGCGGCGCAAGCCACCACCTCGCGGGTGATGTCATGCAAACCTGGGCGCGGTGCGCGCACCGTGAGCGTTTCTTGGAATTGCCGCATGTCACCCCATGGGGACCGCGAAGCGGATCGAGAAATAGCTAGCGGCAGGAAAACTGGTTTACCAACGCCATCGTGACGGCATCGCTGGCCGGTTCGGGGCCTGTCTTCTCTTTCTGTTTCTGCACATGCGCTACGACCGCGTCGCGCATCGCCGATAGTTTGGCGTCTTTGCCGAAACAGGCCTTGCGTTTGCCGACGCCTTGTTCGGCCAGGGCGTCGGCGATCGCCGCGACATAGCCCAAACAAATGCTGCGCCGGGCCGAGCCGGAGGGCTGCGTGCAGGCATTGAGCAGATTCTTGCCGTCCATCAATGCGGCATCGGCATGGCTTGGCGTGATGGCGAACACGAAAACGCCGGCGAGGGCGGCCGGCAACAAATGTCGAACGAACATGCGGTATCCCCTGAAAACGCGATCCTTACGAATCGTGCCGCTCGCCCGGGGCCGATGCAAGCGGGACGATATCTCGCGATCTAAACCAACAGCCCGACGGCGCAGCCGTGGACCGGTTCGACCCGCCGCGGACGTGCTTCGAAAAGGTTCATTTTGGCCAGCGCGCCCGCCAGGATCACCGCCGGCGGCGGGGCGAGGGGGCCGGTATGACCCGCGATCGCGCTATGCTCTTCTTGGGTCTGCAGCGCCGCCTGGGGGGTATGGCGCGCCTGGCGGGAATAGGTCGGGGTCGTCAGTCCGAGCGTCTCGCCCATCGGTTTCTCCTCCGTGGGGCCTTTTTCTAAGGCCCCCGGCGGATCTCTCGGCGACCCGCCATCGTCATTAACCATGCTTCGGACTATGGTTAACGAAGAGGGTAAAGATTCCCTTAACCCGGCTGCACAGGCGCAGCTTTCCTAGGGTTTCGGGATCGCGCCGAACCAGGCATAAACCGCGTTTGAACGAGAGAGGAGACGCACCATGGACGACGACAGCAAAAAAAACCGCACTCAGGATGATCCCCTACGGGCTTTATGTGATGACGGCCGAACACGACGGCGAGGTCGCGGCCGCCACGGTCAATTGGGTGACCCAAACCTCGTTCAACCCGCCTTTGCTTGCGGTCGGCGTTAAGACCGATTCGGGCGCCTACGGGCTCAGTCGCGCGGCAGGGGGATTTGCCCTCAACATTTTAGGCAAGGGCCAGCAGGGGCCGGCGTTCGCATTCTTCAAACCGGCCCAGCGCGACGGCAATACCATCAACGGCGAGCCCTATCGTAGCGGCGACAACGGGGCGCCGGTTCTAGAGAACGCCCCGGCGTGGGTGGAGTGCAAGATCGTCGAGGTAGTGGAGCAGGGCGACCACCACATTTTCGTGGGCGAGATCACGCACGCCGGTTTGTCGTCCGAAATCGAAGGGCGGCCCGACGAAGCGGTTCTCGAAATGAAGGACCTCGGCGAAAAGGTTTTCTACGGCGGCTAGTCCGAAGGCGCGTTGCGGTTGATCGGGTAGCCCGACGCGGGCCCGATCGCGGGCTGCACCAACATCCGATCGAGCCACTGATCGCGCGCGGTGCGGAACTGTTCGATGCCGATCGTCATGCCGTCGTGTCCCGCCGCCGGCTGTGCGCGATAGGTGCCGCACAGCCGATCCCACCACGGAATGTTGAACCCGAAGTTGCTGTTGGTTTCTGCCGGTACGATCGAGTGGTGCACCCGGTGCATATCCGGCGTCACCACGAAAAGACGCAGCAGCGCATCGAGCCGGTGCGGCATGCGCACGTTGCCATGGTTGAACATCGCGGTCGCGTTGAGCACGACCTCGAACACCAGTACCGCCGCCGCCGGCGCGCCGAGCGCGGCAAGGACGGCGATCTTGAAGCCCATCGACAGCAATATCTCGATCGGATGAAAACGTAGGCCCGTCGTCACGTCGAACCCGAGATCGGCGTGATGCATGCGGTGCAGCCGCCACAGCGCCGGCACCGCGTGGAACATCACGTGTTGGATGTAGATCGCGAAGTCGAGCGCCGCGAGCGATAAGACAAAGGCCAGCCAAAACGGCGCCCCTACCGCGTTGAAAAGCCCCCACTCTTGGGTTTCGGCCCAGGCCGCGAAGCCCACTGCGGCTGCGGGAAACACCAAGCGCAACACCACGGTGTTGACCACGACGATCCCCAGGTTGCTGGTCCATCGGACAAGGCGCGTGACGTCGTTGCGCCGCGGCGCGATCATCTCCCAAAGCGCCATCGCCACCAGAACGCCGATAAAAAAGCCCAGTCGAATCGTCGGTTCGTGGGTCTGTAAAAACTCGGTCATCTCTTAGCGGTTTACCCGTGCAATGCGATTGTCCAGCGCTTGGATCGTGGCGTCCAAGTCTTCCCATACATAGCTCAAGGTCGCGATATCGGCGTTCCACAATCGTTCGGATCGTTCGGCATGCATAGTTCCGCCCATCGCCTCGTAAAAAAACCGTGCCGGGTTCTGCGCCACGACCCAGATGACCGCGCGGTCCATGCGATGTCGCCGCAGCGCGGCAAACAAAGCGCGCAGCAGTGCCCGGCCCAAGCCACGTTCCTGATAGTCGTTGTCGACATAAAGCATTTGCACTTCGCCTGTCCGCACGGCGTCGCGGCCGCGCGCGGGGCCGCAGGTGCCGAACCCGACCAATGTCTCGTCGACCGTCGCCACCGTGATGGCTTCGTTCGCCCGGCGGCGCATCAGTGCGGTGCGCCAATAGCGCATCTGGCGGTCCACCGACATCCGTACCAGCATGTCCGTGGGTAGTATCCCGGCATAGGCGTCGCGCCAGGTCGCGACATGGACCTGGGCAAGGGCGGCGGCATCTTCGTAGGCGCCGGGGCGAAGACGAATCATGGGCGCAGTCTACACCGATTGGCCGCGCCGAAATCGCAAGACGAGGCAGGACAACGGCTTGTGATCCGTTTAGTCTGCGCTCCGGTCGGGCTGGGGGTGCAAACGGAAAGAACGAAGCATTGGATCAAAAGACTCTCGCCGCCGTTGAGGCACATATGGGTTGGGCCGCGGGTCGCGGCGGGAAGCCCGGCGATTTCACCGGCAACGAATTGCGCGGCGTTGATTTCTCCAAACGCGTGCTCCGCGAAGCGAAATTCGTCCGCGCCGACTGCGAAGGGGCATCGTTTGCTGCCGCAAATCTCGTTCGCACCGACTTTTTCGGCGCTAATCTGGGCAACGCCAACCTCTCCGACAGCGACCTCACCGGTGCCAATCTCCGCGGCGTCAGCCTTTACGGCGCACTGCTCGACGGCGCCGATCTGACCGACGCCGATCTCCGCGGCGGTACGGCGATCAACTACGAAACCGGCGAAGCCTACGGCGCCAAGGTGTCCAACATTGCGCGATGCCGCTTCGACGCCGCCAAACTGGTGGGCGCGCAACTCAATAACGTGAATCTCGAAGGCTCCAGTTTCGTCGGGGCCAATCTCAAGGGCGCCCATCTCGCCGGCGCCGATCTCAGCCACGTCGATTTCTCGGAAGCCGATCTCAGCGGGGCCGACCTGCGTGATGCCCAACTCGGGGGCGCGATATTGGTCAGCGCCAATTTGCAAAACGCCGACCTCACCAATGCCCACGTTAAAAGGGCGACGTTCCAGGGTGCCAATCTTAAGGGCGCGCGCTTCGACGGCGTCGACCGCGCCGAAAGCGACCTAGAGGGAGCGCCGGTGTTTGCCGACGACCGGGTTATCGAAACGCGTCAGGTCGAAACCGTCTTGGAGGAACACGTTGCCTGGGTCGCCTCCTCGGGTGACGCCGGCACCCGCGGTGACTTGTCCCGACGCCTTCTCAAGGGCATGAAATTTTCAGGCCGCGACCTCAGCGGCATGACCTTCGTCGACGCCGACCTCACCGGGGCCGATTTTTCCGGGTGCCGCCTCGTGCTGTGCGATTTCAGCGGCGCGTTGCTGGCCAAGGCGACCTTCGACGACGCCGATGCCTCCGGGGCGACGTTCATCGGCGCCGATCTCCGCACCGTTTCCTTTCGCAACGCCCTACTGGATGCGGTGCCCATCAAAGCCGCTGGTGGTGGGGTTTCCGGGCGAACGAAAACACCGATCTTTGCTGGCGCCCTTTTGGCGGGCGCCGACTTCACCGGCACCGATACCTCAGCCTGCGGTGACCTTCAGGGGATTTAGCGATGCTTTTTGACCTCATCCGAATCGTTTTCGCCATTTTTTTTGCCGCCCGTGGGGGTCTTCCTCCAGGTCGGCCTGGGCCTGCATTTCTGGCTCAATATCGTGTTGACGCTATTGGGGTATATCCACGGAATCGTGCACGCAATCTGGGTCATCGCCCGCAAATAGGGGCCGACTTCCGCCCTAATCTGCGCCGATCACGATATTGGCCCAAACCCTTTCGGGCATCGCGCAGCCAAGCCGAGGCTGTTATAATGGATCGGACAAGCTAGGCGCCGTGGGCTATGGTGCCGGGCCTTAACAGGGTAGTCAAAACAACTGGGACTGAAAGAATGAACCTACTCAAAAAACACGTATTGCCCCTCGCAGGGGCGGCGGTGTTGAGTTTGTCGGTGATCCTGCCGCAGACCGCATCGTCGGAGGAAGTCACGGTTGCCGTTCGCATGTTCGGCGCCGGGAAGGGTAACCCTTATTCTGGGTGTAACTGTACGCCGGGCGTATTCGCCTGGGCGCCGGTTTTCGAAACCCTCACCAAATTGAACGAAGACGGCACGCCGGGCCCGTTGCTGGCAACGAGTTGGGAAAACGTCGAGCCCACGCGCTGGCGCTTCAAACTGCAAGAAGGCCACGTCTTCTCGAACGGCGAGCCGGTCACCGCGCAAGCCGCAAAAGCCACCTTCGATTTCTGGTGGACCGACGAAGGCGGCGTGTTCTCGCAATCCAAGACGATGAAGAACTTCGTCAAGTCGGTCGAGGTCGTGGACGACCACACCCTCGACGTGATCACGGACGCACCGAACCCCATTCTGCCGATGAACATGCGGGACCCCGCCGTCATCGCGCCGAAAGACTTCGCGGATCGTGGCGTTGCCGGGATCACCACCAACCCCGTCGGTTCCGGGCCGTACATGATCACGTTTGCCGAAGAGGACGCGACGGCGGTGCCGAACCCGAAATCCAACCGACCGATTCGGGACGTCACCAAGATCTCGTTCAAGGTTCTGCCGGAAGCCCCGGCGCGGACCCAGGCGTTGGTCTCGGGTCAGATCGATGTGAATACCGCGATGTCGGCCGACGAAGCGACCGCCGTCGAAGCGGCAGGGATGAAAGTGTTCGCACGTCCGTCCACCCGGACGATGGGTATCTCGATCGTGTCCTATCGCAACGGTGCGCAGGTTGATGGGCCGATGGGCGACGTTCGCGTTCGCCAGGCGCTCAACTACGCCGTCGACAAGAAGGCCATCGCCGAGGCGTTGTTCTTGGGCAAATACGCCCGTCCGTCGACGCAGCCGGCATTCCCGGGCATCAACGGCTACAACCCCGCGCTCAAGGGCTATCCGTACAACCCCGAAAAAGCCAAGGCCTTGCTGGCCGAGGCCGGGTATCCGGACGGCAAGGGCCTCAAGTTCGAGGTTCGCGCCATCGTCAACGACGAGGCCTTCAAGAACGCCTACGAAGCGGCCATCCAAGACATCCGTCAGCTCGGCGTCGACGCCACGCTCATCGCCCAGCAGTTCGCGGGCACCGGGCAATGGCTCGAGCATTGGCTCAAGGGTGACTGGCCCTACGAAGCCTTCGGCATTGGTTTCGACCTGACCGCGACCATGGATGCGGCACGGGTGTGGAACGTCTTCGCGTCGTGCAAAAAGCACGGTGGCAAGGCGCCTTACTTCTGTGACGAAGGCGATATGCCGTTGATCAAGGCAGCCAACGAAGAGTTCGATCCCGAGAAACGCCGGGGTCTCCTTCGTGAACTGGGTCGGATCACGATGGAAAAAGCCCCCATCGTCTTCCTCGTCGAGTTCGACGAGCTGATGGGTTACAACCCGCGGATCAAGAACTTCTCGCACCATCTCTTGCAGATTCCGTACGAGACGTTCGAGGTGTCTTCCCGCTAGGGAACCGCCAACGCCACGAGAAAGGGCGCCTCCGGGCGCCCTTTTTTTGTTTGGATCGTTACGCCGCGCCCAGCGCGATCAACGAGCGTCCCGCGTCCGCCACGCTTTCTTTTGCGGGCCGGAACGACACGCCGGTCAAGTCCGTCACGTAGGCGCATTGCGCGTGGGGGTGTACCCCGAGGTCCGGTCGCACGGCCCGAATATTGGGGTCGACGAATGCAGCCAACCGCGTAATCCAGATCGGTAACGAGCGTTTCGGGATTTTGCGCGCCCGCTCGGGGCAGGCCTCCCGCAAGATCATACTCATATCGTGGAGCGTCAGCGTTTCCCCAGCCCCCATCAAGCGCCGACCGCCGGCTTCGTCGGTCGTCATCGCGGCCACATGCAGCGCCGCGACGTCGCGCACGTCCACGCACGGAAAGGCGATTTTCGGCAACGCGGGGTAGGCGCCGGTCAGCAGCATCTTGACGAGGTCGAGCGATGTCGCGGAGTCGGTATCCGGCGCGGGGCCCATGACGAAACCGGGGTTCACCACGGCCAGCCGTGATTTATCGTCGCCCATCGCGTCCCACGCGGCACGTTCGGCACGGGTCTTCGAGACGATATAGGCCGACAACTGATCCCACTCCGGATCGGTCCAGTCGTCTTCCGCGACTTGCACGGTTTGCGGTCGATTGGCGCGATACATCATCGCCACCATCGACGAGGTCAAAACGATACGCGCCGCGCCAGCCGCCATTGCGCTTTTGAGCACCCGCAGCGCGCCGTCGCGCGCCGCCGGCACCAGCGCCTCGCGATCCTTCGGTTGCGCCATCGGAAAAGGCGAGGCGATGTGCTGCACGTAGCGCACGCCGTCCGTCGCCTGACCCCACCCGTCATCCGCCAACAAGTCGGCTTCGCAAAACTCAAGCCTTGCGGTATCGGCGCCAATCCGCGCGATGCTCTCGCGCACGGCGTCGGCCTTGGCCATCGTGCGCACGGTGCCGCGCACCGCGTAGCCTTTGTCCAACAGCGCCGCGGCCACGTATTTCGCGATAAACCCGCTTGCGCCGGTTACCAGAACGGTATCGGTCATTTCGATCGTGCCCCGCTGTCGCTTCGGTCGTCCTCGGCGGCTGCCGTCATTCTCGGATGTTGGCGGCCGCGACGGCTTTTCAACCCGGCCCCCCGAACCAGGCCAGCGCCACCACGGCGGCTATCACCGCCAGCAACAGCAAACGCCGGTGGCGACGAATGAAGGAATCTGGGTGGCGCTCGGTCATAACGGGTAGGGGGTGTTGGAGGCCGGGACCGGAATCGAACCGGTGTACAAGGATTTGCAGTCCTCTGCGTAGCCACTCCGCCACCCGGCCTCGGGCGCGTGTATAGGTTTGGCCCCGCGGCGGGTCAAGGCTTGCCGGGGGCAGGGGATGCCGCAATCAGCGCCGCACACTCGTCGGCAAAGGCGTCCACGGCCGCCCAATCGGTGTAGTCGTGATCGACCGAGGTATCGGTGTCGCCGCCGCTACGCCGCGCGATCCGCCGCATTACCAGGCGCACCAAGGGATTGTACTGCCGATAGCGCAGCGCCCCGGCAAAACCATGCGTCAGACCGGGCGTCCAACCGGTGGCGCGCAGGAAGCCCGCCATCAGGTCCGCCGCCGCGCCTTGATCTTCCGCCCGGGTCGAGGCGGCGACCAAACTGACCGAAAAAAAAGCGCTCGGCAACGCATTCAGGGCCGCCCGATGATGCTCAACCCAGCGCCGCAGGGCCCTGCTGTGACGGCCATAGCGCACCGGCGCGCCCAGGATCACCGCCCGCACCCCCTCGGGCGAACAGGCTTGGCTGCGCAGATCGACCACATCCACCGCCACATGTCGGGCCGCAAGGTGGGTGCCGAGCCGATGTGCAATCCGCGCGGTTTGCCCGTCATGCGATTCGAACGCGATCAACGTCGGCTGGCTCATACCGCTATTCTTGCATAAACCTCCCCGCGGGGTTTGCGGGCGATTCGCAGTTGGCGCCAGCCGAAACCAGCGGCGATGGCCGCTGGTTGTCTTTCGCCCCCCGGAACCGTATAACCGGCGCAACATAAGGGTTTGGGACACTTTGGACCGATGACCGATTACGCCGCCGCGCGCCGCAACATGGTGCTCAGCCAGTTGGAACCCAACCGGGTCAACGATCAGCGCATCCTCGACGCCATGGGCAGCATTCCGCGCGAGGTGTTCGCGCCCAAGTCGCTCGCCGGCGTGGCCTATGTCGACGAAGACCTGGAAATTGCCCCAGGCCGCTACTTGATGGAACCGATGGTGCTGGCGCGCCTGATCGATGCGCTCGCCATCAAATCCGGCGATCTCGTTCTCTGTGTCGGCAGTGCGACCGGTTACGCCGCCGCCGTGATGGCACGCCTTGCCGGTACCGTCGTCGCGGTCGAAAGCGATGCAGATTTGGCCGCCGCCGCGGGCGACAACCTCACCAAGGTCGATATCGATAACGTTGCGGTCATCGAAGGACCGATGGCCGAAGGCCAGGCCGACCAAGGTCCGTTTGCCGCCATCCTGATCGACGGCGGCGTCGAAGAGGTGCCGGTGGCGTTGCTCGAACAACTTGCCCCCGGAGGGCGCCTCGCGTGCGTCCTTCGGTCCGGACCGACCGGTAAAGCGACGCTGTACGCCGAGAGCAACGGCGTCTTCGGCCATCGTCCGCTGTTTGACGCGTCGGTGCCGGCGTTGCCGGGCTTCGCCCGACCCAAAGTTTTCGCCTTTCAATAGCGTCCCTTTGGCCCTCCGGTTGAACCCCGTGCGTTTGCGCTTATTTGTATCGGGCGGCCGGTCGGTCGAGATTGACCCTACGGCAGCGACGGACAAGCGGTCCGCGCAACGTGTACGAAGCACCTGGGTCGGCAAAGAGGGAACACACAACATGGCCATTCGTGCAAGCGTCGTTGCGGCGGCGGTCGGTCTATTGACGGTCACAACCGGATCGGCCCAGACGCTCGAAGAAGCGCTTGTCATGGCCTACCAAAACAATCCGACCCTGCAATCGCAACGCGCCTCCTTACGGGCCACGGACGAAACCGTGTCCCAGGCGCTCAGCGGCTGGCGTCCCACCGTGACCCTGTCCGGCGATGCCGGGTTGACCCACTCGGACGGCAATTCGACCGGATCGTCCGACACCAAACCGCGCAGCGCCACCGTGCGGCTCAGCCAACCGCTCTATCGCGGTGGGCGCACCGTCAACGGCATCGCCCAAGCCGAAGCCAATGTCGAAGCGGCGCGTCAGGCCTTGCGCCAAACCGAACAGGGCGTACTGCAGTCCACCGTCCGCGCCTACATGGACGTGCTGCGCGACCAAGCCGTGGTCGAGCTGAACCAAGCCAACCTCGATCGCTTGAACCGGCAACTCGACGCCACGCGCGATCGTTTCGAGGTCGGCGAACTCACGCGCACCGACGTCGCCCAAGCCGAGGCGCGCGTTTCCGGCGCGATCAGTTCGCTGGTGGCGGCCCAAGGTGTTCTCGAATCAAGCCGCGCCACCTTCCGCCGCGTCATCGGTCTCGAACCGGCCGATTTGTCGCGCGTGCCGGCACTCGGCGCGTTGCCCGAAAACGTCGAGGATGCGCGACGCATCGCCCTCGAAGAAAACCCGTTGGTGCGTCAGGCCGTTCGTAGCGAAGAAGCCTCGCGGGCCGCCGTCGAGGTCGCCAACGGCGTGATCTTGCCGTCGGTCAATCTGACCAGTGCCCTGTCGCGCGGCTACGACACCAGCAGTTTCAACGATCGCCTCGACAGCGCGTCCATCACCGCCACCGTGACCGT
>Ga0181593_10003726_pt1 | contig 13881 bp, 12 predicted proteins | sample 071ome_19_FD_133756 | JGI IMG/M metagenome (GOLD analysis project Ga0181593, IMG submission 133756) | Coastal salt marsh microbial communities from the Groves Creek Marsh, Skidaway Island, Georgia - 071413AT metaG (megahit assembly) | ecosystem: Environmental > Aquatic > Marine > Intertidal...
CCCCGCTAACAAGTTCAGGGTGGCGTGTCCAATGCATTGTACCCACCACCATGGAAAGGGTAAGAAAAGATACTCCTACGGCAAGCAACCTCATCGCTGCCACATCTAAGTCTTGAATCGGGGGGAGATAGGGCCCAAGAAAACCGGGCTTACGAGAGAGTAGGGCCTGTCTTTGAGAAAGATACATCAGGCTGACCACAGCCAGTAGACAAAAAAGCCCGTAACTAAAGATCGCAATTGAAGCATGAAGCTCAATCCAGGGATCTTTAAAAAGGCGAACATATCCACTTGCAGTCCAATAAGGTGTATCCCAGTTCTTCAAACCAAGAGAGAGGGTACCAAGTAGGAGGGAAGTACCTGCACAAAAGGTACCCAAAAGATTAATTCTCCAGACTAGACGGAGTAATAAAAAAGCGGCGATAAGGGACCATATTATGAATTGGGCCCGTTCCATCCCGTTACCCAATGGGCAACCATGTACTTCCATTCCACGAAAGTAAAGGGCCCGGGTTTGGAGAACAAAACCTGCTAGAATGAGAATCAATGGACTTTCCCTAAAAAAAGTGGGAAAAGCATGCCGTGTCTTCACCATTCCCATAACAAACGATGCACCGTAACAGGTGATCGCCAGCCATAACAAGTCTCTGACCTCGGAGAGATTCATCTATTGGGTAAGTTACTCAACATAAGGGAGATTAAGAATGACAAAGTTTGGGATGTTTGAAAATGCTCATCTTTTAGGGTTTAACTTTACCTATGGGGAAAGATTAAGACCTATCATAGGCGAAAAAAGACATAAACATGGAGGTCTTCCTTGATTTTTTAACGAACGGACAAATCTAATATTCGCTAAAAACGAATAGGGATGCAGGAATTAAAGCCTAGGCAGTAGCGTGCACCGGGGAGGAGCGGAAGTATTTACGCATCGAGGCACAGTCAGTACCTTCACAATTTACGCAGCAAGGGCGAATCTTAGAAATAAAATCATCCTGAATGTGCTCCATGACAAGCTTGGCACATAAATCGATGAATTTCTCTTCCATGTTAAAGCAGTCCACTCGGGCAAAGTGATCCACCACTTCATCGGCATAGCCTCGGAATTCAATATCAATTTCATCGAGGGTTTCAATGTGGTCCGTGGTGAAAGCGATCGGTACCATGAGGATCGCTTTCTGTTTGGTTTCAGCGATTACATCCGGTGTGGAAGGAGAGAGCCATTTAGTGCGTTGTGGTCCAACTTTGCTCTGCCAAGCCAGGGAACCTTGGTGAGCCAGTCCCTTGTCTTGCAAAACTTTTTCGATGCGGTTGACCGAGCCTTGAATCTCCTCGTTGTATTTGTCCCCCTTTTCAAGGCAGTACGATTCAGGAAGGCTATGGGCAGAATAGATGATGCGAATATCTTCATCCTTTAAACCATGCTCTTTTTTCATTTCCTCAAATTTTCGTTGGATGAGCATGGCCCAAAGTTCGGTATAATCCGCCCGGTCCCACCATTGATCAATAACGGATAGTTTGTCTCGGTACTCGGAGTTGCTTTGTTTGTCAACCCACCGATATGCATCACAAAATGAGGAACCGCTGGTGCAACAACTATGCTGGGGGTATTGAGAAAAAAGAATGATTTTTTCAGCTCCTTGGTATTTCTTGATCATCTCACCAGGACGAGGAGAGCAATAACGGAAACCGGATACACAAACATGGGGAGCGGAATCTGGGTTGAGTTGATCGAGCTTCAGTGCAATCGCTTCGCACTGGCTTTCCATGATTACTTTAGTAGGAGAATATTGTCCGATTTCTTCATAGCGTTCCTGGATTTTTGGAGTTCTGCGCCAGGCAATGAAACGACCAAGGATTTTCTGGAAGGGTAGCTTTAGAAGTTCGCGGTCCTGAAAAAGCTCCTTCAGGTATGGGTGAATTTCGTCCTTATTCTGTGGGCCACCCATATTGAGCAGGATGACTAGAGTTTTTACAGGTTTCTCTGATGTGTTCGAATTCATAGGGATCATTTCAATCTAAATACAGTTCTCTTTTTATCAGCGTACTTGGACTGAGGCAATCTTTCCAAATGAAATGCCAGAGAAAAAATTATATGATGTCTGACTGTAGGCAGTTGGGTAGGGGAGGACCACATAGGTGAGAACCAGAAAAATTCAGTCCGGGGTTTTGATCTTTCAGAAGTTTGGCAGCTTCTTTTCTCTTACCCATTTTACGATCGGGCAAAGGAATCGCCCGAGACCACCGGATGATTTTTTGAAAGGAGGGTTCGCCGGTGGTGCCCAATAGATTCTGATGTTCCTCTTTTACAAGTGCATGAAGGTCAATATCTTCGAGGTGAACCAGGTCCGGTTGGCGTTCACCCCCCACAAAAGTGGTTAGCAAGGCATGGTTCTGAGGAGCACGGCCTGGAAAAAGGGTGCTGGAAAATAAGGTTCCGAGAATCTTTCTGTTTTCCACTTCAGGAACGAGAAATCCAAATCCGTTGAGAGGGTGTTTGATTTTCCGTTTCTCATAACCATGAAAAACTAAGGCTATCGGGAAATGAGTGGAATCGATCAAATCTTCCATTGCTTCCGTTCCATCAATCCCGTCCCATATGATCTCCGATAGCTGATGAGCGGGTAAGGTACAAATAACCTGTTCAAAGGTGTTGGTTTCCTCTTTGCCAGATTGATCTTTTGTCGTCACTGCCCAATGGTTTTCCAACCGTTTCACCCGGACTGCCGGGGTATTCAGAAAGATTGATTCCTGAGGCAATTGCTGAGTGATTCGATTGGTTAATTCCTGCATCCCGTTGGGAAAGGAGAGCAAGCGAGTCTTGGGAAGTCGGTCGGGATTTTTTTTTGATTTGAGCAGCCCTTTAAACAATGAGCCATGGGTTTGCTCGAGTTCCTGCAGGGCAGGAAAGGCGTATTGAAGAGAAAGGCTCTCTGGCTTGGCTGCATAAACTCCCGAAAGAAAGGGGTTTCCTGCATAGGTGAGTGCTTCCTGACCCAGTCTGCGGGAAATAAACTCGGCCACATTCTCATTATGATTTTTGCCCTTTGAGATGAAAGGCTCGAGCAGGAGGCGCATTTTTCCCATGGGGGAAAGAAAAGAACTGCTCAAAAAAGAAGCTGGGCTATGGGGCAGGGAGATTAATTGTCCTCCCCGTACAATGAAGCGCAGGTTGGCCTCGAGGTTTGCATCTATGGCCTGTTCGAGAATCCCCAGTTCATTCAGTAGGTTGGAAACTTCCTGACTCCGTAAGCTGAGAGTATTGGCTCCATAGTCAATCAGGTATCCATCGATTCTTCTCGATTGTAAAACGCCACCTGTTTGAGGGGAGGCTTCGAATAGGGTGATTTTCTCTCCCCGCTTCTGGGCATGCCATGCATGGACTAATCCAGTCAGACCACTTCCAAGAATGCATGTGCCCTTCATTGTCTGGATAAAGACTGGATTAGGCTTGGCAGGTTAGCAATGAGCGTGAGAATAATTCGACTCATGGATGAAATCAAAAGTTGTTTGGAAGTAATTACAAACCCCAAGAATGCCAAACCCGATGAATTTAGGCAAACTTTGGCGAGACTGGATGTACTGGTGAACGAGCAAAAGCAAAGCTTACATCCCAGACTAAGGCATTTCTTGGAAAACCGGAGTTATCAAAAAGCAGTCATTTGGCTGGCCGGAGAAACCCCTGAAAAAGGAACCTGTGGAGGATGAATAGGAAACGAGGTTCATCCAAGAAAATCTTGATTACTCCAATGAATCAATTTGGGAGCAATCCGTTTGCCTCTCTCGATGGAAGTGGATTGCCTGAAGCTCTGCCTGAGCTCAAGCAAGAGATAAAAGTCTCCGTACAGGAAGAGGAGTCTAAGCTTGGCAACGGGGAGCGATTGGAAATTCGCCGCGAAAAGACTGGGCGTGGAGGAAAGACAGTCACCACAATCCGTGGAATCCCTCCAAGTTTGGGAAAACAAAAAAAGGAAAGACTTTTAAAACGAATGAAAAATTCCCTGGGCACGGGAGGAACCTGGTCGGGGAATGATATGGAATTGCAAGGGGATCGTAGAGCTGAAGTGTTAGAGTGGATGAGGGCAATGGGGTTTCGTCCGGTTCTTGCGGGTGGCTAGGTCCAAGGCTGGATCGCAGTCTCCCCCCATAAAAAAACCAAGGTGTGAGTAACCTTGGTTTTAAGTTGTTCGGCAAAAGTGCCGCAAAAATCGTTTTAACTGGCGGACTGCTTTTCTTCCTCCCTCTGAACGGATTGAGCCGATTCCTTGGACTTTTCTTTAAAATCGTGATCCTCAAGGGGTTCCTGATTCATGACATCTTGAATGTCTTGCTCCCACTCGTTTTTAGCTTTGCGGAATTCATTGACTCCTTTACCAAGTGAGCGAAATAGCTCCGGTACTTTTTTGGCTCCAAAAAGCAAAAGGACGATCAAAAAGATCAGAATAATTTCTCCACCGCCAAAGTTTCCAATGAAGGCGAGGGCAGGTGTGATAGGTGTTGTCATAAATAAAAATTTACTTGGGTGGTAGGTTCAGAGCAACTGTTTTGTCTGCAGGTTTGACAAATCAGTTGCTACAGACCCAATTGACGGAGAGCTTCGGGTTTCGGTTTGTTTACGGAGCTCTGATCCGCTTCGAAGAAACCATGAAGTTGACGGATACGGGTGGGGTGACGCATTTTCCGTAGGGCTTTTGCCTCAATTTGACGAATCCTTTCACGGGTGACCTTAAACTGCCGACCCACTTCCTCAAGGGTTCGACTATACCCGTCTTGTAATCCAAAGCGCAGGGACAAGACATTGCGTTCCCGCTCCGTAAGGGAGTCCAAAACATCAATAATTTTTTCCCTCAATAAAGAGTATGCTGTCATATCATAGGGGTTTTCAGCACCCTTGTCTTCAATAAAGTCTCCAAAACTCGTGTCATCTCCGTCGCCAACCGGGCTTTGCAGAGAAATAGGTTGTTGAGCCATCTTCATGATTCCCTGCACTTTGTCGAGGGCGAGTCCCATTTCATTGGCGACTTCTTCTGGGGTGGGTTCATGACCAAGCTCTTGTAAAAGTTGTTTTTGCACCTGCATAACCTTGTTTAAGGTCTCGATCATATGAACGGGGATACGGATCGTACGGGCCTGATCGGCGATCGAACGGGTGATTGCCTGACGGATCCACCAGGTTGCATAGGTGGAAAATTTGTAACCCCGGCGATATTCAAATTTTTCAACCGCTTTCATTAGCCCCATATTTCCCTCTTGGATCAAGTCGAGGAAAGAAAGCCCACGGTTAGTGTATTTTTTGGCAATGGAAATAACGAGTCTCAGGTTGGCTTCGACCATTTCGGTTTTGGCTTTGTGTGCCTCGCGCATGGAGTGACGGATCTCTTTGACCAGAGAAATTAATTCGTCCGGTTCCATGTGAAATTTGATTCGTGCTTCGGAGAGTTCTTTTTTGATCCTGTCGATCTTCACACCTTTGCGCTTGAGCTTGGCAGGGTCTTTCTTCCCAAGTTCAAGGTTGTGGACATTGCGGGTGATCGCTTTGAGTTCGGGGTTAATCTCCTGGAGATAATCTTCAAATACTTTGAGCTTTAAGCAGCATTTCTTAAAGATTGGTTCGAGTTCAGATTCGTATTTTTGGAATCTTCCCAGGGCCCGTTTCTTTTGGGTCGCGTTGGGACCCCCGATGAATCCATTCCAAGCGTTTTCAAGTTTTTTATTCAGATCAGTAAGGGCTTCGACTTGTTTGGCCAGAATTTTGAAGTATCCCTCACGGCTATCAATTTTCTTGTCGAGAACAACCCGGTCAAAGCGCTCTTCCCGATCAATTAATTTTTGGCAGATATCTAGGTGAAAATTGGCAGTCAGGGAAACGGCATAAATACGCTTGAGGGCAGCCACTTCAGCCACTTCGATACGCTTGGAAATTTCGACTTCTTCCTCACGCGACAACAAGGGAACCTGGCCCATTTGCTTAAGGTACATGCGCACGGGGTCATCCAACATGTCGCTTTGGTTCGAGCGTGCGGTTTCATCTTCCTTCTCCTCCTTATTTTTTTTGAATTTTTCAACTTCGGCAGAATCGAGAAGTTTAATTTCAAGGTTATTAAAAATGGAGATTACATTTTGTAATTCCTCTGGATCTGTGGAGATTTCGGGAAGAGATTTGTCAATATCTTTGAAGGTTAAAAAGCCCTGTTCTCTGGAAAGATTGATCAGTTTGCGAACCTTGTCGGTAATTTCATTCTTAAGGGCATGGGGTTCGACCGATTTGTTGACTGACTTGGCGGCTTCTTTAGCCGATGTTTTTACCGCAACTTTTGCCGGAACTTTCTTTTTGTCTGATTGAGATTTAGCCTTGGGAGCGCCACTTGCTTTTGCTGCAACCGAGGTGCTTTTTTTGGACGCTTTGGGGGCTTGTTTTGGGGTGGATGTGACTTTTTTGGGGGAAGCAGTGGTTGTTGTTTTGGCCGAAGGTGTTTTCTTCTGTGTTGTTTTTGCAGGGGTTTTTTTAGCGGGAGCTTTTTTGGCTACTGCCTTGGAGGCAGAGGCTTTTTTAACGGCAGTCGGCTTGGTTTTACTTTTAGTGTTTGAAGAACTGGCTGATTTAGTGGAAGCAGATTTTGACTTCGTTGATGGGGCAGGCTTTTTGGCTACTGCCTTGGAGGGGGATGCTTTCTTAGCCACAGCGGGTTTGGCTTTGCTTTTAGCTTTGGCTGCAGGAGCCGATTTGGAAGGAGCAGGTTTTGGCTTCGCTTGGGTCGCAGGTTTCTTGGTCGTTTTCTTTGTAGGCATTATGTGAGGTATTTTCGGACTATTGGGTAAATTCTAAAAGTGGTGGCTTGGATCTTAGCTGTCTAATCTTACGGAGTTCTTTGCTTAGTTCTTGGAGTTTATGGCTGTCTTCCTCACCATCCTTTAGCTTGGCAAACACTCGGTCCTCACGATTTTTGAGGTCACGGAGGAATAAGACTGAAACACACTGACGAGCAAGACGGAGAGAGAGACCTGGTTCTTTTTGATCCATTTCCTGAATGACCAACCGGTGATAAGTTTGGCGTTCGGTATCATCCTCGAGTAAATCCTCAATTTGGGAACGAGAAATGTTTGTACCTTCAGCCAGGCTTTCAGACAAGATTTTGGCCAGTATACGCCCTGAAACTGGACGCGTGTCAACCCACGACATGTCAAGCGTGTTGGCAAGAGGACTAGCGAGACGGTCGTCATGCAAAAGCAGATACAATAGGTCTTCTTCAACAATTGTCAAACGATCAGACTCATTCGTGGAGATTTCTTGTTCCTCAGTCACTTGGCGGTAAACCGGCGTACGATTTCGTTTAAATTGGATGAAGTCGCTCTTTAGTGCTTCGATAGGGACTGCAATAAGGCGTGCCAGTTGTTCGATATAGCCTTCTAGGGCAATCCTCGAATCAATCTCAGCGAGGGATGAAAAAAACCATTGGCAGGTTGATTCTTTTTGCTTTGGCGTAGCCGTAGAGAGGTTAGGGATTTTTTGGCGAATTACATATTCAACCATGGGTTGAGCTTCATCGATGATCTTTTGCATCGATTCTCTACCGCCCATTACTAGGATTTGATCAGGGTCCGATCCATCAGGGAGTTGGGCAAACCTGGCATCTAATCCAGACTTCAGAAAAATGGAAACATAGGAAAGAGCGGCTTTTTGCCCGGCACTGTCCCCATCAAGTAAGCATACCACCCCCTTGGGCTTGGAACGATAAAGCAGTAGGGCCTGGCTGTCCTTAAACGCGGTTCCTTGCGGAGCAATAACTGTGCGAAATCCCATATTCCAGCATCGGATGGCATCTAATTGGCCTTCGACAAGTAAAAATTCTGATTCCTCAGAAATCTCTTTGTTGGCTAAGTGTAAGTTGAAAAGGAGGTTTCCTTTTTCAAAAATTGGCGTTTCTGGAGAGTTTACATACTTGGGGGATTTTCGATCTCCCCATTCTGGAGTTTGAGCCAGTTTTCGGGCAGTAAAGGCACAAATTCTACCAATTTTATCGCAGATGGGGATCATTAGACGACCAGTGAAAACAGCCGGTCCCACTTCTTGGCCTTTTCCATCACGAAATAATCCTGACTTTTTTAAAACGGGATCCGAGAAATTTCTTGTGCTAAGATACTTGGCCAGAGCAAAGCGGTCCACAGGGGCATATCCGATCAAGAACTCCTTCGCAGTTTCCAGACTAAATCCTCTGTCTTCTAACCAGTACTTTTTCGCACTCTGAGCTTCCTTATTGTTAGAAAGTAAATTTTGATGAAACCATTCGGCAACCAGTTTGTGTAATTCGTAGAGGTCTGACTTAAGAGATCGAGAGATTGCTGGCTTTATTGGATGTCCTTTATCCTCTGCATAGCGCAGGGGGATACTGAATCGCTGGGCCAGTAATTCAAGAGCTTCGGTAAATTCCAAATTTTCAATCTTTTGGATAAAAGAGATGGCGTCTCCGCCTTCTCCCGAACTGAAGCATTTAAAAAAACCTTTGTCGGGATGAACATAAAAAGAGGGTGACTTTTCCTGGCTGAACGGACTTAAACCAACCCAACTCGTCCCACTTTTTTTTAGTTGAACATAAGGGCTGACAACATCGTACAAATCAATTCTTCCCTTGAGTTCATTGACAAAACCATCGGCGATCCTTGGCATTAGGGAGACAAAAATAGGGGATCGAGATTCATATTGGGGAATTACAAATCTTTCAATTTGATTAGTTCCATTTTTGCTTGATCTGCAAGTGGGCTGTCAGAGGAAGCAATTTCGGTAATTTTCCGATAGAGCACTGCCGCAGTAACAGGCATATTCTCAATCAGGTGGTAGCGACGGGCAAGTTCCCACAAGATTTCCGTGGAATCAGGAAAAATGTCATGCACCTTTTCTAATTCTTGCAAATATCTTTTGCTTGATAAGGTTTCACGAGCAATACGCAGATAATCCATCCGCATGTCTAAATCGAGAGGTTGATGACGAATTGCTTCAAGGATAGTCATTTCAGCCTGATTGGTCTCACCCAATTGAAAGTGAGCCTGGGAGCAAAGTTGCCAAGCATATGCATCTTTTGAATTCTCTTTTAGAGCGTCGCGTGCATGGAGGAGAGCGGATGTGTAGGAGCCGTTGAGATAGGCTTTTTTGCCAAGATCGATTGGAGGGTCGAATGCTCCAGCAACACTTTGAACTTCTCCGATAGGAGCTGCAAATGCATCAGCTAAGCTGAAGGTTGACTCTTTTTGAGGGGGATTACTTTGAGCTGTTTGCATGGTTGAGGAAGATTGGTTGGATTCCTCTGGCTCATTGTTTTCCTCGAAGTTTTCATTATTTCTAGGGGGGAGTTTCGATTTACTGGTCACCGATTGGCTTCGTTCAAGAGAACTCATATTTCCCGCAAGGAGTCCAGAAGCCAATTCGGAAATAGACTTACCTCGTGTATCCATTCCTCGGGAAATAAAGTCAGCCAACCTTCTTCTGGTCAATAAGTTGGTCGAAAATTCTGCAAGATCAGTTTGATCTAAGATTCCAGGTTCTGATTTTTCGAGTGCTAAAATGATGGTTTCGGCATCATTTCCGTTATTTTCTGCCTTGGCTACCCTAAGAAGACCAAGAAGGGGAAGGGTTGGGGACCCGCTTTTTCTCCGGGAAGATTCTCCGTACCAATGTTTGGCTTGAGTAAAAAGATTTTTCTTTAGGAATAAGTCTCCCATAAGCAAGCAATCTTCAGCCGTAGCATCCTCGCTCGCTTGAGTGAATGAATTTAAAGCTTCGGTATCGTTACCCATTCCTGCGAGGAGTCGGGCAAAGATCAGGCGGCTTTTAAAATCCAAAGGGTTTGAGGATAAGTAATACCGGTAGCGTTCAATGGCAGATTCAAAATCTTGGGCGAGGTAGTGAGCTTCCGCAGCCTCCATGGCTAAGTTCTTATCTGGGTTGAGAGAGAGGGCTTGTTCGAAACGAAAAGCCGCCAAAGAATATTGTTCAGAATCGATTAATGCTCTTCCTAACTGGGATAAAACTTCAACGGATGTGGGGTGTTTTTCGTTTAATGACCGAAGAATTTCTATAGCACCCTGTGTATTCCCCTCAATCCGTAACTCCAAAACTTGGCTAAGGTCTAAATTTTGTAGAGACATAGGGGGATTTGTCTCTTTATTCTCTATCGTTGCAAGCGGGTCCGGTTCAGATGAACAGCTAACAACGCCGAGCAAGATTGACCATCTGACAAGGGTTGATAACCATGGAAGACAATTTAACATGATTTGTTCTTTTTACAGAAATTGGAAAAGTCAAGCAAGGGTCTGCATTCTCAACCTATACTTGGTTTCATTTTTGGGGTCAGTAACATTAATTGCTCAAAGTTTTTCATTAAAAGAGCCTGATTTAAAAGACGCAAAAGTATACCAGATAGAATTTGATAAAAATTTATCGAAGTCTGAGCAAGTTGGACTAGTAAGATTAATATCAAACATGGAGCATGACACCGGTCTAAAGATCATCCCGGATAATTTTCCCCGGATAGCTATCAATTTAGAAACTCGTTTTTACCCAGCTTTCAACATTCGGATTGAATTACTCCAAAAACTCTTGAGGTTCTTAGATCTCCGAGGTTTTAAAAGAGATCAAATTTCTTTGGTTGCATATGATTTAAACCCAGTTCTTGAAAATATCTTGAGGGAAGATTTTTATGGTTATTCTGTCTTTACCTCAAAGAAGAAAGGATATTTTCATCCCGACTGGTTTCACAGGAGTGCATTACCTCCGACTTTCGTAGATCAGGGGAGCCTATTTTCAATCTCTCCTGATTTAGAAAGTGGAATGGAGGAATCACGTAAAAGCCTGCTTCCTGCCTGTCTTTTTTTAAACCAGGTTTATTGGATTAATTTAGCCAGGGCGAAAGATAACCATTTTCTGGGAATTGATGGAGCCACAACCAGTGTGACATTAAATGCATCGAGCAATGTGGGGAGGTTTAAAAAGGATACAACAATGGGACCAGCAACGGTGTCAGAAATTCTTGCCATACCTGAATTCAAGAATCGAACCTTATTTTCTTTGATCGATTTTTCGGTGATGCAAATTAGTGGTGGGACTAATTTCAATTCAGAATTTCTAAGAAGTGAGTCTTTGCTTTTACTAAGTCGGAATCCATTTTATTTGGATTATTATGCCATGAAAATCATTGGGCGGGAAAGAGCACGTATAGGATTAAAAGATCGTTCTCCGGAAAAGCATCTGTTATTTAAATTTGCCGAGGAATTAGGGATGGGGGATGCCAAAAATAGTGCCCTAAAGAGACTTAATAAGTAAAGGTTTGTGCCCTCGTAAGACGAAAAAAGGCGAGAGGCCAAGCCTACCTTCTGCAATCACCCATCACCCGCAAACAGATTTCTCTTAGATCATGCATTCTTACATCAGACTCTTCTAAATATTCGCGGAAAATCTTCTCGCTGTGGTGGGAAAAAAGACGATTGAGACGCATGGACTCATTGAGCGCGGCATGGGCCCGTTTAAGGTGACAGAGGCCTAATAAAAAATCTCCTAAGTCCAACGATGTGGCAGCGAGTATACAGTGGCGTTCAGAATCCGCTAGGCTAGCACAGTAACTCCAAGAAAGATTGGGTGCAGGTTTTTCTCTGTTGTGCATCATCATATGCTCCCAAGAAGAGCGAAGAAAACAAAAGAGTGCAGAAGTGGAAACATACACGGGGTGTTTGTGCACGGTGTAGGGTTCCATTTGCTGAATGTCATCGATTGGAACCGGGCGGATATCTTTCATTTCCTCCTCGTCTAACTCCAACTCATCAAAGCATGACCAGTCGTCTTTGGACCAACCCATGATTTTGGAAGTGGCCTCTAAACGATCTGGATCATTTCTGCATTTGTTGTACGCAGTAATAAATCTGGATATCTCACGATCTGACTTACGAACATAAGTCTGCCAGTCTGCTTCGTTCCAAGCAGTGCTTTCAGGTTCTACCCAATCTCCTTCTTGGTTGCTGTCGAAGTCGTATTGGCTCATTGGTTTGGTTTGAGGGCGTCCAAGATTCGTTTAATCTCAAGGGTAATGGTCATGTGGTCAAATGGATTTTTTGGTATTTTATAAAGAGGACAAATGAAATGGTAAGAATTGAGGTGACATATCAGGGACGGGTTCAGGGTGTGGGGTTTCGTTGGCAGGTTTGTAACCTATCTGAAAATTTTAAGTGTACCGGATATGTTAAAAACTTACTGGATGGTTCGGTTGAGTTGCTGGCAGAAGGGGAACTCAAGGAAGTTGAATCCTTTATCGAAACGGTTGATTCCACAATGAAAGCTTACTGGACCCAAAAATCAGTGGACAAGAGGGCAGGGCTTCCTCACTTCCAAAATTTTTCAATTCGTTATTAAACAAAAAAGCCCTGCGGTTGCAGGGCTTGGAAAAAATTAGATAAAAAGCAGCTTAGTCGATTTGGTCAACTTCGAGAGGGAAAGTGAGTTTGCCCCCGTTTCTTGCAATCATTCGGAGGATTGCGTTCATCGCTTTTTCGGTGAGAAAATCAGGTTCAATTCCAAGATGTTTGGCAGTTTCTTCCAATGAAAGAACGCTTTGTTTGGAGAGCGATTCAGGTTGCTCAACGGTCACAGTGGTGGACGATTCCTCAGTTTGTACTTCTTGATTTGGTAAACGGTTCGAGGCTTTCATAGGTTTGGCTTGAGTAAAAACGGAAGCAGAATCGGACACTTCACTTTCTGCGGAAAAATGGGTTGTTGGGGAGGAGGAAGTGGAGGAGACCTTTTCGACTGGCGGGACTAATCCGAGATCTTCGATGGAAGAAGTGTCCGGTTGAATCGACAAACTAGAACTAGGGACTTCTTTGTCAGGATTCGTGCGGTTGAGAGACTTTCCCAATTCTTCTAAGTATTCCTCTTGTTCGATGGTATGAAGCCTCTCCTTGGCAATATCTAACTTTTCGTCAATTTTTTGCATCTCTGACTCAAGTTCATCACATGGTACATCCACGAGATCAGACGAAGCTTTCAGACCATCTTCCAAGGCAGAAATTCTTTTCTCCAATGCTTTCCTTTGGGCCATGACTTCCTCGATCAAAGCTTGGGTTTCATCCCTTTTGAGGGCCACTTTGAGCTTCGCATCCAAATCCTCCCGTTGTTTAGACAACTCATCTATCGCCCACTGGAGAGAAGAAGTTTTACTATCACTTAATGAAGACATAAATATTAATATTTTTTGTTAAGTTCTCAATGGCAATCGAATTATTGCGTGTTCATTAACTTTATTTCATCAAGTCTCTTAGAAATGGATTTATGGGTAACTTTAGAACCATAATTTTCCGTAAAGAATTGCTTAGCAACCTTAACAATTTCTTTTCTTTTTTCGGCACTTAATGAAATACATTCTTTGAGTGCTTGAGAAATAGATTCAGGAGACGAATACGCACATTTTTGATCCTCTGCATAGAAGGCAGGATCACTAGTAAAGGGTTGAATGATTTCCTTATGTGAGATTTCGACAAAGCCTCCAAGGGTGAGCAAAGACCTGTGTCCACCCCAGAAATTTGTACAAACTGGTAACTCAGCCATGATGGCCTCCGCAATGGGTAACCCCAAACCTTCTCCAAGACTAGCAGAAATAAAATAGTCGTGCTTAGCGTATTCAGCCAATAATTTCCCCCTAGGCCAATCTTCTTTGATGACCTTGATATCTTTACGAGGGCTGACCCAGTTGCAGGATGGAGAAGTCTTTATGGTTAAGTGTGCCTGCCCAATTTCAGGAAAGGCTTTGATGAATCCTTGCATAAGAAGGTGATGGCCCTTGCGGAAGTGTGGTTCGCCGACCGCAAGAAAGCGGGGCGAATTAGAGATAGTCCAACAACTTTTGCTAG
>Ga0181593_10003729_pt1 | contig 13879 bp, 12 predicted proteins | sample 071ome_19_FD_133756 | JGI IMG/M metagenome (GOLD analysis project Ga0181593, IMG submission 133756) | Coastal salt marsh microbial communities from the Groves Creek Marsh, Skidaway Island, Georgia - 071413AT metaG (megahit assembly) | ecosystem: Environmental > Aquatic > Marine > Intertidal...
CACATGGTAACCGGCACCGGCAAATTTGCGCGCGACTGCTGCGCCAACCCCCGCAGCTGCTCCGACTCCCAAAATCAAAACCGTTCCCGACACGGCGACCTCTCCATTTATGTTGTGACAAACATCGATCCTTACGATCGGCTCGGCGTCAATGACCCGGTGTCAGTATGCAGTGAACGAGGAGTAATGCCCAAATCAGCACGGCGCCTCATCGGTTAATTAGAACCGCAACAAGTTACTGCATCGAGTCAGCGCTCATGATCGACGACAAATCAATCGCGTGATCAAGAATACGTGTGACCTGTAGTTCGACGTCGAGTGTGAATGTAAAACCAAGGAAGGCGCAGCGACCGAGCTCGATACATCCCATCATGACCGCGCCCTCATCAGAGGCATCGCCAATCATCTCAGATACCCCATTGAAGAATAGGTATTGATCTAGCTCACCGGCTTTCATCAGATCAGCACACAATGCGTCCAATGGATTTTTAATCTGGTCTATCACCACATCTGAAAAGTCCATGCTGTCTCCTGATCGCGTTCTGCATACACGGTACTGTGTTACGACAGTGCCTCCAATCAAAACCCAACGTTTGATCCGAAACTGACTAGAAGTGGCAGTGACACGCAACCGACAAATTTATGAAAACACTGGCTTTTGTGTAACGCTAAAGCCCCCTGGAAGCATGGGACCGATGAATGGCCATCAGGCGGTCTATATTTTCAATTAACCTTGAGTACGATGAAGCGCGCATTTTCTACACCGGTGCGAAAAATCGCGTGCAAGTCACCGCTATCGATGGCAAGAGAATCAATTTGCCCTGGTCGATGCTTCAACCATTTTTCACGCCGTTAGGCGTTCAGGGTCAGTTTGTCATTCAGTACACCGACGAGGGGAAAATGCTCGAGCTCAACAGGCTCTAGCAATATCAAAGCGTCACGACGCCGCTACGCAAGCCGCTGAATAGCGCGCTCAGCCCCATTTAAGGCTTTCAAAATTCCCTCACGGAGGCCATCCATGTCGACGCCCTCAGTGCTCTTTTGACCCGCGCGATAACGCGCATACACGCCGTGCAAAATAGCGGCTGTCTTCCAGTTATTAAATCCAACGTAATAATCGAGCAGATCGACAGAAAACCCCGTTCGCTCTGCGTAGCGTTGAGCCAACTCGGCACGAAACGGGAACCCGGGCACTGCGGTGGGTGCTGTGGGTTCAAGATGAGGGTCGTCGGCGTTCTCGGGCCAAGCACGAAGGGTGTAACCTAAATCCGCTAAAGGGTCGCCCAGTGTCGCGAGCTCCCAATCAAGTACCGCTGAAACCTTTGAATCCTGGCCAAACAAGCAATTGTGCAAGTAGTAGTCACCGTGAACCACGCTCGCTCTGACTTGCTCTGGCTGATGGGCGAGGAAATAGTCTTTGAAGTCATGGGCGCGAGGGTCATCCAGTTCCGCATAGGCGATGGAAGATTTCCATGAACGGTACCAGGCCTTTATTTGGCGTCCAACGTAGTCCTCTTTCTTGCCCAATGCTGAGAGACCAATCGCATCGGGATCAAGCACATGCATGTCCGCCAAGGTATCAATAAACGAATACGCCAAGGTGGCTCGCTGCGCCTCGGGAACCCAGGCCAGTGTGTCTTCATTGCTAAAGAGAGGTCGTCCCTCAGAGAAACCCATCACATAAAACAGGGCGCCTGTTACCGAGAGATCCTCACAAAAACCGATGGGTTCGGGTACGGGGAATCCTTGTGGAGCGAAAGCAGCGATTAAGGACCACTCTCGGTTCATATCGTGCGCCTTCGGCAAGAGCTCGCCCATAGGTGGACGTCGGATGACAGCGCGCTTGCCTGATTCATCCTCGAGCCTGTAGGTCAAATTGGAGTGACCGCCCTCCAATCGGGTCCATGAAAATGGCGGTTTGAAGTAATCGGTATTACCTGCAATCCAGGCCTCCACAGCCGGAATGTCATAACCCTCTGCTGATCTGGATGTTTCATTCTGATTATTGTTCATCGTCGACTCAGTTTGTTGCACAACAGGTTCTCGCTCCGATCGTACTCAGGCTTTCAACAACTGCCAACGGCATTTTGCTGATAACCCCTATCAAAGCGGAAGAATTTCCACAGCGAGGAAGCTATAGTGAACCGTCTTTCAGTAATACTTTTTCTCACTTGGCCAAGCGAGGAGGACCTGTGCTTTATCACATTCTATGTCATGACAAACCGGGCAGCTTTCAGACGCGCCTCGATAATCGAGAGGCTCATTTAGCCGTCGTGGAAGCCCTAGGCGACCGTCTCTTCGCAGCCGGTCCTCTGCTCAATGCCGATGACGAAATGATTGGCTCAGTGCTCATCATCGACTTTGACAGTGATGCGGCAGCCGAGACCTTTTGTGAGCAAGACCCCTATGCACAAGCTGGATTATTTGAGCAGGTAACTGTAACGCGCTGGCGTAAGACCTTACCCGACTAGGCGCCTCAAGGACTGAGGCTTGAGACCGCAAATAGAATCCCGTCGCAGCGAAAAAACAGTCGCTAATTAAAGACGTCAAAGGTGTGGGAAAACTTCAAAATCCACTCGCGGCGCTTTTCAGTGAATAACCCCACATCATCATCTCGCGTCTCGTTGTAAACGAGGTAGAACCCTGCGTCCGCTGAGGTCAGCCAAGCGAATCGAATATTCGAGGCAACAACATCGGTTGCGTCGTTGTACTGCACCAAAGCCTGAAGCGATACCTTGGGGTTGAACGAGTAGGTCATGCGAAGTGAACCCACGTTGATCTCAAGTTTTTCAGGGTTATTGGGCCGCTGAATCTCGTTATATGTCCAACCCAACCGTGCGTTGAACGTCTCGCCAATGCGGTATCTGAGACTCGGGGTCAGCTGAGTACGATCACCGCCAAAGAAGCCACCAATCTTTGCCGTCATATCGAAAGACAACGGCTGGCTGTCGTCAGTCATAAGCACCAACTGGAGTTCCTCGTCGTCGTAATCTCCGGCCTCTACAACTTGTCCGGGCGCAAGCTCAAAGTCCTCTCGCACGCCTTCGTGCAACAAGTTCACACCCGTGTGGATCTCGAAGCCTGACTTCCACTCCCAGTGGTTATCAATATGCAGAAACCCGGTCTCATGAAGACCATCGCCGCCCCAGTATCCTCGATAGGCAATATGTGGTCGAAGTTCAAGTAGATGTTTCCAGGAGGGATCGCGCCATCGTTTGAGCGCAAATAGCCAACCACGTTGAAAGTCTGTTCGCTGAAGGAAGCCCACTTCGGGGTTAAAGTTTTTGCCCACCTCCGTGAAACTTGCCGAGTAAGACCACTCCTGCGTATCCGCTGCCGCCGAAAGGTGGAGGGCGGTGTCATCTCCATTAAGACCGAGCGTATCCGTTTTCGCAAAGAAACCCGATAACAAGCCATCGTCACCCAACCCTAACTGTCCATCGACCGAATACGTGCGGTTATAATGATCAGGCCCGCCATCAAGTGATCCGTTTTCTTCTTTATTCACCAGGAGAAACCCAAGACTCGAGCGGTTGTCGAACTCCTGACTGACTCGCGCGACACTGAAATCTGTCTGCGGAACAACTCCAGGCACTTCATCCGCCTGCATGTGAAGAAAACCTACATTGGTCGCCTCACCAATCTTGCCAGACAGCCTTGCGCCTGCCCTGATCGGGATCTGGCTACCGTCACTGGCAATACCAATCCGCCGACTGAAAAAGAGCTCTACCTCGCGTGAGATACCCACTGAAAACTGCCCAGCGTTCTCGAGGAAGAAGGGCCGCTGCTCAGGGAGAAATAAACTAAATCGATCGAGGTTAAGCTGGAACTCATCAACCTCCACCTGAGCAAAGTCGGTGTTGTAGGTCATATCCAAGGTCAAACTGGGCGTCACAGAGTATTTGATATCAAAACCCAACTCCTGCTCACTCAAGCTTTCGATACGATTGCCGTTGCGCTCCTTTGCCAGAGCGTACGGCGTTATTTTTAGATTGCGCTGTCGCGGTGCCGAAATGTTTCCCACCCGACCGGCGTCCGCCAAGCGTGAAAGACTGTATTGCCGAGAGATCGGCGCCCAGTAGGCGACTTCATTATTGCGCCGGATGGTGCGCTTGAAATTAAAGCCCCAGCTTTGGACATCCGCATTACCAAAGCGAAGTGACTTAAAGGGTATTTCAAACTCTGCAGACCAACCGTATTCACCTATCTTTGTTGCAACCTGCCAATTGGTATCCCAGTTCAGATTGAAGCCAGCTCCGCGACTCATTGCACCGCTCGCTTCCTTACTCACCTGCGCGTCGTATTCGATACCGGCGGGGTTAGTGCCGAAGACAAAGCCATTTTGCTGGTCCCGAAAAGCGTCAATGATGAAACTGAAACTGTCTCCATTATCTAGCGACGCATCGCGTCGACTATCGGCAACGATGATGCCCTCAGGATTGTCGTCGTAAGCAACGACGCCGATATACAAAGTGGTGTCGGTGTAGCCGATGTAGACATGAGTTTGCTGTGTTGACGGCGCACCCTCAACAGGCCGCTGCTGCCAGAAACCATTAAGTGCTCGCTCCCCCCAAACACCATCGCTCAACACATCGCCGTCAATCAAGGGAGCTTCGGAAAGCCTCACAGCATCAGCGGAAGGTTCAGCAAAACTTTGCAGCGATACAAAGGAGAGAGCGATGACTAAAACAGAGCAACGTAAAGCGCGAGAGAACACAGGATTCACCGTTAGCAAAAGCGTAGATCAATAGGATTAAAGTATCACCTCCCACGAATGTTGTCGTCAGGACTACCCCTTGCACGGTAGGCCGATTGGAGAAGATTCGTCACATTTAAGCGCAATGTAACTGGAGCAATCACTGATTTAGCGCCAGCGAATGATTAGGGTCTTGCTTTCTGCTGACTCAACCGCCATCGCGGAAGCTTCCTCACCAAACCGATCTGAAATTTGGTCTCGCTTTATTTTCAGTGTTGGCGTGAGCACCCCGTTTTCAATACTCCAAGGTTCATAAGTCAGAATCACTCCGCCCATCCGTGCATGCTTTTCGACTTCCGCATTCAACTGCTCCACGGTCTCGAGCACCGATGCCTCGATGACATCACGGGGGGCGTCGCGCATGGTCTCCGATACGACGGCCACCATGATGGTTTTATTCATCCCCAATCCAACTAAACACTGCTGTTCCACATAGGGGTTGTCGGCAAACTGCGCCTCAATAGGGGTGGGTGCAACGAATTTTCCCTGAATCGTTTTGAAGTAATCTTTGATCCGGCCCGTGATATACAAAAAGCCGTCTTCATCCTGACGGAAGCGATCGCCGGTATGTAGCCAGCCGTCTCGGATCAACTCGGCGGTTTTATCCGGTTGCTTGTAGTAGCCAGGCGTACAACCATCCGCCCTAATCGCTAACTCGCCTTCCTGGGTAATCTTGATATCTACACCGGGAGCGGCCTTACCGAGTGAACCAAGACGTCGTGCACCTTCCCGGCTGATGATAAGACTCATCGCCTCTGTCTGGCCGAACCCCTCCATCAACGAGATACCGACGCTATCCCACCACTCCATCAGAGGCGTCGGTAGAGGGGCAGATCCCGTGAGATGAAATTCGCAGCGATCAAGGCCCAGTGCCGTTTGAACCGTATGGGCAATTCCGTCCGGATTAGCGGCCAGGGCGGCATCGAATGCCTCACGCCCGCCGAATTTAGCGAGAATTGCCTGCTGCAATTGCTCCCAGACCCTGGGTGCTCCGAAGAAGAATGTTGGGCGGGTCCGCTGCATGTCGCGGCCTAAAAATTCCAGCCCTTCATTGAAACTGACGGGCGCACCGTGACACAACGAGGTAAATTCAATGACCTGCCGCTCAGCGAGGTGCGAAAGAGGTAGATAGGAGAAGTAAATGGGATCTGCCTCGATGGCGAGGAACTCACTGCCGCGTCGAATCGGAATAACGTTGCTATCGTTGGTCTGAATGACACCTTTGGGTCGGCCTGTCGTGCCGGAGGTAAAAATAAGCGCGATCATGTCATCGTGCTTGGGTACGTGACTCGGACTCTTACCCTCTCCCTCGCTCAGCAGCTGATCCCATGTCAGCGTTGCCTCAGGTATATCGACACCCGGTAGGCTAATGACAGTGACATCATCGGCAAGCACCTCTTTGACGCGATCCCAGTTTTCCGCCTCGCCAACAAAGATGGCTTTGGACTCGGTAAATTCAGCGATGTACTGAGCAACATCTGCATTCAAGGTAGTGAATAAGCCCACGCTGACATTACCGGCGGCCATGATGGCTAGGTCCGCGAAAAACCAATGCGCTCTGTTTCGCGATAGAAGCAGAATTTTGGTGTCTTTGTCGAACCGCTGCTCTAGCGCTGACGCAACCGCGTGAATCTGCCGCCGACTCTCTCTCCAAGAATAATCGTCACTCCCCTCGCCTTTAAAGTCACGCAGCCAGATCTCATCAGATTTCTCTTCTGCCCACTGATCGAGGTAAGCCAACAACGTATCGTGTTCCATGAAATCGCCTCTGTGAAACCTTTTTTATTTTTTTTGGCGCGCAGATCGTCGCTCTGCCATCCACTCTGAGCATGCCAGACTGCGCGACTATGGCAAGGGGGTGATGGCATGGGCGTGATTGTCCTGAAAGAAGCTCAGTTCTGGGGCGCGTCAGGAAGCTGCGCAGGACCGAATCTTATTGAAGCTTGAAAGCTGAGCGTCACCGCCGACCAAGCCCTCGTTCTTACCGGCCTCGCTGAAGTGCATCAATAACAGTGTTCGCGCATCAGGCTCGAACTCTTGGGTTGGCGGCTGGAACGAGGCGCGATAGCGAGTCTCGTTGCTGATACGAACCTCATCCACCAAGCCATTGAGCACCTCGTAATAGCCACGGCAGCAGTTGTTACCGCCAATTGCAATATTCTGGTATCCCAACTGGGCAGGGCGAGCGCTGTATTCTTTTTCTGCCACTAGCTGGCCGTCGATAAACAAACGCATGAGGCCTTCTTCGTTGGTTGAAGCGACATGTACCCATCGATTTGTGGGCACTGGGTAATCCGAATACAGACCCCTCGAGTTTGCTAGTGTTCCATCGACAGAAAACCAACCTCGTAACAGACCGTCTTTGCCGACTGAGAGTCTGTATTCCCGTCCTCTACCCGAGCCAGAATACTTGTCGACAATAATCCCCCCGCGGACATAGTCGCGCAGCAAGACCCGTGCCTCAATGGTGTAATAGTCGTCGAGGTGGAGCTCTTGCGTATTGCTCACCGTAATTGCTTGGGATCCCTGATAATGGTCAAAGTCTGCGGACATTCCGCAAAAGGCACTACTGTCATCGTCCAAATCAGACACGCAGTCGGCCTCAACTTCCTGACAGTCCGTTACGGTCAATACCGCATCTGCGGTCCCTCTCGTTTGATCGTCAATATCAATTCGGGAATCGTCGATCACCAACACCAAATCAATAGCAGGCTCGCTTTCTGTCTTCCCAATTTTCAGTTTGTAACGACCCGAAATAGGCTGAAAAGGCAACATCAGTTGAATGCGAGAATTGTTAGCATCGAGTAGCCGGGGCTCAAAGAGGTAGCCGGCCTCCTCAGCCCCGAAAAAGACGCGATCTTCCGGAGTGGCGAGCAGTTGCTCACCGTAAACCCTCAATATTGAGCCCTTCATCTCGACCTGCAGTACGGGACCGCGCTCAAAATCAGTCGAATCAGATGCCCACAGCAATGCAGGTGTTGTCACAGACAACACTGTCATCAGAACAGCATGTTGAACCGCTGATAAACACTTCAAGTGGGCGTTCCCCGGAAAGTTACCGCGCATAAACCGATAAGTATTAGTGCAATACCAGCGCTAAAACGAGATTTTTTACTGCCTAAGCGACAATTTGGTCAAAAAGCCTACCGAGCAGCGATCGTGTGTTGCAGGCGTCGCTACCGTCATCGGGCTGAGTCTGGCGGTCGATCGCATCGAGCTGAGCAGAGAGCCGCTCCGAAATCATATTTCGATTACAGTGATGAGTGAAAATGTAAAAGTCGCCTGCCTCCACGCCGGCAATCGCATGCTCAGCAACCTGATCCGGTGAAAAGCCCAGAGCAGGGCCACCGCCTGAGAAGTTCTCGGGGCCGCCGAATTCATCTGGGATTCGTGCAACAGACGCTGCGATATTTGTCGCTACCAGCGCAGGACATAGTAAGCTGACACCAAGGAAATCAGGCGTCTCTCGGTCAAAGGTTTCTGTGAGTCCCAAGACGGCGTGCTTACTAGCGTTGTAGGCACCCAGTAGCGGCGCAGGGACTGCAATACTGTTTTCAGAACCGGTGACCACAACATGGCACTGAGATCCTTGCTCGATAAGACGAGGCCCAAACGTTTGTAGTGTGTGCCAGACCCCAAAGTAATTCACTTCCATCACCCATCGAGCGTGTGCCTCAGTGTGATCCAACAGTAGACGCAGAGGCAGTCCTACGCCGGCATTAGCAAAGACTAAATCGACGCCACCTAGGGTTGCCCAGCTATAGTCAGCCAGTGCCTCCAGCGAATCCTGTTGGGTGACGTCGCAGACAAACGTATGAAATGAGTCACGCTCGTCAGCACAGACAGTCAGTGCTGCCGCATCAATATCGGCGAGTACGATCTGACAACCACGATCAGCCAGCTGCCGAGCAATGGCGAGGCCAATGCCACTTGCACCACCCGTGATAACGACTCGGCATCCATCAATCTTCATCGACTGCTATTCCTCTTCTTTCACCACTTTTATCCAAAAACTTGATGGCTGACTGCTAACTAGGCAACAACACCCTCGGAACTGAGCTTCTGTATATCGGTTGCGCTCATGCCAAAGCTCTCCAACACCTCCCGGGTGTGCTGCCCGTGTGTAGGCGCACCGCTTCCTGGCTCTAATCGCTCTCCGCCAAATAGCGGGGGCGCGAGAATACGCCGAGACGAGCCCGCAATTGGATGGTCATAAATATCTACCGTGCCATTCGCCGATAACTGCTCTTGTGCGAGCACCTCGTCTCGCGTCATGACCTTGGCACAGGGCACATCGACTTCGCGTAGCCGCCCCACCATGTCATCGCAACTCAGCTCGGCGCATCGCTCAGAAACAAGACCTTTGAGAACGTGGATATTGCGCATTTGATTCTCGAACGTCGCGAATCGCTCGTCTTCCAAGAGATGCTGCATATCGATCGATGTCAGAAAACGTTTCTGCATCTCGTAACTACCTGCGGAGATGATGACGCCGCCATCACTACACACCCACGGATCGTAGAGGATATCGATGAGCATGCCTCCCCGTTCATGATCGTCACTGAGCAACGTGTGATTTTGAAAGCCGTCAAGGAAAATAAAGAACAAGCCAGAATCAATCATTGAGAGATCTATGTGCTGACCTTCCCCGGTTCGCTCCCTTAAGAAGAGCGCGCTCGTGACGGCTTGGCAGGCTGTATAACCCGTGATCTTGTCGCACAAGAGCGTGCGCATAAATGCGGGTTCGTCACCCTTACCTTGAGCAGCAGCTACGCCAGCGTGTGCTTGGATAATGGGATCGTAGGCAGGTGCGCTACTCATAGGACCTTCAGTACCAAACCCCGAGATTGCGGTATAGATGAGCTTGGAATTGATACTGCGGAGTGTCTCAGATCCTAAACCCAACTTATCCATCACACCGGGTCGGAAGTTATGAATAACGATGTCGACCGACGGAATCATCTCTTTGATGACGCGCACACCCTCCTCTGACTTTAGGTCGATTCGGAGTGATTCCTTGCCGCGATTACAATTAGCAAACAGGGCCGATATGTCGGCTTTTCGCGCACCGATGTAACGCATCGGATCACCCATCGCCATGGGCTCGACCTTGATAACCCGAGCACCCTGCTCAGCCATCATCATCGAGGCGAGTGACGCTGTGATCATGGTGGAAAATTCGAGAATCGTAATTGACTCAAGAGGCTTCATATCGACTCCGTCGCTTCTTATTCGTTTGCCTTATTAAAAGCTAGTGGGTGCAGAGCGAACAATCAAGAAGAGACTAATTTATGAGCGCACTCGGAGAAAAGGTAACAATAGCTCAGGACTATAAATATACCGAGCAAGCTGGGTGAGTCAGAAAATCACTCGAGTATCGACCAAAAACAATGGGTGCGATGGACCGGTAGGGAGCGAAACTATCGAGAAGAGCACCTGCGCCGCCTCAGCTTCCCGTTTCATCTCATAAGAAAGTCAAAACTCATCAAATAACGCCATTCACTGGCATTCCACGTAACCTGAGCTATGGTTAAGAGAGCCCATGGATGGGCTTTAATCTTCACAAGGAAGTGACCATGACACTACAACAGACAAACCAAAACCACGGCTTCGATGAGAATAACTCCTTTGTTACCAATGCACCGCGCCCACTAGCCAGGGGCCGCGACTGCGACATTTTTGCGCTTCGGTTGCGGGAACGTCCCCCCGAGCCACCCGCGCGACTCCTCGAATTCTTTGACCCAAGTCCACAAAGACCGCTATCCCACACAACACTCAAAGTCATCGATGTCCTGCTAACAGGCGATCTGAGTCGAATTCGCTCAGAGACAGTGGCCGACAGCTTGCGAATCAGCCCTACGACGCTCCGGAGACGGCTAAGCAGGGACAACATGAGCTATCAAACCATTTTGGATGCAGTTCGACGATACCGATGTGAGGAGAGCTTGGCTGACGATTGGGTCCCTGGTAAATGCCTCGCCTGGGATCTCGGCTATGCGGAGGTCAACAGCTTTTATCGCGCATTCCGCCGCTGGACCGGCAGAAACTACAGCGACGTGAAGTTATTGCTTATCTGAGGAAGGTTCTTCGGCGACAACGGGGTCAAAACGCCCCAATCGGTCGTAGATCCAATAACCGACCCACTCGTGGATAGCCGCTGTGGTGGTCGAAAGGTGCTCAACGGTGGGCATCCAACCGGGGATGGCATGTGGGTATCGATGAACACGGTGGTCAGTGGGCGCTGCAGTCACTTTAAAGCCCTGCGCGCTGAATAGTGCGACCGCACGCCGCATGTGCAAAGAGGATGTGACCAACAACACATGCTGGTTACGACCCCCTTCCAGCTTGGCGACCTGCTCGGCATTACCTTGCGTTGTGAGGCTCTCTTCCTCAAGCGTAATCGCTGATGGCGAGACGCCGAGCCGGACCAGTAGATCACGCATCCGAGACGCCTCCGAAATGGGGCCTTGTGTACTGCCACCGCTGACAATCAAACGCGGTGCTTTTTTTGCCTGCCATAGCTCCGCGCCCATCAGCACCCGATCACCTGCCTCGTTAAGATCGCCCCACCGCCCAAACTTCCCCTCGGCCTCCACACCACCGCCCACTACCACAATGACGTCACCGTTAGGGAGCTCTTCGGGCGCAAAGGCGGGGTAGCGTGCTTCAAGCGGTGTTGCAAACGTATCGACACCAAACTGAGTCGATGGGACATAGATGACACCGAGCGCCAGAAAGGTGTAAAGGCCCGCTGCGGCTCGATTTCCGCGCAACTGACCCCACAGCGATAAGCCGACAAAGAACAACCCGAGAGAGAGTGGGTAGACGAAAAGCGAGAGTATTTTCGTCAACGTGAACATCAGGCGTAGGGGTTCCTCAATACAATCGTTTCTGAACGATCAGGCCCAGTCGAGATAATGTCAATGGGTGCACCCACCAATTGCTCGAGCTTTGTAATGTAGTTTCGAGCAGCGGTTGGCAGGTCCTCAACTCGCTGAGCGCCAACTGTCGACTCAGTCCAACCGGGAACCGTCTCGTAAACGGGGTGCAAATCATCGTAGTTCTCCGCACCACCCATCATGGGGTTTCCATCAGCGTCGGTATAACCCACACAGATGGAGATCTCCTCGAGTCCATCGAGTACATCAAGCTTGGTGAGGCAGAGGCCGGAAATAGAGTTGATTTGAACTGCGGCTTTCAGTGCGACTGCATCAAACCAACCACAGCGTCGTGGGCGACCTGTCGTTGCGCCGAATTCGTGTCCACGCTCCGCTAACCGTTGCCCAATCTCATCGAAGAGCTCTGTAGGAAAGGGGCCGGAGCCGACACGGGTTGTATAGGCCTTGGTGATACCTAAAACGTAGTCCAGGTACAGTGGACCAAAGCCGGAGCCGGTGGCCGTACCGCCAGCCGTGGTATTCGAGCTGGTTACAAATGGGTAAGTGCCATGATCGATATCAAGCAACGAACCCTGAGCACCCTCGAACATGATGTTGGCGCCATCCTCACGGAATTCGTGAAGCCGCGACGTCACGTCGGCCATCATGGGTAACAACTGCTCACCCTCTTCATAGGCCGTTGCGAGGACATCGTCGAAGTCGAGCGCCTCAGCACCGTAATAATGAACCAGTGCATGGTTGTGATATTCCAAGACTTCGCGCAATGAATCAGCAAACTTTTGCCGGTCTCTGAGATCGCCCAGGCGTAAGCCTCGCCGAGCCACCTTGTCTTCATAGGCTGGGCCAATACCACGACCTGTTGTTCCGATTTTCTTCTCGCCCCGACGCGCTTCGCGGGCCTGATCAAGCGCGACGTGGTAGGGCAAAATTAAGGGGCAGGCAGACGATATCTTAAGACGATCACGAACGGGCACACCGCGAGCTTCAAGCGCTTCGATTTCTTTGAGCAGGGCTGCGGCCGAGAGCACAACACCATTACCAATGAGACACTCTACATCCGAACGCAAAATACCCGAGGGAATGACATGAAGAACAGTCTTCTCACCGTCTATGACGAGCGTGTGTCCGGCATTGTGGCCACCCTGAAATCGGACAACCGCTGCGGCTTGCTCAGTTAGCAAGTCGACGATCTTACCCTTGCCCTCATCGCCCCATTGCGTGCCGAGTACGACGACGTTACGACCCATTATTGCTTCTCCAGTGGCTCGACTAGCCATTCGTTATTTCGGTTTACCAGTTGCCTGGTACATCGGTCATCCACCTCACCACCGATAGCCTTGATTACTATGACACCGGAGGCGCGAAGTTCAGACTCTTTTGCGGCCAGTTGAGCGGACGCGTCGACGGGTGAGGAAACGTAGGCCTTGTCTGCTTCCTCAATTACAGCTAGCGCGGACCACGCCTTTAAATCGATGGCGAAGCCTGTAGCTGGACGTCTCCGGCCAAACACCTCACCGACGCCATCGTATCGGCCGCCTTTAGCCACCGCCGCACCGAGTTCCTTTGCGTACAAGGCAAACACAACACCCGAGTGATAGCGGTACCCGTGTGCCTCGGTCATATCGACATAAACATTCACCCGACCCTGAAGACGCTGACAGCAAGCTAGAACAGCCTCCACTTCGCCAATGACCTTTTCGAGACCTTCGATATCGACAAATGCTGCTCGCGCACGTTCCAACACCTCGATTCCGCCATGCATTGTGGCTAGAACTGATATTTTCTCGGCCTGCTCGCGAGACAGTGTGGTGAGGAGACGGTCGAGATCGGAGTTTGCCTTTCGCGCCAATAGCTCGAGCACCGTGTTCTGCTGTTCGCTTGAGAGACCGACATGGGACATCACCAGCTCGCAAAATGCGACGTGCCCAATATCAAACGTAATGTCCGATAGCCCACTTCGCTCGACGAGAGAGAGCAGCAAATCGACAACTTCAATGTCGGCCTCAATACCTGCACAGCCAAAGATTTCAGCGCCAAGCTGCACGGGGCTCCTATCCGCAGGAATGGAATTGGCGACGCTCTTAAGGGTCGATCCCGCGTAGCAGAGTCGGTTCACTCCTTGCAGCCCCATACTGTGAGCATCAATTCGTGCAACCTGAGGGGTGATGTCAGCCCTTACGGCAAGGGTTTTGCCGGTCTCGTGATCAGTAAATTTGCAACTGAG
>Ga0181593_10003734_pt1 | contig 13873 bp, 9 predicted proteins | sample 071ome_19_FD_133756 | JGI IMG/M metagenome (GOLD analysis project Ga0181593, IMG submission 133756) | Coastal salt marsh microbial communities from the Groves Creek Marsh, Skidaway Island, Georgia - 071413AT metaG (megahit assembly) | ecosystem: Environmental > Aquatic > Marine > Intertidal zone...
AAAGAGAGAAGGCGGTGGCATCCATAATGTTCAAGCGTTTCTCGAGTGCCTCCATGTAGGGGATTTCATCGTACTTCTTTGCATCCGGGAATTTTTCAGGATCCTTATCATAAACGCCATCGACTTTGGTGGCTTTTAAAATGACTTCCGCATGGATTTCGCTGCCACGCAGAGCCGCGGTGGTATCGGTGGAGAAGTAAGGGTTTCCTGTGCCAGCCACAAAGATGACCACCCGGTCTTTTTCCAAATGACGAATAGCTCTGCGCTGAATAAAAGGTTCGGCCAGTTTGTCCATTGGGATCGCTGTCTGCACCCGGACCTGTACCCCCAATTTCTCCAGGCAATCCATCAGGGCCAAGCCATTGATCACGGTGGCCAGCATACCCATGGAATCCCCTGTGGTGCGATCCACTCCATAATTTTCGGCCCCAGCCAGGCCACGAAAAATATTTCCACCACCAAGAACGACGCCGACTTCGGTTCCCTGTTCTTGTAGCTCCTTGATGTCTTCACACACCAAGCGCATGATTTCAGGGCAGATGGGATCTCCATTTTCTGGATTTCGAAGAACTTCCCCACTTAACTTGAGGATGATGCGTTTGTATTTCTGACCAGTGGGAGAATCCGTGTTTTGTTCCATCAAAATCAACAAAATGCAGACGAATTTCCTGACGTCAATCCTTGGCTCCAAATTGGCTCCATCATTTTTTTTTAACTAAGCTTGACCTTATGGCCGTCATATCCACAATTTTTGCTCTCAATTATTGAGCGATAGACCGATGGTGTAATGGTAGCACAACTGATTTTGGTTCAGTTTGTCGGGGTTCGAATCCCTGTCGGTCTGCCACTTTTCAAATAATTGACCTGGCTCAGTAGCCGGGAACCCGCATCGCCCTCAACAGCCCCCTCGTGGACTGGGCCTTTTTGATGTCTGACATGCTTTCGTAAAGAATCAGCATCTTTTTGAGAATGGAAATCCCCTGGGGCGTTGTATCACCATAAACTTTCAAGGCTTCCAGGTAGGAGTGTTCCAGCTCAACCGAGATTCGGCGGGCTATACTTTCGTATTTTTTACGGGTTTTGTAGTCTCTTACTTTGCCCATAGCCTGTTGAAAAGGCAGCCCGTTGACCAAGCCGGTCTCCAATCCTTGTCGTATCCGATCATCCAGTGCGGTTGCTGCTTCGGCCTCTCTCTTTGCTTTTTCCTTCAGGTAGGAGGCTGCCCGGTCCACATCCACTTTCGGCCATTTTGCCTGATTGGAAGAACGGGCATAGGAGGAACCTCCAATGTTCGAGGTGATTCGGGGAGAATCCGGGAAATTCTCATTCAAAAATTTCGCGACATCTTCCCAGCCCTCCGAAATTTCTTTCAAGTCTTCCCGGAAATAAGGGATTCGCATCGCTCGAATGTCTCGGTTGAAGCTACTGATGTTTCTCCGAATCTCTTTTTTTTCGTTGAGAACAGTTTCCAGATTTCTCGTTTGAAAGGCATTGTTTAGCCGCTCTATGCTCTGTTCAAATCCCTGTTTATGCTTGGACACTGCGTTGCCTTCCCGTTGAAAGGCATACCAGTTGAATACCTGCCAATTGATGTCATTGACCCGCATGGCGACTCGGCGGGTTCGGGCATAGCGAGTGTTTTGAGCCACCCAGCCCGGGACTGCGTCCCGAAAGACATAGGTCGCGACTCCCACGACTTCATTTTTAGAATTCAGGACAGGGCCGCCACTATTTCCCTGGATAAAAGCAGCCGATACTTCCACCCGGTCCGGTCCAACGGCGAGGACTTCTCCTCTGGATTGAGTCACCATTCTTGCCCCGCCGCTGTTTCCCATGACCAGAATCTGCTCTCCAATTTTGATCGTAGGGGCAGGACGTAACCCAGTGGTCTCTTTCACAGGGATACGAACCAGATCCCGCCCATCCCCGGCGACTTCGATATATTGGCTCAATGCCAACTCTCCACCCTGCATCCCTAATGCCTTAAATGTCTTGCAACCTGCCAGAACATGAGCGTTAGACATTAGGTAAGTTTGTTCCCCCTCTTTTATCAAAAATCCAGAACCTCTTCCCGAATCCGTCTCAATGATCTTTACCGCATTATCCAAGGATTGCCCGAGAAGACTTAGGCCTGAAAAAAGTACGAAAATCGCAAGACAGCTTGATCGAAATCCAGAAATGCTTCTAATCTTTGAATCTATGAATCGCATGATTGCAGAGAACTTCATATTCACGTCATACTGTACATCCGTGCAGTTGTGCTTTCCAGCAGAATCTTAAGGAGTGCCTGTTCAGGCTAGTCCCCAAACCTAGGGTAATCGAATGACTCAACCTGCGATTAGTGTTGAGGGGCTTACCAAAAACTACCCCCTCCAGACCAATCAGCCTCAGGCTTGTCTATCCCATTTGCTGAAGAGCCTTTTCAACAAGGCTACTTTAAATTCTGATCACCCTGCCGGGTATTTCAGAGCACTGGATGATATTGCTTTTGAGGTGCCAGTGGGAAGCACGATGGGTGTTATTGGCCTAAATGGTTCAGGTAAAAGTACTTTACTGCAAATTCTTGCAGGTACTCTAAAGCCTTCCTGTGGCAAAGTTTCTACTCACGGGAAAATTTCGGCCATTCTCGAACTGGGATCAGGATTTAATCCTCACTTTACTGGTAATGAAAACATTCTGCTGAATTCGTCCATTCAAGGGTTTTCTAAAAGTGAGTTGGAGGGGGTTCGTGAAAAAATCATTGCTTACGCTGATATCGGGAACTTTATTGACCAACCTGTCAGAACTTATTCCAGCGGCATGCTTGTGCGTTTGGCTTTTGCCGTTTGTATACATGCCAACCCCGATATTCTGATCATTGATGAAGCTCTGGCTGTGGGAGATGCAAAATTTCAGTCAAAGTGCTTCCAGAGTATACTAAAGTTACAGAGTGACGGGAAAACCATTCTTTTTGTCTCTCACAACATTAATTCAGTCGCTCAGATATGTAATTCAGCGATACTTTTGCATCATGGAAGGATACGTGCCGAAGGCGAGCCAGGTGCAGTCATAAACGATTATTCAAAAGTTCTCACGGGCAATTCTTTACCTCAAAAGAAAAGCATTTATCCTGTCGTGAAACAGTCCAGCGTTTCCAAACAGCAAAGTATACGGCAGAAGATTATCAGTGAAGAGGAGGAGTTTGATCTTCAGAGTGAGAATGAGTACTCATATGGAGGGGAGAAAGGAGTGATCAAGGGATTTCAAATCCTCGATGAAGAAGGGAAGGAAGCCCTAAGCCTAATTTCTGGAAAATTCTATCGAATTCAATACACTGTCCATGCCATTCATTCACTGGTCAGCCCCATCTACACATTTAAATTCAGGAATGCGAAGCGGCAGGAAATCTACGGGACAAACACTTTTTTTGCAAAAATACCAACCGAAGATTTGGAGCCTGGTGAGAAGGTCAGAGTGCAGTTTAAATTAGAGGTGAACTTAATTCCTGGAGTTTATTTTATTTCAGTGGGTTGTACTCGTTTTGACCATGGGCAACTGGAGGTCATTCACCGTCGTTACGACATCAAAGAAGTTCGTGTACACAGCAGTGACGGCGCGTTTGGAATTGCCAACTGTCATGCAGACATTCAATGGGAACGAATTGCTCCACAATGACCAATCAAAAGCCATGAAAACAGAGAAACTAACCCAATTAAAAAAGGTTCTGGCAGAAACTCTCAAGATTGAACCTACCTCCTTTACAATAGAGCAGGTCCAAAAGCAGAATCGGTTTTCGAGGAGGAAAGAATTCTACAAAATCTCCACGCAAGAAGGAGACTTCTACCATGTAACTCAAGCTGAGGATCTGCAGAAGACTTACCACAATTCTCTAAAGTTTCATGAGGCGGCTCCTTCTTTATCCTGTAAGCCAGTCGCTTGTGTTCGTAAGGATGGCTTAGATATTTTTATTCAGGAGTTTAATTCTGGTTCTCATTTAGATCATTTATTGGAAAATGATGAAATCTCCAAGGAGGAGCTCAGTGACATTCTTACCAGACTTTCCTCACTCCTGAAGGATATGGAAGAGCCTTCGACTCAAGAAGCCGCACAAATGGAATTCCGCCAGTTTTCTAAGAAATTACTAGGATGCGATGCGTTATCTTCTGTAGACAAGCTATTACTGAAAGACCACTTCCTGCCTGAACTGGAAGACATGCTAATCAGTCAGTCTTCTACCAAGCGATGGACCAATGGTGACTTCATCGGCCAAAATATCATGGTGGCAAATGTTGGGAATCTCATTATCATTGATTGTGAATTTGCGACGTGCTCTCACTTCTTTCAAGAGGACTGGATTCGGCTTAAAATGTTTTCAAACAGCAAAATAACTGAATCTCCCGCTTTTGTTTCAGAGTACCGCTCCATTCCTCCTGTCTACGAGGCTTACTTTTGGCTCCACCAAGTATTTCTTGCTGATACCGCATTTACCAAGTCCAAAGCCAGATTGTATGTTCCGCGGTATTTGCAGCATTTTCATGATGTTTATAAGACATTCTCTGGATCTCTGAACTCAGTGTCATTATTAATTGGAGGAATTTCCGAAAAGAATGAAGCCATGGACCAGATGTTAGCTCAAGCCAAAGTTGAGTTAGCTAAGGAACGAGAACAAAACCTTCATGCCTATAGCGAATATATCGATAAATTTGGTGAGGTTATTTCATGTATTGAACCAGTTAAAGGGGTTTGTGATAGATTGTTGAGTGAATTCAATGGAGTATCCAGTGATATTGGTGATTATCATAAAAAGAATGAACTGATTCAAAAGGACATTCACTCAGCTATAGTGAATGAGAGTAAAGAGAGTCGAGTCGAGTTACAGAGCTTTTTACATATTGTCGAACAGAAGGATGCAGCCATTGCTAGGTTAGTGGCCCGAAACAATGAGCTCGAAAAGGAAGCCGAAGAGTCGCAAACTGAAATTCTTAAGATAGCAAGGGAGATAGAGAGAGGAGAGGATGAAAAGAAGAGGGTGGAGAAAGGGTATCTAAAGGCCAAAAATTTCATTATGTCGAAAGAGGAAGAGATTCGTGGATTGCAAGCTGAGTTAAGTGAGTTATTACAAGAAAAGGAGGGCCTTCAAACAAATCTTAATGCCACCAAGAAAGTGGTGCATGCTCTTAATGCTCAAAAAAATGTTTTGCTTAAGAAAGTTGAGGAAGTTGAAAAGCTGAATACGAAATTTCTTGAGCAAATTCAAAACCTGAAAGGGGATTCACAGGTTTTTCAAGATAAGGTATTCAGGATGCAATCTTCCTTTTCGTGGCAAGTTACTTCGCCGTTACGATATCTGAGAAGAAACTTGATGGACAAGACCATTCAGACGCCCAGACCTCCTGTCGAAGCCAATCATACCCCGCCTGGTAAGTCTGATGTGAAACAAGCTGACCCGTATCAACATTGGATCCAAAATGTAGAGCCTAAGATGCTGGGGGACTATTCTTCCTTTTCGAGAACGCCCAAAATCTCTGTGATTATGCCTATTTATAAGCCTGACCCCCAATTTTTAAAGGAGGCGATAGAGTCTGTGTTTCGGCAAAATTACACGAATTGGGAGCTTTGTTTGGCTGATGACCATTCTGAAGACAAGGATGTAGAGAAGTTAATCTATTCATATGCAAGAGAAGACAGTCGTATCAAATTTACACTGCTTGAGAAAAATTCCCATATCTCTACATGTACCAATGCAGCTCTTGAGTTGGCTACAGGAGAGTTTGTTGCATTCATGGATCATGATGATCTTCTCCGGGAGTTCTCTCTCTCGGAGATGGTCCTTGCACTCAATGATACTCCATCGGCGAAACTGATCTATTCAGATGAAGATAAAGTGGATGAGAGGGGAAGAAGGCACTCTCCACATTTCAAACCCGATTGGAATCCTCAATTAATTCTTTCACAGAATTACATATGCCACTTTCTTATGATTAAGGCTTCGCTGGTCAAAGAGGTTGGAGGCTTACGAGTTGGTGTGGAAGGCAGCCAGGATTGGGATTTGGTATTACGAACAACGGAAAAGCTCAGTAATGATGAAATTGTACATATTCCTAAGGTACTTTATCACTGGAGAGAATCCCCCCAATCAACTTCATCCAAGCCTGGTTGCAAGCCGTATGTAGTGAATTCTTCTCTCCGCACCTTAGAGGATTATTATAACCGCAAGGGAATTCGTGCCTCAGTGGAGCAGCATACTTCAGGGTATTTTATTTCTTCAATACAAATGGAACAGGATCCTACCTTGACTATAATTATTCCAACTCGGAATGGAGGAGAGGTCCTTCAGCGTTGCATTGATAGTTTATACCGATACAGCTCCGAAGGGATGCATTATGAGGTGTTGGTAATTGATAATGGATCCGATGATTTAGCCACGATTAATCTCTTGAATGAATATCAAGATAAAAAGGATAACTTCAATGTTCTCAGGGATCCTTCGCCTTTTAACTATTCTTCTCTTAATAATAAAGCGGTTGATAGTGTGTCTACCGAATTGGTTCTTCTCTTGAATGACGACACGGAAATGATCAGCCCCGATTGGCTTGACAGGATCAAGAGTCATGCCATGCAACCTGAAGTGGGTGCTGTAGGGATCAAATTATTGTATCCAGATAAATCCATACAACATGCCGGTATTATTCTCGGGATCGGCGGAGTTGCTGGGCACGGCTTTAGGAAAATGCCGAGGAATACAAATAAGCAATTTAATAGAGCCAATTTGCCTCATAATGTATCCGCTGTTACAGGAGCTTGTTTGTGTGTGAAGAGGAGCATATATAAAGAGGTCGGTGGGTTGGATGAGAGTCGGCTTAAGGTGGCTTTTAATGATGTTGATTTTTGTCTTAAGGTACGTGAGTCAGGCTACCTTAACCTATATTTAGGAAATGTAGAGGCCTATCATTTTGAGTCTCTCAGTAGAGGGTTTGAGGATACTCCTGAAAAATTGAAGAGATTTCAAACTGAGGTGAAAGTGATGAAGGAGCGATGGGGCTCAATTCTGGAAAGTGATCCCTTTTACAGCAGTAATTTTTCTTTACTTTCAGAACAATTTGATATTCGAAGCGCTTAACATCAACACCGATGTCTTATTTAGAAAGTCAAAACGAAAAGTATCGCCAGCATTTCAAGTTACTAACAGAAACTGAAAAGGATAAAGCTCGTGCAGCTGAACTTTCAGTGGGTGGTCAATTTGAGCGATTTGGAAAAATTGAATTAGCATTGCTTCAATCTGCAGGATTTTCTGATGAAGATCTTCTTGTGGATGTGGGTTGTGGCACTGGTCGTCTTGCTGTGCAGATAGCTAGGGTTCACAAGGGTAATTACATTGGTACTGACGTTGTCGAGGATATGCTGGATTACGCGAAAAACTTGGTCGATAGGCCTGATTGGTCCTTCCACAAAGTGGACAGCATTACTATTCCTGCGGAGGATTCATCTGCCAGAATCGTCTCTTTTTTCTCTGTTTTAACTCATCTCCTGCATGAACATTCTTTCCTTTATTTAAAAGATGCCTGGAGAGTTTTGGTCCCTGGTGGTAAAGTCATATGTTCTTTTCTGGAATTTCATCTACCTTCCCATTGGGCAGTGTTCGAAAACAGCGTTTCTACAGTGGACACGAACCGTCATCTAAACATGTTTATTGATCGATTGGGAATTCAAGCTTGGGCAGAGAAAATCGGGTTTCAAAAAGTTGAATTTCTAGATGGAGATAAACCGCAAGTTGAAATTGACGGCGAGCCGGATTCTCTGGGGCAATCTGTTGCTATTCTGACTAAATGATGTAATTCAATGGTCTCCGGAAGATGCGGTGTCAGTGGATTGAAACTTCCCCGGCTTTCTCTTGGGTTGTGGTACAACTATGGTGAACTTGATGATAATGCGGTCTCCCTGAGTATGTTGAAGTGTGCTTGGGATCAGGGGATATCGCATTTTGATTTGGCGAATATTTATGGGCCTCCGAAGGGGGAGGCGGAGCGTTATTTCGGGGAGATCCTTCGGGGGGAATTTCGTGGATTGAGGGACCAGATGGTGGTTTCCACCAAAGCGGGATGGCCGATGTGGGAGGGACCGTATGGAGATGGGGGTTCCCGGAAGCATTTGGTAGCGAGTCTGGATCAAAGTTTGCAGAGGATGGGGCTGGAGTATGTGGATATTTTTTATCATCATCGGCCGGATACATCGACTCCGCTGGAGGAGACGATGGGAGCATTGGATTATCTGGTTCGTCAGGGGAAGGCGTTGTATGTGGGGGTTTCGTCCTACAATGCAGAGCAATCCCGCCAGGCGTTTCGGATTTTGAGGCGATTGGGGACTCCGTGTGTGATTCATCAACCGTTATACAATCTGTTTACTCGTGGGGCGGAGAGAGAGTTGTTTCCGTTATTGGAGAAGGAGGGTGTAGGGTGTATTCCTTTTTCACCTTTGGCGCAGGGGTTGCTTTCTGGAAGATACTTGTCTGGAGTGATTCCGTCGGATTCGAGAGCGGCCAGCCCTCATGGGTACTTAAAGTCGGCTGCGTTAACGGAACGAAAATTAAATATTTTGAGGGGATTAAATGAGGTTGCCCAAGGTCGTGGAGAAAGTTTGTCTTGTATGGCCTTGGCATGGGTATTGAGACAGAAGGCAGTGACTTCTGTGTTGCTTGGTGCCAGTCGTGTTGAACAAATTGAGGAAAATATAGGTTGTTTAAATAGTGCAGAATTTAGTGAAGATGAACTGGATGAGATCGATCGGATTGTTTCTGATGAATCAGAAGGGCGAGGGTAGGGCGGCTTATCCAGCAATGTTCAAGTTGACCCTCGTGTGGAATTTGTATTGTCTTATAGTATGCTGATTGAGTTGACAGTCAGAAGGGCGGTCATGCTTCTTTTGCTTGCTTCGCTCTTATTGAGTTCTTGCCGAACGGATGTGGCCACATTATCCGAGGATTCGGATAAGTCGTATCAGGCTGCACAAGTTCTTAAAAATGGAGACCGGGACAAGAAGACCCGTGCGTTGCAGGAGTTTCTGAAAGTGATTGAGAATCATCGGGCTGCTCCGAAATCCCATCTTGAAGTGGGCTTGCTTTATCTGGATCAGGACATTGGAGATCCGGACCCTATCAGTGCGATTTATCATTTTAAAAAATATCTGGAGTTTATTCCGGACGTGGAGAGTGAGCAGGGGCGACGTGTGCAGGCACAAATTGTACGTGCAGAGAAGTTATTCATGCGTTCTTTGCCTGGAGATCCCTATGACGACAGTATTCTCAATAATGATCAGGTTGAGGAGTTGATTAAAAGCCTGAGAAAGGAGAATGATGCGTTGCGTATCAAGTTGCAGTCGTTGACCAATACCAGCCAGGAATTGTCTTTGCAGGAGCCCACGCAGGCTCCGGTCAGCCGTGCCGGACGCCGTGTCTATACGGTTACGCAGGGGGACACTCTTTTTAAAATCGCATCCAAAGTCTATGGGGATAATGCCCGTTGGCGTGAAATCTATGATGCCAACCGGAATGTGATGCGGCGTGAAAATGATTTACAGCCAGGACAGGAGTTGGTGATTCCGTAGTGTTAAGATATTTTGATGGGAATGCGACGTCGCCTCTTTGCAAAGAGGCCAGGGATGCATGGTTGGAGGCCTCGGAGAGGTGGTGGTTTAATGGTTCCAGTCCGTTCCGAGAGGGAGCTGCAGTGCATGTTCGTTTGGAGCGGGACCGGGAGGAACTGGCCAGTCAACTGGGCTGTGAGTCGGGAGAACTGATTTTTAATTCGGGTGCCACTGAGGGCAATAATCATGTTTTTATGGCGTTGGGTATGCTGTGCCCGGAGAATCAAACCGTATTGGTCTCTGCGGTAGAGCATGCTTCCGTTCGGGAGCCTGCGAAACGTTATCTGGGTGATCGTTTACAAATACTGGATGTGGATTCAAATGGTGTGGTGGATCTTGGTAATTTGGAGGAGTTGCTGAAGTCGGGAGAGGTTTTTGCAGTCAGTGTGATGGCGGCAAACAATGAGACTGGGGTTCTTCAACCCTGGCAGAAGATCCTTGAGATTTGTCAATCGCATGGGGTGCTGTATCACTGTGATGCGGCTCAGTGGATTGGAAAGTTGCCTTTGGAGGGTTTGGGAAAATGTCACTTTGTCACTGGAAGTGCTCATAAATTTGGGGGGCCCAAAGGTTGTGGCTTTTTGAAATATTCGCGGTCGGTGGGGGAAACTGCTTTCCTGACGGGTGGGTCTCAGGAAGGAGGTCTTCGGGCCGGGACTGAGGATTATCCATCTATTGCGGCAATGATGGCCGCACTGGATTCCACCGAGGAAATTCCTCCATCGGGGCGGGATGAATTTGAGCGTCATGTAAAGCAATGGCTGCCTGAGGTGCAGATTGTTGGAGAATCAGTTCCTAGGCTGGCACACACTTCTATGTTGATTTTACCTGAATTTGGCAATGATCGGTGGGTGAATCTATTGGCAAAAAAAGGGCAACTGGTTTCCACCGGCTCGGCTTGCTCCACCGTCAAGGGGCAAGAATCGCAAGTATTGGAGGCCTTGGGGTATAGTTCGGAAGAAGCCCGGAGAGCAGTTCGGGTAAGTGGAGGAAAGTGGACCTGTGGAGATTCCTGGGGAGAGCTTGGCCGGGCATTCCGGGATGTTTGGGATGGATTACAGGAAGAGGGTGAATCCCCTTCGGTGATCTCGGTCGATTAGTGCCCTTTACCATGGGTAAAATGGGTAGGCTGACCCTGCCTGCGCTTCGGATTCGTGTTGAGGGATTTCAATGAAGCCGGAGGTGCCGAGGATACCTGAATAGTCTCCAGAGTTGTTTGCCGGGCTGGGTTTGGCTTTTGTGCCTTCGGGGGTATGAATCAGCTCAACTGGGAGGAAACAGGTCAGGGGGGGAGGAAATGAGAAGTTGCCTTCAAGTGGAATTTGCAGGGGTGGGCGTGACATTCTTCCGGCCATCTTCTCCAATGCCGGGAGGATGTAGCGATGAAAGCAGGTTAAGGTCGAGAGGGGATTGCCCGGGAGTGCGAAGAGGGGCTGGTTGGTTGGAGAGGTGCCATACCAGAGTGGTTTTCCAGGGCGTTGGGCCACCCAGTGCAGTTTCTCCTCTACATGGAGTTCATGGAATATTTGAGGGAGGTAATCTTTCTTTCCTTTCGAGACACCGCCACTGAAGATGAGTAGATCGTGTTCAGGGAGGAGGGTTTGGATTTCTCTCCTCAATTTCTCAGGTTCATCTGGAAGGTGGAAGATGTGGGGGTGTCCAAGATTGGTTGATTTGAGGGCTGCGGCGAGAGTGTGAGCATTGGATTGCCGGATTTGATGGGGGAGTGGTGTTTCTTCAATGGGGACAAGTTCATCTCCTGTTGAAATGAGGGCAACTTTGGGGAGTGTGGCCACTTGTAGTTTGGTGTAACCAGCAGAGGCGGCTACTGCGATTTCTTTTGCGGAAAGGTATGTGCCTGGATGCAGTAGGTTTGTGCCTTGGGGATGATCGGATGCTTGTTTGTGAATATATTTTCCGGGTGTGATTTGGGTATTCGGCGAAATTGTGGCGTGGGTTTCAGTGGTTGAGATCTCTTCCACAGGGATGATGGTGTCGGCGCCAAGTGGGAGGGCGGCTCCAGTGGCGACTTCGATGCATGATTGTGGATTGGGCAGGGTTTGGGGGTGGGCTCCGGCTGGTTGATGGCCCACAATTTTCAAGGTGAGCTTGGTATCCGGTGATGTCGGGCATGCACTGGAGTGTAGTGCGATGCCGTCCATCATAATCCGATCATAGGGAGGTAGGTCTCTGTCCGCAGTGACAGTTTGGTGAAGTGTCCGATGGTGAGCTTCTGCCAGCGGGCAGGTTTCGGTTGAGAGTGTGGGGAGGGATTCGAGTATGGTATGGGTTGCTTCTTGAACAGAGATCATGGTATGGACTGAAATAGTTTGGGATATTGGGAGGATTGTTTTTTAATGACTAGTTGGAAATGAATCAAATTGCGACATCATCTGTGCCCTTGGATCAACTGGGCCGTTCTTTGCGGGATCTAAGGATTTCGCTGACGGACCAGTGCAATCTTCGTTGCGGATATTGCATGCCGGCAGAAGTGTTTCATTCAGGGTATCCCTTTTTGAAGAATTCGGAGCAGCTGTCTTTTGAAGAAATTCTTAGGGTGGTGAAGGTTTTTGTTTCGTGTGGAGGGAAAAAGGTGCGACTGACTGGAGGTGAGCCTTTGCTCCGGAAGGATATCCCGGAATTGGTGGGTTCATTGAAGGAGATTGAGGGATTGGAGGAGGTGGCTTTGACGACCAATGGATTGTTGTTGCCGAAGTATGCTGAGGAGTTGGCTGAGGTGGGCTTGGACCGTATCACACTAAGTCTGGATGCTCTCAATGATGCCACGTTTCAGAAGATGAGCGGACGGGGTGTTGGAGTGGACCGGGTTTTGGAAGGGATGAGCTGTGCTGCTGAGGTTGGGTTACCAGTGAAAGTTAATGCAGTCATTATCAAAGGGATGAATGAGGAGGAGGTGTTGCCTTTGGCGGAATTTTTTCGGGGGCGGTCAGAAATTTTGCGATTTATCGAGTTTATGGATGTTGGAAATTGTAATGGGTGGTCTTCTGAGCAGGTGTATTCTGCAAAGGAAATTCTGGCTGACATTGAAAGCCGGTATGCATTGGAAGCCGTGGAGCCGAATTACATTGGTGAAGTTGCCCGCAGGTACAAGTATTGCGATGGTGCTGGAGAGGTTGGGATTATTGCTTCTGTGACGCAGCCGTTTTGCCGGGCTTGTAACCGGGCTCGATTGTCGGCGGACGGGAAGCTGTTTACCTGTTTATTTGCTTCCAATGGTTTGGATTTACGCAGTGTTCTTCGTGGAGGTGGAGATTTGGAGGCAACTTTGAGACGTGCTTGGGGGGCAAGGGAAGATCGGTATTCGGAAATCCGGGGTAATGTAAAGGAAGAGAAGATCGAGATGTCCTATATTGGAGGTTAATTTTTTCCCAAAAGCTTGCTTTTTTGTGCACTGGATTGTACTTCACAGTCCTGAAATAGTGACCGTTGTTCTATATTCCGATACCACTCCATCTGATTTTTCAAAATGCTTATCAAAACTCCCCAATCCTGGCAGTTGCCTGAGTCAGCTGCGACTGATGAATCCACTTACCAATCCCGCCGGGATGTGATTAAGAAGCTCGGGCTGGGTGCGGTTGGAGGTGCCTTACCTATGGCGGGTGCTCATGCGGCGACAGCGGGTTTCCCGGAAAAGCCCAACATTAATAAGAAGTATCTGATCAAGGACCGGAAACCTACGCCGTATCCTTATGTCACCGGGTACAACAATTTTTACGAGTTTACCACGCAGAAGCAGGAAGTACGTTTTGCGGCCAACCAGGGCTGGAAGACCGAGCCATGGACTTTAGAGGTTGGGGGACATGTGGAGAAACCTCTGAAGGTGGACGTGAATGACCTGTGCAAGGAGATGGGGATTGAAATGAGAATTTACCGCTTTCGTTGTGTGGAAGCTTGGTCCATGGTCATTCCCTGGGACGGGTTTCCGCTTTCGAAGCTGATCAAAAAGGTGCAACCTACATCGAAAGCCAAGTATGTGAAGTTCACCACGTTTGAAGACCGTAAGGCTGCACCGGGTTTTAATCGCTATCCACACTATGATTGGCCTTACACCGAGGGTCTGCGGTTGGATGAGGCGAACCATGATCTGACTTTCCTGGCTGCTGGTGTTTTTGGTAAGCCTTTGCCCAATCAAAACGGAGCACCGCTAAGATTGGTCGTCCCTTGGAAATATGGATTTAAGAGCATCAAGTCTTTGGTCCGGATTGATTTTACAGAGGATGAACCAAAGACACTT
>Ga0181593_10003742_pt1 | contig 13858 bp, 13 predicted proteins | sample 071ome_19_FD_133756 | JGI IMG/M metagenome (GOLD analysis project Ga0181593, IMG submission 133756) | Coastal salt marsh microbial communities from the Groves Creek Marsh, Skidaway Island, Georgia - 071413AT metaG (megahit assembly) | ecosystem: Environmental > Aquatic > Marine > Intertidal...
GCCGATATTCCTGAATACTGTGGCTTGGACGATGCGTTGTCAATCTGCGCTACGCTGCGTTCGTCTGGGTTTGGGAAAAATGGCTGTGCGCCCAGTTCAGAGCGAACCAGTCTGAGCTGTCGCGCCGATTTACAGGGAAAAAACAGGGAAATCTGGTATTTTTCGCCCTCTTTGGGCTCGATTTGATTGTTTTCGCTCCGGATTCACACGTGTTTTCAGGGCGTTGAAGAGCATTTCCCTGTTCTTCTTTAAACAGGGAAATCCCAGAGGACTTACAGGGAAAAATCAGTGAAGAACAGGGAAGAGCCTGGGATTTACAGGGAACCCTCAGCCAAAGCGGGAATATCTGTTGTAAGTGTCTTCCGGTCCGGCGTCATCGGGGTCGTCTTCTTCCAGGATCAACATGGTGATCCCGTAGCCCTTCTTCTGGTAGAGCGTCTGCATCGACAGCTCTGCCATGGGAGGGCCGTCGAACCAGTCCTTGGGATCGGCGATCTCCAATTCGGACAGGCTGCCAGATGACACGCCTGTTAGGACAGATGCCGGTAGGGTCGTGTCCTTCTTCACTGACGGCGGCGGAAATCCATCGGATCGATCGACGTAGCGCACCAAGCCGTTTCTATGGAACACCATTGCGACTTGCGCCTCGTGCAGTTCCCGGTAGCGACGCGCTGTGGCCTCTTTGCTGAGATCGAGGCGGGTGGACAGCTTGCGCACATGTTCTAGATCAGGCGCGAGATTGGCGCATGCTTTGAAAGCGGCACCCGGTGCCAGTAGTTCTATCGCAAACCGGTTCGCTTCTTTCTCCTGACGGAAATGGCGCTGCATCTCCCTCGTCTCCTGCATGTCGCCTGCCGTGCAACGAAAGCCGGCCTCGTCAGATGGGACATGCCGTTCCATCAGGAAATGACCCAGTTCGTGCGCGACCGTGAAACGTGCCCGCCGATCCCCGCGGCAGGTGTTGGCGAGGATGACGCCGTCCGAGCGGCGTCTATCCGTCAGCAACATACCTTCGAAGCCGTCGAACTTGTCTAGGCGGACCTGGGAGATGTCCAGTGCCCGAGCAATCCGGACCGCCGGCACGGGGCCCTCGACCTGGCTCAGAGCGCGGTGGATACGGTTTGCAATCTGTGCGGGCTGGTGGAGATCAGAGAGGTCGACACGCTTCAGGTTTTGCAAGTCAGGCATTCCCACCCGACTTTGCCGACATCGTTTCAATCATCTGCCGCACAATCTCCCGATCGCGATCGCTGAGCGCTTCGAGCCCCCGGTTGATCTGAGCGATTTCTACGTCCTTTTGTTGAGGCTCATCGGCCTCGCCCGTCAGCACCTCGATCGAGACGCCAAAATGCTGCGCAAGTTTGCGAACCAGATCGAAGGAAGGGTTCTTGCTGCGTCCCTTTTCCAGCTCCCAGACGTGTGCCTTGGAGACACCAACCTTGGCGGCAATTTCCTGCAGAGACTCTCCAGACTTTTGCCGAAGACTGAACAGGCGCTCTCCGATGTCCATGGACCCCTCCCGTTTGATTTGTCTTACGGTAGGATACGCGCATGATTGACGAATGACCAGCCGTCAGATAAATCTTACGGAAGGGGCCGACGGAAAGGATTCGGTCGAGCAGCAAAGGAGAGCCAAATGGCCTCGAAGAACATTGAACAGATAGCAATCCGCGATCTCACTCCGTGGGCGCGCAACGCGCGTACGCATTCGAGGAAGCAGGTCCGGCAGATCGCCGAGAGCATCGAGACCTTCGGTTTCACCAACCCGGTATTGATCGACGAGCATCGCACCATCCTGGCTGGCCACGGCCGGGTGGCAGCCGCGAAGCTGCTAGGGTGGACCGAGGTGCCCTGCCTGCGGCTCGACCATATGAGCGAGGCCGAGAAACGCGCTTATGTCTTGGCTGACAACAAGTTGGCATTGAATGCAGGCTGGGATGATGACCTGCTCGCGGCTGAACTTGGCGCACTGATGGCAGAGGATGATCTGGGCTTCGACTTGGGTGTGACGGGCTTCTCAATCCCCGAGATCGACAGCCTGATGGAAACGGTCTCGCCCGAGGAGCCCGATGATCCGGTGGATGACGTGGTGCCGGTTGATACACCGGCCCGCGTCCAACTGGGAGACATCTGGCAGCTGGGGCGACACAGGCTGGTTTGCGGCGACGCGTTGGACCGCCGGGTCGTCGACGATCTGATGGAGGGCGAGGCGGCGCGCATGGTTTTCGCCGATCCACCGTATAACGTCCCGATCAACGGCCATGTCGGCAACTCCGGCAAGACCCAGCACCGTGAGTTTGTGATGGCTTCGGGGGAAATGAGCTCTAGCGAGTTCACCATTTTCCTGACCAGCGCCTTGAAGAACCTCGCCGATCACAGTCACGATGGCTCCATTCACTTCCTGTGCATGGACTGGCGGCACATGGCCGAGATGCTGACCGCGGGGCAAGAGGTCTATTCGGAGCTTAAGAACCTGATTGTCTGGGCCAAGGACAATGGTGGTATGGGAACGTTCTACCGTTCGCGTCACGAGCTCATTTTCGCCTTCAAGAAAGGCGATGCGCCGCACATCAACACCTTCGAGCTGGGCCAGCACGGTCGCTATCGCACCAATGTCTGGCAATACCGCGGGGTCAACACCATGCGGGCAGGGCGCATGGAGGAATTGACGCTTCACCCCACCGTGAAACCGGTGCAGATGATCGCTGACGCGATCCGCGACGTCTCCGGGCGAGGTGACATCGTCCTTGACAGCTTTGGTGGTTCCGGTTCGACCTTGATCGCCGCTGAGAAGACCGGGCGTCGGGCGTATCTCTGCGAACTCGACCCGATCTACTGCGACCGTACTCTGGCGCGCTGGGAAGCTTATGCGAAGGACGAGGCAGAGCAACTGGTCTGCGGCTGGCCGCGGCAGGCCGAATTTTTGGAGGTAGCAGAATGAGCGAAGACCGCCCCAAGTTGCCAGCGGTCGCGAAGGGTAGGGGCTATGACGTCGGTTATGGCAAGCCGCCGGAAACCACCCGTTTCAAACCCGGCCAGTCAGGCAATCCGAAGGGACGGCCGAAGGGTGCGAAGAACAAGATTCCTCGACTCAACGAAGAACGTCTGAAGACGATCGTACTTGAGGAGGCCTACCGCGAGATCACCGTGCGCGATGGCCATCGGAACGTCTCGGTGCCCATGGCTCAGGCCGAGGTACGCGCGCTTGCCGTGAATGCCGCCAAGGGACAGCACCGCGCGCAGCGCCTCTTTGCAGAGATGCTGTCCTCGACCGAGCGCCAGAACAAGGCGCTGGCCGACGAATGGTTGCAGACTGCAATCGACTACAAAGTCGAATGGGAGCAGGAGCTTCAACGACGCGAGGCGCTTGGCATCACCGACCTGCCGGACCCGATACCGCATCCTGATCAGGTGATCATTGACATGAACACGGGAATGGCCCGTGTCCAAGGTCCGATGACAAAGGAGGACCTCGCGCAGCTCGAGCACTGGACCAAATGTCGCGACGACTGGGCCGAGGAGGTCTCCGCGCTGACAGAGCATTTGTCCTCCGAACCTGACGAAGGCATTCGTAAAATCGTGCAGGCCGATCTCAAACACGCCAGAAAGATGCTCGAGACCATTGAGATGGCGTTGGAGAAGATCGGGTATTGAAGTGAGTAGGGAATACTGACCAGTGAACAATTCGTCGGAGAACTATTCACCCTGTGGCGCAGATGTTGGAGCCCGCAGGAATGAGTGGTTCCTTCGCCTTTTACTTATCAATTGAGATCCCATCAGGGGAATAAAAGAATGACCGGTATCAAGTAATTAGGCGGATTACTTGGCACCTTATTAGTATACGGTATGAGCGGCTGATTGATGATAAATGGCACGAGGTTCCCGATGAAAATTGACATGACTACCTTGAGCAGCCTCATTTGACCGGTCCATGCGCCCTGCAAACGTTCTCATCCGTGGCGAATTCCTCAGCACCGATCAAGCCGCGTGTCGCCGGTGAAAGCGGTCGATCTCCTGGCTTCTCAACCTATGCGCCGGCGCCCCGCTCAACCAGGCGCTCCCAGAAGAATTGATCTGGCGCGACCATCCAAACTCGCCGAGTTGACATCGTATCGCCCAACCTTCCGCATGGCATTCCTGAGAGAGATTGAATCGCCCAGGTGCCGCCAGACAACCGGTGACGTGAATGGTGTCCGCTGGCGGCTGGTGATGCCGAAGGTCGTGCCACGCAAGTATTGCAACTGGCCCCGACCGACTGGATTCAGGACCGTCTCGACCAGGGCATCCCGGGCGAGCGTCTGGTACTCCATGACGAAAACGCGATTGCCGAGGATTGCGACGCGGCCATCGTACTTGGACAGGTAGAGGCTGCCATCGTCGGGATCCACGGACCGTTCCAATGACCGGCAGCGGATCATGCCGTTGAATTCATCCAACCGGACCATCGCGCAGATTATGGAGTTTTCCCAGCTTTGGGTCAGGAAATAGCTGAGATAGTAACCAAGGTAGCGGCGCAAGGGGATCGTTTGCCCCCGGAAGGCCGATTCGAACCCGCCTTGATGTGCCGGGGCGACGTGCGGGCCCGTCAGCTTTCCCGCCACCGAGGGGTGGTTTTCGAATTCGTCCGCCGGGAGCAGGAACTCCGCCGGGCGCACGCCGAAGTGAAGGGCAATTCTGCGCATATTGGCCGGAGAGGGCCGGGCGGCGCCGCTCAGATACTTGTTGAATTGTTGCCGGTTGAGCCCGATCTGGCGGCAGATCGCCGAGACCGACGATTCGGTGGAGCACAGGAGCCGGAGATTGGTCGCAAAGTCGTCGGATTGCATGGCTAGGCCTTTGGTCGGGATCGGTGCCAGTATAATGTGCTGAATGAAGCATATATAGCATAATAAAGCTTAATCAAGCGCAATCTTGCTTAATTGCAGGTTTCCACAACTTGCCGTGAACTTCCTGACAATAAATGCGCCCGAACGGGGCTTCTGCAGTTAGGGAGACTTCAATGAACAAACCAAACATATCCTGGACCAAGGTCGGCCTGCCGCGCAGGTCCTTCCTGAAAGGCGGAGCCGCGCTTGGTGGGCTTGCTGCGGCGGGCATGATGCTGCCCCGCGCCGCTTATGCCGCCGGGGGCACGCTCAAGACCCGCACCTATGCCGACATCCGATCGATGGATCCGGCGTTCAGCCAGGGGGTCGTGGACGAGGAGATCCACGCGGCGATCTATAACAAGCTGATCCAATACAAGCCGGGCCGCGAATGGGGCTGGCAACTGGATGCCGCCGCTATGATCGAACAGGCGGACGACACCCACATCAATTTCGCGCTGAAGGACAATATCGGTTTCACGAACGGCTTTGGGGCGATGACCGCTGAAGACGTTAAATTCTCGTTCGAGCGGATCATCGACGACGCACTGGAATCCACCAACAAACCCGACTGGGGTCCGCTGGATCATGTCGAGGTGACCGGTGAACGGACTGGCACCATCGTGTTGAAGAACGCGTTCCAGCCGCTGTGGTCGATCACGCTGCCCTATATCGCGGGCAATATCGTGTCGAAGGCTGCATTCGAAAGCGTCGGTGGAAAGATCGACACCCAGCCGGTTGCGACCTCTGGCCCGTATCTTCATGCCGGGTGGGAGCAGAAGCAGAAAACCACCCTGCGCCGCAATCCCGATTGGCAGGGCGATCCGGCGGCTTTCGATGAAATCCAGATCTACCATATCGACGATGAAAAAGCGGCTGAGATCGCGTTCGAGGCGGGCGAGATCGACTTTACCCGCGTCAGCCTTGATAGCGTGGAACGGCTTAAGTCGAACCCGATCGCCGGCGCGACGCTGGATGAATACCCGTCGCTATACTATGTCTGGGTCGGGATGAACCTCGACAACCCGAAGCTGGGCAACCTGAAACTGCGACAGGCCATCCAGTACGCGATTGACGTGCCCACGATCATGGCGGCGGCCTATTTCGGCGCGGCAGAGCCATCGACGGGGATCATCGCCCCGGGTCTGGCAGGGCACCGCGACGCGCCTCTGACAGGCGTGTCCGCTGACCTGGAAAAGGCGCAGGCGCTGATGGCGGAATCGGGCGAAACCAATGTGTCGCTGGCCATTGATGTGCTGAACAAATCCGCCAATGTGACCGCGGCGCAGATCATTCAGGCCAATCTTGCTGCGATTGGTGTTACCCTGGAAATCCGCCTGCACGAAGGCGCGACTTTCTGGGAACTGGGGTCGAATGAAGACCTTGAACTGGTGCTGAATCGCTTCTCCATGACGCCCGATCCCTACTACGCGACGTCGTGGTTCATCACCGAACAGGCGGGCATCTGGAACTGGGAACGCTTCCGCAGTGAAGAGTTCGACGCGCTGCACCTTGCGGCGCAGTCAGAAGGCGATCAGGCCAAGCGCGCGCAGATGTATGCCCGGGCACAGGACCTGATGGAGGAAAGCGGCGCCTACAAGTTCCTCACGCATGAGGCGACGCCGGTCATCTATCGCGACAGCATCGCCCCGGCGTTGCGGCCCGACGGCCTCCCGCTCTACCGCTATTTCGGCGCTGCCTAGGGCATCTTTGTCCAAGGCATCGGGGCGCGGTAATGATCCGCGCCCCTCTTTCACTCTCTTCCGAACAAGGGGCGTCCCATGCTGTCCTACATCGTCCGCAGGATCGGTCTGGCCGCGCTGATCACGGTTCTGGCCGTGACCGCGCTGTTCCTGATCGTGCACATGATTCCGGGCGATCCGGTGTCGACAATGCTTGGCCCGCGGGCGACACCGGAAATGCGCGCGGCGCTAGAGACCCGGATGGGTCTTGACCGGCCGCTGATCGTGCAGATTGGTCTGTTTTTTGCCAACATGCTGCACGGCGATCTGGGGATGGACGTTTTTTCGAACCGGCCGGTGACCGATATCGTGCTGGGGCAGGTGCCCCACACGCTGGCCCTGATCCTGTTTTCGATCACCTGGTCCGCCGCGTTGGGGATCGCGCTGGGTTGCTATTCCGCCGTCAACCGCAATTCGCTGGGCGACCGTCTGACCGGTATCCTGTCGGTGTCGGTCATCGCGGTTCCGGCCTTTGTGGTCGCGCTGTATTCGCTTTTGATCTTCGCAGTGAAACTGCAATGGTTCCCGGCCATCGGTGCGGGGGAGGCGGGGGACTGGGGGGATCAATTCCATCACCTTGTGCTGCCCAGCCTTGCCATCGGTCTGAGTTGGGTCGGTTATATCGCTCGGCTGGTGCGGGCCTCAATGCTTGAGGTCATGGGCGAAGGGCATATCCGCACCGCCCGTGCCTTTGGCCTGCCGGAGCGGCGGATCATCTTTGGCTACGCATTGCGTATGGCCATTCTGCCGACCGTGACGGTCATCGGCGTCGGCATGGGGTTCCTCTTGTCGGCGGCGGTGTTCACCGAAATCGTGTTTTCCCGCCCGGGTCTGGGCAAGCTGGTGATCGACAGCATTACCACACGCAACTACCCGGTGGTCATGGGCTCTGTGCTGTTCTCCACCCTGATCTTCGTGGCCTCGACCACTCTGGCCGATATCATCAACGCCATTCTGGATCCGCGGATTCGGGCCGGTAAATGAGGGAACGGACATGAGAGACGCAAGCCTGCCGAAACGCCGCTCTGAACTGGGTGAAATCCTGTACCACCTTGTCCGCGACCCATTGGGGTTGGCCGGCCTTGTGATCGTCATGCTGATCCTGGCATCGGCGATCTTTGCGCCCCTCATCGCTCCCTATGATCCGATTGCGCTGAATGTACCTGACCGGTTGCAAGGCCCCAGTACCGCGCATCTGATGGGCACCGACCAATTGGGCCGCGATACGTTCAGCCGGGTGATCTGGGGCGGGCGTGTGGCGCTTCAGGTCGCGCTGCCGACCATTGGCGGGGCAATCTTCTTTGGGCTGCTTCTGGGTATGATCGCGGGCTACGGGCCAAAATGGCTCGACAACCTGATCGTGCTCGTGTTCGACACCATCCGGTCCTTCCCGACGGTCATGTTCGCGTTGGCTGTCGTGGCCTTGGTCGGACCCAGCCTCAACACCGTGATCGTCGTGATCATGGTGACCTCGATCCCGACTTATGGCCGGGTTGTGCGCACGCTGACCCAATCTCTGAAAGAGGCAGAGTTCATCACCGCCGAGAAATCCCTTGGCGCCTCGACGCCGCGGATCATGGCGGTTCATATCCTGCCCAATGTGCTGGGGCCGCTGGCGGTTCTGGCGGCGATGGATATTCCCACGGTCGTCGGGCTGGAGGCGGGGCTGTCGTTTCTTGGGATGGGGGTAAAGCCGCCAACACCGTCCTGGGGATCGCTGCTTAACGACGGGTATAACCTCATCCGCAACACGCCCTGGCTGATCATCGCGGGGGGCATTCCACTGATCCTGACCACCATCGGCTTCACCTTTCTGGGCGAGGCGCTGCGCGACGTGGTCGATCCGAAACTGCGCGGCAAGGGGGGCAAGTGATGACCGTTCTCGATATTCGGAACCTGTCGGTCAGCTATGCCACACCGCGCGGGGAATTGAAGGCGCTACGTGAAGTGTCGATGACCGTGCCAGAGCGCAGCATCGTTGGCATCGTCGGTGAATCCGGCTGCGGGAAATCAACGCTGATCTCCGCGATTATCCGGTTGATGGCCCCCAACGCGCAGGTCGGCGCGGGCAGCGTTGCGTTCAAGGGCGACGACCTGCTAACCTTGGCCGATGCGCAGATGCGGGCCCTGCGCGGCACCGAGATCTCGATGGTCTTTCAAGACCCGATGCAGACCCACAACCCGGTGCTGACCGTGGGCCGCCAGATGATGGATATCCAATACCGCGACGCCCTGTCGAAGGCGGAAAAACGCAAGCGCGCGGCAGACATGCTGGCCCTTGTCGGCATCCCTGACGCGCAAGCCCGGTTGAACCAGTACCCCTTCGAATTCTCAGGCGGGATGCGCCAGCGGATCGCGATTGCCATGGCGCTGATGGCCAAGCCTTCGCTGCTTATCGCGGATGAACCCACCACGGCGCTTGATGCGACGCTGGAGGTGCAGATCATCAAGCGGTTGCGGGAACTGCAGGACGACATCGGCTGTTCGATCCTGTTCATCTCGCACCATCTGGGGGTCATTGCCGAGTTGTGTGACGAGGTTGTCGTCATGTATGCGGGCGAAGTGGTCGAGGCCGGTTCGGTGCGCGATGTTTTCCACAGCCCGGCGCACCCCTATACCCGCGCCCTGCTGGAATGCGACCCCGGTCATATCAAGGAAAAGACCCGTAACCTGCCGACCATTCCCGGCAGTATCCCCGATATGGTGAACCTGCCGGGCGGCTGCATCTTTGCCGACCGTTGCCCGATGCGGTTTGAGGCCTGCGCCACTCGACCTGCCATGGCCGAGGCGCGCACCGGGCACAAGGCGGCGTGCCATCTGATCAAGGTGGAGGAAACCGCATGACCGCGCTTCTGGAAATCAAGGATGCTGTGGTCCGGTTTGCTGTGCGCGGCGGTGTGTTCCGCAGTGCCGGAAGCATCGACGCGGTCTCGGGGGTGAGCTTGAAGATCGAAGCGGGGCAGACCTACGGCATCGTCGGCGAAAGCGGGTCGGGAAAGACCACGCTGGCGCGGGCGGTCGCGGGGCTGCATCATGCCTCGGAAGGGTCGATCCTTTATCGCGGGCAGGAACTGCGCGACCTGCCTGAATCGCAGTTTCGCAAGTTGCGCCGCGAAATTGTGATGATGTTTCAGGACCCGATCGGGTCGCTGTCGCCGCGCTTGTCGATCAAATCCCTGATCACCGAACCGTTCCGCATTCAGGGCATGAAGGACCGCGACCTGGACGCCGAGGCAAAGCGGCTGTTGGCCATGGTCGGCCTGCCGCCCGAGTTCGCCAGCCGCTACCCCTACCAGATTTCCGGCGGACAGGCGCGGCGGGTGGGTGTGGCGCGGGCACTGGCGCTGGACCCGAAACTGCTGATCGCCGACGAGCCGACGGCGGGGCTGGATGTGTCCATTCAAGGCGAGATGCTCAACCTGCTGGCCCGGCTTCAGGACGAATTGGGTCTGGCCATCATGATCATCACCCACAACCTGAATGTCGTGCGTCAAATCACCGACAGGGTCGGCATCATGTATCTGGGCAAGCTGGTGGAAGAAGGCGACACGGATACGGTCTTTGCCAACCCCCGGCATCCCTATACGCTGGCCCTGCTGGCCGCCAACCCCGAACCGGACCCGGATGCGCAACTGATGCGGATCGAATTGCAGGGCGAACCGCCCAGTATCCTGCACCGTCCGACGGGGTGCGAGTTCCACACCCGCTGCCCCTTTTTGCAACCGCGCTGTTCTCGGGATGTCCCCGCATGGCAGCTTGATGGTGCTGCGGCACACCGATGCCATTTTCCAGCTTCGTGGACAGGCAGCGAGGTGGAGCCCTCATGACCGGAACGATCTTTGCCGGCGGTCCGATCCTGAGCATGGACGCAGGGGACACACGGCCCGAGGCCGTGGGCATTCGGGACAACAGAATCGTGGCGGTCGGTGCACTTTCCAAGGTGCGGCAGATGCTGCCCGACGCCGATCTGCACGATCTGGCGGGGCGCACCATGATCCCGGCCTTTATCGACCCGCATGGGCATTTCCCCGACAGCGCGATCGTCACGCTGCTGCGGGCGGACCTGTCGGTCCGTTCCGGTTGTCGCAATCTGGCCGACGTCTTCGCAAGGCTGGCGGCGAAGGTCGCGCAAACACCGCTTGGCGAATGGGTGATGGGGGCTGCACTTGACGAATGCCAATTGGCTGAAAAGCGCCTGCCAACGCGGGACGAACTGGACGCAGTATCGACCGATCATCCGATCTGGGTGATCCATGCGTCGGGGCACTGCGGCGCTGCGAACTCGATGGCTTTGGCGCGGCAGGGGATCTTCGAGCACAGCCCCGACCCCGAGGGCGGGCGCTACCTTCGCGACAGCGCGGGGCGGCTGACCGGCGGGATCGAGGGCCTTTCGGCCATGGGGGACATGGGCGACACGCATTTCCTGTTGGACGACGCGTCATTTGGGCGTTGCCTTGCGGCCGCGCGTGACGAATATCTGGCTCAGGGCGTGACACTGGCGCAGAACTCCTGGACGGCCCAACCGCTGCTGGATCTGTTTCAGGCGATCGCGGCTCAGGGTGATCCCGGCATCGACTTGATCCTGCTGCCGGTTGCCGAGATCGAGCCCGCCTTCTCGCAAACCGGAACGGGACGTGACTGGCCGAAAGGGGCGGTTGCTCTTGGCCCGCGCAAATTGTTGACCGATGGATCATTCCTGATGCGGACCGCCTATCTGACGGCTCCCTATCCGGGAACAGAAGATCTGGGTTTGGCCTATATGGCGCGCGAGACCCTTTTCGCCGAGGTGCGCAAGCTGCACCGCCTCGGGTTCCAGATCCATTGCCACTGCAACGGCGATGCGGCATCTGACCTGTTCCTCGACGCGGTCGCGGCGGTGCTGGACGATCATTCGCGAAGTGATCATCGCCATACGATCATCCATGGGCAGGTCATGCGCCGCGACCAGATCACGCGCTGTGCCGAACTGGGTGTGACCATCAGCTTTTTCCCGGCGCATATCTGGTATTGGGGCGATCAGCACCACGACGAAATTCTTGGCCCCAACCGCGCGCACAACATATCGCCAACAGGATGGGCAGAGGCCGAAGGCCTGCGCTTTACCATCCACAACGACGCCTCGGTCACGCCAACCAGGCCGCTGGAATTGATTCACACGACGGTCACCCGTCGCACCCAAAGCGGGCGTGTGCTAGGCCCGGACCAGCGGCTTGCGCCGCTTGCCGCCCTGCGGGCGCATACGATCGACGCCGCATGGCAGGTCTTTCGCGAGGATGAACGCGGATCGCTGGAGCCCGGCAAACTGGCGGATCTGGCGATTCTCGACGACAATCCGCTGACCCGACCGGAAACCATAGGCACGATAAAGGTCCACGAGACGTGGCGGCATGGCAGGCTGGTCTACGTTCGAACCAAAAAGAAGGTCGGTGAACCGGCATGAGCTACGCACTCTACATCGGCAAGAACCACAGCCGCACCGGCCATGCCTGGCTGGCGGGATATGGGGACGAGCCGTCCTCGCACTGGCTGGAAATCGTACCCGCCGCTGACCACCCGGTTGGGGCGACGATCGAGGTGGGCGTCGGCCCAGAAGCCGACATGCCCGGGCGGCGGATCAGGGTGCCGCAGGCGCGCCACAGCCTGCGTCACATGCGGGTCAGCTATTCCTATTACCTTGGCGTTCCCGCGCCGATCACCAATGGCGGCGTGAATGAAGCCGGCGTCGCCGTGCGCGATGTCTGGTCGACCTCGCGGGCCGAGTTGCGCGGCATGACCCCAAAGGATCAGGCCGGGTTCAACTATTCCGATCTGGCCCGCACGGTGTTGGAACGCGCCACCAGCGCCCGTGATGCGGTGGAACTCTGCGCGCGCCTGATTGCCGAGCATGGTGAGGCGACCTATGGCGGAAATTCCCATATCTTCGCTGATGCCGACGAAGCCTGGGTGATGATCCAGTTTGCCGGCGGTCAGGGGCTTTGGGTGGCCGAACGGTTGGGCGCGGACAGCATCCGCGCCTCGCGCCCGGGTTATGTGCTGGAGGTGCCGGTAGGTGAGCCGGATCATCCCGATTTTCTCTATTCGCAAAACTTTGTCAGCTTTGCGCGCGAACAGGGCTGGTACGATGAAGGCCCCTTCGATGCGAACGCCATTTATGGCGACGGCAAGGGGCGTTGGGATGGCATCCAGTGGGTCGAGGCCGAAATGCAAGCACGCGCGGCGCGGCCCGAAAAAATCGGGGTGGAGGACATGATCTGGGCCGTCCGGACCGAGAAGCTCACTGGAGATACGGCGGGCTATGGGCAAGTTGTCCCACTGGTCCATGCCGCTGATCCTGCACTGAGAATTGTGTGGCACGCCGCCTGTGGTGCGCTGGCGGCGCCCTTTTCGCCGGTGTTTCTGGGACAAGACACGATTCCGTTGGAATACGGGCCGCACCGTTACCTGACCGCCGGTGAATCCCATCGGTTTCTGGACATGCGCAAGGCGGTCAGCGGCGGCCACGACACGGTGTCACTGGTGTCGCAGATTAGCGAAACGACTGTTGGCGCCTTTCAGGACTGCAAGCGCCTGATGCATCTGATGCAATTGCTTGGTATAGACTCTCTTGCCCCGGTCCATCACGCCTTTTCAAAGCGTGAGGCACATTTGGATGCCCTGACTCAAGCCCATCTTCGCGTTGCAGAAGCGGCAATTCGTTCGGGGAGTAGAGAAGACGCGGTTGCAGTCCTGTCGGCGTTTTCCAACAGTGAGCTGACGTTTGCTCTTTCCCTTGTTCGCAGCCTCGCCACAGGGTTGTCGGTTCAGGCAACCGATCTATCGTCGATGGAAATGCCGGGTTCGCTGAAAAGCTTCGAGCAGATCTGGTAACCAAAAAGTTGTTCTCTTAGGGACTTGCGGACGGTGACGATAGGGCAAGAAACCCGTGGGTCAATTCCTCATGTCGAACTGAAAATCTGCCCGGAAGGCAAAGATGCTATTCCACGTGTTGAGTCAACAACCACTTTGTTCTGCGACCTGAATACTCGGCAACCGAACAATGCTGCAGCGTGCATCAATGGCCGGCTCTCACGCTGCGGGACAGCACTAAGTTTCGCTCTCACGCAGCAATGTCCAAGCTGCGAGCGCACGCAACAAGACATTGACGTTTCCACACTGGGCTCCAAGCCGACATGCGGCGTTGCGGCATTCAGATCAGGCCTTGCAAGCCTCTGCGCCGCGACCCAGATGGCCGCAGCCAGCCCCGAAGCAGAC
>Ga0181593_10003744_pt1 | contig 13855 bp, 13 predicted proteins | sample 071ome_19_FD_133756 | JGI IMG/M metagenome (GOLD analysis project Ga0181593, IMG submission 133756) | Coastal salt marsh microbial communities from the Groves Creek Marsh, Skidaway Island, Georgia - 071413AT metaG (megahit assembly) | ecosystem: Environmental > Aquatic > Marine > Intertidal...
CAATAGAATTTCTATTAACTTAAAAATTTAAACAAACCTAGGATTTTTTATATCAACGCATAAATCGAAGCGCTTGGCGCAAGGGTGGGTGGTAAATGGCGAACGCTGATCTTCCGGTAGGGACCATAATCGCATGGGCGGGTGAACCGACCTCGCCGCCGAGTGGCTGGCTTTTTTGCGATGGAACCTCCTATCCGACCTCGAATTATCCCCAATTGCAGCAGGTGATCGGGACGAATTTCGGAAACAGTTCCAGTTCAACCAACTTCAATGTTCCCGACCTTCGCGGCTATTTTCTGCGGGGCGTGGGCAACGGCGGGGGCGTGGACCCGGATCAGAACCGCGCGGTCGGCTCCACCCAGGACCAGGACATTCTCGAGCACCAGCATGAATATCAACTTGCGATTTCCAGCTCCTTGGTCACCGAGTTTGACGACGATAGCGATCTCGGCATCGGATACGACAACTTGAAAACCACCGGCCTATACAACGGCGCCGGGAACGACACGATTTCCGGCGAGGAAACCCGGCCCGTCAACGTCGCCATAACCTATCTGATCAAAGCCGAGTGAGGGCGGATCATGCCTGGCACAATCGGCGCGAACGTTCATGTCGACGATGTCGAACTGCGCTCGAACAATATTCCCGGCGGACGTCTCATCACCGAGTACGAGGTCTCGACGATCTATGATGTCCGGAATCTCAAACAGGTGGCGCGCTATGTGGTGACCTGTCGGCAGCGGATCATCATCGCGAACGAGACCGCCGGCCAGTACAACGACCAGCAGCCGACGTCCTATGAGAACTATCCCATCCTGATGACTAACGTGATCGAGCCCAAGAAGCTCAAATCACGCGCCGAGATCGAGCAGGAGGTCAAGGATGGCATCGACAGGATCAAGGATCTTCTGAACAAGAGATTGGAGGTGGCGATCGAGCCGGAGGAGCTGGAGGAAGACGCGGACAGGATCTTCGATTTTTGGTCCGAACTCGACAGGCATGACTGTCAGCTACAGGATTATTCCCCGCGCACCATCGATACCTCCGTCAGCTCCAACTTGAGCGGCAATGACAGCGCGTCACAGAGCAGTTCCATCTAGCACACGCTCGGCTCGTCGATCTCGCAGACCAACACCCATTCGACTTCCCATACCCATATCTGGAAGCCGTTCGGGGGAAGCAAGACCTCCAGCAATGACAAGTCGATCGGCGCCGATCTGGACGGCTCCTTGGGCTCGGGACAGACCGCCGAGGACGATCAGCAATCCGGCCTCGCCGACTCCATGAGTCTGAAGACCTGGGGCGCCTACGCGTCCATCAATACGGAAAATACCGGCGTGTCCTGGGCATGGGGCCAGGAATATCCGTGGAACATCTTCTATTTCAACGCCCAGGGCTCCAACCCCACCGGCGACATCAATCTGCCCGACTATGTGGTGGATCGCATGTACAACGAGCCGTTCGTTCTGCCGCCGAGCGATCTGTCGCTGTTCGGACTGGATTTCATCTCCGTCGCCCGTTGGATCATCACGTCGCCCGAACCGGAAGCGTTCGGCGATAAGATGAAGTTCGACACGGATCTGTCGGTCTATCTCGCCTCGCACGGGTTGGTGCCGTCGACGAGTGGGGGAAAATCCACATTCTTGGCCTCGCTCAATCTCGATCCCGATACCGCGACGCATCGCTCCAAGACCCTCAACCTCACCTTGCTGGGATTGGTTCCGATTTACGGCGAGGGGGGGCGACGCCGGCGCCGTGGTCGGCTTCAATCCGAGCCACTTCACCGTGCGCCCGTTTGACGGCAAACCGTTCCGGGTGCATTCCGGGATGAATAATCTCTGCGTCATGGGGCGACGCTTCGCGGAACTGCACGAGGATGTTGGCCTGGCGGCCGATCTTTCCTCGAAGAAGACCGCCGAATTGCACGTTTACTTCAAGTCCCTCGACCCGGAACAACAGCTCGTCCTGTTCATGCGTCACTGGAAACTGAACGAGACCGGCATTCATGTCTCGGTGCGGATCAACGATACCGCGGTCGTTGAGCGGCATGTCGATTCCGCGATGATCGCCGACGGCAGCCAGAACGTGACCACGGTGATCCTGCGCAACACCGATTTCGGTTCCTACGAGTTCTTCGATTATCTAAAGCTGGGCCTCAACCACCTGCACATTCGCGTGCGCGCCGAGGACCCGGAAGCCAATAGCTGCGGCTACGTTCTGCACACGCTGGCGATCGGGTGAGATTGTGCCGCCTAAGACGCAAACCAAGCCGCCGCCGATCCAGAAGAAGAAGATTTCGAAGTCGGCTTTTATTCAGAAGACGAAATCCGCCGCGCAGAAGGCCAAGACATTACCCACGAAAAGCAAGACCAAGGCAAAGACAACCAAAACGCCCGCGAAAATCGCCAAGGTTCATCAGGAAAAGGTCTTTTTCGACGAAGACCCGCAAACCATGGAGATCGAACAAAAACCGGTAAGAAAAGCCGGCCCAGCAATCAGAACGACGTTGGGGTACAGAAGAAAGTCGTCTCCAAGATGTCGTCGATCATCCCGGTGAAGGACCAGACATCGATCCAGAAGGAATACATCAAGGGCGGCGGCACCAAGTCACTCGACTCCCTATATAACGCCATGGCCCACGGCGTATCGGCGCGCGAGATCGGCTTGTCCCTGAAGGAATACGCCAACCAGACAAAGAAACTGACGGGCAAGAAAAAGAAGGATTTCATGAAGAAGACGGTGGATCTGAACGTCCAGGCCCTTTCCAGCGACGCAAGCGACAGTGATATCAAGGAGTTTCGGGGCAACATGGAGAAGGCGGTTGATTCCTCTCTTCCGTCGAAGCAACGGATCCTTCATCTCTCTCGTGCCTTCAGGCGCCGTAACAAAAGCTCCCGAAACCTTTTACCCGGTGACCGCTCCGTCAATCGGAAGATCCAGCAGCGCCGCGATATGCACCGAACCAAGAGCGGCAAGCAGATCTCCTACATCCAGCGCACAATGGACGTGCAGGACAAACTGCAACAGATCTTCAAATACGACACGAAGGAATTCGATCCCATCGGCAAGAATTCTCAATTTCAGACTTCGAGCTTTGATTCCAACGCCAAGTTCAATCAGTGATTCGCCGGAACGGTCTCCCTCCCCCTAGCGCGCGAAACCTGCTACACCCCCGCCATGAGCACGGTTCAGACCCAATCCATGCCCGCGGCGAAGGATATCTTCACCTATCGCCAGTTCTGGGCCCATCGCCTCGGCCCGGCGCCGTTTCTGCCGATGAGCCGCGAGGAGATGGATCTGCTCGGCTGGGATAGCTGCGACGTGATCCTGGTGACGGGCGACGCCTATGTGGATCATCCGAGCTTCGGCATGGCGGTGATCGGACGGGTGCTGGAGGCTCAGGGTTTTCGGGTCGGTATCATCGCCCAGCCGGATTGGCAATCGGCGGAGCCGTTCAAGGCGTTGGGCAAGCCGAACCTCTATTTCGGGGTGACCGGCGGCAACATGGATTCCATGGTCAACCGCTACACCGCCGACCGGCGGCTGCGCCACAATGACAGCTACACCCCGAATGACGAGGGTGGCAAGCGGCCCGACCGTGCGGTGATCGTCTACTCGCAACGCTGCCGCGAGGCCTATAGGGACGTGCCCATCGTCATCGGCGGGATCGAGGCCTCGCTGCGCCGGATCGCGCATTACGACTATTGGTCGGACAAGGTGCGGCGCTCGGTGCTGATGGATTCCAAGGCCGATCTGCTGCTCTACGGCAATGCCGAGCGGGCGATCGTCGAGGTCACCTACCGCGCCGCGCGGGGCGAGGCGCCGAGCCAGATGCGCGACGTGCGCGGTGTCGCCTACATGACCGACGGGGTGCCCGAGGATTGGACCGAGCTTAACCTCTCTGATCTGGACGACGAGAGCGCGACCCTGGCCTCGCCCCGGCGCACCGACGAGAAGACCGTGATCCGCCTGCCGTCCCACGAGACCGTGCGCGACGATCCCGAGACCTATGCCCATGCCTCGCGCCTGTTGCATATCGAGAGCAATCCGGGCAATGCCCGCCCGTTGGTTCAGCGCCACGGCGCGCGCGATGTCTGGCTGACCGCGCCGCCGATCCCGCTGACCACGCCGGAGATGGACGGGGTTTTCGCGCTGCCCTACGCCCGCGCGCCGCACCCGGTCTATGGCGATGCCCGGATCCCGGCCTGGGAGATGATCCGCTTTTCGGTCAATGTCATGCGCGGCTGTTTCGGCGGCTGTTCGTTCTGCTCGATCACCGAGCATGAGGGCCGGATCATCCAAAGCCGCTCCGAGGAGTCGATCTTGAAGGAGATCGAGGATATCCGCGACAAGGTCGACGGCTTCACCGGGGTGATCTCGGATCTCGGCGGGCCGACCGCGAATATGTACCGCATGGCCTGCAAGGACCCGAAAATCGAAGCGGTGTGCCGCAAGCCCTCCTGCGTCTTTCCGGATATCTGCAAGAACCTCAACACCGACCACAAGCCGCTGATCGAGCTGTATCGCAAGGCCCGCGACATCAAGGGGGTGAAGAAGATCCTGGTCGCCTCGGGCCTGCGCTACGACCTGGCGGTGAGGAGCCCGGAATATGTCAAGGAACTGGCGACCCACCATGTTGGCGGGTACCTGAAGATCGCGCCCGAACATACCGAGGAGGCGCCGCTCAGAAAGATGATGAAGCCGGGCATCGGCGCCTATGACCGCTTCAAGGCGATGTTCGACGCGGCCACCAAGCAGGCCGGCAAGAAACAGTATCTGATCCCCTATTTCATCGCCGCGCATCCCGGCACCTCGGACGAGGACATGATGAACCTGGCGATCTGGCTCAAGAAGAACGGCTTCCGTGCCGACCAGGTTCAGACCTTCCTGCCCTCGCCGATGGCGCTGGCCTCGGCGATGTATTACAGCGAGCGCAACCCGCTCCGCCCGGTCCGCCGCAAGGACGGCGAGGTGGTGCTGACCGCCAAGGGCCTGAAGCAGCGCCGGCTGCACAAAGCGTTCCTGCGCTATCACGACGCCGAGAACTGGCCGGTCCTGCGCGAGGCCCTCAAACGCATGGGGCGGAGCGATCTGATCGGCCCCGGCAAAAAGCATCTGATCCCCGCCTGGCAGCCCCGCGGCACCGGCGACAACAAGGGCGAGGGCAGGCGGACCGGCCGCAAGCACGGCACCCAGACCTTCGTGACCACCCACGCGGGCAAGGGCCGGCGGCGGGTTTGACAGTGCTTTGACGGGTCTTTTGACTGTCACGGTGTGCCGCGCCGGGCGCGGATTTTAGATTCATCGCCGGAAATTATCGCATAAAAATCAGCGCGGAAGCTGACAGCTAGCGCGTAAACCAATACACTTCGAGAAGAAGATTTTGACCAGCCTTACGTTTTCGCCGCGCGGGCTATTGACGGGAGGTCCGTTTTTTTTCATCAAGGAGGGGGCTTGCACCATGGGAATGTTCATCAAGGCGGCCATCGCCGGGCTGCTCGGGGCGGGCGCGTTCGCCGCCGCCGTCCAGGCCCTGCCGGCCTCCCAGGTCCCCGACGAGTTTCCCTATATCTGGGTGCAGTACAACAACCCCGATCATTCCGGCGGGGTGCAAAAGCGGATCGCCCGGGTGGTGCTGGAGGACGGCGGGAAATGCCCGACGATTTCCGAGAACGTATCGCCGGTGCCCATGCGGGAACGCGCGCTGACGCCGAGCCAGGATAACGGGGAGTTTCAGGTCACCGTCTGCACCGCGACCCTGCACGCCTCCAGCGCCGCGTATGTGACGATCACCGACAATAGCGGCGCCACGACGCACACCCTGCCGGTCCTGCCGGATACCGCGAACACGGTGGTCGTGGTGGGCGATACCGGTTGCCGGGTGAGTTCCTGGGGCACCCAGGACTGCAGACGATGCCACGCCCACGGATCCGCGCGCCGGTTGGCCGCTGGAGAAGGTCGCGGATCGGATCGTGGCGGAGAATCCCGACGCGATCATCCATATGGGCGACTATCACTATCGCGAGGCGGACCCTTGCCCGGCGAGCGACCAGGGAACTTGCGGTGATACCTGGACCTCATGGAAAGCCGATTGGTTCAACCCCGCGCGACCGGTGCTGGCTGTGGTGCCCTGGGTGTTATTGCGCGGTAACCATGAAAACTGCGCCCGCGCCTGGCGTGGCTTCAAACTGTTCTTCTCGGTAGAGCCGGCGACCGGCTCGCCCGGGGACCAGCCGAACCAGTCCGGGTGCTCGGAGCTTACCCCCTCCTATGCCGTGGGCCTGGACAACGAGATCACGCTTGCCGTCCTCGACACCGCCAGTCAACGCGAGATGCTGACCCAGAGCGGGATCGACTATTGCCCGACCTGGGTCACCGATTTGAAATCATTGCTCGATGACGCGATGGCCAATCCGGCCCGCCATTGGCTGACTTTGCATCACCCGGTCTACAAATGGACCACGAAGTATCCGGTCACCTCCAGCGCCGAGGCCTGTCCGGCGGGTGTTTTCAAGGGCCAGAACTTCATCCAGGGCACGATCAACGACAATGCCGAGGCCGGCAAGACGGCTCCCAGCATGATCTTCGCCGGCCACTCGCATATGTGGCAGTGGAACCGGCCGCTCGACGGCAATCTGCCGCTGCAAATGGTCGGAGGCCATGGCGGTACCCTGCTCGATCAGGCAAGCTCCTATGCTCTCGGCGGTAACCAGTATATCGGCAATACCCCGTCATCCGAGGTGTTTCCGAACACGAAGGCGGGCGCCGCCGCGCAAGCCAAGGCCGGTTTGCCCGCCGGGACCACGGGTTGGACCAACATGGATATCATCTTCGGCTATCAGGTCCTTAAGCGGTTATCGGTGCCCGGCGGGAGCCCGGCGACGGTCTGGCGGATCGACATGCGCGATATCAACCACACCCTGCTGAGGGTCTGCACCAGCGAGTCGGACCCGGCGGCGGCGGCGGTGGTGGCGAAATCGGCGGGGCTTCCCGCTCAAGCCCAGGAGTTACAGGACAAGGGTTGCTACGTGGTGGCCCAGGGCGGCAACTAGACCGTCGCGAGGCTGGACAGGCGACGGAGAGTACCTTGAGGCGCGATTTGACCTTGCCTTGACGGGCCGGACATTGGAACTTGGCGGCAACGTCTCCCCCAATGCCGGATTTCGCCCGTGAGTACCGAAAGACAGCAGCGCCCCTTACTCGCCGGTTTGTGGATGATGGGCGCGCTCGTCTTCCTCTGCGGCATGGCGATTTCCGGGCGTGAGCTGTCGGCGGAACTGACGGCGTTCCAGACCTCGATGGTGCGCAGCGCCGTTTGCCTGGGCTTTCTCGTCGTGTTGCTGGCGGTTATCGGATTCCGTCGGGTGCGCACGGCCAAGATCAAGCAGCACGTCACCCGCAACGCCATTCACTTCACGGCACAGACAAGCTGGCTCTATGGCGTGGCGATCCTGCCGCTGGCCGAGGTTTTCGCGATCGAGTTCACCGCCCCGATCTGGACCGCTGTTCTGGCGATGCTGTTCCTGAAGGAGAAGATGACCGGCAATCGGCTGCTGGCGATCCTGCTCGGTTTCGCGGGGATCCTGATCATCCTGCGGCCCGGCGCGGCGGTGATGAACCCGGCCTCCTTCGTGGTGCTGTTCTCGGCCCTTGGTTTCGCCTCGACCTATGTCTTCACCAGGCACATGACCGCGACCGAGTCGCCGCTGACGATGATTTTCTACATGAACCTGATTCAGCTACCGATGGGGTTGGCGGCCTCGATCCATGGCTGGACCCTGCCTTCGCTGGAGATGTGGCCGTGGGTGCTGATGATCGGGGTTTCGGGCCTCGGCTCGCATTTCTGTTTCGCCCATGCCTTCAGCCACGCCGACGCGACGGTGGTCTCTCCGCTAGATTTCATCCGCCTGCCGTTCATCGCGGTGATCGGCTACGCCTTCTATCAGGAGCCGTGGGATCTGATGATCATCCTCGGCGGCGCGGTGATTTTCTCCGGCAATCTGCTCAATCTCTGGGGCGAGCGGAAAGCAAAGCCCTCGGACCAACAAACCTCGGACTGATCAGGCCGCCCGCATCGGGTACTTCAAATACCCTGTGAAGCGCGCCCGCCCGCCGCGGGTGAAAGCGCCGTCGGCGTGTAGATTATCGAAACGCGCGAGCAGGCGTTCGATCGCGATCCGCCCCTCCATCCGCGCGAGGCTCATCCCGGCGCAGGTATGCGCCCCGCCGCCAAAGGCGAGATGCGGGTTCGGCGAACGCGTGATGTCGAGCCGGTCCGGATCGGCGAAAACGGCGGGATCGCGGTTCGCCGCGCCGATGCAGAGCGTGACCAGGGTGCCCGCCGGAAACTTCTCGCCGGCGATCTCGACATCCTCGGCGGCGCGGCGATTGCCAAGCTGGTTGGAGCTTTCGTAGCGGAGAAACTCTTCCACGGCGGCGTTGATCAGAGATGGATCGGCGCGCAGCAGGGCCATCTGATCCGGGTTGTCCAAAAGCACCGCCACGCCGTTGCCGATGAGGTTCGTGGTCGTCTCGTGTCCGGCATTCAGGAGAAAGATACAGTTCTGCACCAACTCCTCCAGCGACAGCCGGTCACCGCCGACCTCGCCCGGCGTTTCTCCGGCGATCAGGGCGCTCAGCACGTCCGAGCCATCCTCGATCAGCGCCTTGGATCGCTTGGCCACGAGATCCTCGAGATAGGCGGAGAAATCCGTCACGGCCCGGTTGCCTCGATCCTCGACCTGCTCGGAGATGGAGGGCTCCAGCGCGCCGAGGATCGCCAGCGACCAGTCCCTGAGCGGCCCGCGTTCCTCGTCCGGAATGCGAAGCAGATCGCCGATCACCTGAACCGGGATCGCGGCGGCGAAATCCTCTATCAGATCGAACCGGCCCTTCTTGGCGATCCGGTCCACCAACCGGTCCACCAGGGCAACCAGCGGCGCCTCCAGGGCTTTCAAGGCGCGGGGCGTGAAGGCCGGCATCAGCAGCTTTCGTACCCGCGTGTGCAGCGGCGGGTCGTTGAATACCAGGCTGGTGGTGTGATGGGTGAACAGCGGGCTATCGCCGAATTTGGGCTTGAACTCCACCTTCTTGTCGGAGCTGAAGCGCCGGTCGCGATAGACCGCGTTCACGTCGGCGTGGCGGGTCAGAAAGATCGAGCCGTCCGGGCAACGATACACCGGCGCGTGCCGGCGCAACGCGTGATAGGTCGGGAAGGGGTCGTCAAGAAAAGCCGGCGTGAGCGCGCGGGGGTCGAACGCATGTGCCAGATTTTGATCGCCGGATTGCTGTTCCAAGCCCTAACTCCCCGTCCGCGGCCTTACCCCAAGGCCCGATGCACGGTCCTTAGCACATCCACCAGGTCGAGTAATCTGGCGGCATAGATCTCGCGGGCGGCGAAGGCCTGGGCGTCCTTGCCCTGGAAGTTCCTCTCCATGGTGTCGAGCATGCGCAGCAGGCGGCGGCGGTGCAGGCCGAGGCCGCGCTGGATCGGGTCGGTGACCACGCCGGCAAAGGCGGTTGCGACGCTGAGCCCGGCGACCAGGCCGCCCGTGGTCACGCCGATCAAGGCCGCCGAGGGGGCGGCGGGAAACACCCCGTACCACAACCCGCCGATCGTCGCGCCGAGCGGGAAGGAGGAAATCGCCAGGTGTTGAGCCAGCACGCCGGCCAGGGCGGGGCCGAGCGAGATCGCGGTCGGGGTGAATTGGTTGAGCGCGAAGGCCCCGGCGCCGAGATTGACCATGGCGCCGGCCAGTTCCGAGGCGGCCGCCCGGGTCCCGGCATAGGCCTCCATGATGCCGGTGATCCGCTCCTTCAGGTCCGGGTCCTCGGCATGCCGTCCGATCGCCTGGAGCGGGTCGGCGAAATGCGAGACCAGGGCCGGGTCCCCGAGAATTTCCTCGGCTAGCGCGTCGCGTGTCAGTCGCCTCTCGCCGTCCTCGTAGGGCAGTTCCAGCAGCTCGGCATGCAGCAGCCATTCCAGTTCCCGATCCACGCGGGTGCGCAAAAGCGGGTTGCGCGCGAGCAGCCAGTCGCCGGTCTTTTTCGCGCCCAGCCGCCGGGCCGCCAGACCGCCGAGCTTCATTCCCGCCGCCGGGAGCATGAGGGCGACATTCGCCGGCGCGCGCGCCAGATCCAGCCCGACCGCCTCGCGATGCAGCCTGAGGGCTCCGGAAAGGGTGAAATGGGCGTCGATAAACGGCGCTACCCGTGCCCGCCGCGCCTCGAAATAGCGCGTGACGGCGGCTTCCACGATGCGGTCGGCGCCCGAAATGTCCAAGGGCGGAGCGCCAGTGGAGCGGATTTCCAGGGAATCTGAAGTCATCGCGGCCGGCTCTCATCTTCGCATCCTTGGATCAACCATAGATCTATGGCAAGGCGGTGAGAGCGGCAAGGGCCGTGCGTCGATCCCAGCGCAGGCTCATTTTTGTCCGGGAAAATCCCGACACCGTGAGAGCCTCACATCCCCGTTGCCCTAGCGAAAGCTGGGGCTCAATTCCGCTTGCCAAAAGCCCCGGCTTTCGCCGGCGCGACGGAGACGATCGGATTCGATCGGATATGCGGTGGAACCCGAAAAACCGGGCTTTCTCGTCGTCCTCGCGCACGCGGGGACCTCGCGACGGTTGGCATGGCTCCCGCCATCTCCGTCTCTCGGAGGCCCCCGCGTCCGCGAGGGCGACGGTCGTGGGTTGTGGTAGGGCGGCAGAGCAAGTCCGTGGCGACGGTCAATAAACAAAACCCAGACAATACCCGCATCTTGTACCGTCCCCATGGAGTTTTCCCGGACAGCAGTGTGCTTTCTCTGAGATGACGAGGAAGGGTTGGGGGTGATTGTGGGCTGTCGCGACTCGATCTTGATGGTCCAAGTAGCCTTGGGAAGACCGCGCGGGCCGTCGGTTTTCTCAACCACCTTCCCTGAGCCGTCGATTCGCGGTATATTCAGTTGAAATCACTAACGATTCGCGCAGAACCGCGCCACATTTCGGGTAGTGTTGAGATGGGTTACGAGATCCTTACCCAGCGAGACGGCAACTGGCAGATAGAAGCTGTCGCCGCTAAAAAAGACGACTCCGAAAGCATCGCGCGACAGATGCTTGGCCGGCCCGGCGTCACCGGCGTCAAGGTGGTGCGCGAGACCGGGCGCGCGATTTCCCAGATCAAGGCCTCGGACGTCATCTTCGAGCGGATGAAGGCCGCCGGGGGCGGCGATAAGGTATTCGTCAACGAAATCGACGAGGCGCCGGATTGCGAGTCACCGGCGGACCTGATGGGCGCCGATGGCCGGATGACCGTGAACCGGCTGTTTCGAAGCTATCTCGACAAGAACAACATCACTGCCTTCGAGGTGATGCACTCCTATAAGGAGTTGAAGCGCGCGATGGACGCCGACACCCTGGTGCCGAGCGCGATCGCCAAGGTGGCCCAGCTTCAGTCGCGCGATAGCGACGTTTCCAGCAACGAGCGCCGCGACATCCTGTTTGGATTCGTCAACGAAATCACGGAACGGGCGCGCAAGGCCGAGGCCAAGAAGCTTCCACGAATTCGCGCCGAAGGTTTTGATTCCGCCTTCACAAAGCTTTGCGACATCGCCGACGGGGACGAGTTCGACTACCTGCTTCGGGTCACCGTCACCAAGGAGCTGCTGGATAACCGAAATTGGTGGGGCAAACTTGTCCAGACCGTGGAATGGGCCGACCCAGCGGAAGATCCCCGGGCCCTTGGCGCGCTGGATGGCTTTCTGTCCGATACTCTGGCGAATAACTCGGTGTTGCAGGATCTGATGGGGCAACAGGAAGACCTGGGTAGCGCCTTGATCAACATGATCGCGCTTGGTTCCGGCCAAATGGATATCGGCGCGCCCGAGGATCATCCGGATGAAAGCGTCGAGAAGACCGCCGCCCAGTTGAACAAGCTTCTCGGCGCGGGAAAGATTCCGGATAGCCGGAACATGTTGATGGACCGGATCAGGCGCCAGCTCATGGGCAAGGGAGCGCTCTCCAAGGGCCAGGAAGACGGCGAGCGCGAGCGCTTCAAGGATATTCTCGACCGCCTGGTCTCGCGCGAGGAGATCCTTGGTGGTCCCGACATGGCCGAGGCGGTCACCGAGCGTCAGTCACGTATCTTGAACAAAGGCGGAATGGCGGGGCTGCGCGAGGCGACCGGGCGGGTGATCCCGGCGCTCGGCGAGCCGGCCCGCAAGGCCAACTATCTGCTCTCGCTGCATGAAAGCAAGCTCGGCAAGGGCGAGTTGGCGGACGAAATCCAAAATCATCTCAATACACTGTTCATGCGCCCGGACTCGGTTCATCGGATCGTGCGCGACGATCTGCCGCCGAACCGCAAGATGGAACAGGTCACCTCGGCTTTTTATCGAATTCAGAACTCGACCTTGCCGGAGAGTCGCAAGGAACAGCTGATGGGGCATCTGGACGAGTTATTGGCGTCCTACATCGTGGACGGCCAAATTCTCCAGAAGATCGACAATCCCGACCGCCCGCTTCACATCCGTGCTTTCATGCTGGTGAATATGTGCCAGCCGCAAATGCTGCCAAAGGGCAAAGCCTCGGATCTGGCGCGGCAGATCATCATCGATAGCCTGAAACAGCCGAATTTCGAAACCGAACTGGTCTCGCAGATCGAAGATGAGGCGGAAAAGGGCCGGGTCCTCCGGCAATTCCACGAACAGCTTCACAAATGCGGATTCTTCGGCTGAGCCCCATTTGGGCACGGCGCGGCTTAACCGACCGAGAAACTCTCGCCACAGCCGCAGCGGCCGGTCTCGTTTGGATTGTTGAAGACGAAACCGGAGAACATCTTGTCCTCCTGGTAGTCCATTTCCGAGCCGATGATGAACATGATCGCGGTCGGGTCAATGAACAGGGTCACCCCCTTTTCCTCGACCTTGTCCTCGAACTTCTTCTGTTCGGTTGCGTATTCCACGAAATAGCTGAGCCCGGAGCAGCCCTTGCTCTTCACGCCGACGCGCAAGCCGAGAACCTTCTCGTCGCCGTTTCGGTCCATCAACGCCCGCGCCCGCGCGACGGCGGCGTCGGTCAGGGTAATCGGGGCCTTGCCGGGTTCGAACTGAAACATGGTTCCGTGTCCACCGTTGCCTTGGTTCCAGAAACTGGCATCCCAGAACTGGGACCGCATTAAAGCACAATCAAGGGTTTCTAGTACATATTGAGGATCAACTTGGCGTCCTCGCTCATCTTGTCGGGGGTCCAGGCCGGCTCCCAGGTCAGCACCACCTCGACCTCTCCGACGCCCTCGACACCGGAGACCGCGGCCGCCACGTCATAGGGCATCTCTCCTGCCACCGGACAGGCCGGCGCGGTCAGGGTCATCAAGACCTTCACATCCCCGTCGGTTAGCCGCTCGGTCTCGTAGATCAGGCCGAGGTCATAGATGTTCACCGGGATCTCCGGATCATGAACCGTGCGCAGCGCTTCGACGATGGCCTCGTCGTCGGCGTGCGGGACACCCTCGGCGAGTTTGGCGCCGGCCCGCGCCGTCGTGCCCTCGGGCACCGCCGGGTCCATCATGAAGGACCCGTAGGGGTTGGCTCCCGCCTCGTACATGCTCATCGGAAAATCTCCCTGACCTTCTCCAGGCTGTCGGCGAGGATGTCGATATCCTCGCGGGTGTTGTAAAGGCCCAGGCTGGCCCGAGCGGTGGACGGCAGATCGAAGCGATCCATCAGCGGCTGGGCGCAGTGATGGCCGGCCCGCACCGCGACGCCGTTCTGGTCGATGATCGTCGAGATGTCATGCGGGTGCGCGCAGTCCATGGTGAAGGACACGACGCTCGCCTTGCCCGCCGCCGTACCGACGAAGTTCAGTCCCTCCACCGC
>Ga0181593_10003747_pt1 | contig 13850 bp, 8 predicted proteins | sample 071ome_19_FD_133756 | JGI IMG/M metagenome (GOLD analysis project Ga0181593, IMG submission 133756) | Coastal salt marsh microbial communities from the Groves Creek Marsh, Skidaway Island, Georgia - 071413AT metaG (megahit assembly) | ecosystem: Environmental > Aquatic > Marine > Intertidal zone...
AAGCATATTAATGAGGGAATCTCACTATATAGGTCGGCATAAGCAGCCTGAGGATTCCCTCTATTTTAATTGAAAGTCTTATTTCACAGAGGTTTTGACCGACTTCTGTGTACTTAAAAAATAATTATGTATGGCATCGACCATTTATGACATAGCGGAAAAAGCCGGAGTAAGTATTGCAACGGTATCACGTGTTTTTAGCCAGAGCAATAATGTCTCTGAAAAGACTCGGGATAAAGTTTTAAAGATTGCTGAGTCTGTTGGCTATCACCCTCAAGCTTATGCGCAGGGTTTGGCCAGTAAGAAGTCCAATACCATTATGGCGGTTGTACCTGTGATGTCCAACTACTTTTTTATGGAAATCTTGGGTGGAATTCAGGATAAACTTACAAAGCTCGGATATGAATTAACCATTTATAATGTCACAGGGACCGGGGATAATTTTTTCCAGCAAGTAGAACATGTGATTCGTAGAAGAGCAGCCGAAGGCTATCTGTTTATTTCGATTCACTTGAATCCCAATCAGTGGGATAGGCTTCAAAAATATCCCGTACCCATAACATTGATTGATGAATTTTATGAGGGTTTTGATTCCGTTAGTGTCGATAATGTTCAAGGCGCCTATAAAGCTACAAAAGCATTCATTGATTCTGGTTATCAAAAGATAGGAATGATTTCTGCCTTGGCCTCTTCCAAGCCTATACAGGATCGCATTAAAGGTTATGAATTAGCTTTTGAAGACAGTGATATCGATTTTGATCCTAGCCTTGTGGTAAGTGGCAATGCCGATTATCGGGATGGCTTTACGGAAAAAGGTGGGTACGAAGCCATGAAACACATGATTCAAGAACACCCTAGCTTGGATGCTTGTTTTTGCGCATCAGATATTCAAGCCGTTGGGGCACTAAAAGCTATGGATGATTTAGAAGTTTCTATTCCATTGATTGGTTATGATGACATAGAAATTTCTGAATACATCGGGCTTTCAACAATTCGTCAGCCAATGAGAGACATGGGAGCTATTGCAACCCAAACACTATTAGAACGAATGAACAACGATAAAAAAGCTATTTCTCAAACGCTCTACTCTCCACAGTTGATATTAAGAAAGTCTACTAATGGTATTCTAAAACATTAGTAACCTATTAATCTATTCCTATTCATGTTCAATTATATACGCTCCCTGTTGGCCGTTTTGTTTAGCCTATTGTTAGTCCTAATCCTAACAAATAGTACCACACATGCTCAGGTTGTTACATTCGAACCTAACTTTGCAACTCAGTACGACTCACTAACCGTATACTTTGATGCAACTCAAGGAAATGGAGCATTAGAAGGTTTTACAGGTAGAGTATTTTTACATACAGGCGTTATAACGTCTCAGAGTAATTCTGGTAGTGATTGGAAATATGTTCCTGCTGGTTGGGAGTCCTATCCATTGAACTTGGAAGCTGAGCAAGTAGGTCAAAATCTATGGAAATTCACTTTTGGCCCCAATGTTAGAGATTTTTTTGGAATTAGGAGTACTAGTGAGGAAGTGTTGGAGGTTGCAATGCTATTCAAAGGCACGAGAAGCTTAACTGGGGCACCAGTGGCTGTTGGGCGCGATGTTGGTGACCAAGACATTTTTGTAGAACTTAGTACCGGTGGGGTGGAGGCTAGATTTGTTTTGCCCGTTGCACCCATCAATCTCATTCAACGGTCAGATTCAGTTTCGATCTTTGGTATAGGGTCAAGCACATCGGGCAACCTGACTCTCTCACTATATCAAGACAATACCCTAGTGACACAGACAGCAAGGGACTCCATTAGCTACACCTTCATTCCAAGTTCAGATAATGAGCAAACGCAGTTTCAACTCATTGCCTCAGACGGTCAGGGTGTATCCGATACTGCTTCAACCTTAATTGTTGTACGGCCAGTTGAACTCTCTGATTCGCCTAGACCAGTCAATACACCAGATGGCATCCAATATATTAGCGATTCAAGCGTCAGATTATCACTCTTCGCTCCGAAAAAAGAATTCATTTATGTATTAGGGGATTTCAATGATTGGAAACCATCCAATGAATATCTAATGAATAAAGATGTTCATAGTGAAGACAGTACGTGGTTTTGGATAGATATTGACGGATTGATGCCAGGTAAAGAATATGGCTTTCAGTATTTGGTAGATGGTGAATTACGGGTTGCGGATCCTTACAGTGAGTTAGTTCTTCATCCCGAAGATGATCCCTATATCCCCGCAGATGTGTATCCTAACCTTCCAGAATATCCATATGGGAAAACAAGTTTTTCGGTGGGTGTATTGAATCCTGGGAAGCTAGAGTATGCATGGAAAACATCGGACTATCAACGCCCAGCCACCGATGATTTAGTCATCTACGAATTACTTCTTCGTGATTTCTTAGAAAAATCGAGTTATCAGACCCTAATAGATACTTTAGATTACCTCGAAAAACTAGGTGTAAATGCAATTGAACTCATGCCTGTAAATGAGTTTGAGGGAAATTTAAGTTGGGGCTACAACCCTTCATTTCATTTGGCTCTTGATAAATATTATGGTACTCGAGATTCGTTTAAGGCCTTTGTAGATGAAGCTCATGCTAGAGGTATTGCGGTTATATTAGACGTGGTCTTGAACCATGCCTATGGCAGAAGTCCTTTGATTCGATTATGGAATGAGGGTGATTATGGAGCACCTACAACCGATAATCCTTATGCTAATCCGGTAGCTAAGCATCCGTTTAATGTAGGCTATGACCTAAATCATGAGAGTACGGCTACCCGTTATTTTTCGAAAAGGGTCATGGAATATTGGCTTCAAGAGTATAGAATAGATGGGTTTCGATTCGATTTAAGTAAAGGTTTTACCCAAGTCGATAATTTAAATGATGTAGGCGCCTGGGGTGCCTATGATGCCTCACGAATAGCTATTTGGAAAGATTATAATGATCACATCCGAAGCGTTGATTCCACCGCATATGTCATTTTAGAACATTTTGCTGATAATAATGAAGAGCGGGCCTTGGTGAATTTGGGGATGTTGGTCTGGGGAAATATGAACCATGAATACAATGAAGCAACCATGGGATATAATTCCGATTTACGAGGTGTACTGGCTAGTCATAGAGGATTTTCTTCCCGCAGATTGGTTGGTTATATGGAAAGTCATGACGAGCAATGGTTAATGTTTAAAAATATCGCATTTGGGAACTCTTCAGGGGATTATAGCATAAGAGAATGGTCAACCGCTTATGAGAGAATGAAATTGGCCGGTGCTTTCTTTTTTATGCTCCCTGGACCTAAAATGGTGTGGCAATTTGGAGAGTTGGGCTATGGGTATGGAGATGCTGGAGAACAATGCCTAAATGACCAGAGTTATTGCCCATCTATAGCGCCAGGTAGAACCGCTGTAAAACCTATAAGGTGGGATTATCGAGAAGATGCTCAAAGGTATGGAATTTACGAGGCTTGGAGTAATTTGATTAAACTGCGTAAAGCATCGAAGGCCTTTACAAATCCAGATACTTTTAGTCATGAGTTACAAACGACCGTAAAATTTATTCGGCTTTCTTATGAGGATACGAAAGTGGTCATCGTAGGTAACTTTGGAGTAACAAGCGTTACGGGCAACGTAGCTTTTCCTGAAGATGGTATTTGGTATAATTATTTTGCCAAATCAGAAATAAATGTTCAAAATGGGGTTGAACAAATGGAGTTAGGACCAGGAGAATATTTCATCTTTACGAATCAGGACTTTTCATCTTTGGTTACTTCAGCTGAAACTCATAGGGAGTCACAACCCATTGAATTTGGTTTGCAGCCTAGCTATCCAAATCCATTCAACCCGAGTACTCAAATTAATTTCAACCTCGATCAGGCAGGTTGGGTGCAACTTAGTGTATATGACTTACTGGGTAGAAAAATCCATGTACTTGTAGAAGGGCCTCTTTCTGCAGGTTATCATGATTACCGATTTGATGCGAGTACGCTTTCTAGTGGAACCTATGTCGTTAGACTTGAGCAGGGCGGGAAGGTTTATTCACAAAAGATAACCCTAATTAAGTAATTGTAATGGGTACGTTTATTACCAAATATAAGGTTTCATTCTACCCATGGGCTAGGATTTCTGTACTATCAATGGTTGCACTTAGTTTATTATTGGGCTGCGAACTAAGCTCGCAAAGCTCCGCAAGCAACACCAAGGGGTTGTTATCACCCATCGTACTTTCCGATACCACCCATATTTATTGGGCGGACTATTTTTGGGAGCCCCAATCGGTGCAAATTTTAGAATTACCCCAAGGTATTGAGCATCTTCAATTAAATGAGTTAGAATCTATACTCATTGGTAAAATGAAGGAACCTATGGGTCTTTTAACGGTTGAAACAGGGGTTCAAACCGTTGATTTAGTGCTTAAAAACAGTGAGCAGGAAGAAATACTGTTTCGCTACCCCGATCCTAATAAAGAGTTTGCTCTGGTTCAAATTAAGGGCGAAATGAATGGCTGGAACACCAATGCTCACCCCATGAACTATAGCAAGGGATACTGGCAAACAACCATCCCAATGGAAGCGGGTGTATATGCCTATAAATTTGTAGTGGATGGGGAAGAGTTAATTGATCCTAACAACTCTGTTACCACTCCCAACGGTTTTGGCTCATTTAATTCTGTGATTGAAGTTGGAAAGCGAGAGGAATACCCACCTGTTTTGATTCCAACCGAACAAAATGGTCAAAGCATTACCGTGCGTCTGGAATCGTATTTACCAAAAACGGATGTGGTTTATCAAACTCAGAACTATTCCGTACTGGCTCTTTGGGAAAATAACGCGTTAGAGGTTCGGAATACAGGGTATTATTGGGAAATCGATATACCAGAACAAGCTGCTGAATTATCCCGATCACATATAAGACTGTGGCTTTCTTCCCCTACGGAATTACTACACGAGTTAAAGCTACCACTTCAGCAAAATCAAATGGTTGGCTCCACAGATCAACTTAATAGAAACGACCGGGCGGCTTGGAATATGTATTTTGTATTTTTGGATCGCTTTAAAGATGGCAATCCCGAAAACAACAGAAAAGTTGATGATCCGGATATCCACCCCTCGGTCAATTATTATGGGGGTGATCTACAAGGACTTAGCCAGAAGATAGCATCCGGGTATTTCGATTCACTATCCATAAATACCTTATGGCTTTCTCCCATCGTACAGAATCCGGAAACCGCTTATGGCCTATGGGATCAGGGAGGAGTTATGAGCAAATTTTCGGGGTATCATGGGTACTGGCCTATTTCTTCAAGCCGTATTGATGACCGAATGGGTACGCGTGAAGACCTGGAACAACTCATTGAGATGGCCCATGCTCATGACATGAATATCCTTCTGGATTATGTGGCTAATCATGTTCATGAAGAACATCCTGTAATGGAGCAACATCCGGATTGGAAAACCGACTTATACCTTCCCGATGGCCGCATGAATACGCAGCTTTGGGACGAAGAGCGGCTTACGACCTGGTTTGACACCTTCATGCCTAGTTTGGATTTCTCTAAGCCAGAAGTGGTTGAAGCTATGTCTGACTCGGCGCTATACTGGGTCAGAGAGTTTGACATTGACGGGTTCCGTCACGATGCAACCAAACACATCCCTCTTGAATTCTGGCGAACGTTAACCAAGAAGATTTTGGAAGAAACGCAGAATGACCCAGGTCGAAGTTTCTATCAAATTGGAGAAACCTATGGAAGTCGCCCTTTAATATCTAGCTATGTGCGCAGTGGATTATTGGATGCTCAGTTTGATTTTAGTCTTTTTGATGCTGCTCAGGCTAGTTTTGGGCAAGGAGAATCATTCACTTCTTTGGCTCAGCAATTACAAGAAAGCCTTCGTTACTACGGTATGAACAATGAAATGGGAGTTATCTCAGGGAATCACGACAAGGCTCGATTTATCACGCTAGCAAGTGGAGAAGTTCGATGGGATGAGGATGCTAAGCTAGCAGCTTGGACTCGAGAGATCCCAGATCCATCAGAAGAGGGTTATCAACGCCTAAAAATGATGCACACATGGATGTTCACCGTGCCTGGAATTCCTGTGACCTATTATGGGGACGAATTCGGGCTTCCTGGAGCAAATGACCCAGATAACAGACGTTGGATGAAATTTGACGACTATACTTCCCTCGAGGCCCAAACCTTAGATCACTACACTCGATTATCTAAATTGAGGGCCAAACATTTGGCGTTGCAGTATGGGGCTCTTCGTTTTCAACACATCTCCGAGGAGCTACTCATTTATGAGCGATCTTATTTTAACGAGTCCATATGGATATTCTTTAATTCTTCAGAAAAACCAATATCCGTAGAATGGGAACATCCATTTACGGGAGACCTGGAACAAATGACTATACCTGCCTTGGGTTCAGAGCTAAAGATTTATGAACTCTAAGCTACCAAATATCACATACCGATAAAACCTATTAAGCCGTAAAAATTTAATACATCACTATAGTAAACGAGATCTGATATGAATACTATTTCAAACATAAAAAAGACACTCTGGATTCTTGGATTGTTGGTAAGTCTAAGTACACTGGCTTGCACTACTTCGCAACGGGCCGACAATTCTTCAACCCCTGTGTCTAAAATCACTCAACCAGAGTGGTCCAAAAATGCGAATATTTACGAAGTAAATGTCCGTCAATATACGCCTGAGGGTACCTTTAACGCCTTTGCTGAACATTTGCCAAGACTCCAAGAGATGGGGGTCGATATCCTATGGTTTATGCCTATTCACCCCATTGGCGAAATTAATCGAAAAGAGAATGAGAACAGTATGGGTAGCTATTACTCGGTTCAAGATTACAAAAAAGTGAGTAGTGACTATGGAACGGAGGAGGACTTTCGAGCTTTGGTGGCTCAAGCCCATGAGCTCGGAATGAAGGTGATCATCGATTGGGTGCCTAACCACACCGCTTGGGACAATCCATGGACGGCCAACAAGGAATGGTATGTATTAAATGAGGAAGGTTCATTTATTCCGCCTTTAGGAACCGATTGGACCGATGTTATTCAATTGGATTATTCCAATCAGGAAATGCGGGCGGCCATGATTGAGGCTCTAAAATATTGGGTTCAGGAGTTTGATATCGATGGGTATCGTTGTGATGTAGCAGGTAAAGTCCCTTCAGATTTCTGGGTGGAAGCAAATGCGGAATTAAATGAAATAAAAGATGTATTTATGCTTGCAGAAGACGGAGAGCCTGAGTTACTCATTGAAGCTTTTGACATGAACTATGCTTGGGAATACGCACATATTATCCGACAAATTGCTGCTGGAGCCATGGGTTTTGATCGTCTAGACTCTCTACTTGCCGAAGATGCTAAGAAGTTCCCTGAGAATAGCTATCGAATGTATTTCACCTCCAATCACGATGAAAATTCTTGGACCGGAACAGATATTGACATGTACGGTGAGAACTTTCAAAATTTTGCTGTTCTTTCGGCCACCATCGATGGAATGCCTCTGATTTATAGCGGTCAGGAATCGGTGCTGGATAAACAGTTACTCTTTTTTGAAAAAGATGAAATCGATTGGAAAACCTACGAACTAGTTCCTTTTTATACAGCCCTTTTGGATCTGAAAACCAGAAATGAGGCTTTGTGGAATGGAAGTCATGGGGCTAATCCCAAGCGAATTGCTTCCCCTGAGGGTAGCTATGCCTATCATCGTACCAAAGGCGATAACGCAGTTTTTGTCGGGTTGAACAACACGAACCAGCCCCTACAAATCTCTATGCCTCTCTCACAAGGTCATGAGTATAAGGTGCTGGGGCAAGATCAAGAGGCATTTGTAGCCGACGCCGAAAATATCATTGAATTGGGCGCCCATTCATGGGTTGTTTTCAGCACCCATTAACCATAGTTAGTAATTAAAATTGAATTCGGAGTAAATCATGAGTCTAACAAGACCTAATCTACGTAGAGCCGATATCTGGAACATGAGTATGGGCTTTTTGGGTATTCAAATGGGGTTTGCACTCCAAAATGCGAATGCCAGTCGTATATTACAGACCTTTGGGGCAGATGTGGAGCATTTGTCTTGGTTCTGGTTAGTAGCACCCATCACGGGTATGATTGTTCAACCAATTGTGGGGCACTATAGCGACAACACATGGACTCGACTAGGTCGTCGAAGACCCTATTTTTTAGCCGGGGCCGTACTTGCTAGTTTAGGGCTTATTCTAATGCCCAATGCAGGGATGTTTGCGGCTTTTATTCCAGCATTATGGGTGGGAGCCGGTATGCTCATGATTATGGATGCTTCTTTTAACATAGCCATGGAGCCTTTCCGAGCCTTAGTAGCCGATAAGTTGCCCAGTTCACAACGAACACTGGGTTTCTCGGTTCAAACCGTTTTGATAGGAATTGGTGCCGTTGTGGGTTCTTGGTTGCCTTATGTACTAGCGGAGTGGTTTGGATTAGGTAAATCCGCATCGGCAGGTGAAATTCCTATTAACTTAATTATTTCCTTTGTAGTAGGTGCGGCTATCTTGATTGTTTCCATTTTGTGGACGGTGGTAACTACGGATGAATACACCCCAGAGCAACTCGCTGATTTTGACGAGGAAGATGAACCTGTAGAGTCGAACGAAAAAGCATCTTTGGCTGATATTTTCAAAGATTTTGCCAATATGCCCGATACTATGAAACAATTGGGTCTAGTACAGTTTTTCTCATGGTTTGCGCTGTTTTCTATGTGGGTCTTTACCACTCCTGCGATTGCCGAACATGTGTTTGGAGTGGCTAAAGGTGACGCAAGCTCAGATCTTTTTCAGGAAGCCGGCAACTGGGTAGGGGTGATTTTTGGCGTATATAATGCGGTTTCTGCTGTTTTCGCTTTCTTTTTACCCAAAATAGCGGATTCTCTAGGGCGTAAAAAGACACATGCGGTTTCATTAGTGTTGGGTGGCTTAGGTTTAATCTCTATCTATTTCATTCAAGACAAATACTGGTTGTTACTTTCGATGGTGGGTATAGGTATCGCTTGGGCTAGTATACTGGCAATGCCGTATGCCATACTTGCCGGTTCGATTCCCGCAAAGAAGATGGGCGTATATATGGGGATTTTTAATTTCTTTATCACCTTCCCTCAAATTGTAAATGGTGTAATTGGTGGTCCCATTGTGAAGCATTTATATGGAGGAGAAGCCATTTGGGCTCTGGTGACGGCTGGAATCTTTATGATATTGGGTGCATGGGCGGTCATGCGAGTGAATGATGTGGATGCAACCACTCAAAACTAATAAAAGACCAAAGGCTGCTGCATTCTACAGGGTTTCGCTTATAGCGATATCACTTTTTACGTTTACGTTAATAGGTAGTATCGCCTCTATGACCCCAAAAATCCAAGCCCAAGCTCCCGAATGGAGTCAGGGGCTTATTTGGTATCAGATTTTCCCCGAGCGATTTCGCAACGGTGATTCATCTAATGACCCTAATCGAGAACGCGCTAGAGGCCCTGAAGGTTGGCACATCCAAGATTGGGGCAGTGATTGGTATGCTCGCGCTGAATGGGAGACAGAAGCTACCGACCGTTTTTATGACCTTGTACGGGAGCGTCGCTATGGGGGAGATCTTCAGGGAGTGATAGATAAATTAGATTATCTGAAAGAATTAGGGGTGGGGGGGATTTATTTCAATCCGGTATTTGATGCCCAATCTATGCACAAATACGATGCTACTTACTACCATCATATCGACCGCAATTTCGGTCCTAATCCATCTGCTGATGTACAGTTGTTTTCAGAAGAAAATCCCTCAGATCCTACAACATGGCAATGGAGCAGTGCCGATTCCCTGTTCTTAAAGCTAATTCGTGAGGCACATAGTAGAGACATGAGAGTGATTATCGATGGAGTGTTTAATCATACCGGTACCGAGTTTTGGGCATTTCAACATGTAATCTCGCATCAACAGAATTCGCCTTTTAGGCATTGGTATAACATTCTGTCATACGATGATCCAGAAACCATTGAAATTGAGTTTGATTATGAAGGTTGGTGGGGGTTTAAAGGCCTGCCGATTTATAAGGAAACGGCTGGAAATCTTCATCCCGATGCCCAAGCTCACATCTTTGCTGTAACCCAACGCTGGATGGACCCCAATGGAGACGGAGATCCATCAGATGGGGTAGATGGGTGGCGATTGGATGTGGCATCCGAAGTAGGCGTCCCATTCTGGCGAGAATGGCATGAGCATGTTCGCTCCATTAATCCTGATGCCTATACTTCAGCTGAAATTTGGGACCAAAAAGCCCTCGATTATGTTGGAGACTCTTTGTTCAGCTCCGTTATGAATTATCCGTTCGCATTTGCCGCCAAAGGATTTTTTATTGATCAGAGTATTAGCAGCCAAGAACTTAGTTCACGACTTTTGGCCTATCAAAAACAATTTCCTAAAGGGTATGACCATAACCTGCAGAACCTGTATGATTCTCATGATACCCCTCGACTAGCAAGTTTGATTAAAAACCCAGGAGCCCCTTATAATCCCGACCGCTATCCGGATGATACCTATTCTCTAGAAGCATTAGATGATGCCGAATTTAAACTCTTAACACTGATGGTGGGCTTTCAATTTAGTTGGACGGGAGCACCCATGGTCTATTATGGAACCGAAGCAGGCATGTGGGGGGCAGATGATCCGGACGACCGAAAACCTATGGTTTGGCCCGATATCGCCTTTGAGCCTGAACAAAACCACCCTTACGGTTTAGAGAGAAAAGCAGATTCGGTTGGTTTTAACCATCGCTATTATGAACTATTTCAATCATTAGCACAGATTCGAAATAGTACTAAGGCATTACAGAGAGGGGATTTAGAAGTTTTACCTAGCTCGCCAAAAAGTCTAGTATTTCTCAGAAGCATTGAAAATGAACAAGTGCTTGTAATCATTAATCGAGGCGATACTCCTGAGGTCATTCCCATTCATCTTTGGGAGATTACTGTGGGAAAATGGAGCTTAATATACTCTTCAACCCGTAAAACACCACAAATAAATAAAGAGGAAATTTCAGGTCAGGCAATTACTATAGCTCCCATATCCTTTTCAATATACCATAGGAACTAGTCTGTAGAAACTGCTAACTTAGGTATATGCGATTAGATACGAAATATTTTGTACCCTTTGTAATAGGGATAGCTACGATAGGTATGCTGGCCATTGTATGGTCGTCCTTCAGGTTTAATTCAAAGCAACTTCAAACCTTTAATTCTGAACTCAGTACCCAATTTGAAGCTTATACCAATCAAGCCTTACCCGTGCTACAACAAGGAATTTGGGCTGAAGGCCGAGATAGCTTACGTTTCAGTGAGTTAGATACCGAAGCCTTAATGGTGCTATTTTCTGCCCGATGGTCTGAAAAATCAAGTGATTTACTAGCCGAATTAGAGTCTAAAACAATAGAATCTAAGCGTGTACCCATCATTATAGCCTTGGTTTTAGATACCAAAGAAGGGCTTGATAGCGAATCAGCAACTGGTATCGGGTTTTCTGAAAACACTTATACCGAGGATATGACCTTTGCGTCCAAGTATACCATAGTTGATGGGTCACAATTATACAATCGTTACCAAGTTCCAGGTATTCCTACCCTTGTATTTCAGGATTCACTTCAGATTTTATGGACGCATGTTGGCTTTCGAAGCGCTGATCAGTTATCGCCATTAGATGTTTTATTGGAGGAGTTCCGATAAGATGTCTTTTCAAAAAAGCCATTCGTGGGTTCACTTAGACGGTCGTTGGTTGCGAGAGCATGAGGCCATGATACCGGTAGAGAATAGGGGGCTGATGTATGGAGATGGACTTTTTGAAACCATACTTTGCAGCCAGGGTAGATTAATTCTAATTCAATCTCATCTGAAAAGGTTTTTTCGCGGGTTGAAACTATTAAAGCTGGAACTTCCACTATCGGACGAGCACCTTATAGCACTTTTAAACGAAGGAGTAGAAAAAAATGACTTATCTAAAGCTGAGGTGGTGATTCGTATGCAATGTTGGAGAGAAGGAGGAAGAGGGTATGCCGCTACAACTTCAAAGGCACATTATTATATTTCCTTTACGCCTTTAAAACAGCATTCAAAGTCCATAAAAGAAGGAATAGCATTATATCAAAGTAGCTATACCACCATGCCTAAGCGAGCGGGTGAGCATTCTCTCAAATCCTCAAATGCTCTGAGTTATGTTTTAGCGGCTAGCGAGGCGGTAGACCAAGGCTACGATGATGCCTTACTTCTTAGTCCAGATGGGTACATTGCAGAAAGCAGTAATGCGAATATTTTCTGGATTCGTTCGAATCAATTGTTTACACCCTCGCGTGCATGTCATATATTAGAAGGTACCCGAAGATCGGCCCTTATCGAAAAAATTCGATTATCAGGTTACCAGCTGTTAGAGGGTGAATATACCACAGCAGAACTCTACCGTTCTGATTTGGTATTTCTAGTAAATAGTATTCGAGGGTTACGCCCAGTAAGCACCCTAAATGAAACAGAACTTTCCATTTCAGATGATCAGTTAGTCAGGCTAAGTAATATTTATCAAGAGGCTATATGCAATTAAAGCATGAAAAAACGCTTTGCAAATATTGAAGACGTTTATAGCTACCTTTCCCATCTGCCTAAGTTTAGCCAAGTGGGTGTGAAAGCTGCTAATTTCTCTTTAAAGAGAATTAAAGCATTTCTTAAAGAGTTAGGTGATCCTCATAAATCATTGACTACTATACATGTAGCGGGTACTAATGGGAAGGGTACTACCTGTCATTTATTAGAATCGGTATATCGTCGAGCTGGCTTCAAAACGGGCTTGTACACCTCACCACATCTTATCTCAGTAAACGAGCGGTTTCGAATCTTAGGTAAACCAGTCTCAGATGCTAAATTATTAGCTTTTTTTCAGCAGGTCGACCAGTTACTTGATGCCTATAGGCTGACTTATTTTGAACTTACAACAGTCATGGCTTTTGTGTTATTCGAACATGAATTTGTTGATATCGCCATTATAGAAACAGGATTGGGTGGCCGTTTGGATGCCACCAATGTACTATTACCTGAAGTAAGTGTAATTACGAGTATATCTTATGATCATATGGATGTACTAGGGGAAGATTTACCTTCTATAGCTTGGGAAAAAGCAGGAATAATAAAAAAGAATCGTCCAGTAGTGGTCGGAAATTTAGTTCCTGAGGCCATGAAAGTTATTGAGGAACGCGCGGGAAAACAGAACTCTAAGCTAATGTATGCTTCTGACTTAGCGCCGGTTTTCGAAAAGCATAGCATTCATTTCCAAAACACTGATCAACATTTCTCAACTACTTTTCATGAAAAAATAAATGCTTGGAATGTGGCCATGGCCTACCAAGTGGTTCGTCAACTCAATGAGTCCTTCACTATTTCAGAAGAAGACTTTAAACAAGCGATTGAGGAATTTAACGGGGTACCAGGTCGTTTTGAGCAAATTCACCCAAAATTTAAGTGGTACTTTTCAGGTTCTCACAATCTAGAGGGAATCCAGTCAACTCTTCAGACCGTGAAAGCGATGAAAACCAAACGAAAGGTAGTTGTTCTGGGGATGATGAAGGATAAAATCAATAAACAAATTATTGATGAAACTCTTGGGTTTACTGACCGTTATTTTTATAAATTAGAAGGAGAAAGAGCGGCTTCAATTGCTGGAATACCTTCACATATTTACATGAAAGTTATGAATGAAGGGGATGTTGAATATATGTTGAGTGAATTGAAGACATCTTTGGTTATTTTTACAGGAAGTTTTTATTTTTAT
>Ga0181593_10003749_pt1 | contig 13848 bp, 19 predicted proteins | sample 071ome_19_FD_133756 | JGI IMG/M metagenome (GOLD analysis project Ga0181593, IMG submission 133756) | Coastal salt marsh microbial communities from the Groves Creek Marsh, Skidaway Island, Georgia - 071413AT metaG (megahit assembly) | ecosystem: Environmental > Aquatic > Marine > Intertidal...
AACCGGGTTGCCTGCGATCTCACTGCCCGTTGGTTACGATGGAAAAGGACTGCCGATTGGAATGCAGTTGATGAGTGGTGCATGGCAGGAATCCTTACTTCTAAGACTTGCTTATTTCCTGGAACAATCTGTTGAGCGCAAAATGCCAATGCTGCATTTTTCATTGCTTAAGGATCAACCATTCGAGAAACAATAAACTTTCCCCAAAAGTCTTGATGCCTCAGGTATGGTGCTTATAATCATTTTTTCCATTTGGAAACAAGCGTCCAATGGTTTGGAATCAAATTATTGTCTCAAAACAGGGCCAGTAGCTCAGTTGGTTAGAGCAGTCGACTCATAATCGATCGGTCGCAGGTTCAAGTCCTGCCTGGCCCACCACATAAATCGAATTACAATGAGTGAGCAAATAGAAAAAGTAATTGCACTTGAAAAAAGAATCGAGGAATTAGAGTTTCGAATCAAAATGGATGAGAGTCTCTATAATGAATTGGCCAATCACCATAAAGTCAATCGAACATTGATCAATAACTACCGTGAGACCCTTAAAGCATTAAAAACCGAAAACTTAGACAAAGAAATTGTTAGTAAGATAGAAGGGTTAAGTGTGGAAAGAGCAGAATAAGCACACTAATTTTGTAGACGAATTTCGTTGTATAGTTGACCTCGTCGAAGCTCAAAAAACATCTTTTAAAAATACCTTGTCCTCATGAGTTATGTGGTTCATGTCACCGCCGTAGTGGAGGGTGATATCGATAAAATTGAAGGACTGATTAACCAGTATCGTTACAAGTGCCTGGAAAATCAGCCGGGGATGCAACAATTTTATGTCTGCAGACATTTAGAGCAGCAAAATGTTTTTCTCTATACCCAGATCTTCAAAGATCAGGAAGCCCATCAATCTCACCTAGAGGGAGATGATCCCAAGTGGTTCTTCCAGCAAATGGAAGACCATGAGTTCAGTTTTCAGGGACAGTGGGTTGCTGGAATGGAAATAGAATCTTCTTCGGGGCAAATCCTAAATTAAAACTAATCCTTTTTTAGAATCCATTGAAATAGGAATATGAGTTTTGTCGTGGCAATCAGGATTCAGTTAGAAGGAGATGCAGAAATCTTTCGTGAAATGATCATGCAGTACCGTGAAGACTGTTTGGCCAATGAAAGTGGTATGGAGCAGTTCCTCATCTGTTCCATACCCGATGACGAAAAGGGTTTCCTGTTGTTTGAAGTGTTTAGTGATCAGGAAGCACACCAACTTCATTCGCAGGGGAGTGACCTGCAGAAACTCCTCCAATCAATGCAAGAGCAAAATATGAGGATGGAAGTGATGATGATGGGGGGAGAGGAAATAGAATCAGAAACTCAACCTATTCTTAACTAATAAGTTCAGTTTTTAGTTCTATTTTTTGTAGGCAGCTTATTCTTCAGATCATCACTAGAATGACCCCTGTGACTGCAAGGACCGATAGTTCAATTCCAAAAAATGAGAAAAAGACAGAAAAAACCAGCAAATCGTCTGAGGTTTGTTGTTTAGTTTCCCGGTGAACTGCTATTGGTTTCTCAACATTAACAATTTTTTCCACCACTACTTTTTCCACAACAGGGTCAGGTTTTTGTGCCTTGTCCACGGTTTTTAGAACCTGATCCGCTACAGACAGTTCATTGATCAGGTGGTCCAAGTCATTTGCTTGAGTCATGGTGATTCAATTCTTCGAAGCGTATTTTGTATAAACAGGTGATTCAAAATACATGAGGCTGATTCAAAAACACTGCAGGAGCATGACGGAATTGTTCTTCAGAAATATTAAAATCTCTAAGTACTTTCCTGAAAAAATGATCTTCTTCATCCAAAAAAAGTTCATCGGAAAGCAGCATTTCAAAAAGATAAACCACGGCTTTTAATCGATCATCCAAAGGCAATTCTTTGAAAGTGAAGACACACTCTTGATAGATTTGGTCGAATTGGTTGTTTTCATGATGTTTCTCAAGTTCTTCCAACTTTAAGGGGATTTTTTCATGACTGCAGACCTTTTGAATGTATTCACGCTCTGAATCTGCAATTTCTTTGTCCACAGAAGCGCCCAACCAGAGCAAGTGAACCAGTGCTTGAGGCTCATCAAGTTCCATCTATGGTTCTATACTCCAGGCCATGAATATAGTGTTTCTGGTAATTTTTAAACCGGATTTGTTTCGATTGTTTCTTGTTCCAGAGATTGGTTCCACGTCATTATTTGGCTAGTTTGCTTCAGCAAACGACTGAAAAAAAAAAGCAGGGACCCCCATCCGTGAAAAAAGAGAATACTGAATTTACTTGGAGAATTGTTCATTTAATGTGTCCAGTTTTGGAAGGCATAAAAAGAAGCTGAAAATATGACTGATAATCCGATGACCAGGAAAAAGTATTTTAGCATACCATGTGGATATGCCCTTTTTGTGTTTTGAGTGCCTCGAATCGGCTTGGCAAAATCCTGAATCATGATCCTTAATATATATGTCCTTAAAAAATTGATGATTCACAATAGTGATAACATAAGTTTCAACTTTAATGCCAAAGAGTTTTTAGTTTGTTGAATTGAAAGATTAAGAAACAAAAAAAGGACCTTTAGACTTAAGCAAACTGAGAATCAGTTTTTAAGGATTCCCTTGATACAATAGGCAATCACAGCGGCTACCTGTTCGGGAGATCGACAAACTGCTGCAGATGATTGATCAATTTCTTTGAGCGCATGGTCATGTTCCTCATCGTGAAGGAGGATCAAGGACTTGTTCAGGGCGTGAGCGATTCCGGCTTCAAAAGCGGCATTCCACTGTTTGTATTTTTTGCCGAAGCGTACAACAACAATATCTGCTTCCCGAATCAATTTTCTTCTTCGGATACTGTTCAACCCTGCACCCTTATGGTCATGCCAAAAGCTATCACTTTCACTGCCGAGTAAAATACTCCCGCAGTCGTCACTGTCGCTATGACTTGTGTTCGGTTCGGAAAATTGAATCGGGACTTGGTAGGTATTTAAGACCTCTTTGATCTGTTCTCGCCAGTCACTATGAATTTCTCCAGAGAGATAGACGTTCCATGGATTTTCCTGAAAGGCTTGTTGTTGTATGTCTTTTTTCGCATTCATGGTTCTGGATTTTGAGCAATATAGAAAAAATGGCTAATGGGATGAATGGATCCTCCAAAAACGAAAATTTGGAAGAGATATCGGGCTATCTGAAAAATTGAAGTTGTTTCAGGATTTTCCTGGTGAGAAAAACTTGATACAGAATAGAAGTCAAAACAAGTTCATGCAAGTTAGGCATGCCTCCCAAGATTTATTTTTCTGAAAAGAAACTGGAAAGCTGAGCTTGTTCCTGTAAGCTATGATTCCTTTAAATAAAGCTATTATTTAAGTCTAAAAAAAGTGACTTATGCAAGAAACCTCTGCATGGAAGCGGAAATAGAGGGTAAAAATCATTTTTTTATGAATTCTTTTTGATCACAGAATGGATGGTGCTACGGGAATTGCATAAAGGAACAAGTCTGGAAATCCTAACAGCAGAGCAAGTCTGGCAGGGATGACCCAGTCCCGAAATTGAACTTAGCTAAGATAAGAGTATGAGTGTTGGTAAACTGACCGGACCTAAAAAAGCAGCGATTCTGCTTTTAGCATTGGGAGAGGATGCTGCAGCAGAGGTGTTGAAAAACCTGGAAGAAGTAGAAATCCAGCAGGTAGGGTATTTCATGACCCGTTTCACAGACATCGCTCCGGAAGAAGTCGATATCGTCCTGGAAGAATTTTACCGGAATTCGGTAACCCAGGAAGAAGGTGTCAACATTAATGCCTCTCCGGATTTTGTCCGAAATGCCCTGAACAAAGCGGTTGGTCCGGACCGGGCCAAAGAACTTTCCGACAACCTCAGTGCTACTGGAGAAGATTCAGGGCTTGATGCCTTAAGGTTCATTGAACCGGTCATGATTTCTAACTACATCCGTAATGAGCACCCACAAACCATTGCGCTTGTTCTTTCTTATTTGAACAATCTGGAACAGGCCTCGACAGTGTTAAGGACCCTACCAGAAAGTGTACAGGCCGATGTCGTCTATAGAATGGCCGTCATGGAAAGCATCCCTCCAGGAGTGGTTCAGGAAATGAATGATGTGTTGACCGAGGAAATGAAAGCTGCAGGTAGTGGAGGCGCAAAAGTTGGAGGAATAGAACCGGTTGCAGAAATCCTGAACTCGGTTGATAAAGCCACCGAAACCAGGATCCTATCAACCATTGAAGAGTCCAATCCGGACCTTGCTGAACAGATCCGAGAATTGATGTTCACATTTGAAGATCTCGCTCTTATTGATAGCAAGCAAATGCAGACGGTCATGAAAGATGTCGACCAGGCCGATATGGTTCTTGCTCTGAAAACTGCAAGTGATGCGATTAAGGAACTCATTTTCAGCAGTATGTCAACCCGTGCGGCAGAAATGGTCCGCGATGACTTAGAAAACCTTGGACCAGTCAAAGTTTCAGATGTTGAGGCTGCTCAGCAGAAAATCATCAAAGTGGTGAAGAAACTTGAAGAAGACGGCACGATTGTTATTGCTGGTGCAGGCGGTGGAGATGTGGTATAAAAAGAGTTTGATGATTTTTCGAACATTATTTCGTGATAATCATCAAGTGGCTCCTGGTAAGGAGCATTGTTTAGTTTAGGTCTGTTTTTCGGTGCTATGGATGCTCCGAGGGTTTCAGACCCCATGAAACGAAAGGATAATCATGGCAGTAGGAACGGTAAAATGGTTTAATCCTACCAAGGGATATGGATTCATCCAGCCCGACGGAGGAGGCAGTGATGTTTTTGTACACAAAAACGATCTTCACGGGACCTTTATCAACGAAGGGGACCGAGTTGAGTTTGAAATTGGTGAGGGACGAAAAGGGCCAGCGGCTCAGGACGTTCGAAAACTCACTGATTAATCCCCCTTCCAATTAATTTCGGGGTCCCGGCACTTCTTCCGGGTTGTGATCGTGTGGGCTGCGTCTTTTAGGCTCATTCCTTTGGCCCCGTTCTTTCCTTTTTATTTTGTGATCCGCTAAAATTATCTGGCAGGAAGTTCGTGAGGATCTTTGGCAGAACCGAAGAATCATCTTTAAATGAATGATCTTTCAGCCCTTAGAATTAAAGTTCGTAAAGAGTTTTTTTGAGATAATTTCTGACGCTAGGATCCTGTTTCAGGAAATCCATTAGTTCCTGCATTTCAAGAAGGATTCCGTCTTCGGATTCAAAAGGCTGGTCTCGGTTCCGTTTGTATTGAAGTTCCCGAAGCCGTTGAAGTGCGTATTTTTTTGAAAGCGACATACTTTCTTTATCTTCAACTTCAATGCCATGATCGAAAAGGATTTCATCGATTGCGTAGTTTCTCCCTTTTTTGAAGCTCTACTTGATATTTCAGCAAGCCGACATCCCATATCGGTTCTTTTTTCCAACGATAATTTTGATTGAAAAATCCTCGCATCTGCTCCAGGATGCATCCTTTTATTTTTGCAGGCACAGGTTTTTTGGGGTTAGCTTGACGCATACAAGTCCGAATCAGTCTTTCTGCTGTGATATCTCTGATGATGAGGTATTGAAAAGCTGGATGAGTGACCATCAATTCTACTGAAAGAATCAGATGTGTCTGTCCATCCTCAAGTTTTTCACGAAGGGTTCCGAATTTGAAGGATTGGTATCCATAAGGCCTGTCAGGAGTTTTTAGCACTTCCTGGTAACGTGATTTTTCACTCACTCCCCTGAGTAGAACACAACTTTTTATTTCCTGGGGTGTTTTCCATAGTTCACGACATTCATCCAAGGTTTTTGCTCCAATAAAGTTTGTTTGGAAAGCACAACCTAACAACAAAAAAACCAAACCGGATCTTATTGACGGTTTTTTGAAAAATGGGAAAAAAATCAAAAGAAAATTCAGTGAAAAAGGTTTTTCGTAGGATCTGGAATTAGGATGAAATGAAAACATCTGTTTATCATAAATGCAGATTCTGACCCTTCTTCTATGGCAATCATTCTTTATCTTTTTCCTCTAACCTGAATGAAAATTGACATGAGTGTGCAAATGAATGAATGGGGGCAGCCGATTGGATTTTCAATAAAATCGAGGAAGCCACCGGTTTTTCCTCAAGGAATTGTATTGGAAGGTAGGTTTTCCCGATTAGAACGTTTCCGTTCGGATCACCCTATGGAAGAGTTGTATGAAGCCTTTGTCAGGAAACAGGATGAAAGCCGTTGGACTTACCTCCCTTATGGACCTTTTGAGAATTTCTCAGATTTTCAAAAATGGGTCCATCAATTTGCGCTTGAGCGGGAACCTCTATCTTATCTAATTTTTTCCAACCAAACTCAAAAGCCTTTGGGACTGGCATCCTATACTCGAATAGATCAAGAAAACCGAGTGATTGAGATTGGTCATCTACATTTTTCTGAAGGGCTTCAACAGCAAACGGCAGCTACAGAAGCCATGTTTCTGATGATGGCCCATGTATTTGAGTTGGGCTATCGGAGATATGAATGGAAATGTGATTCTCTAAATCTTCCATCCTGCCGCGCTGCGCAACGTCTCGGTTTTTCTTTTGAGGGGGTCTTCAGGCAGGCAAGGATTTATAAAGGACGTAACCGGGACACAGCCTGGTTTTCGATCATTGACTCAGAATGGACTCAATTGCGTCGAATCTATGAAATATGGTTGGAGCCAACGAATTTTGATTCAAATGGGTTTCAAAAAAAATCACTTTCTGTTTTAACAAAACCTTTGTTAAAAAACTCAATGTCCTGAGTGAAAAAATATAAAGTGGATCATTAAGATCGGAATCGATCAGGAGAAAGATCAGCAGCACGGACTCCAAGGAGACTGACATCTGGAGGGAATTCTTGATTCAAAATCATTGCAGCAGCAACTCTTGAGAGCGCAGGAGACGTCTGGATTCCATACCCTCCCTGCCCTGCGAGCCAGAAAAACCCGGGGTGGTCTTGGTCGAACCCAACAACGGGTGTTTTATCCGCGACAAAGCTTCTCAATCCTGCCCAGGATTTACTCACTCGCTTAATTGGAAAATTCAAAGCCTTTGTAATTCTTTCAGCAGCAACGGCAAGATCCCAGTCCTGGGGCCTAGCATCCTGGGGTTCAACAGGGGTTTCATCAGCCGGTGATCCAAGTAAATCTCCCCCTTCTGGTTTGAAATAGAAATTTTCATCAATATCCACCACTGCCGGCCAGGATCTGCAATTGATTCCTTCTGGCGGTTCAAAAAGCATTGCCGTTCTTCGTTTAGGTATTAGGTTTACAGGAGCAACTCCACAATTTTGAGCTACTTTGTCAGCCCATGCACCGGCGGCATTGACCAGGATTTCTGCATGGATCTGAATTTTGCCCGCATCAATAACCCAACTGTTTCCGCTTCGATATGCCTGCTCCAGTGCATGTTCGTTAAGTATTTGACCCCCTAGCTTTCGAAGTCCTTTTAAAAAACCCTGATGCAGGGCATTGACGTCAATATCCTGGGATTCCGGTTCAAAAACTGCTGCCTCCAAATAATCTCTTTGAAGAGAAGGGACCCGTTTCAAGGTCTCTTTTTTATCCAACCATTGGACATTGGGACAAAGTTCTTGGGTTTCATAATAAAACTGTTCTAGATTTTTTAATTGATCTTCTCGGGCCAACATTAAAACGCCACGAGGATTGATTAGAGGATGCTCTGTAAATCCAGAAGGAGGATTTTTAAAGAAATCTCCACTCGCTGTAGTTAATGCCCTAATCGTTCGATTGCCGTAACTTTCGGCATACAGTGCTGCGGAACGACCTGTGGAGTGGTAGCCGGGTTGTTCTTCCATCTCAAGAAGAAGAACCTTACCGTGCGCCGCCAGATGGTAAGCAACAGAGGCTCCAGCGATACCTGCGCCAACAATCAAAAAATCAGTTTTCTGGTCCATGCTTCGATTTAAAATCTACGAGAATTTAAACTGAAGCATTTTCTTCGCTCACCCATCTAGACGAAGGATTCGCGCTTTTTTGAAAACTTTCCATCGGCGTGCAATTTTGTTTTTCTTGAGTTGTGCTTCTTTTGACGTTTCATAAAAGCCTAATCTCAGCCGGTATTCAGGCTCCAATGTTTTTCCGTCGATTTTTCTGGAGAGGAAACTGAAATCGTTTAAGGGGACAAACCGAGCCATATCCTCAAATGCTTTATGTTGTTGGAGGTAGGAAGGGAGTTCAATCACCCAGGGTTTATTTCGAGGCTGCTTCAGGTTGACCAGTTCCCGGGACATTTCTCTGGAATCAGGTATGACCGGCCAGAATTTCTTAGGAAAATCTAGAATTTTCCCTAGGCTTTCTTGAATTTTTAATCCTTCTTCCAAGGCATCTTCAGTATTCTTGAAAAAGCCAATCCTAACCCGATACCTGTATTTCTTGTTATATGTTTCTTCTGTTCTCTGAAGATAGGTATAGTAACCTTCTTCGGTCAGGAGCCTTGCCCAATTTACAGCTATTACAAACTCTTCTGATTCAAACGAACCCAATTGAAGAGAATATTTCCCCTGTTTCTTCCTGGAGAGAATGTCTTTCCTTGCATCAAGTTCGGATCGGAATTGGATTCGAATTTTATCCCCGCTAAGAGCCCATTCCCAATCTCTAGATTTTTCTGGAGTCAGTGGAAAATTGATTTTCAAATGGTTCTGAACGGAAAGAGTCATCCATTGATCGAGAGGTTGTTCATTGATGTTCGTGTCAAATATCTGAAAAAAAGATTCACCGCTTTCCTTCAAGGCTGAACGGTCTGAAATTGGAATCGGACCGAGAGATTCTCTGATTTCACTAATGTTATCATTGCTGATCAAAGTGGTATTTGTGATGGCTTCAAGCATGTCCTCATCCAAAAGAAGATCTTGTTGAATCATCACATCCTGTTGCAGGTCGTAGGTCTGGATTCTTACCAGACGGTAGGCGGCAAATGTCAGCAGAATGACACCCAACCAGACGAAGATCAGTCGTGACCACGAAACATTCTTATTCACGATCAGGCCGAGATGAAGTATTTTGTCATGCGTAAATTGTTAAACAGATCTAAAACAGGAAGTAGATGGAAGTGAGTGAAGGTCTTCTTTATCTTGGTGGTATTTCAGCAGACTCCTTGCTGGAACGATTTGGTTCGCCTCTTTATGTTTACGAGGAAGATGTGCTGATCAGCAGATTCAGAAAGATGAGAAATTGTTTTCCGCCTGATGAAGTAGACATCCATTATGCCATGAAAGCAAATTACAATCCATCCCTGCTGAGTCTGCTATGTCGGGAAGGAGCCTGTATCGACGCGGTTTCAAGCGGTGATGTGAGAATGGCTCTGGAAGTTGGTTTTGATCCCCATCGGATCCTATTTACGGGAAATAATTCAAGGTTGGAAGAAATCGAATTCAGCATGTCCAAAAAGGTTCCTGTAAATCTGGGTTCGCTCGAATTACTCGAACTCTACGGAAATCGTTTTCCGGGAACTTCAGTATCGATCAGGGTTAACCCCGGAATGGGTGCAGGTCATCACTCACACTGTATCACCGGAGGACCTGATTCAAAATTTGGCATTTACCGTGACCGTCTTGCTGATGCTTTGAAAATCTCAGAAAAGCATGGACTAAAACTCTCTGGCATACATTCTCATATTGGAACGGGAATCAGGAAAACGGAGGCCATGATCGAGGCGATGGATTTAATCCTAGATTCTGCTAAGCATTTTCCTGAGTTGGAATTTGTTGATTTTGGTGGTGGGTTTGACATTCCCTACCGTGAATCCGATGAGGAACTTAATCTTGAAGAACTTGGGCAAAGGATGCGTCAACGTTTTAGGGAATTTTGTAAATATTACGGAAGAGATCTGAAGATGAAAATCGAGCCGGGACGCTATATTATAGGTCCGGCAGGAGCTTTATTAGCAACGGTAACCAACATAACAGAGACCCCTTCCAAAAAATTTGTAGGAATCGATACCGGATTCAATCACTTGATCAGGCCGATGATGTATGGTTCTTATCATCGGATTGTCAATGCTTCAAAAATGGATGCTCCAAAAGAAAGCGTTGCGGTCGCTGGAAATATTTGTGAAAGCGGCGATGTCTTTACTGGAAAGGGGCCAGATGCGATAAGAAAAATTGGAGATCCTAAAATTGGGGATTGTATCGCAATTTTAGATACCGGAGCCTACGGATTGTCAATGGCTTCTCAATATAATCTTCGAGAAATACCTGCAGAAATTTTAGTTAAGAATAAGAATGTTGAAATGATTAGGAGAAGGCAGGACTTTGGGGATTTAGTAGTTAACTTCAATTGGTTTGGTGGATAAGTTCAATCTGGTTTGGAACTGGTTTTATGTTTCTTGACCAAGCCACGCAAGGTCTTTGCCGTCAGTCAAAACCAGTCGGGTAATCCGAATCTTGGTCCGTAGAAATAATTGAATCCTACCCAACCAACAATGAACAAAGATATCAACGCCCACGTAGTAATACTCATTCAATTCTTAATTTTTGAATGTTTTAATTGAGCCAATATGTCCGATTGGACTTTACGGAGATGTTCATCTTTTCCAACTTTTGATGCTTCGACTAACATTAAAGCGAAGTAACGAGAGAAGTTCATAGTGTTAATATAAGTGCGAGTTATTCTATTGAATAACAATACGCTTAATTAATTTGATTGGTTTTCTCTCGGAAAATGTTTTTCTTTAATTTCTAACAGAACCTCAAGACAGGAGTTTCCTGAGATGTTGTCCCAATTTTCTAATAAGAATCTGAGTGAATTGGGGAAACGAAAAAACCTAATGAAAAATTTTTGAGAGATTGAGACTATATTTATTTCAAGTTTTGTTTCTCGACAAAGGGAAAGATTTTTGTGAAATCACTATCAGGTTCTTCCCTGGAAAAACTTTCCCAGAAATCCTGGACCATTTCTCCCAGTGTGGTCAGGGTTTTGGTTTTCTTCACAGATTCTCTGAAGAGAGTTACATCTTTTGACATCATCGTGTTGCTGAATCCAGCTGCATATTGCTGACTTGCTACCTGTTTGGGGAATTTGTCCAGGGTTGCGGAATTGACTCCAGTGGAAACGTTCAGGACTTTGAACATTTGTTCTGGGTCGAGCCCTTGATTGATTCCGAAAGCATAGGCCTCACTGGTGGCAAGCATTGCGGTGCCGGAAAGAAAATTATTCAACAGTTTCATCGCCTGCCCCTGTCCGCATTTTTCCCCTAGGTAAAAAATATTGGAGGACATGCTTTTGAGGATATTTTCAAGTTCCCTAAACCTGTTCTCAGGACCAGAAACCATGAATGTCAAAGTCCCGGCCTTAGCCCCTGACTGTCCTCCGGAAACCGGACAGTCGAGGTATGTGATTCCTGAGTTATCCAAAACCTGCTGGACCTGATTCACCGCATCAATGCCGATGGTAGAGGTGTCGATCACGGTATTGCATGAGGTCTGTTTCATATTTGATAGTTCCAGCACAGTTTGAATGACATCACTACCGTCAGGAAGACTCAAAAACAGGGTATTGCAGAACGCAGCAATTTCTTCCAGGGACTCACAACATAGGGCGTTTTCAGGAGCTCTTTCTTTCGTTCCTGCGAGATCAAAGACACTTAGTTTATCGACAGACTTTGACAGGTTTGTTGCCATAGGGCCCCCCATACTGCCCAATCCGACAAATCCAAAAGTTTCCAGGTTTTCCTGGATTTGTATGCTCATTTGTCTTTCTGCTCGTTCAGAACTTCCTTAGCCAATCTGAAGCTTTCCACACCGGCTGGAAAACCACAGTAACCCGTGATCTGAAGAAGGACGTCCTTGAGTTCCTCAACACTAACACCATTGTTGAGTGCTCCGCGAAAATGGAGCTTGAATTCATGGGAACGTCCTAATGCGGCGAGCATTCCAAGGTTGAGAATGCTTCTTTGTTTTCGGTCCAATCCTTTCCCGCTCCAGATTTTACCCCAGCAATATTCATTGAGAACTTCCTGAAGTTCCCTATTAAAGTCGTCGACCTGACTCATTGATCGTTCGACATAATCAGCTCCAAGCACTTCCTTACGGTTTTCAAGACCTTGATCATGAAGTTTTTTATCCATTGGTGTTCCTTTCCTAAAGGTTAATCATAATGGTATTTTACAAAATCTGAATTTTCAGCGTTTTATTCCGTTTTTTCTTTTTTCATCCTGACTTTTCCTCCTTTCTTCTCCTGCAAGAGCAAGTGCTTCGAGATCTCCTTCACGAACAGCCATGTAGTTTTCTCTCCATTCATTGGTGTCCCAGTTGAAAGGAGTCTGGACGGTCGTTCTTGGCAAAGACGCGGATTCAAAAAGTTCGAGGGCCATATCGAGTAATTGCGATTGCATCAGAAGATCCCTGGGTTTTCCGCAGGGATTGCCCAAAGGGAAATCAGTGAAAAGAAACCGGGGGACACCACACTCTTCAACGATATCTCTGGCAGATCCCATGATGACGGTTGGGATTCCTCCTTCTTCAAAGGTCCTGGCTGCCAGGCTCACGACCTGGTGGCAAACGGGTCAGACAGGGACAAGGAGCAAAGCATCCACATCATCTTCCCTACACCAATTCAGTATTTGATTTGCGTCCTCGAGTGTTCTCCGTTGACTGTAATCGGTGGGTATCCCATAAAAACGTTTGGAAACAGAGCCGACCTTCTTCTCAGAAATTTTGCTTATCAACGTTTTTAAAGGCAAATAGCTACCAAGATCATCCATGTTGGTGGCTTCCTTGTCCCATGACACATCGTCGGTATTCAGGCTTTCTGGGATAGGATCAGAGGGTGCGGCATAAGGCTGTTTTGGTGGTAAAGTCGGAACACCCTCGGGTTCCTTTCCCGGATGAAAAAAAGCAGTGGTGACAATTCCAACTTTGGATTCAGTAATAGGTCTGTTTAAGGGGCTAAAAGGTGTATTCTGATAATGAGCCCAGCCATAAGGAATTCGGTATCCCTGAGCTGCATAATATTCTCGGGACTTGTCAATGTAACTGACAAATGATCGGTGAGCTTTTCGTTGGATCGACATTCCGGTTATGCTGAAGGTTTTATTTCAGTCAATTAGCTGGTTCAATCAATGGTGTTTTATTTTCATCGCATTCCAACAGAATTACAGTTTGAATGCAAAGCGATCATTAAAACGATTTTAATCAGATTTTTGTTTCTGAATTTCTCAATAAGTTAGGACACACAGCTTGTTTCTGGCACATGTTATTGCATGAAACATAAGAATAAAAAAAGTCCAATGCAATGTAAGCTCATTAATGGATTGAAATTGAAACTGAAATTAATATTCATTCTTTTCAAAGTATGTTTCGTTTTTTCTTTGGTTCAAGCAGAAGAACTGAAGGATTTTCGTCCTGAAATGCCTGCCTGGCTTCAGGAACGGCCGAGTTCTTCAAAATCAGAAGATACCAACGCGTTCCACCCAAGAAGACCCTACAAATGGTGGAATGCAAAGCAAATGAGGGACACCCAGAGAGTACTATTCGGAATCATTTATGATGAAAAAGTACAGCGGAGGTCGATGGAGGTTTCCAAGGAACGTTGGAAGCAAAGCGCACAAACTGCAAAAAACTGTTCGATTCATCGCTGCGGGGACTGATGAGGAAATCTGTTTTGCTTCTGGTTTTTTGGGGAATGATGATTCCTTTCATGGTATGGGCCGAATCACCCTGGGAAATGGACCCTAAAAAATACCGCCCTGCTCTACCACCATGGCTGATTCCACTCAACAAAATCGAATCCTCAAATCAACCGAATGCTTTCCATCCAGAAATCTACCTCTATTGGCAGGAACAGCGAGTACGAGG
>Ga0181593_10003752_pt1 | contig 13846 bp, 12 predicted proteins | sample 071ome_19_FD_133756 | JGI IMG/M metagenome (GOLD analysis project Ga0181593, IMG submission 133756) | Coastal salt marsh microbial communities from the Groves Creek Marsh, Skidaway Island, Georgia - 071413AT metaG (megahit assembly) | ecosystem: Environmental > Aquatic > Marine > Intertidal...
ATTCAAGAGCAGTAAGAATGATACGAAGGTGTTCAGGGTGTAGACCTCAGCGATAATCGCTTGAGACCAAAACGCTTCTGAAAAGCCATAGGCCAGGGCCGACGCGGTCGCGATCGCTCGTGACGGCACCAGGTTGCGCACAATGCACCAGATCACGGCACAGGTCAGCCCACCGAACAGCGCGCTGACCAGGTGCACGCGCCACGCGACGCTGCCGAACGGCAGTTGCGAGAAGAGGTGGCCGATCAGCGTGAAGACCGGGTAGCCTGGCGGATGGGCGATGCCGTTGAAGTAGCTCGCCATGACGAAGATGCCATCATCCTCGAGTGCGATCGTCCGTGGCGAACACCACGCATAGAACAGGAACAGCCCGACCGCGACCGCCACAGGCCATGGCCACTCGTTACGAAATGACCAAGTCTCGAGTTCGGGGCGTCGCGACAGCCATGCATGGAGCGCGGCGAGAGTCCGGCGGAGCTGCTCCATCCTGGCCATCACTACACCAGGCTCACCGCTCACTCTTGCTCGGTCCGCTTGCTGCTTGCCGTGCGCCAGGTGAACGTCGCGGTCACCGCGTAGTTCCAGACCGCACCGGCCACCGCGCCGAGGAACCCGGCAACGAACCATGGAAACGCCTGCCGGAACAGGAAATCGGCGAACTCGACGTTGATCACCGCGCCGATGCTGCAGGCGAGGTAGAAGGTCAGCAGGCCGCGCCACAGGGCCCGACCGTGCAGTCGCTGATCGTGGTAGGTAAAGACGTTGTTGAGGAAGTAATTGGAGGTCATCGCCAGCAGCGTGGCGCTGGCCTGCGCGACCAGGAAGCCCACGTCGAGCAGCCGGTGCAGCAACCCGAGCACCAGCAGATGCAGCACCACCCCGGTCATGCCGACGCCGACGAACAGCACGAAACGCACCGGCACGTAACGACCGAACAGCTTGTCGGCGATCAGCACCAGGTACTCCCAAACCACCATGGTGTCGAGCTTGCTGTCGCCGTGCTGACGTGCGCGCATGTGGTACGGCAACTCGGCGACGCGCACCTCGCGCCGGCCGGACGCGAGCAGGTCGAGCAGGATCTTGAAGCCCTTGCCGGAGAGGTCACGGGCGACCCGGTCGAAGTAGCCACGCTGCAGCATGAAGAAGCCGCTCATCGGGTCGCTGACCCGCGCCTTGAGCACCAGCTGGCCCAGGGCCGACGCGATGCGGCTGATCCAGACGCGCCCCGAAGCGAGGTCACCGGTGCTGCCGCCGCCCATGTAGCGACTGCCGACCACGACGTCGGCCGTATCGGCGCGCAGCTGCTCGAGCATGCCCGGCAGCAGGGTCTCGTCGTGCTGCAGGTCTGCATCCATGACCGCGACGTAGGGCGCGGAACTGGCCATGATCCCCTCGATGCAGGCCGATGAGAGGCCGCGCCGACCGATTCGCTGCAGGCAGCGGACCCTGCCGTCCGCCCGCGAGAGGGCGCGAACCGCGTCGGCGGTGCCGTCGGGCGAGTCGTCGTCGACGAACAGCACCTCCCAGGCGATCCCATCGAGCGCGCTGTCGAGCAGCCCGACCAGCGGGCCGACGTTGGCACGTTCGTTGTAGGTGGGGACGACGACGGTCAGCTGGATCGACACGAGATGGGCTCCTCGAGGGCCGTCCGGTTATACCCGAGCCCCCATGAGGGAACAAGGAAGCAGTCCGCAATCCACGACATGCGCCAGCTGGCGCATGACCGTCGCAACCCCGAGACTCCAGTAAAAACCACGATCCACGTTGCCGCGATCGCATCTGCCGGCAAGTGGCGCCACGGTTGCGACCCTGTGGCAGCCATGCTACTAGGCTTAGAGCCATATCAGGGGCTGCACGATGAAACGCCTTCTTTTAACCGCACTCTGCGCCTCCACCCAGTTCGCGTCCACGCTGGCGCTGGGCGAAGAGGTCGGCATCACCGCCGAACTGTTCGAGGTCGAAATCCAGACCGAGGACGGGCCGGTGGCGATCCGCCGCGACCAGGACACCTTCTCGACCATCGACCCGAACTACTCGATGACCTCGCGTCCGTGTCCGCCGTTCTGCATCCAGCCGATGAGCCCGGCTGCGGGAGTCAGCACGGTTGGCGAGCTCGAACTGATCGACTTCCTGCAAGACGGGCGCGGCCTGCTGATCGACGGGCGCACCGAGAACTACTACTTCAAGGAGACCATTCCAGGGGCGATCAACATGCCCTACACCGAGATGGCGGTCCGCCTCGACGAACTCGGCTGCGTGCGCGCCGACGGACGCTGGGACTGCACCGGCGCCATGCAGGTGCTGCTGTTCTGCAACGGCGCCTGGTGCGGACAGTCGCCGACCGCGATCCGGGCCATGGTGCGCGAAGGTTACCCTCCAGAACGCATCTTCTATTACCGCGGCGGCATGCAGGCCTGGAAATCACTCGGCCTGACCACCGTCGAGGGACGCTTCTAGACGTGTTACTGCCCCAGGTCATCGTCCACAAATCCATCTCTACTAGCATGGAATTCGAAGCGAGCTGATTCTGGATACCCATTCCTGCTCCCGGCACCAGCGCCGGGTTCTTTTTGCCCGGTCCGCTGCATGCCCCCTCCCCCATCCAACCACCACACCCTGACCCTCATCGGTGCGGGCCGTCTTGGACGGACCCTGGCACGCCTCTGGCACGATCGTGGGACGTTCAGGATTGGCGACGTGTTCGCGCGCTCGGCAGCCTCGGCCCGATCCGCGGTCGAGTTCATCGGCTCCGGGCAGCCCCTGACCCTGTCCGATCGCCCCGGGCAAGTCGAGCTCGTCCTGCTCGCGGTGCCCGATGACCAGCTCGTCGATGCCGCGGCGTGGCTGGCCGAACGAGCCGGGATCGGACCAGGCAGCGTGGCCTTCCACTGCAGCGGCGCCCATCCGGCCAGCGTGCTCGAACCGCTGCGCGCGGCAGGCGCCGCGGTCGCCAGCGCACACCCGATGCACAGCTTTGCCGACCCGGCCCACTCCGTGGAGACGTTCGCCGGTACGTTCTGCGCACTCGAGGGCGACGACCAGGCCATGCAGATGCTCGAGCCGGCGTTCGAGGCGATCGGCGCGCGGCCGCTGCAGATCGACGGGGACGCCAAGCTGCTCTACCACGCGGGCGGCGTCTGCGCCTCCAATTACGTCACCGTGCTGATCGATGCCGCGCTGCGCCTGCTCGAGGCAGCGGGCATCGACACTCCGACCGGTCGCCAGCTGATCGGCCCGCTGGTGCGCGGCGCGGTCGACAGCGCCCTGTCGCTCGGTCCCGGCGCGGCACTGACCGGACCGGTGGCGCGTGGCGACGCGAACCTGGTCGCGCGCCAGGCGCATGCCGTCGCGGCCCAGGAGGCCGGGCTGGGTGACCTCTACGGCCTGCTGGCCCGATCGGCGATCCGGCTCGCGGCGAGCGAGGGCCGCCTCGACACAGAGCAGGTCCGCGATCTCGAATCGGCCCTCGAGCAGGCGTCTCAACCGAGCAGCATGCGCACCCCGACCACGCAGAGCGTCAAGGCGAAGCCGTAGCGCAACCAGCGCGGATCGATGGCGTGTGCGATGCGCGCACCGAGCGGTGCGAAGAGCATGCTGGCCAGCCCCACCAGCACCCCACCCGGCAGGTAGAGGTAGCCCAGCGCGTATTCAGGCAGGAGCGGGTCGTCGAGGCCGGCCAGCGCGAACCCCACGCTGCCCCCCACCGCGATCGGGAAGCCGATCGCGGCCGAGGTGGCGATCGCCTGGCGCATCGGCACGTTGCACCAGGTCATGAACGGCACGCTCATGCTCCCGCCCCCCACGCCGACCAGCGCCGAGACCACGCCGATCGCCACCCCGACCGGGGTCAGTCCGGACACGCCAGGCAGCACCCGCGACGGTCTGGGCGGTCGTCCGAACGCAAGATTGGCGGCGAGCAGCAGCGCGAAGCAGCCGAACCAGGTGCGCAGCAGCGGACCGCTCATCGCGTCGGCGATCGCCGCGCCGAGCAGTGCGCCGACGACGATGCCAGGCGCGATCCTGGCCACCACCGGCCAGAGCACCGCACCGCGCCGGTGGTGGGCACGCACCGACGACAGCGCGGTGAAAACGATCACCGCCAACGACGTGCCGACCGCGAGGTGCATCGTGACCTCGGCCTCGACGCCCTGCAGCGAGAGCGCGAAGACCAGCGCCGGAACGATGATGATGCCGCCGCCCACGCCGAGCAGCCCGGCCATGGTGCCGGAGAGCGCGCCGGTGACGGCGTAGATCAACAACAGCTCGAGCACGCCACCCCCTTGCACGGCCGGGATGACTGGACCACCGCCCGGTCCCGGGCCACCATGGACCGCCCTGCATCCAGCGAGAGCGGCATCATGCCCTACAAACTGACCCGCTACGAGGACCTCGAGGTCGGCCAGCGCGCGAGCATCACCAAGACCGTCACCGACGCCGACCTGGGTCACTTCGTCGCCATCACCGGCGACATCAACCCGCTGCACGTCGACGAGCCGTTCGCCAGCCAGACCTTCTTCGGCGGGCGCATCGCCCACGGCATGCTGTCGGCATCGCTGTTCTCGACGCTGGTCGGCCTGCACCTGCCAGGGATCGGCGCAATCTACCGCTCGCAGACCCTCGAGTTCCTGCGTGCCGTCCACGTCGGCGACACGCTCACGGCGTGGTTCGAGGTGACCGCGGTCGACGCCGCCGCCGAACGCATCGACATCGACAGCTGGATCGAGAACCAGCACGGCCAGCGCGTCGTCGAGGGGCGCACGGTCGCCTCGCTGCTGCGTGGCTGACCCCCGGTTCAGGCTGCCTGCGGGTTGGGCACCTTGAAGAAGATCGCGTAGAGCGCCGGCACCACCAGCAGCGTCAGCAGCGTGGCGAAGCCGAGACCGGCCATGATGGTGATCGCCATGTTGACGAAGAAGACGTCGGGCAGCAGCGGGATCATGCCGAGGATGGTCGTCGCCGCGGCGAGCACCACCGGGCGCAGACGGCTGACCGCCGAGTCGAGGATCGCCGTGTAGCCCTCCTTGCCCTCGTCGATCTGCTGGTCGATCTCCTCGATCAGCACGATGGAGTTATTGATAAGAAGGCGGACGAGCGAGAGCGCGCCGAGCAGCGACATGAAGTCGAACGCCCCGCGGGCGCCCAGCAATCCGGCGGTGATGCCGATGATCGCCAGCGGCACCGTCAGCCAGATGATCAGCGGCTGGCGCAGCTGGCCGAACAGCAGGATGCTGACGATGATCATCACCAGAAAGCCCATCGGCAAGCGCGAGAAGAGCGCGGTCTGCGCCTTCGCCGAGTCCTCGTACTCACCACCCCACGAGAGCGTGTAGCCGGGCGGCAGCTCGATCGCCTCGATCTGCGGTCGCAGACGGTTGAACAGCGGGGTGGCGAGTTCGCCGATCGGATTGCAGGAGGCGATGATGGTCGGGATGCGGTCGCTGCTACGGATCACCGTCTCCTCCCAGACGGTCTCGAAACGCCGCACCACCTGCTCGAGCGGCACCGTGCCGCCACGCACCGGGCTCCAGATCTGCAGGTCCTTGAGGCTGCTGACATCGGCCCGCTCGCCGGCCGGTGGACGCAGCAGGATCGGCAGCTGGCGGATGCCGTCGCGGAAGATGCCGACCTGCTGGCCCTCGAACGCGCCCTTCAGCGCCAGCGCGACATCCGCGCGGGTGATGCCCAGCTGGCGACCGACCTGCTCGTTGAAGACCGGCTGCACCAGCTTGACCGGCTGGCGCCAGTCGTCACGCACGTCGCGTGCCTCCGTATCGGCGCGCATGATCGCCTTGGCCTCCTCGGAGAGCCGGCGCAGCACGACCGGGTCGGAACCGTGGAAACGCGCCTCGATCTTCGAGTCGCGTCCGGGCCCGATGCGCAGCGTCTTGGTCAGCGGGTCGTTGTCGGGCATGTCCGCCATGAACGCCTCGACCTTCTGCCGCAGTTCAGGGATCTGCTCGACCGACTCGGCACGGACGATCAGCTGCGCGTAGGCGGTGCTCACCTCCTTGGGCTCGTAGACCAGGGTGAAACGCTGGTCACCGCCACCGACCACGGCCAGGCTCTGCACCACCCCCTGCTGTTCGCGCATGAACGCATCGACCTCCAGAGCCGCATCGCGCGTGGCCCGGATGTCGCTGCCCTCGGGCAGCCAGATGTCGACGAAGAACAGCGGCGTGTTGGCGCTGGGGAAGAAGGCCTGCTTGACCGAGCCGAAGCCGACGATCGCCGCGGCGAACAGTCCTATGGCCACACCCACGGTGGTCCATCGCCGGCGGACCGCCAGCGAGACCAGCTTGCGGTAGGCGCGGAACATCACCGCGTCGTAGGGATCCCGCTCCTCGCCGCTGACCTCGGCCGGCTTGAGCAGCAGCGCGCAGAGCAGCGGCGTGGTGCTGATCGCGGTGATCCAGCTGAGCGACAGCGAGATCAGGATGACGTAGAACAGCGAGCCGATGAACTCGCCGGTGCTGTCCGGCGACAGGCCGATCGCCGAGAACGCGAGAATGCCGATGACGGTGCCACCCAGCAGCGCCCACATGCTCTTGCCGACCACCTCGCCGGCGGCCTGCAACGCTTTCATGCCGGACTGGATGCGCACCAGCATCCCCTCGGCGACGACGATGGCGTTGTCGACCAGCATGCCGAGCGCGATGACCAGTGCACCGAGCGAGATGCGCTGCAGCTCGATGCCCTGCATCTCCATGATCCACAGCGTTCCGGAGACGGTGATCAGCAGCACCGCGGCGATGATCAGGCCGACCCTGAGGCCCATGAAGAACAGCAGCACGACGACGACGATACCGAGGGCCTGGGCGAGACTGACCAGGAAGCCGCGGACCGAATTGTCCACCTCCGTCGGCTGGTCGTAGACCGGCACGAGTTGCATCCCGACCGGGACCAGCTCGACCAGCTCTCCGAACCGCCGATCGAGCCGCTCGCCGACCGCGACCACGTTGACCCCCTCGAGCATCGAGATGCCAATGGTCAGCGCCGGCTGGCCGTCGAGGTAGATCAGCTTGTTCGGCACCTCCTTGTAGGCGCGCGTGATGGTGGCGATGTCCTTCAGGTAGATCAGGCGCTGCTGGTCGGAAGCGATCAGCAGTTCACCCATCTCCTTGACCGAGGTGTGTTCACCGGTCGGCTCGATGCGCAGGTACTCGTCACCGACTCGCACCCGGCCGGCGTCGACGACCACGTTCTGCGCTTCGAGCACGTTCGCGACCTGCTCCAGGGAAATGCCCAGCTCGCCCGCGGTCGCCCGTGACACCTCGAGGTAGGCGACCTCGTTCTGCGCGCCGCCGATGGTGACCTTGCGCACACCGTCGACCAGCACCAGCTGCTTCTTCAGCTCGTCGGCAATGTCTTTCAGGTCACGGTAGGTGTAGCCCTCACCGGTCAGCGCCAGGTAGACGCCGTAGACGTCGCCGAAGTCGTCGATCACCTGCGGCGGCAGTGCACCCGGGGGCAGCTTGTGCTCCATGTCCTTGAGCTTGCGCCGCAGCTCGTCGTAGATGTCGGGGAAATCATCGGCCCGGTAGGTGTTCTTGAACTGGATCTTGATGTCGGAGATGCCGGGACGCGAGATCGTCATGTCGAGCTCGTCGACCTGGCCCATCAGCTGGATCGCCTCCTCGATGTGGTAGGTGACCTCCTCCTGGACCTGCTCGGCCGTGGCCCCGGGGTAGAGCGTGATCACCTTGGCGTTCTTGATCGTGAACGCCGGGTCCTCGAGCTTGCCCATGCTCTCGAAGCCGTAGATGCCGCCACCCACCAGGATGATCACCAGCAGCCACGAGACGACCTTGTTGTTGACCGAGTACTCGCCGACGTTCATCGCGCGGCTCCGCTCACCGCAGGTTGTTCTCGGGCTGTTCGTCCTCGGGCAGCAGGCGAACCCTCATGCCCTCGGCAAGGAATGCCGCGCCGGCGACGATGACACGATCGCCGGCCTCCAGACCCTCGAGCACTTCGATGGCGCCACCCGTGAGCGTACGCACGCGCACCTTGCGTGATTTCACGGTCGACGCTTGCGGATCGAAGACCCAGATGCTCGGGTCGAGCTTCGCATCACCAATGACCGCACCCGAGGGGATCACGAAGGATTGCCGACCGGAGCGCAGTTTCGGCGAATCGACGATGACCGACGTCGTCATGCCCGACAACACGTTGAGCCCCTTGGGGGGAGGCATCGTCAGCGTCACCTCGAAGGTCTGGGTCTGCGGGTCGGCCCGCGCTGCGACCTCCTTGAACTCGAGTGGGTACTGCTGCCCCGGGGCGGCGTCGAAGATCGCGAAAACCCTCGACTGCGGCTGATCCGGGTCGCCCTGCTCACGCCGTCGCAGCCGCTGCATCAGCCCCTCTGGGATGTCGATCTTCACCTCGAGCGAGGAGATGTCGTTGATCACCAGCACCGGTTCCCTGGCTGGAATCTCCTCGAAGTTGTCGATCAGGCGGCGAACGATGATGCCGTCGAACGGGGCGATCAGCTTGGTATAGACGAGGTCCTGCTGCGCCTGCTGCAGGGCCGCTTCGCTGCTCTTGAAGTTCGCCGTCAACGCATCGAAGTCGCGCCGTGAAATGGTGCCCTGTTCGACCAGCTTCTGGCCGCGCTCGTAATCGGCCCTGGAACGTTCGAAGGTCGCCTTTCGATCGTTGAAGGTGATCTGGTAGTCGGTCGGGTCGAGACTGGCCACCAGGTCGCCCTGCTTGACCTCCTGGCCTTCGGCCACCGGGATCTCCTGCAGCTTGCCGGGGACGCGGAACGCCAGTTCGGCACGGCGTGCCGCCGCGATGCGCCCTGGGAAGGTGCGCGTGCCACCCACATCGGGGGCATCGATCAGCAGCGTCTTGACCGGACGAACCGCCGCTGGTGGTGGCGGCGGCTCCTCCGCGGAACACGCCGCGAGCCCCAGCAGGCTGGCCAGGGTCACTGCGTGTATCGGTCGCTGCTTCATCATGCGTGCATCCTTAGGACGGGCCAACGGCCGGCTCATCAACCGGAGTAGGAGCTTGAGACCATACCGTAGGCAACTCTAGCAGTTGGAATCGCGTTCGACGCCACGGGGTTCACGTTGCTTGCTGCAGGAGCTGCGAGGGCACGACGCCGCAATCCCGCGAAGGGAGTCGGTTGAGTGGAGCTGGCGACAGGAGTCGAACCTGCGACCTACTGCTTACAAGGCAGCCGCTCTACCAACTGAGCTACGCCAGCACGATGGCGATTCTAACAACCCCCGGCCCCGGGACCATCATCCGCAGTCGCGCAGGTAGCGGCCGAGCATCGGGTAGCTCTCGCCGAGGCGCGCCCAGGTGTCGTCGCCGAAGCGCTCGGAGGCGGTCTCGTCGAGATCCAGCCAGTACTGGCTCTCCTGCTGGTAGCGCAGCACCAGCCGCGGGTTGTAGCCCTGGGCCCGAATGCGCGCCTCGAGTTCCTCGGCGGCACGGCGGCCATGGAAGAAACCGAGACTGACGGCATTGCGGTACTCGCCGGTGCCGACCACGAAACTGTCGATGCCACGCTGTTGCAGCTCGTCGATCTGCGCCTGCGCCGCCTCGAGGCTCGGCCGGGCCGGCAACAGCACCCAGTAGCCGGAGAGGTCCCCACGCCGCTCCTCGGTGCGCACCTTGGCCTCGATGCCACCGGCCCCGAGGTCGCCGAGCACCCGCTCGACCAGCAGCCGGTCCCGCAACGTCCCGAGGCTGTAGCAGATCGCCACGCGACCGCGCGGCGTGGACATCGCCGGGCCCGGTCCTGGCAGCTCGGTGATCACGCCGCTGGGCGCACCCTCCGAAGAGCCCTTGGTGCCGGTCGCAGGAGTCACGTTTCGCGCCACCTCGAGCTGGGCCGGATCGGCCTCGGTGACGAGCGTCAAGCCGGATCCGGCATGCTCGTCCAGTCCGCCCGGCAACAACTTCGCGGGCACGTCGTACGGCCCGAGCACGAGGTAGAGCGCCAGGTTCAGCAGCAACAGCAGGCCGAGCAGAATTTTCATGGATTCCCCGTGCGGACCCTCCCGGTCCGGATCGATGCCCTACGCGGCGACGGCCTGCTGGTTGCATCCGCGGCGCGCCATCTCGGCGAGCCCCTCGAGCACCAGGTGTGGACGGTGAGCGCAGGTCTGCCCGAGCAGCGACAGCAGGCGCCCGGCATCGCCGCCGGTCAGCACCCCGACCACCTCCCTGCCGGCCCGCGACTGCAGGTCCTGGATGACCCTGTCGAGCAGCGCAACGAGCTGGTAGCGGGCGCCGTTGCGAACCGCCTCTCGCGTGCTGTTCGCCAGCTCGAGCCGCGCGTCGTCCTGGCCGCCCTCTGAAGATCCGATCCTGCCGGTGCGCCGGTCGAGGCTGGTGCGTGCCAGCGTCAGGCCAGGCACGATCAACCCACCGAGGTGCGTTCCGTCGGCGTCGAGCCCGTCGACCGTGACCGCGGTGCCGGCATCGACCACGCACACGGCCTGCCCCGGATAGGCCATCCGGGCGCCGACCAGCGCCGCCCAGCGGTCGGCCCCCAGGCGCTCCGGCTCGGGGTAGGCGTTGCGCACGCCGCAACCACGCCGCCCGGGGACCACGGTTGCCAGCGGCGCCGGCCAGCGGTTGCGCAGCCAACGGATCATGCGGCGACTGGTCGCCGCGTCCGCGACGCTGCACAGCAGGATGCGCAAGGGGTCGCCGACGCCTCCCAGGGCGGCTTCCAGATTCGCCTCGAGACCGGCGCCGTCGTACCCGAACGGGGCCCCGGCCTCGAGCTGGCCACGCGCCGTGATCCCCCATTTCAGGCGCGTATTGCCGGCATCGAGCAACAGGATCATCCGGCCTCCCGCAGGCTCACTTCGCCGCCATGGTAGCGCTGCACACTGCCGCCGTGCTCGATCAGCAGGGCGCCGTCGCGGTCCACTCCGCAATGGCGACCCAGCACCTCGCGCTGGCCCAGCAGCAGCCTCACCTGGTTCCCGGCCAGCACGTCGAGGGCGTGCCATTGCTCCAGCCACGGCTCCAGGCCCAGATCCGGGTAATCGGCCAGCAGTGGCAGCAGGCGATCGAGCAGGCGGCCGGCCAATCGGTTGCGGGACGGGGTCGCCGTGCCGAGTTCCCCGGCAAGGTCGCACCACGGCTGATCGATCGCCTCGGCACCCGCGCGCGGCATCGCGACGTTGAGCCCGATACCGACCACCACGAAGCAGCTGCCGCCGCTCTCGCCGGAACTCTCCAGCAGCACGCCGCCCAGCTTGCGCCCTCCACACAACAGGTCGTTGGGCCACTTCAGGCCGACCTCCGCGAGTCCCACCTCGCGCAACACCGCGGCGGTCACCACCCCGACCGCGAGACTCAATCCCGCCAGCGCCTCGGGTCCCGCGGCGTATCGCCACAGCACCGAGAGGTAGATGTTGCGTCCCGGCGGCGAGTGCCAGCGCCGCCCCTGGCGACCGCGACCACCCCGCTGGCTCTCGGCGAGGCAGACCCAGCCGGGCCGGCTGCCGTCGAGTGCGCGAGCCATCAGGTGAGCGTTGGTCGAGTCGGTTTCGGTCAGGATCTCGAGGCGATCGAGCAGGGCCGTGCTCAGCGGTCCCAGCTCGACACGAATGGACGCCTCATCGAGCGGTTCGAGCGAACCGGCGAGGCGGTAGCCACGGCCGCGCACGGCATGGATTTCCACGCCGGCCGCGGCGAGCGCGCGCGTCGCCTTCCAGATCGCCGCGCGGCTCAGGCCGAGACGCCCGGCAAGCGCTTCGCCCGAGTGAAACTGGCCGTCGGCGAGGCAGGCGAGCACCCGTTGCTGCGTGTCCATCGCGCCATTCTAGCCCGGATGCCTGGCCCTGATGGGCACGCAACAGCCCGCTTCCGGCTGTGCGACAATCGGCGCATGCTGGCGAACCGTACCCACGCCGCCCACGCGGTGCTTTTGCTGCTTCTCGCCCTGCTCGCGCTGCCCGCATCGGGTGCCGCGACCATGGCCGAGGTCGAGGCCGCGCTCGCGCGTGGCGATTACTCCCGGGCCGTGCCACTCCTCGAATCCCTCGCCGCGCAGGGCAACCACGCCGCTCAATTCAAGCTCGGTTCGCTGCACTCCCTGGGTCAGGGCATGCCGGTCGATCAGCAGCAGGCCGCCACCTGGTTCGAGAAGGCCTCGCAGGCCGGGCATCACGAGGCGACGGTGACGCTGGCCAACATGTACCTCAGTGGACTCGGGGTCCCGCGCGACGAGAGCCGCGCCATGGAACTCTTCGAGCGCGCCGCCAAGATCGCCGAGCAGCAGGAGATCGAGGAAGAGGATTGCGACTGATCGCTCCCTCTCGGCCTGCATCCACCTCCATCACCACCCGGTTGCCGTCGCAGACCGCGGCCTGGCACCCGGAATCTCCCCCAGCGTTTCGACACGGTTTACATGTGTCACCAGCCGGCACTCATCGGCCACCGCAACCAGCGTCGGGCCGAACGAAATCGTCATCGACTCGCCCTCGACCCAGCGCTGTGCCGTCGCCTCGACGGGCCGCACCGCGGCGAAGGCACGCGAGGTCACGCGCCTGGCCAGGCTTTCGCATGGCCACAGTGCGGGTTCAGTACAGAATCCGGTCAAAGCCTCCTGATGACGTCATGGGGTGCTGTCCACGAGGCGCCTGCTAGACTCGAAGGACTACGACAGCGTCGTCATATAGGGCCAAGGAGGCCTTGATGGCATCCAGATACCTGCCGTTCCTGGCTACCGTGATCATGCTCGCGTTTGGGCGCGGGGTCGCCGCCGCAGAGTGCCTGGAGCTTTACGAGCAGGCCCGCAAGACCCGGGAGACGGGTGTCAGCACGGCCGCCGCCGAGCGCTGTGGAGCGCTGGCCAACAAGGGCGACGCCACTGGACGCTACCTGCTCGGGCTGCTCAAGATCGACGGCATCGGCACGCCCGCCGACCCCGAGGGCGGAGCCAGGCTGGTTCGCGAAGCCGCAGAGAGCGGACTGCCCGCGGCGCAGGCGCGCCTGGGTCGTATGCACCTGCGCGGCGAGGCCGTCGCGAACGATCCGGCCACCGCGGCCGGCTGGTTCGAACGTGCCGCCAAGAGCGGCGATCCGCTCGCGCAGTACGAACTCGGGCAACTCCGCTACAAGGGGCTCGGTATCGAGGCCGACGCGGTCGAGGCCTTCAAGTGGTTCAGCGCCGCGGCCCACAACTTCTCTCGCGCCGGCAACGTACCACGCCAGAAACTGGCCGAGCGCAAGCGCGACACCGTGGCCGCCGGACTCGACAGCGGTGATCGCGAGCAGGCGGAGACCTGGCTGACCGCGCAGCCCGGCCTGCTGAAGTGATATGACATCGGTCAGCATAAAAGTCCTCCGGCGACCGAATGCGCGCCGTTTTCTTCAATGTCCGCGCCGGTTTGGCTATTATTCCTTGAGGGTCCGTTAACTAAAGATAACCATGGACTCCCGGCGCCCGCGCCGGCCAACCCCAGTTCGCTGGATGAAGGAAGCGTCCCAGGTCATGATCGAAACCATCTCCGTACTCCGTCTCACGGTGCCGACCATCCCCGCGGATGCTGCGGCGCTGCAGACCGACCCGGCCAAGATCTCGGCCTGGATCGAGGCCCTGCCACTGGCCAACGTCGAGGAAGCTGCCACCAGCATGCGTGACGCGCTGGTGCGCATGAACCGCAGTCCGATCGACACCCAGGTGCGCTACCGGATCATGGAGCAGATGCGTACCAAGGCGCTCGGCATCGACAAGGCGATGAAGAAACAGCGCGAGAAGACCGCCTTCCAGCCGAGTGAGCGCAATCGCCAGCTCGCCGCGCTGCACGGCAGCCTGCTCGAGGAGATCGCGCACGCCTACAAGCGCATCCTGGTCGACCTGCTGTCACAG
>Ga0181593_10003753_pt1 | contig 13845 bp, 10 predicted proteins | sample 071ome_19_FD_133756 | JGI IMG/M metagenome (GOLD analysis project Ga0181593, IMG submission 133756) | Coastal salt marsh microbial communities from the Groves Creek Marsh, Skidaway Island, Georgia - 071413AT metaG (megahit assembly) | ecosystem: Environmental > Aquatic > Marine > Intertidal...
CGCTTCCGTGCCTCCGGACGCCGGGAAGAAATCGTCTTTCAACGTCCGGACACCTCGCATCGTCCCGGGTAGGAGGGGGTGCAGCTGCTAGGAAATTGCTTTTTCAACCCCAACGTCCGGACACCTCGCATCGTCCCGGGTAGGAGGGGGTGCAAAAGGATTTTTATTGGGGCGTCAATCCTGCATCTGAGTCTCAGACGATATCAACCTTCCGAGGCCCACTTACTGTCATCCTCGAAAGTCACACTATGCAGAGTCAATCTTATATCGGTTGCGCCTTTCGGTGGTCCTTCGTCGTTTCCGATAAGGGCCATTCCGTTGCCTGCCTCCATGATGACGTTTGGGCTGGCTAAGCCGGTACGCAATCCTCTATTTAATTCATTCCCTTCCCCGTCAAGATAAAAGAGTCGATACTGCACTTCTTTGATCCCATTGTTGCTGTGATTGAAACATTCGATCAGAGGCGCCGCCAGACCACCCTCCCGCACCACTCCCTTCATTACCAGGGACACGGGCACATCACCTTCCGGTTGCGGAGCAGGCCCTGTCCAGGCGGGCCATTTGCTGCCGTCTTTCCAGGTCACGTTTTCGGGAAGTCCCGCCACAGAAGCGATATCGTCCTTTATCCAGAAATCATCCAACTCTTTAACGAAGTCCCTGCCTTTTCCGAGTTCTTTGCCGCGTTCGCCAAAATAACCGTCACTGGTGTGGGGAACCGTTTTCTTGACACTACCATCCTCCCCGAACAGGAGTATTCTCACCACTAACCTGGAAATCGCCTGATCACCATTGTTCTTCATCTCCAACCCGGCCTTGCGCTCTTCCCCTTTGCCCTTTACGGGAAGGGATTTGACTGAGACGGGAGCGGTGATTGTGGTAAACGGATTGTTTGCCGCTTTCGCGGACTGTTCCTTGATGAAGACCTTGTCCGCATCGCTGAGCCGCGCGATGGCGATTTTGATATTTCGGCCGCCCGATTTGATGACGACCTGAGAGCTATCGGATTCGACGTAATCGCCCTCAAGGGTCCGGCCGGAGGCGGCGTCGGTCCAGGTCCGGGCGAACAGCTGTGTTGCGGATGCAATGAAAAGAGCGGCGGAGAGAACGAGAATGGTTTTGTTTTTCATGATAAGAAGGAATTTCAAGAGTAAACGCGCAATAACGCCGAAAAAACGATCAAGGCCAGAATGAAAGCCTCAAGCGACCAGCGGGATGGATGATTGAAAGTAATTTGGATAATCAAGGCCTAAAATAAGGCTGCTTGCGACCCCGGGTTGGAAGGGGTGCAGACAACTCTTAACAACAGCGCGATATTTTTTACCCTATTTTGGTGAAATATTCGGGTTAGGGTGACAAATCCCGTTTCGGAATGGTCAGAACCAGTCTTTCTCGAGCATAATCCCGGTAGGTAATAGCTATGATCGCCGATAGAATTACTGCTAGGAAATTGCTTTTTCAACCCCAACGTCCGGACACCTCGCATCGTCCCGGGTAGGAGGGGGTGCAAGTATCGATTTAGTTTTCATGATAGGAAATAGGTTTGTTTGAAAAGGGCCGGCTTTCAGGCCAAAGGTGGTCGACAGGTGTAGAACGCGGTTAGCGCACTGCCATGTAGGTTCGGTCAAGACCAGCGCGCAGGATCCAGGCTTGGGTGGCACTGCAACTGGATTTCTTGGCTTCATTCATCACATTTGTGAGCATGCTGCGAGTGGAGTGGCCGATTCGGTTGTCCATAGTCAGCGCCTTCGCGCAATCCATGTAGAGCTCAGCGCACTTTGCAGGGTTGCCGTGGTTGAAGGCGGGAACACCTTTTGCAATCGCATTTTCGATGAGGCTCGCTGGACTCATCTTGCTGGTTGAAGAGTGCTTGGTGGTAGAACGATCGTCCTTGCCCGGGAGAAGGACGGCGTCGATGACATGGATCACGCCATTGTCGCAACTGATGTCCGTCTTGACGATAGTGGCACCGTTGACCTTGAACATGCCTTCCTCGATCCCGAAGTTGAGCGCTCCTCCACTCAGGGCCTTGGTAGAACCGGCGCTCAACGCAGCACCAGCAGAGACGGATCCCTTCACAACATGCAAGGTTAGGATCTCAGTCAGTTTATTGCGGTTTTCTGGCTTAAGAAGCGACTCGACGGTTCCCTTTGGTAGCGCTTTGAAGGCCGCATCGGTGGGAGCAAGGACAGTCACTGGGTTTGACCCGGTCAGGGCAGAGGTGAGCCCGGCAGCTTCTACTGCAGCGAGGAGGGTATTGAACTGTCCTGCTTTTTTTGCGACGGACGCGATGTCGTTCTTGGGCTCAGGTGGAAGAAGCACCGAATCGATGACATGAATGATTCCGTTCGAAGCCCCGAGATCCGCTGATAATAGGGCGGCGTTGTTGACTCGGACCTTCCCGTCACTGAAACCGATTTTCACAGTCTCACCTTGGACGGTTTTGGCCGTTCCAAGCTTGAGGGCGTCCGAGAGAGCAACTTGTCCAGGTACGACGTGGAACGTGAGGATGGATTGAAGTTTCTCCTTGTTCTCTGGTTTCAGGAGCTCTTCGACGGTGCCCTTGGGAAGCTTTGCAAAGGCTTCATCGGTAGGCGCAAGGACCGTAAAGGATCCCTTTCCGTTGAGGGTTTCGACAAGGTCAGCGGCTTCAAGCGCAGCGGCGAGCGTTTTGAAGGAGCCGGCGGCTACGGCGGTTTCTACGATCGTCTTGTCGGAGCTTTTGTTGTCAGCATAGCTGACCAACGCTACAGCCCCAAACAGGAGCGTGGTGATGAGTGTTTTCATAAGGATTGGATTTCTCTGGTGATAGTTTTTGGAAGCCAGAAGCGGCTTCTCTTCCTCATTCGCAAGAACCCAAGACTTGGATTCAAACTTTTGAATTTTTCTTCGCACGGCCCGAAGCGAATAGGAATTGCCAGTGAGAAACACTTTGGTCGCCGAGAGGTAATCGAGAGGAGAAAGTGTACAGAGACAGCACCTCATACCCTAAAGAGGGGTAGCAACCCAGCCAGTGGGGGAACCCCACGGCTCTTCAAGTGTAGAATGGCAGGGACCCTTCTGAGAAACCGGACTTTCCTACTACTCTCCCCGGAGGAGCTCAACCATGGCTTTGCCCATCGACTGCTAGGAAATTGCTTTTTCAACCCCAACGTCCGGACACCTACTGCTAGGAAATTGCTTTTTCAACCCCAACGTCCGGACACCTCGCATCGTCCCGGGTAGGAGGGGGTGCAATCGTCCTTTACGATTCCCGTTCTTCCCAAACGCGCCGAGATTCAGCGTCGGCGTTCCTCCCATGTTGAGATCGGCGACGTCGCTCGCGATGAAAGTATCCTCGACTGGATCGAGCAAAGTAATCTCTCGGTCCGTACCGGTCACGGATTCCGTCGGAAGAAAAACAACAAGGCCCGAAAGCAGGGCCAATACTGGCAGGGTTTTCATTTGGCTACAACCCAACATGTTTTTTCCAATCCTCCCAGTCACGCACCATCGCCTTCACGCGTTCGGGATGCGCCGAGGCAAGGTCATTGCTCTCTGAACGATCGGTTTTCAGATTGTAGAGTTCCCACTTTTTCTCGCTCGCGCCCCAGACGAGCTTCCAGTCGCCCTGCCGGATGGCGCGGTTTCCGTAGAGCTCCCACGCTAACGAATCATGTGGATTTCGCCGCTCTCCCCGGAAGATCGGCGTCAGGCTTTTTCCCTCGACGGGGAGAATTTGCTTCCCATCATATTCAGCCGGATAATCGCTCTCTGCCAATTCGATCAAGGTCGGCATGAAGTCGATGATGTGGCCGGGCTGATGGGTGATGGAACCCGCCTCAACTTCGCCGGGCCAGCGCACGATCATCGGAGTCGCAATGCCGCCTTCGTAGGTCCACGTCTTGAACTGGCGAAACGGCGCGTTCTGGGCCCAGCCCCAGCCTTTGCCGACAAATTCGTAGCCGCGGCCATCGCCGACCGGGATGCCCTCGTTGTATTTGAAGAAGCCTTCCTCCTGCCCTTTGCGGCCGGAGGGCCAGGTCGCACAGCCGCCGTTGTCGGAGAGAAACATGACCACGGTGTTGTCGGATACTCCGGAGTCGTCGAGCGCGGCGAGCACGCGACCGATCCCGCGATCCATTCGGTCAACCATCGCAGCGTAGACTTCCATGCGGGCTTCTTCGCGTTTACGCTCCGCATCGGGAAGCACTTCCCAATCCGGCACGTCGTAGTCGTAGCGAAAGTCGCCTTTCTTGTTTTCCAACTCCGTCAGCACCGGTGGCGATGCGAACAGACCCATCTCGGTTTGACGCTGATGCCGGCGCTCGCGCATCGCCAGGTAACCGTCTGCGTACCTGCCCCGATACGGCTCGATATCTTCCTCAAACGCGTGCAAGGGAAAGTGCGGCGCAGTGTAGCAGAGATGAACGAAAAAAGGCCGATCGTTTTTTGCGAATCGTTGAATGGTTTCGATCGCGTGATCGGAAAACGCATCCGTGGAATAATAATCCTCAGGGAAGTTCGTCACGGTTTCTTCGTTATGCGCAAAGGCTCGAACTCTTCCGCCGTTGTAGAAAACAGGATCAGGCTTAGCTGGATTGAAAAAGTTACAACATCCGTCCAGCAAACCGTAAAACTCATCAAAACCGCGGTCGATCGGCCGGAGCGGAGCTTCGCTTCCGAGATGCCATTTTCCGGTCAGCGAAGTGGCGTAGCCCGCCTCGCGCATCGCCTCGCCAAGCGTGATCATGTTCTCACGCAGACGCGGTTTGCGGCCCTGACGTGGATATAATCCTGTCAGCAGCGCGGACCGCGTCGTCACGCAGACCGCGCAATTGTAGAACTGGGTGAACCGCATTCCATCCTTCGCCAACTGATCGAGATGGGGAGTCGAGATTTCTCCTCCATAGCATCCCAGATCGGAATAACCCAAATCATCGGCCAGAATAAGAAGGATATTGGGTCTGTCCTCAGCGGTTGCCGACATGGTGAACGTTCCGAAAAGGAGCAGAAACGCCAGGCTAACAAGTTTGGCGGTATCTTTCATAACAACACAGGGTCTAGCGTTCGAATCACTCCTTGCTCAATACAGCCGGATTGCTGATTCGCGAGTAGGGGCTTGTCAGGCCCGAATGCTCGCGCGCCCTGACCGTGTAATAATAGTGACGCTCCGGATCCGGAGTTTTCGTGTCGGTGAATTGCATCGCGCTCAAGCTGATGACACGAGCGCCGCTCCAGTGGAGCGTCACTTCCGTTCCTTCCTCGCCGCGTTTGCAGCCGAGAAAGCTCGTCTCCGTCTTGCCTTCATAACTCACGACTTCAGGCGCGGCCATCGAGTGATTGCCGGCCACCAGCAGCCGCCCGTGATTGGGAAAATCTCCTGTTGCCTCGACATTCAATGTCGATGCGTCAGGATCGAGATGCTCACCGGTCAGGATCGTGTCGACGACCGGCACGACTCCGATTTCTTCAAAGACGCCTGTTCGGTCCAGTTTCACACCCTGCAGGTTTGGCCGTGGAGAGGGCACGCTGCGCATGATTACGAATTCCTTCGTCTCGGTGTGGCGCGGCGCGGGTCGCCACGTCAGCAAGGGCCCTTCCTCACGGTTGTTGGCGACGTGCGCTTCGATCGGTGACTGCGGCTGTTCGACAACGGCGAGATAGATGTCGCCCATCTTTTTGTTTTCGGAATCCTTATCGGAGATGAAGAGAATTTTGGTTCCGTCAGGGCTCCAGTGAACGGTCGGATGGGTGATGTGCCCGGCCTCCCATGAGGCATGGTGATAACACAAAACCCGCACCGGCGCCGAGCCGTCCAACGACAAAATGAGGATCGCTCCCGGGTAGCTGTGACCGGTGTTGTCGGTCGCGACGGAGCGACCGTCCGGACTGATCGCGGGGTGCGTTCCAACCCAGGTCAGCTCTTTCGTGACATCGCGGCGCCGGCCCGTTTCGAGGTTGTAAAAACCAGCCGAGCAGCTGCCGAGCCACTTCGTCGGATCGCCACCTTTCGGATCGCAAATGATCATGTGCCGACCATCCGGGGTGAAGAATTCATGCCCGCCCTCGCCGATCAATCGAGGCTCCGAGCCGTCCGGCTCCACGACGTATTGCCGGCGCGAAGACTTCATCCGCCGGATGTCCATGCGGCCCGGGACCCAACCGATTCGGCCGTGCTTTGTCTCACCTTTGAAATCAAAAAACCCGGTCCCGTCCATGTTCACAAACGACGACATGACGACGTCCTGCTTCTCACCCAACGGCTGCGTTATAATGCGCGTGAAAAGCACGGCCGTCCCGTCCGGGCTAACGCCGAGCTTGCCCATTTTCGCGTCAAACGGACCGGCGATGCGGCGCGATTCAAAAGTGTTCACATCGATCACGTGAACTTCGTTTTGATTGTCGACAGTCGGAGTGCAGACGATTTCCCGACCCGAGCGCGACCAAACTCCGTAGACCGCCGGGGCTCGCCTATCAGTGGCGCGCGTGATCTTCGAGCCGTCGGCATCCATCAGGTAGAGGTGCCACGCTCCGCTCCGCTTGGAACGAAACAGGATCTTCGATCCATCCGGCGACCATGGATCCTTGATGCGGTCCGGAATAATCTCGACCTCCGGATGCGTCGTCAGCCGCCAGACTTCCGTGCCGGTGACCTCGTCGCGGTAGTCACTACGCTCGGATTCCCAGGCTCGTTGTTTGTCGTCGTCGCCGGTCGCTGTGGCACCGACGACTGCAACTGCTGAAGCCAGGATACCGAGCGTGCGGGAAATTCTTGTCATGTATAAATTGGGGTAAGGTCAGTTTTCGACTCTCGCAACTATCACCTGGCATCGAGTTCACGCCAGAATTCCGCGACCGGCCTGGGAGATCCGTAACCGATCTGTTTCAATTTCGGGAAGCTGCGTAAAAAGTCGAGGTCGATCACTTTTGCTGATTACTGCTAGGAAATTGCTTTTTCAACCCCAACGTCCGGACACCTCGCATCGTCCCGGGTAGGAGGGGGTGCAGGACGGAAAATCTCTTGCCGTTCATTTTCAGAAATACTTTTCCCGAACGCACCGTCTCTACTTCCGCAGTGATCTTTTGACCTTGATTGTTGGTATAGACTCTTTCCTGAGCCGATGCCCAGTCCAACAGTAAACAGAAAATGACAAGCCAGCTGGAAGTTTTCATCAACAATCGTTAGCACGATTTCTGGAAGTTTTCAGCCCGGTTTTTGGTCCGTATGTCACAGATCGGTTTTGAAAGTCATTCAGTCTCCCGATAGACTCCGGGATGCCATATGTGATCACGATCGAGTTTCTCGCCGTCATTTCCGCCGCGATTTACGGAGTCCTTCTCGCGGCGCGAAAGGGGATGGATATTACCGGGGTGTTTGCGGTCGCGTTTGCGATATCGTTTGGTGGGGGGACGCTGCGGGATCTGTTTCTGGATCGTCACCCGCTGTTCTGGATCGCGAATCCTCACTATGTGGTCACGGTGTTTGTGATTTCGATGGCGGCGGGTTTGATTTTGCGGTTCGTAAAACGCATCCAACCTCTGTTGTTGTATCCCGATGCCCTGGGAATGGGGCTGTTTACCATGTCGGGAACGGCTCTGGCGCTCGAAAACGGGACGGATTGGTTTCTGGCGGTGATTCTCGGGACCATCACCGGGACGTTTGGCGGGGTGATTGGAGAAATCATCTGTAATGAAGTGCCGTCTCTGTTCCACCCGGGCCCGCTCGCAGCGACCTGTGCGTTCACCGGTGCGTGGTGCTACCCGGTTTCGCTTCACTTCGGTTTGAGCATCCCGGTTGCGATGATCATCGGCACGTCGGTGATCTTTATTTTCCGGGTTTTGGCGGTGCTGTTCAGTTGGCAGTTTCCCGCGGTTCGGTAATCAAACAAAGACCTGGAAATGCCGTACGGTCCCGTGGTACGAGATATTGATACCGAAAAACCCGCCCCGGGGTGTTACTGCTAGGAAATTGCTTTTTCAACCCCAACGTCCGGACACCTCGCATCGTCCCGGGTAGGAGGGGGTGCAATTTCAGGGGGTGATGAAGTTTTGGACAAGAGAATGGATTTTTCCGGATTCCTCAAGCTTGTGAAAGCCGGGCAAAGGAATGGGGGCAAAGGAATCATGATGAAACAAAAAATTCCTTTTCCCTGGGTATTGCCCCGATTTACCCGCCACGATCACTTCGTCGATGATCCGCATGCGGGGCTGCTGGGAGAGGGCCTCGCAAAACTCCCTGCTGGCGAGAATTCCGGTGCCATAGCTTTTGGTCAGGGCTTCCAGCCTTGCCGTGGTGTTGACCACATCTCAACTTCCGAAACTCGTATTTTTCCGATAAAATTGACAAAAAGGCAGGGCGCGGGCGTCGCATCTGGAATCTGAGAGATCCGATGAATCCACCAGTAATTCGCGCGTAGCAAGAATTGCGCTACCCGCCGAAACCAAAGGCATTGGCTCGAAAGCGAAATTCTTGCTGGCGCTCGAATTCCTATGCTTACATCGGCTAAAGCCGACGCTACATCTACTGAAAACCCTCCTCCCCCCTGGATCATTGAACGTACCGCGTCCACCATCGATACCAAAAATACTCTGCATAAATAGACGATTATTTCGGATCCGATTTAGGCAAATCTCTGCCGGTAATATATTTGGGTTCAACGTTGAAAATCCTCAAGTCATTGGGTCGCAGCCACTCTTCACGGGGTATGTTCGGAATGGTCCAGTCACCGGCAAAGATGCGGATGATGCGTCCTTTGCGATGACCCTCCTGCATTTCGTAGAAGTGGATTTTCATTTCAATGCCGCTACTGCCCGGTTGAGGAGTTTCAATGTTTGTGACAGTTTCGACTCGCCCCTTTCCACTTACGTTGATGCTATACATTCGCAGCGTTGGTTCGACACATTTGGTTCGAATCGATTTGGCGTTTTTGACGGCTTCGAGTAGTTCCGCATCGACATTGCTGCACAGCTGGGCGGTGACCCAACCTTTGGCTCCTTTGCCGGGATCGTGTTCGGTTTTGGTAATCATTGCCGGGATGCCACGGCGTTTCTGATGTTCGATATGGATGCCGCGCTGGACTTCGGTTGCAGCTTGCTGACTTAACTCGTCCAACCAAATTTCCCGGCAAAGGGCGTCCTGCTGGAAAGAACCGAGTAGCGTGACCCAGCCGAGATTCATCAGAATGCTCTGACCGGTTTCTATATCGGCCAAAGTACCTATCGATTTGTTTTTCCAAACCCGCGTTCCACGGTCGACTCGAAGGGTCAGAGTTTGGTTTTCGCTACTGCTAACGACTATTTGATTTGATTCGAGATCAACTTTGCTGATTTTCCAGGAAATACCTTTGCGCTGATAGTAAGAAAAATCGTCCTCGAGCAGCAAGGCACGTGAATATTGACTCTCGACTGAACGCAGATCCGGGCGGGCCATTTTTCCCGCTGCATAGTTACTGACTGGAGGTTTAACCTCGAACGGTCCTTTCGGCCCAAGATAAAATTGGCCGTGTAAATGGGTCCCGATTGGGATGTCTTTCAAGCCAGCTGCTGCTCCGTGAAAATAGACGGCTCCGTAGGGTAGCATCTTAAATTGATGCGGTAGATCCCAGTAGTATTTATTGATTGAGCCATCCCGGTCGAGTCGCAGAATTCCCTGGCGATTGACATGTTCAACCAGGGTCAGTTCCCCGGCGAACTCCTTTGCCTGATCTGGATCCGGAAACTCACTATCCAGACCGATTCCCGGGTCCCCGGCGGATGTGATGCCGGAAGCGATCACCAGCAGGAAAACGACCGACAGTTTTTGAAGAATGGTATCGTTCATGAGCCAATAGTTAGCACTCCAGAGCCTGCAGACTGTCGGCGAACGCTTCGACTTCGATGTCCATTTTGCCGGCGATGCCAAGGAGCAGGTTGCTCATTCGAGCATCGGCGTTTAGCGGGCGCGAGCAAAGCTGATAGTGGGAGTTTTCGATCTTACCCTGTTCATTAACCGCATAGCCGTCGAAATGACCCTGATTGAAGTCGAGATGCTTCCCGTGGTTGAACCCCAGATTTTTGCCCCCCGCGACAACCAGGGGCAGGTTGGCATTACCGTGGCTGTGGCCGTAGGCCATGCCGCTTCCGTAAAGTGATACCGTCGAGTCAAGAAGTGGTCCGTTCTCATCCTGCACCTCGTTTAGTCGATCGAGGAAATAGGCAAACTGCTCGAAGTTGAATTGATCACTCTGGGTTAAGCGATCGAGTTGGGCCGGGTCACCATTGTGATGGGATAGCGAATGCCGTGTCTGGTTGATGCCGAGGGCGGGAATGGGAAGGCCTTTGCCTTCATCGCCGGAACTGAAAGTAACCACGCGAGTCATATCCGTTTCGAAGGCGAGTATCATGAGGTCGTACATGGTTCGGAAGTAATCAGCCGTATCCTGTTGCGAGACATCCCGCTCGATTCGTTTGCGCTTTTCCGGAGCAATTTCCGGGCGCGGGATGTCGAGCCATCGGTCGGCTCTTTCGGTTCGAATCTCTACTTCCCGAACTGAGGTTAAATACTGATCGAGGCGGGTCTGGTCTTCGGAGCCCATTTGCCGATCGAGTGCTTTCGCTTCATCCAGAACGGCATCAAGAATGCTGCCCTGTCGCTTGAGAGCCTGCCTTTCTTCTTGTATGCCGCCTTTTGGAGCTTCGAACAATCGGCGAAAAACCTCGGCAGGCTTGGTTTCCGCCGGTAGCTGGATCCCATCACGATTGTACGCTAGTGAGCGGCCCGTGTTGCTCAATTCCAGGGAGGCGAAACGGGTAAGTGGAGCGGTTTTTTCGGCAATCAACTGGTCCAGTGAAACGCTGTTGCGTTTGCCTTGACCTATTTCTGCGCCAGTTAGCCAGATCGTCTGGCAACCATGATGATGCCCGATTCCATTTGGGTGATGTAGTCCTGAAATCGGAGTAATCACATCGCGGAATCGCTGCAACGGTTTCAAGCTTCGGCTAAAGGTGTAGTCCTCACCTGAATCCAGTATTTGGTAGTCGAGCGTGTTGACCCCATTGGGTAGGTAGACAAACACGGCCCGCTTTGGTGCTTTGGTAGCCGCTGCCCGCAATGGGCGCATGCAGTCGAGCATCGGTAAGCCGATCGAGGCACCAATGCCTCTGAGTAAACGTCTTCGGGAGATCAGCCAGCTTTGTGTTTGGTAGTTCATCGTTTGATAAATATTTCGGATGTCACCAGTTCGGTGATCAGGTCCCGTATTTGGTAGTGGTGGGTCTTAGCCTGTGAGGTGATTGCGGCGAGAGCGGCTTCGTCATCCACGGTCATCGCCCGCCGAAGTGCGTAGTTCGCCAACTTCTCAACAAAGGCTCTGGCGAATTGATCACGATCATTGAGCAAAAGTTGTTTGAACTCTTTCGCATCGGAAAAGCTTGAGCCATCGGGCAAAGTGCCGCTGGCATCGATCGGTGGATTATCGCCCACTCCGTTTCGGACCACCTCCTCCGTCCGCCATCGGCCAATGGCGTCGAAGTTATCAAAGGCGAGGCCCAGCGGATCGATCCGCGCATGGCAACTGGCGCAGTTCTCATCGGCGATGTGTGCGGCCAGCTTTTCGCGGATGGTTGCTTTGGGCTTGTCTACCGGGTTGGGTTCGATCGCGTCTACATTGGGAGGCGGCGGGGGAGGTGTTTTACCAAAGATCGTTTCGGACAACCAGACTCCGCGGTGAACCGGGCGGTGGCGGGTACCGTCAGATGTCAGGGATAAAATCGAGGCGTGCGTGAGTAAGCCGCCTCTTTGTGAGTTGGTCGCCAGGTTGACCTTTTGAAAACCTGTTTTTCCCGGCGATGGCATCTTATAGTGATCGGCAAGCCTGGAATTAAGCATCGTCCACCCGGAATCGAGGAAGATATCGATCGGTAAATTGTTTTGATATACTTCTTTAAAGTATTCTAATGATTCCATTACCATACTTTTCTCCAGCCAACGGTCATAGTCGGGGTAGAGTTTTTCATCGGGAGGAAATTCACCGACCTTTGACAGCTGCAACCACTGGTAGGGAAATGATTCGGCGAAAGCCTGGCTACGTGGGCTGGTCATCAACCTTTGTGCCTGTTGGCGGCGTTGTTCGGCGGTGGATAGTTGTCCGTTTTTAGCAGCAGCGAACAGTTCGGTATCCGGCATGGAACCGGTCAGAAAATAGGATAGGCGAGATGCGATTTCGAAGTCGTTGACGGTGGCTCGCCGGGTTTTCGGATCTCCCTCGGCGATGTAGAAAAAGTTCTTCGATGCGAGGATGGCTATCAGGCAGGTTTTGTAAGCGGTTTGATAGGTTTGTTGATTTGCGATTTGCTCATCAAAGATGGCGAGGTAGCGATCCAGTTCTCCCGGTTTGACCGGCCGGCGCCAGGCGGCTTCGGCAAATCGTTGCAATGAGGCTCGAGGTGATGAATGGTCCTCCGGAGGAGCGAATAGTTGCCTTTTCTTCTGATCTTCAGGTTTAATGATCGGGCCTTCCCATTTGATCCAATCAAATATCAGCAAAGGGTAGAGAGGATTGCCGTCATCGTCAGTTAATTTGCGTTGCCAGGGAGCCCGCGATTTGGGATCGGCGAGTGTCGTGAAAACAAACTCACCGGGATGACCGGTACCTCCGGAGTTTTTCGGGCCGGGTGCCACGTTGGTGATTTTGACATCGTTTCTTCCTTCCGGAAAATAGGTTTCGAATTCCAGCACGACCGGTTCATCCTCGGGGGCGATGACGTCGGCCTCGAAGATGACCCGATCGAGTTTTCTTGAAAACAACGACAAATGCGGCGGCCGGGTTCCTTTTGGAAACACGCCACTGAGTTTTATCTTTACTCGATAGACACCGGATTCGTGATGGTGTCCGCCTGCAGGTCGCAAGTAGCTCAATTCATGGCTCGGCCAAATCACGGTTCTGACTTGGTCGAGAATGCCCAGATCTTTGATCCAGCGTTCTTTGTCCCGATTGTTCCAATCGATATCGATTGCCCGGCGGTGGGTGTTGATTTGGCGCGGTGGTTTTTCCGGATAGGCGCGCGCGATGATTTCGTTGGCAGCTTTCAGGTATTTTTCGATGTGGGATGGCGCAAGCGACAGCTCCGAGCCAATTCTTTCAAAGCCATGCCATTGTGGATCGGGAGAAAATGCTCCGGGAGCCTTCGTATTAAAAGTGACGCCAAGTAGATCGTAAATGGTATTGGCATACTCTTCCCGACTGAGTCGGTAGTGAGCAACCGGTGGGCGCCTGGCCATGCGCGCGGCTTCACCTTTTTTTATCGCCTCGGCGAGCCAATCCATAACCGCCTGAGCTTGTTTGGCATCCGGCTGCGGTTCGTCGTCAGGAGGCATTTCGCCGGCACCCATTCGAGTGATGACCTCGTGCCACAGTTCAATATCGGGTCCAAGAGTGAAGTCCCGGGAAAGAGTATCCAGCCGCAGATCTCCCTTTTGCTTCCGGTCATCGTGGCAGCGATTGCAATATTCCGCAAAATACGGAGCCACTGCCTGATCAAAGTCTTCAGCCCCGGACTGAGCCAACACCAGAGCGATCATAAAAATGAGAAAAAAACGAGACATTGCTTTTCTGGATAACGTTAAATGGCCATAATTTGCTGCTTTAATTTGAATGAAGGAACTTGCGTTTCAAGCACGGTTATGTCCCCGGAATTCGTGACCTCAGTCGAGGTTATTCTGACTAACTGAACCACAGTTCATCCTCATCCTCTTGCTGCTAGGAAATTGCTTTTTCAACCCCAACGTCCGGACACCTCGCATCGTCCCGGGTAGGAGGGGGTGCAGCTGCTAGGAAATTGCTTTTTCAACCCCAACGGCTGCTAGGAAATTGCTTTTTCAACCCCAAC
>Ga0181593_10003760_pt1 | contig 13835 bp, 15 predicted proteins | sample 071ome_19_FD_133756 | JGI IMG/M metagenome (GOLD analysis project Ga0181593, IMG submission 133756) | Coastal salt marsh microbial communities from the Groves Creek Marsh, Skidaway Island, Georgia - 071413AT metaG (megahit assembly) | ecosystem: Environmental > Aquatic > Marine > Intertidal...
CAGCGCCGGCAGATCCGTACTGGGCGTCGCCCTCTCGAGGGTCAGGTCCGCTGCCAGCTGCTCGGCGTAATCGGCGGATAGCAGCCGCTCCGTCGGGATAGTGGCAAAGTCCGGGTCGCCCAGGAAATCTGCACGGTCGCGGTAGGCACGACGCATAGCCTCAACAACAACGTGGGTTTTCTGAACGTTCGAAAGCGCGCCAAGGTCGTAGCGCGACAGGATGTTCAAGGCCTCAGTGAGTACGATTCCACCTGAAGAGGGCGGCGGTGCTGATACGACCCTAATACCTTGGTACTGGGAAACGATGGGCTTGCGCTCTTTGACGGAGTAGGCCGCCAGATCTGACAAACGCCAGATTCCTCCCGCTGCCCTGACGCCGTCGACCAGCATCTGAGCAATGACCCCACGGTAAAAGCTCTCACCACCATCCGCTCCAATACTTCGGAGCGTCCGCGCCAGATCTGGCTGAAAAATTCGCGTGCCCGGCGCCGGTGCCTCGCCTTCGGCGAGAAACACTCGTCCAGCTTCTCCACTTGCAGCCAGAGTCGACTGACGATATCCCGCCATCAGGGCGTACCGGGGACCTGTTTCAAAACCCTCTTCGGCCAGCTTGGCTGCAGGTTCAAGTAGGCGTGCCAGGGGTAGCCGGCCATAGCGCTCAGCCAAGTGATTCAACGCCGCAGGCAAACCGGGTATTGCTGCAGCCAGCGCACCGTTCAGAGAACGCGTTCTGACAACCTCGCCGTTTTCGTCGAGAAACATGTCCGGCGTGGCCTCAGCCGGCGCCGTCTCGCGGGCATCGACGAAGATCTCCGCACTGTCCTCAGCACGATGCAAAAGGAAAAACGCGCCTCCACCAATCCCCGAGCTGTATGGTTCTACGACGGCCAGAGCAGCCGAGACCGCTACCGCCGCGTCAAACGCGTTGCCTCCCGCGTCGATAACTTCCCTGCCTGCCGCTGTTGCGAGGGGGTGCGCAGAAGCAATGGCAGCGCGTCCGGGGGATGGGGCGACAGCGCCGGCTGATCCTCCGCACAGCAGAAGAACTATGAGCACGCCATAACGGCGTCTTGCGCGTCGAACGGGCGAGCGCTCAGCCGCCGCCATGCAGCCTCTCGAATTTCGCAAGAAGTGCCTCCTTTGTTTCAGCGCGATCTGGATCGATGGGAATACAGTCGACCGGGCACACCACTACACACTGAGGTTCGTCGAAGTGCCCGACGCATTCCGTACAGCGGTCCGGATCGATGACGTAAAACAGCTCCCCCTCGGAAATGGCCTCGTTCGGGCATTCCGGTTCGCAGACGTCACAATTGATACAAGCGTCGGTGATTTTCAGCGCCATAGTGCCGTGCGGCCATGCTTCACGCGCACGCCGACTACGTTACTTTTTTCGACTGCTCAGACGCTCGTCCAGCACCTGCTTTATGCGCGGATGCACGAATTCGCTGATGTCCCCGCCGAGCGTGGCGATCTCCCGAACCAGGGAGGAAGAAATATAGGTATAGCGCTCTGAAGTGGGCAGAAAAACCGTGTCGCATTCCGGCATAAGCTTGCGATTCATTCCTGCAAGCTGGAATTCGTACTCGAAGTCTGTCACCGCGCGGAGACCTCGAAGAACAACCGAAGCAGACTGGCTGCGTGCGAAATCGACCATCAGCCCATCGAAGCGCCTGACTTCGACATTGTCGAACTCGGCCAGAATTTCAGAAGCCAGTGCTACACGCTCGTCCGGTGAAAAAACCGTTTTCTTCGACGAGCTGCCGGCGACCGCTACGACCAGCTTGTCAAACAATGGGGAAGCACGGCAGACAATGTCAGCGTGCCCCAGCGTAATGGGATCGAAGGTGCCAGGGTAAATTGCGATTGTTCCCAAGACTTTTCCTCTGTTACACCGCTCGGGGAAATGCGGACGGGGGCGCATTCTAGCCCGCGGGTTCAATCAATTTGTAGTTAACCTGCTTGGTCGAGCCTTCCCTCAGAACACGCCACCCGGAGATCTCAAGCGCCTCTTGGATGGGACTCTCGAGGTAAACCCTCCCATGCGCGGCCAGCCAGCCAGAGCGCAGCGTCTGCAGGACGCGCTCACGGATCGTGCAGCCGAACGGCGGATCAACAAAAATCAGGTCAAAGGCCCGTGGACCTTCTTCGAGAAAACTGAACACGTCGCGCTGAACAATGTGCACAGCGCTGGCACTGAGTCGTTCCTTCAAGTCCCGCATCGCCGCGACAGTCTGCTCGTCCTGCTCTACCAGAACCGCCTCTGCAGCACCCCGCGACACCGCTTCGAACCCCAGCACGCCCGTTCCAGCAAAAAGATCGAGACATCGGGCTTTCGCGATGACAGGCTGACACCAGTTGAACAACGTCTCCCTGACACGGTCAGGCGTAGGCCGCACTGCCGGATTCTCAGGGAGCTGAACACGCGTGCCACGCCATGTGCCGCCAATAATCCGCACCGTGGTCGAACCACGCTGGACTCTCCGCGGCTGTCTCATTCCGGAGCGGAAGCGCCGACGACGATAGTCACCCAGGCATCGGGCCGCAGTCGGCGCCGCAAAGCATCAGCGATAGCCTCGGGTGTTACTGCGGAAATCTCAGCTGTGAAGCGTTCAAGGTAATCCATGGGCATGCGATAAAAACCAAGCATGGCCAGTTGCTCCACCATCTCCCGATTGCTGTCGATTCGCAGCGGAAACCCGCCTATCAGATTCTGCTTGGCGCTTTCGACCTGTGCCCTTGTCGGCCCTGCGTTCACGAAGTTCTGTAGCGTCTCGCGCAGAACCTGCAGCGCCTCCGCTTCCTGAGCGTGATCCGTCTGCAGCGAAGCGATAAACGGACCTGTTTCCGCCATCGGCAGAAAGTAACTGTAGGCGCTGTAGGAAAGCCCTCGTTTCTCTCTGATCTCCTTGAACAACACCGAGACCAGCGAGCCACCTCCAAGCACATGGTTTCCCACAAGCAAGGGGAAATAATCCGGGTCTCCGCGACGCATCCCGGGTTGTCCCATGAAGATATGACTCTGGATGGAATCGAAAGGCACCCGAAGCTCCTGCGGTCCGCTCGGCGTAAATGACGGCAGCGCTGGCGCGGGAGGACCCGCAACTAACTGTGCGCTCAGATCTGTGGCGATCTGCTGAGCCTCTGCCATTGATAATGCGCCAACCACAGCGATAACCGCATTGCCCGCGGTGTAAAAGCGCCGGTGAAATGAACGCACCGCATCGACTGACAAAAGCGGGAGACTTTCCTCTGTGCCGCCGGAAGGCGTTGCGTAGGGGTGAGACCCGTAGAGCTTGGCGTAAAACGCTGTTGCCGCTAAATCTCCCGGGGATTGTTTTTCATAATCCAGCGCCGTGCTCATGCGATCGCGAATCCGCGTAAAGGCTTCCTCATCGAATCGCGGTCGCGCCACGGCATCCGCGAGCAGCTTCAGTGCCGGAGCTGCTCGGACCGGATCAGACAACGAACGCAGACCGATATAGGCCATGTCCCTGAGCGCACCCACCCCGAGCTTTGCGCCCGTATCTCCGAGCGCTTCGCTGAAGCTGTCTGCTTCATGGTCCCCAGCGCCTTCTGCGAGTAGCGAATTTGTCGCTCGAGCAAGTCCCGGTATGGCCTCGTCACGTGCGCTGCCGGCTGCGAACACAATCCGCACATCGAACATAGGGATCTCTGGCGCCTCTACGAAGTACACGCGCGCGCCCTCAGCCGTCTGCCAGTTCTGGATCTGCGGGACGGCATAGACTCCTGAGCCCCAGGAACAGCCCAACAAAGCTAACGCGCAGGTCGCTGACTTCATTCCGCACCCCCCGGCAGAAGGTGTGTAACCGTAAGTCTGTCGCGGACGAGGTATTTTGCGGCGACCTCCCGCACCTGCTCCGGCGTTATAGCCATGAGCTCGTCGAGATAGCCGTCCTTGAGCCGCCAATCAAGCCCCACCGCCGCAAGAGCGCCAATCGCGTAGGCCTGATGCTGAACCGAATCGCGCTCGAATACCTCTTCCGCCACAGCCTGCGTTCTGCAGCGGGCCAGCTCTTCTTCCGAGGGCGCTTCTGTCTGCAGCAGCGCAATCTCCTCCAGCAGAGCATCCTCCAAGCGGTCAAGTGTGACGCTTCCCCGGGGGACACCGCTCAAGGAAAAAAGCGAGGCTTGCCGGGCGGTCGAGGAATAGCCGATATGAACCTGCGACGCGAGACCTTCACCCCGCACCAGTTTCCGTGCCAGCCGAGAGCTGGAGCTACCATCGAGTATTGCCGCCACGAGCTCCAGAGCGTAAATCTCCCAGGCATCCTCTGGCGCAGACTGTGTCAGGGTCGGAGCCTTGAACCCCATCATAAGCATCGGAACCCGTGCCGACTCGCTCGTGAACTCGACTCGCTTCAGACCTCTCTGCAGCACTTCCGGAAGATGCTTAGGCGCTGCAACCGGGCGACCTTCGATCGCACCGAATGTCTTTTCCGCCGCAGCGCGGACTACCGGCGGATCGACATCTCCGACTACGATAACGATGGCATTTGACGGCTGATACCACCGACGGTACCAGCGCTCCAGATCGCCGACTGTGAGTTGTTTCAGGTCGGCCTCCCACCCGATCACAGGATGACGATAAGAGCTGGTCTGGAAGGCTGTCGCCATGGTGGTTTCCATCGCCAGCGCCTGCGGGTTGTCATCCGTGCGCAATCGTCGCTCTTCTATGACAACGTTGCGCTCTTTGACAAATTCAGCTGGATCAAGCTTCAAATTCTGCATGCGGTCCGCCTCGAGCTCGAAACTGAGGGGTACTTCCGCAGCCGACCACTGCTGGTAATAGGCTGTGTAGTCGTAGCTCGTGAATGCGTTTTCCTGGCCTCCCCGCGCCGCTACGATCTCAGAAAACTCACCCGGCCCACGTTCAGCTGTCCCCTTAAACATCATGTGTTCCAGCACGTGTGAAATGCCGGTGATTCCATCTGTCTCGTGTGACGAGCCGACGGCATACCAGACCTGCGACACGGCAACCGGTGCACGATGGTCTTCACTGATGATGAGACGCAGACCATTAGCCAGTGTGAATTCCTGGGTAGTCCCCGCATGACAAGCGATTGATACCGTTGCAAACAGCCAGCCGGCGAGAGTTCTGTTGAGCGGCAGGTTCAAGGCAATAGCTCCTGATAGTTCCTCAGAAAACACCGTCGGACCGGCCCCGGTGCTTTGAAAATGCCAGCGAAGCGACACATCTGCCTGTCCGGCCACGGTTGACGCAAGGGGTTCGGTGTTAGCATATCGCAGCCGGCCGCACCCCCTACTCTCTACTCCACTTAGCAGCAATAAAAAGCATGTTCAGCCGCCTCAAATCGGGCATAGCTCGAACACGGGATGGGCTACGCAACGGACTTGAGCGCCTTTTCAAGCAGTCCGAGCGCGTTGATGCCGCCACCCTGGAAGACCTCGAGGCGTTGCTTCTGAAAGCTGATGTCGGCGTGCAGGCAACTAGCCGGCTGGTAGCCGCTATCGGGAGAATCCCGGCAGGGGAAACCGCCGTCAGCGCGCTTCGACGAGAAATGGTGGCCATTCTTGCGCCCAGCGCACAAAAAATGGAGCTGCCGGCACCTGGTGAACGACTGTCTATCGTTCTGGTTGTGGGAGTCAACGGCGTAGGCAAGACCACCACGATCGCCAAGATCGCCAGCCGCCTTAGCAAGGGGGGCTATCAGGTCATGCTCGCCGCCGGGGACACTTTTCGCGCCGCCGCGGTTGAACAGCTGCAAAGCTGGGGCAGCCGCCTCGATGTTCCGGTCATCGCGCAAGGCACCGGGGCTGATCCCGCCTCTGTGATATTCGACGCCTGTGCGACGGCGAAGAAACGAGGGGCGGATGTACTGCTCGCCGATACCGCAGGTCGACTCCACACCCAGAATAATCTGATGGCTGAGCTGGCGAAGATTCGTCGCGTTGCCGCGCGCCATGACCCCACCGCGCCGCACGAAACGCTTCTGGTACTGGACGCAACTCTTGGACAGAACGCCCTCAGTCAGGCCGAGCAGTTCGCCGCTGCCGCTGACGTGACAGGGCTCGTACTGACCAAGCTTGACGGGACGGCCAAAGGTGGCGTGATCTTCGCGCTCGCGGAGCGGCTTGGTCTGCCTATTCGCTTCATTGGAATTGGTGAAGGGGCTGAAGATCTGCAGGAGTTCAGTGCCACTGCTTTCGTCGACGCCCTACTTGGTGAGCCGCCTGACTGAAACCCGTCCGTCGTGATCCGGTTCAAAAACGTCAGCAAAAAATACTCGACCGGTTCGGACGCCCTGCGCCTGGTCAATCTCGACATCGGGGAAGGCGAATTCGTTTTCCTGACAGGGCATTCCGGGGCCGGCAAAACGACCATGCTACGGCTGCTCGCGCTGCTCGATGAACCTACCCGTGGGCAGCTCGTCGTCGCCGGGCAGGATCTCGGACGATTGCGTCGCTCTCAGATTCCCTATTACCGCAGGCGGGTTGGAATCATTCTCCAGCAGCCCTACCTCCTACCGGATCGAACCGTCGGGGAAAACGTTGAGCTGCCGTTAAAAGTCGCCGATCTCGGGCAGCGAGAACGACGTAAACGCGTCCGGGCAGCGCTCGATAAAGTCTCCCTGCTGGACAAGGAATCTCGACCTGCGGCGAGCTTGTCCGTCGGCGAGCAGCAGCGCGCAGCCGTAGCGCGTGCGGTGGTCAACCGACCCTTTCTCCTGCTGGCCGATGAACCAACCGGCAACCTCGACCCGACCCTGGCCCGCGGCATGCTGTCCTTGTTCGAACAATTCAATCAGGTCGGCGTAACTGTTGTGGTCGCTACGCACGATACAGGTCTCCTGAATGCAAAAGCGTGCCGCACTCTGGAACTATCACACGGCACCCTGCTCCCCGTTGCGCCGAGCGGGGCCGTCCTCCGCAGACCGTGATCGCTGGCCTGACTCAGATCTACAGACGTCACCGGCAGGCGGCAGAAGACGGTGTGCGGAGGCTTTGGCGAAATCGGGTCGAGACCGCTCTCAGCCTGGCACTGATATCGGTTGTCATTGGTTTTGCTGGTGTGCTGATGCTGACGCTGCAGCAGCAACGCACTCTCAATTTTGACTGGCGCGCTGCGCCCTCGATAGTGGTCTTCCTGCGCCATGGAATAGAGGCATCGGTAATAGAGCACCTCTCAAATGAGGTCGCGGGTCTCCGTGAGGTCGCCGCCGTAGAGCGGCTTTCCGGCGCCCAGGCGTATGCGGAATTTGCTGCGAGCCTTGGATTACAAGACGATAGTGAACTTCACAAAGAGCTGCCCGATCTCCTGATCGTCCACCTTGCCCGTAACACCTCGCGTACTCAGATCGAGACAGGAATAATCCCTTTTATTCGGAAGCACCCCGCGGTCGGCTCGCTTATGGCTGATCCAGCATGGCACGAGCGCCTGGCCGCCGCGCTGAACCTTGTCGAGCGTATTGTTCTGTCGACTGGCAGCTTGCTCGCCTGTGGTGTTGTTTTGAGCATTGCCAGCGTTTTGCGCGGCACCATGCGGAAGGAAAGCCTTGAAATTATCGTGCTGACCATGGTCGGAGCGACACGTGGTTATATTCGCCGTTCCTATCTATACAGCGGAGCGCTGCTCGGCTTCACAGCCGGCCTAGTGGGCGCGCTTGTTCCAGTTCTGATTGCTACCGCTCTGTCTGCGCCTGCCGCAGAGCTGGCTCAGAGCTACGGTAGTGCTTATCGGCTCGAACCTCTGACCCCGGCAGATCTCGCGTTGCTCATCGGCGTTTCGGCCGTGGCCGGCTGGGCCGGCGCGTGGGTGAGCCTTTTCGGGGATTCGGCATTTAGCAGCGATCAACTCTGATCCTACGCAGGAACTTCCAAAGCGCTTAGCACTCTAACGATCAGAGTGCTAAAATCATGACGGAGGCAGCAGCCGTGACAACCGCGATGACACTGAAAACTTTTGATTTATCCGTCCCGCTAGCAGCAGGCTCTCTAGACTCCTACATCAGCTCGGTTAATCAACTGCCGATGCTCAGCCTGGAGCGAGAACAGGAGCTGGCGCAACGATTCCAAGAATCCGGTGACCTGGACGCAGCTCGGGAGCTAGTCATGTCACATCTACGCTTCGTCGTGAAAATTGCGCGTGGCTACGCCGGATACGGACTCGCTCACGGGGATCTGATCCAGGAAGGCAATATCGGTCTGATGAAAGCCGTCAAACGCTTTGATCCAACGGTTGGCGTCAGGCTGGTGTCATTCGCCGTGCACTGGGTAAAAGCAGAAATCCACGAGTTCATTCTTCGGAATTGGCGCATCGTGAAAGTGGCCACGACTAAAGCGCAGAGGAAACTGTTCTTCAATTTGCGGAGCGGGAAAAAATCCCTGGGCTGGATGGGCGCCGAAGAAGCAGAGGCCATGGCATCCGAGCTGGGCGTCAGCAAGCAGGACGTCATGACGATGGAGCAACGTCTGTACGCTCACGACATGGCGTTTGACTTGAATCCGGCGCAGGAAGATGAAAGCAACGCTCCTGCTACTTTCCTCGAGGACCTGCGTTTTGAGCCGGCCAGCGCCCTGGAAGAAGACGAGCACAGCACTATGCAGGTAGAAAATCTGCGTCAGGCCGTGGAAACTCTGGACGACCGGGCGCGGGATATTATCGTCAGCCGTTGGTTAACCGAGCCCAAAGCCACTCTGCACGAACTGGCGGACCGTTACGGCGTGTCTGCTGAGCGCATTCGACAGCTGGAGAAGTCCGCTTTCGGCAAAATCAGGAATGCTCTCGCTTCAGCTGCTGCTTAAGCTAACGCACTCAATCACGAGAAGGCCCTTCTGATGCCGCGCGCAGACGGGCCTTGAGAGACGCGAGGTAGAGCATCAAAAACAGCGCAAAGTAATACTCCTGAGGCTCGCTCCAGCGGAGGTCAAATGACAGCGCCTCCAGGTCCAGGACCGTTTTGAATCGCTCCGGCATCCGGATGCCGATCGCCAACACCGCTGTTGGCAGGCAATCAACTGTAGGCCAGAACCAGGTGCCGGGTCGTGCTGGGTCGACAAGGAGTTCCGCGCCTCGGCCGCACGCGACAAAAATTCCACCGACAAGCACCCAGAGCTCTAGCAGCAATCTTGGCTTTTGATCGAACCAGCTGCTCATGTTGTGGAGGTTCGTCTCGTGTTGATCGTTCAGCCGGTCGATTGCCTCCGGCGTGCCCCAGCCGAACAGATGCTGGCCCCAGGAGATTTCCTCTCCTGCGAAATACACGCAGGCCACTGTCATGATCACCACCCACGTGCGCAATACACGCTTGTCGGGCTGTGTCAGCTGCAGACTTAACCCGAACCCGATGCCGGCGCCGAGGAGGGCAAACACTGGGGTTGCAAGCTCTATCAGCCCAAGCTCCCCATCGATCCACTGGGCGTAGAGCTCTGGACTGAGAGCCCGGACGGGGAGAATCAGCAACAGCAGCAAAGGCGGAAACCAGAGCCATAGCCAACGAGGGAGCGCTGGCCTGGGCTTAGTCCTGCCAGCGTTCAAAAGGGAAGCCGCTCGAGCCCGTCCAGGATGACCTGCCAGTAATGGTCCAGGAAAAAACAACCAAACAGCAGAGTCAGATAAACGATCGAGTAGCGGAAAGTCGCAAACGCAAGCTCGTCGTCATGGTCAACCTGCATTCTGAGGGCGTAATAAAGGAAGACACCATCGAGTAGCAATGCTCCTAGCAGATAGACCATGCCGCTCATGTAGGTTGCAAAGGGCAGCAGGGTCGCGACTATTAAAATCAGCGTGTAGAAAAGGATCTGCTTCCGCGTGTAATCCACGCCATGGGTGATCGGCAGCATCGGAATGGCGGCCTTCCCATAATCTTCCCTCCGATAGATCGCCAGAGCCCAAAAGTGCGGAGGTGTCCAAGCGAAGATAATCAGAAACAACAGCAACGCATGGGGATCCACCGTCCCGGTGACAGCCGTCCATCCGAGCACCGGCGGCGCCGCTCCCGCTGCGCCACCGATAACAATGTTCTGTGGCGTGGCGTACTTCAAATACATCGTGTAAACGACGGCGTAACCAATCAGTGACGCAAAGGTCAGCACGGCGGTCAGCACATTGACGAAGACCACAAGCAGGTACATCGAAAGCCCGCCAATAGCTAGGGCAAATGCCAGAGCATGGCTCCGGCTGAGGCCGCCCTGCGGTAAGGGGCGGTTCTGAGTCCGCGCCATCAAAGCATCAATTCGGTACTCCGCCACATGATTGATTGCAGCGGCGGACGCGGACGCCAGAGCTATTCCCAGCATCGCGGGGATAAACAAGGAAAGAGGCACAGGGCCATCTGTCGAAAGGAGCATCCCGATGATGGCCGTGAACACTATCAGCCCGATCACGCGGGGCTTACACAGCTCAAGATAGTCACGCCAATGACCGAATGACGTCATAGCCTGTGTGTTACTGGGCATAGGGCCGGTTTCCGGGTCGGCTGGCGATCAGGTATCTCAAGGTCACTACGGAGAGCAAGAGCAGGGCTGCCACACCATTATGCGCAACCGCCACTGCCAGTGGCAGCCCGAAAACGACGTTCGAAATGCCTAAAAGCACCTGTAGACTGAGGCAGGCAAGTATACACCAGGCACACCTTCGAACCGCCGGAGTGATCGCTCGAACCGCGTTCGCAGCGACGAACAGGATTACCAATACCGCAGCCAGGGCGCCCAGGCGATGCGCCACATGAATAGCGGTCCGGGCCGGCGTATCGAGCACTCCGAACTCGTAATTAATGCCCAACCCGCGCCACAACGTGAACGCTTCGCTGAACTGCGTATCCGGCCACCAGCTGCCATGGCATGTGGGGAAATCAGTGCAGGCCAGCGCGGCATAATTAGTGCTGGTCCATGCGCCAAGAAAAATCTGGACGGTCAGAACTATCAGCCCCACATTAATCCAGGCCGGCACGACTGCATTCTCCGCGCTGACGCGCGGCGTGCGCTCGACCATGAGTAAATTGATCCAGAGCAGCACCAGCGTCGTCAGGCCACCAAAGAGGTGCGCCGTCACGACCAGGGGCTTGAGCAAAAGAGTGACTGTCCACATGCCCAGCATTCCCTGAAAACAAATGAGCGGCACCAGGAAATACACGAGCCTGCCCGAGGCAACCCGCGGCCGCTGCAGAAAGGCGCTGACCGCCAAAAGGACCACGCCGAGCCCCAGCACGCTGGCCAGGTAACGATGGATCATTTCACGCCATGCCTTGCCGGACTCGAGAGGACGCGTGCTCCAACCAGCTTGCTCGAGATGCACTCCTGGGCTGTCTTCTGGAACGGAGAGATGGCCGTAGCAACCCGGCCAGTCTGGACAGCCGAGCCCCGCGTCAGTCAAACGAACATAGGCGCCGAAAACGACGACCGCCAAAGTCAGGACGGGGAGCGCTCTGGTCAAAAACCGGAAGAACAGAGCGTTTGAAATCATCGGATTCGAGATCCTTTCAACAGCTTTTTGATATCGCTTTTGATGCCTTCTGGCGAGCCCGTGTCAGCAAAAAACATGACCAGCTGCCCGCGCCAGTCTAGGAACAGAATCCCACTCTTCGGCGATTTACCCGTGCGCTCGCCGATCATTGCCTGCAGCGAAAGCGAAGGATTTGTCGTTGTACGCAACAGCGGTCCGGGCGGTGCGGCGGCGTCAGCATCGCTTGCCAACGCGACATATAGACGGGTTGCATCGTGTCCAAGGAGCAACCGGACAGCCTGCAAGGTTTCCAGCGCGCTATAACAATCTGCCGCACAAGGCTCCGCCGAAAAGAACATCATCGCCCACTCGGAAGGTTGTAACGGTAAGTCCGCTAAAGCCTGAAGTCCTGTGTGCTGGCGCACGTCGACAGGCGGCTGGAGGAGCTGGCCGTGGTTGGTCAGCTCCGAGCCCGGCGGTTTGAACGTGTGGGTATTGGCCATAAACCACGCAATAACGACCGGCGCGACGAACAGAACGAGCAGGATCAGTATGGTTGTCCGGGGAGACTGTCCCTGCCCGGTCAGCTCTGTTTTGCGCTCGGGCGTTGTCGCCGCCATATCCCTACTCCTATGAAAACTAAAACCCCGGCCATCGCAAACCACTGCACCGCGTAGGCGGTATGCTTTGCAGAGCCGTCGCCGGGAGCTGGCCAGTCGACATCCAGCGCTCCGGGGGATCCCGCTTGCAGATACAACAGAAAGGGAAACACGTTATCCGCGTTGTTCAAGTCTGCTGCTGCGACTCTAAGGTCGAACCGCTGTACGCGCTCGGTGCTCACGCCGACTTGCTCTTTTTGATGCGAATCGGCGTTCAGGGCTATTCCCACGACAGGATCCTCTCCCAGGAAACCGTGAAGTGAAACCTCACCGACAACGCCAGGTATGTCTGGCAGCTCCCATCGTGACTCAGCCAAAGGCAACCATCCTCGATCTACAAAAACCCGGCTCCCATCAATCAATTTGAACAGGTCAATTACTTCGTAGCCTGCGCGGCCACCTCGGACTCGGTTGTCGAGCAAGAACCGCTTTTCTAAAAACTCGCCACGGCACTCAACCGGGCGTCCAACCGCATTACGAGAATTGATATCCGCATCCTGCAGTAGGCTTAACTCCACTCTGGGTAAGTTCTGTCGCTCGAGAAATGCCTGATATCGATCGTGTTTTTCCTTTGCCCGGGACAGCTGCCAGCCACCAAGACCGCACAAAGCCACGAATAGCAAAAAAAACAACAGTCCCCCCACCATACGGGTTGCGCGCGGATTTGGCCTGCTTCCTGTGACCACGGATAATGCAGCCGCGAAGTTCACCACGCCCCGGGGGGGGCTTCAGACGTGCTCGTTAAAACCATCATCGTCGGCCTGTTCTTTTTAATTCTTTTATCGTTAGGGACGGCGTTCTTCAGCCTTTTTCGCAAACGCGCGCCGGAGAAAGATGACACGACTGCAGTCAAGGCCTTGACGATGCGCGTCGGGCTTTCGATTTTTCTCATTGGCACCATTGCCGTCCTGTACGCTTTTGGGCTGATCCAACCAAACGGCTGAATTTAAAACTCTACGCGCCACACAAAAAAAAGCGCCACCCTAGGTGGCGCTTCGTGCCCTAAAGCCTGACGGTGTCAACTCATAGCCAGTACACAAAAATGAACAGGCCTATCCAGACTACGTCCACAAAATGCCAGTACCACGCCACCGCTTCGAAAGCGAAATGATGTTTTGCGGTGAAGTGCCCCTTGATGGAACGGGCCAGAATGGTGGCGAGCATGATGGTTCCCATGGTGACGTGAAACCCGTGGAAACCAGTAAGCATGAAAAAAGTAGCGCCATAAATTCCGGAATTCAGGGTCAGTCCAAGCTCATGGTACGCATGCCCGTATTCGCCGGCCTGCATGTAGACAAATATCGCACCCAGCGCCACCGTCGCCGCCAGACCTAAAATCAGCTGTGAACGACTGTCTTTTTTCAAGCCCCAGTGCGCCCACGTCACGGTCGCACCACTGGTCAGAAGAATAACCGTGTTCCAGAAGGGAATTCCCCACGCGCCAATGGTCTCTTTGAAATGGGCAAAGCCGTAGCTCGAAGGCGTATTGAACAGCGGCCAAGCGGCGGCGAATTCCGGCCAGAGGAACTCGTTTGTCGCAGCTCCCGATCCTTCGCCTCCCAGCCACGGCACTGAGTAGATCCGCGCGTAGTACAGGGCGCCGAAAAACGCGGCGAAAAAAATAACCACCGAAAAAATAAACCAGGACACGCCCACCCAAAAACGCCCATCCACCTGGTCGTTATAGATCCCGCCTTCGCTCTCCCCCAGGACTGTCCCAAACCATCCAAACAACATGTATACAAAGCCCA
>Ga0181593_10003763_pt1 | contig 13832 bp, 12 predicted proteins | sample 071ome_19_FD_133756 | JGI IMG/M metagenome (GOLD analysis project Ga0181593, IMG submission 133756) | Coastal salt marsh microbial communities from the Groves Creek Marsh, Skidaway Island, Georgia - 071413AT metaG (megahit assembly) | ecosystem: Environmental > Aquatic > Marine > Intertidal...
CCCGCCCGGCGTGGTCAGTAAATAGAGCGGCGACGCCATAGCGGCTTAAAAGCGTGAAGCCGAGATGGCGGTCGGCAAACCGAGGCGGGACGGCTTCGCACCCTGCACAGTTATCGACCCGCGCATTGGCGGCGGGAGCGGCTGGTCCGTGGGCGGGTCCATCAAATAGCGCTTGATATAATACTTGTCGGCACCGGCGAGGATAGGCACACCAACGTCTCTGGCCGCCAATGCCTTGTCCATAAGTTTTCCGCGTGGATGGCCGCCTTGAAACAAAGGAACATTGCGCTCGTGCCAAATGGCACGCACGATTCCGTAGGCGAGTTCCGGGTTCATGCCCTCGCGCGCAACTAGCACGGACCCCACATCCACGGTCGGGATAACGCCGTGATCGCCGTAGGTGCCGGCCGGAATATTGCCGCGGGTGTAATAAGGGAAAATCTTGGCGAGTTTGTCCGCCGTCGGGCCGTCTATGGGAATCAATGAGATCGGAACCCGCGTAGCAAGGTCCTCGATTGTGAGGACAGGCGCGCCGCTGACCATAAAGAACGCATCGATCGATCCCTCCGCCAGGGCATCTGCGACCGCCGCAAATCCCATGGAGCGCATGTGCACCGTGTTCCACTTCACGCCGTAAGCGGACAAAACCAGCTTTGCGGTGGCTTCCGTACCGGAATCTTTTGCGCCCATCGCAACGGTCTTGCCTTTGAGGTCGAGCACCGATTTGATCGGCGAGTCCTTCTTCACGACCAGATGAATATTTTCCGGATAGAGGCGTGCCAGAACCCGCAGGTTATCCATCGGCGCTTGGCCATAGAAAGCCGCCGTGCCGCGATAGGCCCAGTCCGTCACATCCGCCTGAGACAAGGCAATCTCCATGTCGCCGCTGGAAATGGCCTTTAGATTGTCCACCGCATCGACGGTCGTTTGAGCCACAGCGATGAGGCCCGGAACGCCGCAATTGCCGCCGCGCTCGCAGTCCCGCGTTCCCGGAGGGTTGGAAATGGCATTCGCGATGAGCCCGCCAAAGGGAAAATCCGTAGCGCCGGTCGGTCCGGCGCCGATACGGATCACGCGCATTTCCTGCGCAATGACCGAGATTCCGGGATAAACGGCAGCCGCCACGAGGGCGATCAGCAGGACAAAGCTAAGGGGTCGTAAAACGGCGGCAAAAGGAACGCTGAAACATCCTGACAATGAGCGCCGCACGGATTCCGTTCTCCCATCGGATCGAGATTGCTTTGTTCGATCTCCACTTATAACGCACATCGCGAGACTGTCATCGAAGTAATTCAATGAAATCTTTGTCCATACGTTCCATTGTGCGCGGGTATTGTGGGTATACTATGGCAATCGGCGGGACGCGGCGACGAACGCCGCCACCTGATCATCCGCCGGCGCTTTGGCCATCTCTTCCGGCGTGGCCAGCTGAACCAGCCGCCCTTCTCTGAGCATCGCAATTCGGTCTGCAAGAGCGAACGCCTCCAGCGGATCATGAGTAATAAGTACAACGGTTTTGCCGAGCTCCCGTTGCAAGGATTTCAGCTCTTTCTGGAGATCCTGGCGGGTCACCGGATCAAGCGCGCCAAGTGGTTCATCCATAAGCAGAATCGGCGCCCCCGTGATCAGCGCGCGGGCCAACCCGACGCGCTGTTGCATACCCCCGGACAACTCGGACGGCATTGCAGTCTGGTATCCCCCCAGGCCCACCCGTTCGATCCAGGCACCGGCCTTCTCGCGGGCCTCTTTAGCGGCCGCGCCCTGAACCCGCAGAGGAAAGGCGACGTTGTCGGCGACCGTGCGATGGGGCAGCAGGCCGAAGTGCTGAAAAACCATCCCGGTAAAGCGTCTACGGAACTCAAGGAGCTCCGGCTCACTCAACAACGACACATCGGTGTCGCCGACGCGAACGGTGCCCACCGTCGCCTGTACAAGCCGATTGATCAATCGCAGCAACGTCGATTTGCCGGAGCCGGACTGACCCATAACGACGAACATCTCGCCCGGTTCGATCGTCAGGCCAATTTGCGACAGGGCGACGGTACACCCCGTTTTCTCTCGGATCGCCTCCTTACTATGCCCCGCGCCGACAAGACGGCCAATGTCCGGCCAGCCCGCCCGCGGAGCGCGCCCGAAGTACACGCCGGCCTCTGCAAATGTAATTCTGAGCTGATGGTCCATGCTCTTCAGCGATTTACGATTTACGCGAACTATCGCCCGGCCTACGCCGGCTCGTGCTGAAGTCGGCGCATGGAAGCCTGGGTTAGGCGATCGAGGACAATTGCCAAAGCCACGATGACGGCACCGGCGACAATCCCGCGTCCGGTATCCAGCCTTTGAATACCAAGTAGAACTTCCTCGCCGAGGCCCCGCGCCCCGATCATCGAAGCCACCACCACCATGGACAGGGCCATCATCGTTGCCTGATTGAACCCCGCCATGATGGACGGCAGCGCCAATGGAAATTCCACCCACCAAAGCCTTTGGCGCGGCGTTGCCCCACAGGCTTGCGCCGCTTCAACCGCTTCACTGTTGGCCTGACGAATACCCAGATCCGTCAGCCGTGCAACGGGCGGCGTGGCATAGATAATTGTCGCCAAAAGCGCCGGCACCTTGCCGAGGCCGAACAACATCAGCGCCGGCACGAGATACACAAATGACGGCAAGGTCTGCATGGCGTCCAGGATCGGCAATAGAACCAGCCGCATGCGCGGGAATCGCGCCAACGCCAGTCCGAAGGGAATGCCGATGAGAGCCGCGCCGATGAGCGCTGCGACCATAAGAGATAATGTCTGCATGGCCTGATCCCACAGTCCGAGCACGCCCATGACAAGAGCCGCGGCCATGATCCCCGCTGAAAAAGCGACACGGCGCGTCAGATAAAATCCCAATGCGCCGATCGCGATCAGAACGAGCCACCACGGCGCTCCGCGCAGCAAGGCCTCGATCTGCAACAAGACAATCAGCACCACGTCGGAGAAAGATCTGAATGCGCTGCCGTACGCCGCAACGAAGGCGTCAACGCCGCTCGTGATCGAGTTGCTGATAGACAGAGTCAGGCTTTCAGGAAACATGGGGATATCCTTGGTTGCTGTCCTACTGCTGTAGCGCTGTTTGCACCGCGGGCGCGATGTCGTCGCTGACCCACCTTGTCCAAACGTTCGGGTATTTGGATAAGAAGTGACGCGCGGCTTCATCCGCAGACGCATTATTATCCTGCATGAAAGCAAGGGCCTCGTTCACAAGGCCTGCCGTGGTTTCATAGGCCGTGAGAAACGCGACGATCTGCGGCGCTTCGTCAACAAAGCGCACGTTCGCGCCGACCCAAACGGGCACCTCCGGATAGGCAACGGCGTTGGGATAGTTGGGGTCCGCGTTCAGTCCCTCCCAATCCGCCTCATTCCAAGCCGGTTCCTCTAGCTGGATGAGATCGTATTTGCCGAGCACCCAAGTGGGTGCCCAGTAGTATGCCAGGATCGGCTCGCCGCGCAGTACGGCCCCGCCGATGGCCGCCGCCAGGGCCGCGCCGGTGCCCGGCCGGAAATTGGTGTAATCATCATTCAGACCGTAAGCGCGCAGCTTGGCAGAGTTGATCACCTCGCAATTCCACCCCGCCACACAATTGTAAAAACGCCCGCGACCGGGCTCCTCAGGGTCGGCAAATACAGCCTTATATTTCGGAAGATCGCGGACGCTCTTGAGATTGGGCGCCATCGGTTTTATGCCGCGCGCGGGGTCGCCTTCGATCAGAAACCGCGGCACGTACCAGCCTTGCGCGGAGTCCGGAAAATTGACCCCTAATTCTCTGACCTGTCCGCGCGCCATCGCGCGCATCCAAACGTCGGTGACGTTGTCTTTCCACACTTCCATCACCACATCTATGTCGCCCTGAGCGACACCCTGAAGCATGGGGATCGTGGACCCCGGAATGGCGTCGGTGCGACAGTCATACCCGTGTTCGAGAATGAATCGGGCCACAGCATTGTGGAAAGCCGCCGATTCCCAATCCAGTCCGGCAAAGACGACCGGCCTGGAAATTTCACAGGCCGAAGCCGGAGCCGACATGAGGCTCGTGAACAGGAGCGCCGTGGTCCATGTCAGAAAGGTCCGCATAAAATGACCATACCCCGGACAAGGGGTACTTCAAACCACAGACCGGAGCCATTAGAGTCGCCGGCAAGGAGGAACCAATGGCAAAGCTTGAAATTCGACAGATTCCGGTACTCAGCGATAATTTTGTCTACCTGGCGCGCGAGCCGGAAAGTGGATACGTCGCCGTGGTGGACCCTGCGGTCGTCGATGAGGTGATGGACGAAGCCAGAAAGTTGGACTGGAAGATCACCCACATTCTGAACACGCACCATCACCCCGATCACGTGGGCGGCAACCTTGAGATCAAAGAGGCCACCGGGTGCACGATTGTCGGCCCAGCGCATGATCCTGACCGTATACCCGGCATGGACGTGCAGGTGAAAGATGGGGACACCTACGATTTTGGGAAAGCACGTGCGGAAGTGTTTTTTGTGCCGGGTCACACGCGCGGGCACATTGCCTATTGGTTTAAGGATTCGGATGCCCTGTTTTGCGGCGATACGCTGTTCTCGATCGGGTGCGGGCGTTTATTCGAAGGCACACCGGCGCAGATGTGGGACAGCTTGCAGCGCCTGCGTCAACTGCCGAAATCGACGCGCATTTACTGCGCACATGAGTATACCGAGGCGAACATTCACTTCGCGGTTACCATAGAACCGGATAATCAAGCGTTGCGGAAACGCGAAGCCGAAGTCAAAGCGCTACGCGCCGAAGGCAAGTACTCCGTGCCGTCCGTCATGGAAGAAGAATGCGAAGCTAACCCCTTCCTTCGTGCGGACGCTCCGGAACTGGCTGCCGCCATCGGCATGCAAGGGCGTGATCCGGTGGATATTTTCACCGAAGTCCGGCATCGCAAGGATAACTTTTAGGAACATTTTGCGCATCAATGCGGTCCGAAGATGACGGCCGACCTTAAGTCTTATTTCGACCGCATCGGCTATGAAGGCCCGCAAGAGGCCAGCTTGGCTGTTCTTGAAGAATTACACGGACTTCACCCGTCTGCGATACCGTTCGAGAATATCGACCCGCTTCTCAAACGGCCGGTGAACATCGACCTTGCATCAATCGATGCAAAGCTCGTGGGCAGCCAGCGCGGCGGGTACTGCTATGAGCACAACCGACTTTTCTGCGATGTGCTCGCGGAGCTTGGATTTGCGGTTACACCCTTGGCAGCGCGCGTAATCTGGAACCGCCCGAAGGACGGGCCGCGCACCGCCCACACCCACCGCCTCACCAAGGTTGAGTTGAAAGACGGCGCATACATTGCGGATGTCGGTTTCGGCGGAAATAGTCCGACCAAGCCGATTAAATTTGAGATCGGATTGGAGCAACCCACACCGCACGGCACATATCGCATCGTCAAATTTGGCGATGATTATGAGTTGCAGGTTGCCCTCGACGGAAACTGGGCCGGGTTATACCGCTTCTCCCTCGCCTCTCAAGAACAGGCCGATTTTGAAGTGGGCAATTGGTTCACGTCCACTCACCCTGCATCGCACTTCACATTTAATTTGACGGCTTCGCGTGTGGTTGGTGATGCGCGCTACAACTTGTTGAATGCACGCCTGACAGTCCGAAGACACGACCAAGCCGAAACATCGATCGTCGAGACCGCACAAAAATTTGAAGAACTTCTCGTCGAACGATTCGGGATCGCGTGTCCCGTTCCCATCAGCCAGCTTTGGGACATCATTCCGAAAGCAGCGTAGACTTGGCTTGCCTCAATTGACTGCCTGAACTCGCCAGCAGCGGCAATACCACCAATGCCAACGCGGCCGCGATGACCGCGCCGATGGCGACAGTCACGCCGAAACGCTGGGACGGCGGAAATTCGGACAGCGCGAATATGGAAAAGCCCGTTCCGACCACAACGGCGGAAATGAGCGTTGGGCGCCATTGCTCGCGGCACGCGGCGCTCCAGTCCGACCAAGCAATAGGGCCAGCCGCGTTTCGTCGGGCGGATGCGGATAGGTGGATCATGGCGTCCACGGCCATGCCGATACACACGTTCGTTGCCGGCGCAGCCACAATATCCAGAGGAATGTGCAACACTCCTATACCGCCAAGCAACGCGACGGGGAGCAACGCCACACACACGAGCATGGCGCCACTGACGTGCCAGGACCGGCTCACGGCGTAAGCCACAAACAAAAACAAAATTAAGAGAAGACCGAGACCTTCGAAGAGGCTGATACCCACCAGCTCCGCGAGCTTCCCCTGAAGAAAATAGACACCGCCCGTATTTGTGACAGCAAATCCGTTTTTCTCAGCGACATCGCGTAATTGTTCGACAATCTCCACACGTGGCTGCTCCCTCTCCTGCTCTTTCATCCGCAGCACAAAAAGGGCCTGACTGCGGTCCTCCGTGACGAATGATCGGGCAACGCCCTCGAACCGGGGAGACGAGAGAATGTCGAGCAACCAGTTCCAGGGGAGAAGGCTACCGATGGGATTGCGGTCGCCCTCCGCCATAAGGACGGGCAATGAAATAATCGTCCCGACCCCGGGCAACTGCGACATCTCGCCCTGCATGTCCCACATCCGGCCGTAGGCTTCGGACGTATCCAGCCGGGCGTCGTCGGCTAGCTTCACGACAAGGGTCAACGGACTCGACCCGCCGTTCCGATCTATGTACGCGAGCCCTTCGTAAACGGGTCCGTCCTCATTGAAGTAGGACAGGAGGCTGGGATCTGTATTAAGGCGGTGCACACCAGGCGCCATTGCAATGCAGGCGGCGATCAGGCCGCCGCCCAATAACAAATGTCTTTTCACCCACCAAGCGCCGGCTTTTGTTTCAATTAGGCTTGCCGTCTTCTCGCTCCTAGACCGCAGGGCTGGAAACACAACGGGAACTTTCTCCCGCGACCCAAGGAATGCTGGATAAATAAGATACGCGGATGCAATAGCCATGAGTGTGCCGATGGCACCGCCCACACCCAGTTCACGAAGGGGCTGCGCATCCAACAAGAGCAAGCTGAAAAACCCCAGCCCCGTTGTGACCATGCACCAGAATGACGCGCTTAATGTGCGCGCCATGGCTGCGGCCAGGGGCGCATCCTCACTTTTGTCGGCGAGATACCTGCGCCAATTGCCCGTCAGGAAAATTGTGTGCGAAAGGGTCAGAACAACGACAATTGTGCCGAGATTTGCCGTCAACACCCCTATGCGCTGACCCAGCAGCGACTGGGTCAACAAAGTCAGCATGACGGCATCGGCGCACGCCACGATCATGCCCACAGCAACAAGGGGCGAGCGGTATATCACAATAATCAGCACCGCAAAGATCGCGAGAGCCGCCGCGATGAACGTGCGCATATCCTCTATCAAGCTGCGCTTGATCATCTCCACGACATAAGGCGGACCGGCTATTCGTAGTTTGAAATCGCCAACACTGTGACGTTCGATTGCGTCTTCGACGGTCTCAATCATTCGCGAATTGTCGGAGGGATCGGCAAATACAATGATCAATGTTGAACGGCCGTCGTCACCTAAAAGCAGCGTCCGCCAGAACGGACTTTCAGCGGCATCGTCGTAGCTGCCCGGTCCGTGGCTAATGCTTTTCACGGCGGTCACACCCGGCGCCGCGAGGAGACGTTCGGAAAGAATTTCGATCTGGCGTAAATAGACGTCAGATGAAATGTCGGGATGCGTGGCGCTGACGACGATCTGTGCCCGATTGGGAAATACTTCCCGAATTTCCCGAGCTTGATTGAAAGCCGCGCTGCCGAAGGCAAAGAAAAAACTTTGGTCGACCGCCGGGGTTAAGTCCACGTTTGCGCGAAAGGCGACCGCAATCGGTATTACGGCAAGGATAGCGGCAGCGCGCAGCGGCCAGCTAAGGCGCCGGGGAAACAGGTCAAGGATTTGCCACACTTTTGACATGGCAACTCGTCTAGCGGATGCACAAACGAAGCCTCCAAGTCATTAACGCTTTGTCGCCGCCAATGTTGCGAGAGCGCCAGGTGCGACGCTCCTAATACATGTGCTGGCCGCCGTTGATGGACAGTGTCGAGCCGGTGATAAAATCGGCGTTATCGGCGACCAGAAACATGACGCCGCGGGAAATGTCCTCGGCGCGGCCGAGACGCCCCATGGGAATGTTGGCGATGATCTTTTCGAGAACGGCCTGCGGCACGGCCCGCACCATGTCGGTATCCACGTAACCCGGTGCGATGGCGTTGACGGTAATGCCCTTGCCCGCACCTTCCTGCGCCATGGCCTTCGTGAAACCGTGGATGCCGGATTTGGCTGCCGCATAGTTCACCTGACCATACTGGCCGGCCTGCCCGTTGACCGAGCCAACGTTGACGATGCGTCCAAAATTGCGTTGGCGCATTGATTCAATAACCGCGCGGCACATATTGAAGCAGCCGCCGAGATTGACGTCGATCACCTGCTGCCATTGGCCGTGCGTCATCTTGTGCAAGGTGCCGTCGCGCGTGATGCCGGCATTGTTCACGAGCACTTCCACCGGGCCGAGGTCGGCGGCAATTTCAGCGACGGATTTTTGGCACGCTTCGAAGTCCGAAACATCGAACTTGCAATTGCGAATACCGGTTTCTTTCGTGAACGCGGCCGCTGCTTCATCGTTGCCGCTGTAGTTTGCGGCAACTTTGTAGCCGGCGGCCTTGAGAGAAATGGAAATGGCTTTCCCGATGCCTCGGGTGCCGCCGGTGACGATTGCGACGCGTCCAGTCATATGTGTCCCCATATTTGGTGGCCGGTCATTTTCTGACCATTGGTTTGATCATAGGGTGGCTATTAGAGGCCGCAAGTGATGGTTCAGGAGCACGTTGCTTAAATTTTCACCCCGGCACCATGACCACGCAGACGCTTGAAATACCTATATGATCCGGCGTCCATGCGGACATAATCGAGACGTGCCGCGTAAAAGTTATTCATCGTCACGTTGTCGCCTATTGCGCCGACATAAGGCATTGCCGGGTTGGCGATTCTCCAGGCGATTCGCTAGCGCTCGACGCACAGGGCAATGCCCATGCCGCCGCCGATGCACAAGGTGGCCAGGCCGCGTTTGGCGTCGCGCTTCTGTAGCTCATGCAAGAGCGTGACCAATACGCGGCAGCCCGATGCGCCGATGGGATGGCCAAGAGCGATGGCCCCGCCGTTAACGTTCACTTTATTCGCATCGAGACCAAGATCGCTGCACACCGCGAGAGACTGTGCGGCAAAAGCTTCGTTCGCTTCGATTAAATCCAGATCTTCAATCTTCCAGCCAGCCTTTTCGAGCGCCTTGCGCGAGGCCGGGATCGGTCCTGTGCCCATGATGGCTGGATCGACGCCCGCCTGCGCCCACGAAGCGATGCGCGCCAGGGGCTTGAGACCACGTTTCTTCGCCTCGTCCGCACTCATCAACACAACGGCCGCCGCACCATCGTTGATGCCCGATGCATTGCCCGCCGTGACCGTGCCTTCTTTTGAGAACGCGGGCTTGAGCTGCGACAGCGCATCCACGGTCGCCCCGGCGCGCGGATATTCGTCAGCACCGAACACGACATCCTTGCGCTTGATCTGCACGGTGACGGGGACGATCTCGTCCTTGAACTTGCCGGCCTTGATTGCCGCTTCGGCTTTTTGCTGGGAGGCGACGGCGAACTCATCCTGCGCGGCGCGGGTTAGCTGCCACTTCTCGGCGATGTTCTCCGCGGTTGTGCCCATGTGATAACCGTTAAACGCATCCCACAAGCCGTCTTTGATCATGGTGTCGATCATTTTCACGTCGCCCATCTTCGCGCCGTTGCGCATATGCATGGCATGTGGCGATTGGCTCATGCTTTCCTGACCGCCCGCGACAACGATGGCGTTGTCGCCGGTCGCAATAGACATGGCCCCGAGAGCAACGCTCTTTAGACCCGAGCCGCAAACCTGGTTGATGGTCATGGCCGGCACTTCTTTGGGGATGCCGGCATTTATGGACGCTTGGCGGGCGGGATTTTGCCCGGTGGCGGCGGTCAAGATCTGGCCCATGACCACTTCGGAGACGTCGCTTGCGTCCACGCTTGAGCGTTTGAGGGCGTCGGATATGACGATTTGGCCGAGTTCCACCCCGCTAAGGCTTGATAATGTGCCGTTAAAAGTGCCGATCGCGGTGCGCACAGCAGAGGTAATAACGATATCGGCCATGGTAACTCTCCTATTTTCAAGACCTTATACGGTCATTGTCCCTGGTTTTGGCGTTTTAAGACGCGGCTTTTGTGCGCACAAGGCGCGGTTTTAGGCGTCCGACATGCGGTTTTAGCACGCTATTCGTCCGGTTTTAGCCACTGAATCAGCGGTTCATACACCCGTTTGGGCGCCGAGCCGCCGGAGATCATTCCGATGTGGCCCAGATTGATGTCGAACACCTCGGCATTTGGAATTTCGGCGGCGAGTTTACGCGCTGAGTCCGGCGGAACGATTCGGTCCTGCCCGGGAATAAACGCAATGGTGGGACAAGAGATGCGCGCCGGATCGATCACGTTTTGACCGATCATCCATTTTTTGCCGGCGGGTGCGTTGTCGCCGTACCAGTTAAAGATCACTTCGCGGGCAACGGGACCGGCGAGCGGGACACCATCATTAAGCCAGTCTTCCAATTCGACGAAGCGCCGGGCCTGTTCGGACATGGGATCGAGGTTCGCGAAATTGCGAAACTTTCGCCCGACCAATGTCGGATCGAGCGATGCGAATAGGGCTTGGAGCAAATCGACGGATGCCGCGCCTTCCGCTTCGAGCATCACTTCCAACGCCGGGCGGGACAAACCGATCAGCATGCGCGAGGCTTCGGACTCCGCATGAAAATCCCAAGGCGCGACCAGTAATACGAGTCGATCAACGAGTTCAGGGCGCAACACAGCCGGGGCCACACATAATGTTCCGCCCATGCAGTAGCCGACGAGAGCCGGCGCGCGGCCACACGTGTCCCGCACCTCTTCCAATGCGGGAATGAGAATGCCTTCGACGTAGTCCTCGACCGCGAACCGCTTTTCCGCCTCGTTCGGCGCGCCCCAATCGAGCAAAAATGGATGTAAACCGGCCGCCGCCGCGGCGCGCATCAGACTGCGGTCCTCGGCAAGATCGAGAATGTAGGCACGGTTGATGAGCGAGGGCACAAGCAGCACGGGCCGCCCTCCGCCGTTCGGGGCATAGTCGATCAGACGTGCCGAACCGTTCTGCCAGACGGGCGCGGGCGCCTCGAGCTCGCGCCGATAGGCGTGCGCCTGGTAGGCTTTGACACCCGCAACAAAGGTCTCCATGCGCTCCTTGGATTGGCGCGTTATAGAATTAAGGAAAGCGACCGGATCGAGGTACTGGTCCCAGGCGGCGCCGATCTGGTCAGGATTTTTTTGCAGCGCCTCGGCTGCCACTTGTTGAACGAGATCGCTTCGGTTTAACGCCGGACTCAAGGGCGGCAAGGCGCCGTTCGATGGCATCAAGCCGGCGAACGACATCTGCAAGATCCACCCCTCCATCGCCATGTGCAGGCTCAGCGGGCGCGGCCCCATTCTCGGTGTCGGCTGAACCTGGCTCATCCGAGGACCCTTGGGATGCGCTCTGGCCCATGTTCGCCGCAGCGCTGCGCATCATCGAGGCCGCAGCATTCGACCATGCCGCTGCAGCGTCGGTGAGCTGCTGGGGGTCTTTGGCCAGCTTTGCGATCTGCTCCTGCCACAGGTCCAAATACCTCGCTGCTATGGCGTCGTAGTCCTTTGGTCCGCCGTCTGCATTCTGGGTCATGTCCTCAACTATAGGTCAGATATTGGACTGCGTCGTCCGCCTTTGGCAGTGCGGCGAAATATTTGACCAAGATCATGTCATCCATCAAATAATCATGAAATACGCGGGTGTTCTTTGACATTATGCTATTGTGCATAGCACAATAACAGGCTCAAGAGTTCAAGGACGGGACAATGTCTGACCAGGAAGGCGGCGGCAGGTCGCCAGTCATAACGATCAAAAAATACGCCAACCGGCGCCTCTACAACACCGCAACGTCGAGCTACGTCACACTCGACCATTTGGCGGAGATGGTGAAAGAGGGCGCCGAATTCGTCGTGACCGATGCCAAGACCGGCGAGGACATTACGCGAAGCGTTTTGACGCAGATTATTGTGGATCAGGAGGCCAAGGGCCAAAACCTGCTGCCCATCAAATTCTTGAGGCAAATCATAGGCTTCTACGGCGACTCCTTGGGCGGCGTTCTTCCTAAATACCTAGAGCAAAGCATGGAAGCCTTCGCGCAAAACGAAACGCAGATGCGCAACATCATGCAACATACATTCAAGGGACTTATTCCAGTCGAGCGCATGGATGAAATGGCGCAACAGAATATGGCGCTGTTTGAAAACGCCATGAAGATGTTCAATCCGTTCGCCCAGGTCAGCCGCAATGGCGGATCGGCGGCAGCTCAAAAACCGACAGCCGACTCGGGCAAGAGCGAAGATATCGACGATCTCAAATCGCAGCTGAACGCGATGCAGGCGCAGCTCGAAAAACTGGTGAAAGACCGCCAGTAACCCTCCCCGGCGATCGACTTCGAACACATGCGCAACAATATTTGTTAAGCGCAAAGGGTGTATTTTTACGCGCGGGATATAACTCCAAGTTTCCCCACAGATCGACGCGTACCTTTGTTAAAAAATTTAACAATCTCTAAACGTGTACTAACAATTTTTTACAATAAACTCCGGGTGATCCGACCATTCCATCCATACAATCACAAGTATCAAGTCGCGCAGACGACTCGAAACGACAAAACGCAGGATGAAACTGACCTACAAACGATTCACCACTAGTTGGGGTAATGAACATGGATGGCGGAATGATCAAAGCTGAACCGGCAAACCGGGCGAGTTCCATCGACCGGCATGTCGGAGCGCGTATTCGCGACCGGAGAATTATGCTGGGCCTGAGCCAGCAGCAAATGGCCGATATGATTGGGGTCACGTATCAGCAAGCCCACAAGTATGAGCGCGGCATCAACCGCATTTCGGCGGGCCGTCTTTACGAGATCACGCGGGTGCTAAACGTGCCGATTACATACTTCTTTGAGGGGCTGGATGCGGCCGAAGAAGATGAAACAATGAACCCGCGCCAGCGTATGTGCCTGGAGCTGGCGCGCAATTTTGCGAATATCTCCAACCAGAAACACCAGGAAGCGCTGAGCCAATTGGCCCGCGCACTGGCCGTTCAGCAGTAATCCGAATCCTATAAGTGGGGATGGGCGGCGGCCGGGGTTTAGTCCTCGGCCGCCCATTCTTTTTGGACGTCTTCGTCGCATTCCTTGGGCAGATGTGCTGCGCGAAGATGCGCCGCATGATCTACGGATGCCAGTTTAAGAACCGCCCAGACGGCCGCGCCGCGCACCAAAGGCGATTCATCGGACAACAAGCGTTCAGCATCAGGCAGCAGGTTTCGATCAGCGCTATTGCCGATGGCATTCAGTACATTGCGCAAAAACCGGGTGCGCCCGATACGTTTAATGGGAGAGCCTGAAAATTTTGCGCGAAATTGAGCATCATCCAGGCGCGCCAGTTCTTTCAGCGCCGGGCCCGATAATTCGCGTCTCGGCTTGAACCCTTCGATTTCCGTTGGACCGGCAAACTTGTTCCACGGGCAAACAGCGAGACAATCGTCACAGCCATAAATTCTATTGCCCATCAGAGGGCGCAGATTGCGCGGGATTGGACCTTTGTGTTCGATGGTCAGATAGGAAATGCATTTGCGGGCATCGATTTGGTGCG
>Ga0181593_10003766_pt1 | contig 13829 bp, 12 predicted proteins | sample 071ome_19_FD_133756 | JGI IMG/M metagenome (GOLD analysis project Ga0181593, IMG submission 133756) | Coastal salt marsh microbial communities from the Groves Creek Marsh, Skidaway Island, Georgia - 071413AT metaG (megahit assembly) | ecosystem: Environmental > Aquatic > Marine > Intertidal...
ATTATGATCGCACATCAAGAAATGGATACCAAAGAGAGCAGTCGCAAAAGGTATAAAATTGTAGTTCGTTCTGCGGAAGAAGCGGTCCGGTTGATTAGAGAAAAACTTGGAGACAAAGCCAAAGTGGTTTCAGTCAGGCAAGTCGGTGGAGAAGGGCTGAAACGCTTTATTTCATCACCTAAACTTGAAGTTATTGCAGAAGTTGGAAACCCGGATGAAGAGAGCGAGGGGGAGAAAACTGAAAAAAAGCCCAGTTTGGTAGATCTTAGTCCTCCATCCATTTCTTCTATCACTCAATCCAATAAAATACCCTCAGCAACTACTGAAGTAACTGAAGAAAAAAAATTAATTACCCCTGGCGATCATGACACGCCCCTCATCGCTTCCCAAAAATCAATATCCTCCCTTCTTAGCAAGGCAGGATTTGATAACTCTTTGTTGTCTTACATCCAGTCATGGTCAAATTGGGAAAAACTCAAAGAATTACCTCTTGCAGATGCTCTCAAAGAGATCACTGTGGGGTTGTCGGACAGGTTTCGAGCCCTCAAGTCTGAACCCTTGGGAGACTCTGTAGCAATATTGGGATCCCCAAGTGTGGGTAAAACCACAACCCTGTGCAAATTGCTCGCTCACGAAGTTTTTATTGGCAAGAAAAAGCCGATGGTTCTAAAAGTAGAAAACGGCGTGCCTAATCCGGATGATTCCCTGCGTATATTTTGTGATGTAATTGGAGTGACTCTTTACCGGGAAGCACATCAGGTTCCGTCTCAATCTGCTAATTCTCCACTATACATCGATTACCCGGGATTGAATCTGTCTGGTTATGATAACCTCGATGGCACATCCTCTAATTTTAGCCTCACTGACATTGAATCCAAGTTATTGGTGATCAATGGTGCTTATGACAGTGCCCTGCTAAGTCGCTCTATTGGTCTTGGCAAACATCTCGGTGCGACCCATCTCTGCATCAGTCATTTCGATGAGCTCATCAATGCAAACAAATTATGGCTGCTAATTCTCAATGCCGGTTTGTCTCCTTATTGTATATGCAATGGTCAAAATATTACTGGAGATTTAACCAAGGGTGTTCTTAATCAATTAATTGCCAAAACTTTTCCACAAGAACTTTATGGGCTTGGTTTTTCCGCCTATCAGAAAGGGCTGAGCGATGAATGACGACGCTAAATTTTTCTTTTTTCTCAGTGGGTTTACTGGATCCCTTGTATTCTTTTGTGTTTCTTTGTTTTTGTATGAAGATGTTAGTAAGAGTCTATTATTGGCCTCTCTTGGATGTATTCTTTTCTCAGTTGCCGGCAGGCGAATGCTTTGTTTTGCACTGAGTGGTTGCGATTCTGCTAAGCCAGTTAAATTTTCCAATGCAGTTGATTCTTCCGAGGATTCAACTCCAAGTATACCATCCGGGGAAGACCTTGCCGCTGTTACGAATTTGGAGGCGGTTCGAAATTCGAAGGTGATTAAATAGATCTCCGCTTTTTGTTTTATGAACCCCGCCCCAGAGCAATTTGACCTTTCTTCCCAGTTTTCCGGGAACTTTGAGAGTTACAGAGAGAGTTATTTCAAGGCGATGTCAGATAAGGATTCTCGAGACAAGTGGATCATCAAATATCTTCCATTGGTCAAGTCATTGGTTGGAAGGTTTCGTTACCATTTCCCCGAGAGATATGAAACTGAGGACATCTATGGCGTGGCGGTTCGTGCTCTTCTAATCGCTGTCAATCGTTACGATCCATCCAAGGGTAAGTCTTTTGGTAATTATGCTGGTCTACGAATCAAAGGTGCACTGCTTGATGAACTTAGAAAAATTGATCACTTGCCGCGTGCGAACCGTGCTAAGGCTAAATCATTACAGGCAACAATTGCAAAATTGGAGAGCGATCTGAAAAGGCATCCGACAGAAAAAGAAATATGCCATGAATTAAATTTATCTGCATCTGAATACGCAAGGCTCTTAGATCAAACTCAACCTGTAACTTTTATTCCAATTGAGACTGGAACATCCGATGATTCTGGAGAGTCAACCACTGTTTCTGAAACTTTATATGACCCCACTCATACATCTCCGTTGGAGGACGCAGAAAAACAAGAAAAGCTTTCTTTGCTCAAGGATAGACTTCAACTTCTGCCGCCAAAAAACCGAAAAATTCTTATGCTTTATTACATAGAGGAATTAAGGTTGTCCGAAATCGCTCAAGCATTTAACTTGTCTGAAGGTAGAATCAGCCAAATCATATCCCATTCAATCCTTAGCTTAAAAGCGCACTTCCAAACTTTGAACTAATCTGTCTAAAAATGCTACTAGCCATTGGAATTATAATAGTCTTCGTTTCATGTATTGGCGGATTTGCAGTCGCCGGCGGTAATCCGGTATCGTTGATTCATGCCGGTGAGATCATGATCATTTGCGGAATTGGATTGGGCATTCTTATTGTTTCCAGTCCGAAAAGTGTTCTTCTTAGTCTCAAAAACGATATTCTTAAGGCATTCAAGGGAGGTATAAGTAATCAGGGAAAGTTTATTGATTTATTGGTCTTACTCTACGAGCTTTTCATGCTCGGCAGAAGGAAAGGAACACCTGCTTTGGACGAGCATGTAAGCGATCCACAAAACAGCACTATATTTTCTAAATATCCATCTTTCCTAAATGATAAGGCGTTGGTTGAATTTCTTTGTAACTCCCTTCGCCCAATCGTTGATGGTCGTTGTAAACCGGGTGAGATCGGTGGTATTTTGAGTGCCGAGCTTTCCCGTCGAGAGGCTGAAGCGAGCAGGTCAGTCAAGGCCGTTGAGATGATCTCGGATGCTCTTCCGGGAGTAGGAATTGTTGCTGCGGTTTTGGGTATTATCAACACGATGTCTAACCTTGAGGATCCCGAATCGGTAGGATACAAAGTGGCCGCTGCTCTTTCAGGGACTTTCTTGGGTATCTTTCTCGCATACGGGGTTGGTATTCCTCTTGGGCGCTTAATTTCTCTTAATCAAACTCAGGAAATGCTTTACTATAGAATTGTCGAGAGATCGGTATCTGGGTTTGCCACTGGATTATCCCCGATAATGGCTGTGGAAATTGGTCGCCGCTCCTTAGATAAAACAATTCAGCCCACTGCAGATGAACTTGAAGAAAAATGCAAGGACGCTGCTAAGGGTGCCTAATTAGCTGCCTTTTGCTCCTATGCGTTCTTCGCCCTTGACCAAATCTTTTGCCCACGGTGGAGCCTGGAAAGTTGCCTATGCGGATTTCGTCACTGGAATGATGTCTCTGTTTCTTGTACTGTGGATTTTATCTCAGGACGAGGAGGTTATTATCGCAACTACCCGCTTTTTTCGGGATCCTTACAAGGCAGGAGTACCCAAATCCACACCGATTGAGCAGAAGGATGCTCGTCCCGGGAGTATGGTAGATCAAATCGTAGGTCGTTCGGACACCACGATGAGGAACACTGATGACACCACTTCTATTGATATCGATGTACTTCATCGAATTGCACAAGATTGGTACCAACGTCTCAAATTGCACGAAATCGATGATTCAATCATTCAGCTAGAGGTCACTTCGGAAGGTTTAAAGGTAACTCTATACCATGGAGATGAGAAACCCATATTTGAAAGTGATTCTGCAGAACTTTCTGCTTATGGACGAAAAGTGATGCAGCGCATGGCTTGGTTGCTTTCGCAGCATGTATTGGTTTACAGAATCGATTCTCACGCAATGAACTTAACGGGGGTGGAGGAAGACCCTGCCTTCGTAGAGTGGGAACTTTCGCTTTATCAAGCTTTGGAGGTGAGTAGTGCTTTAAACCATTACTCAGCTGGGGAGTTGTCCACAAAACTTGAGCGATTGACTGGACACGGAGCCAACAAACCAAACCATATTCGCTTTCCTAACCAACCAGAAAAAAACCGTCGCGTTGAACTAAGCTTAGTCCTTGACATAAGTCAGGAAGAATTAGTTCGCTACCGATAAGTTCGGCATATAAACTGCTTATTCTTTCTTATGGAAAGTTATCTTACCGGCAGAGGCTACAAAGAAAGCACCAAGGAGTTGGATTCTACTTTTTCTCCCTATGGGCAATCTGGCAAAGATTCCGTTCCCGCTGATCCATCTCCGATTTCGAAACCAACCGATCTTTCTTCCGAGGTCATTTTTGACGAGAAAGACTGCCCTAAAGTAGAAGTTAAAAGTTTAGATGGCAAACCTTCCGAGATCATCGTTCATCTGGATGATGGGAGGATTTTATGTATTCAATGTCAGTATCCTGAGTAACCCCAATGTTTATGTCCGTGGGGTAGGGACCTTAATCAATTGATATTGGTTAGTAAGTTTCTAAGAGTGGCATAGTATTTGCTTCTTGAACGTGTGAATTTATCTCTTTACGAAAACGCATCGGCTTTAAATGGTTTGCAGCAGCAGCAAAATATCATTGCTAACAACATAGCCGCCAGTCATGTCGCAGGATTCAAAAAAATTGCGGTTTCTTTCGAAGCAATTGAAGGTGGAGAAATTGCCCGTTCCACCCACGACCGACTACGAAACGAGATGCCGGGGTCATTTCCTGTTTTAAAAAATCAGGTTGATTTTAATGAAGGTGAACTTCGTGAAACCTCTAATCCTATGGATATGGCCCTGCGTGGTAATGGTTTTTTTGCATTATCTAATAACAGTGGCGATTTAGTTTACACGAGAGACGGTCAGTTTTATATCAACTCTGAGGGTACTCTTGTAAACAGTATGGGACACCAATTCGTGGACGAAACTGGTGGCAGTATTCAGACGATTCCTGGTCAGGGTGATGTTCTAATCGACAAAGAGGGGCAACTCTTTCAAGGGGACCAGTTGGTTAGTAAACTTGGAGTTTTCGTGTTCGACGACCCTCTTAACGATCTTGAAAAAGTGGGAGGTGGTTTCATTAGTAATGAAGTTCAACCTCGTTTGGGCGAACCTCAAGATTTTACTATTCTACAAGGCTTTCTCGAAAGTAGTAATGTATCATCAGTTGAAGAGATGATTGGTTTAATCGAAGTATCGAGAGCACATGAAGCAAATGTGAAAATGATACAAGTTTTCGATGAAAACACTGGAAAGGCGATCGGCACTTTAGGAGCAACCCAATAAAACAATTATGAACTTATCTCTCTATTCTGGAGCTACTGGGATGCAAGCCCAGCAACTAAATCTCAATGTAATTTCGAACAATATAGCTAATGTAAACACCACCGGCTATAAGAAGAATAAAATAGAATTTCAAGATTTACTCTACCAAAACCCGCGTCAATCAGGAGGGCAGACCGGTGCAGGTAATGTCATACCCACTGGGGTTGAAATGGGAAATGGCACCAAAGTTGTCTCTACTGCGAAAATATTTACCCAAGGTCAACTCACTCAAACAAGTGAGAAAATGGATGTAGCGATTGATGGGTCCGGTTTTTTTCAGGTTGAGCGCTCTGATGGTACCGAAGCATACACAAGGGATGGTGCTTTTAAAATTGGTCCTGATGGTCAAATTACCACTGCGGATGCTTTGCCATTGGCCGCTGGGTTACAAATAGATCCTGAAGTAACAAATGTATTTATTTCTCCGACTGGAGAAGTTTCAGTAGAAACTGCAGATGGTACACAAATCATAGGTCAACTCGAACTGGTCCGTTTTCCTAATCCTTCAGGACTTAAGTCCCTTGGTGGAAATTTATACATAGAAACCGAAGCGAGTGGGCCACCTGAAATCGGTGCTCCTGGAGAAAATGGCTTCGGGGTTCTCCAACAAGGTTATCTGGAAATGTCCAATGTCAATGTGGTTGAAGAAATGGTAAATATGATCATCGCTCAAAGAGCTTATGAAGTGAATTCAAAATCGATTCAGACTTCTGATGATATGCTATCCCGAGTCAACCAATTGAAAAGGTAGATTCGATGTTTCGGTTTTTCTCTTCTTTTCTTTTCTTTCCCCTCTTCTTTATCTACGGGGGAGTTGAGAATTATTTGGAGACAATATCTTTTCCTGTAGTTCCCCGTTCTTTGACCTCTGCCAATCTTGTGGAAAAGTCAGCGTTCGTAAGGCAAAACTTCCACCCAGAGTATGTGCAGTTGGCAGAAAGATCTAAGTCGATTATTGATCAAAAAGAGATTGAAAAAAAACTGGCTGATTGTCTTAGTTTTAGGTTTCAGACATCTGGAGATTTGGTCGTCTCACTCGCCCGTGAATGGCAACCATTGGAATTAAACGAAAATTTCAATATTAAGTTGATATCCTGTGCCCCTGATGAGTTGGTTTCTAACTCATTTGTCAGTTTTGAATTATGGAATCAAGGTACTCTGTTTAACAAATTTTCATTCCCCATCCGATTGTCATTAATGGAAGAGGTTTATTTCGCCAAGACCCCCCTGCTTCGGGGTGTTGATGCCAAAAAAGAATTTTTCTTCACTCGTAAAGTCGACACTCTAAAGCATCACGCCAATAGTGTTCCTATTTCTACCAACCTCTCTTCCTATGAAGTTAATACAAATCTTCGTGCTGACGCTCCACTTAAGTGGAATTTTTTGTCTAAAGTAACACTGGTCAAGAAAGGGTCCGTGGTCGATGTTTTTGCTTCAGGAAACGGAATTTATGTAACGATGAAGGGAGTTGCTTTGGAAGATGGTGTCGAGGGATCTCAGGTTCGAGTACGCAATTTATCCTCAGACAAAGAGTTTCACGCCAAAGTTTTAAATTCCAACAGTGTGAAAGTTTACCTTTAATATGAGAAAAAACTTCCCCATTTTGGTCTTTCTTTTGAGTTTTTCTCCTTTTTGTTTTGCCACATCACTCTGGCAAAATCCAACCAATGATCAGCGAGGAATTTTCGGAGGAAAAAGAGCAGCTAAGGTTGGGGACCTCATCACCATAGATGTTGCAGAAAGTTCTTCTTTGGCCGCCTCTCAAAATACGGTTAGAAACAGGCAGTCTCAGGTAGAAAATGCTGTTGCACAATTCCTCTTTGCTAACAGTAAACTAGGCACTCACAACGGTGAACTCCCAGGGACTCAGGTTGAAATGCAAAGCAGCAACCAAGGTGGTGGTTCTATTGCCAACACACAAGACCTGAAGGGGAGGGTAAGCGTGATGGTAATCGATGTTCTTCCCAATGGTGTATTGGTAATCGAGGGGGCTCGCATGGTGACCTTTTCGGGCGAGAGTTATTATGCCGTTCTAAAGGGCATGATCAGACCGGAAGATATTGGTCAAGGTTTCAAGGATGGCTTGCGCTACCGCAATATTGTCTCCTCCCAGTATGTTGCTGATGCTCAAATCGAGTTTGTTTCTCAGGGGAGTTTAAACGACGCCCAAAAAGCATCTTGGTATCAAAAACTCTCCTCAATCCTCAATCCCTTTTAACCTCTTACATGAAATTCTTTACTTTGTTCTGGAGTTTTATTTTCGCGGCCAATCTTCTCTATGGAGCCCGAATTAAGGACCTAACTGATGTGCGTGGAAGTCGGAGTAATCAACTCTATGGCTATGGAATTGTTACTGGGCTTGCTGGGCAGGGAGACTCCCGGATTGAGTACACGGAGTTGGGCATTCTGAATGCATTGGAGACCCTAGGCATCCGAGCGGACAAAGCGGACAAATCGAGAAATATTGCCGCAGTCATGGTTACTGCGGAAATCGGTCCATTTGCCAAAGAAGGTTCCAAAATGGATATTACTGTTTCCTCCATCGGTAATGCGGATTCATTGCAAGGTGGCATTTTGTTGCAAACACCCCTTTATGGGGCTGATGGAATCGTATATGCAGTTGGCCAAGGACCTGTTTCTGTTGGTGGTCTTTCCGCGGGAAATGCCGGTGGTAATGTCCAGGTAAATCATCCCACTGTGGGGATGGTTACCAATGGTGCATTGGTTGAAAAAGAAATCGTTCACCAATTGGCAGTGGATGGTTCCATTGATCTCCTTTTAAGGTCCCCTGACAGTTTAACCGCAGTTTCAATGGCTGACGCAATTAACGCCTACTACCCGGGTTCCTCATTAGCCAAGGATGGTGGCCTCGTGAATGTGAGAATTCCACCTGAGTTTCAAGGCCAAACTACTAACTTTATCGCTGCGGTTGGAAGCATAGAAGCGAGGCCTGATGTTCCGGCAAGAATCATTATTAATGAGCGAACTGGAACGATAGTTGCCACGCAAAATGTACGAATCTCTCCAGTCGCGGTTAGCAACAGTAATATTACAATCTTTCTCAATCCCACCACTGGAGTTAGCCAACCCAACCCTTTTGCCGGCGGGGATACCGCAATTGTTGAGGGAGAGGATGTGGAACTTGTCGAAGAGATCGGCAGGTTTGAATCTATCTCTGAACTCGATCCCGCGGGCTCAACTACTGTAAATCAACTATCAACTGCACTGAATAAACTTGGGTTAACCACTCGAGAAATGACCTCCATTTTTCAATCAATTAAAAACGCCGGTGCCCTTCAGGCAGAACTAGTTATCAATTAAATTTTTTATGGAAGGACAAAGCATAGAAGGCAGTTATGTTGCCATGAATCCATCGATGCTGATGGAAATGGTTCATTCCAAGAAGGCTTCGATCGAGCAAAAGAATTTAGTGGTTAGCCAGCAGTTCGAGTCAGTTATGATCAAGCAATTTCTTAACGAAGCCCTTCAACCTATGTTCAAGGGTGTTTTTAACGAAAATAGCGAAGGTCATCGCATGTATCGCCATTTTTTTACAGATGCCATATCGGATAGTATGTCAAAAGGGGGAGGATTTGGAATTTCTTCTATTCTTCAACAGCAACTTACCCCTGCTAAACCCAGCGAGGATAATTCAGAAGCCTCCAATCTTTAAGTTGTATGGTTAATTTATCCCACGATGCAGGTAAATCCATCGAGTGCACATGGAGTGCACTTCTTGATCTTTTACGTGATGAATTACAAGAGTATGGTGGTTTGATTGGGCTTCTTAATGCTCAGCAACAGAGCATTTTGAATCGCAAAGCGGATAGCCTTCTTGAGATAAATCAGTCTGTTCAAACTCAAATGGAAGCTAGCCAAATCTTGCAAAAAAGGAGGCAGGGTTTCGTGGAAGCTTTGGCGAAGAACTTTGGCAAACCATACCACTCTAAGCTCAGTGAATTATTGGAATATGTTCCCGATGTTACCCAACCTATGTTTGAGAGTATCATCGACGAAATAAACAACTTGATTACCAAAGTACGTAGAAAAGTTGAACAAAATCAACGACTACTTACACGGTTGTGTGATGTCACTGATCAAGTTTTGCAAGCCACATCACCTGCATCTCACTCCAAGACTTATTCGGCAACTGGCAAAGTGGGGCGTTTATCCAATTCTGGGTCGAGTCTCAATCACAGGGTATAATCTAGCATGCTTGGTGAAATTGTAAAAAATACTGAGGCTCTCCGCTATCATGCAAAATCTGCAGAGGTGGCGGGAAAAAATCTAGCCCATGTAAATGATGAATCCTATGCTAGGCAAAGAGTGCTCTCTCGTGAGGGCAATATGTTCACAGGGCAGGGAGGTCTACAGACTTCTTCGATTGAGGCGGGTGGCATTGATCACATGCGAGATGCTTTGCTCGATAAGAGATTATTTCAAGAGTTTGGAGAATCAGCACATCTGGAGGCACAAAGAGAAATTTTAAACCTTCTCCAAGTTGCCCTTGGAGAATCCATCCAAAGACAGTCTGTTGACGGTGGTTTAGACGATCAACACGATAGCAACCTAGCTGCGGGTGGTTTGTCTGCTGCTTTGGATGATTTATTTAATGCGTTTCATGAGCTCTCTGCTTCCCCCGATGAAGCTACCACCAACCAGGAAATCTTTAACAAAATCCAAACCCTTACCAAAAGATTTAATGATGCCGGGAAGTCAATCGATGAGATTGAAAGCGATTTGTCGGAGTCTGTGCTTGCATCAGTTGGCGATGTGAATCGTCTACTTTCCCAAATACATGAAGTAAATGTACAAGTACGGAGGTTTGAATTAATTGATCGAGGTAAGGCAGTGACTTACAGGGATCGACGACAGGCACTTTTAGAAGATCTATCAAAATTGATTGATTTTGAAATAGAAAAAGCAGTCGATCAAAATGGTAAAGAAACAGGGTTTTGGAACTTAAGCTCCTCTGATAAAAGTGGTGCAAAAATCGATTTAGTACATGCTCAAAAAGGAGTACAGGTCTTAACCAAAGACTTTGGCAATATTCGTTCTCTTAGCAACATTTTTGGGGGAGAGCAGGCTCAGGTTCGTGCACGATACAACAACAATGGTGAGCTTGGTCACATTGAGGTCATTGATGGTGGATCCAATTATTCCGACCTTAATGGACCATTAATTTTTACTTCAGTTCCTCCACTGGTTAACAATGCGGAGGATGGAAACTTCTCCAAAGATGTATACCAAAAAGGCGATGTCTTCAGTCAGAATGGAAAGTATTACCAAGTATTAGCTGAAAAAGCTGAAAAAAATACCGATTTGTCCCTGGAGAATATTTTTCTGGAAATAGACCCTGAAAAAATACCCAGTATTGGTGATTTGAAGCAGGTACCTGATTCCCTCAAGAAATTTTCTCATTTGGAAACTTTCCAAAAAGGAGATCAATTGTATTACCAAGGCAAACTTTACCAAGCCACCAAGGATATATCTATTATTGAAGATCCTGAAAGTACGGATCAACTCATCCCTTTTGATGCTCCTGAGTTAGTACCCTTTCGCGAAACGACGGTTACCGGAAGTCGCTGGAGTCTGACACAAAGCTTTCAACAGGGAGATGTTTTCGAATATGATGGTAATTATTTTGAGGTTCAAAATGATGTCTTCAGGGGAGAGTTACTTCCTGATCTAAAGTCATTTTTAGATGATAATGGTGAATTTGATCAAGGTCATCTATTTGATGGTTTTGCTTCTTACATAGACAACCCTAACGAGAAGCTTATACGAGATCGTGGACTATTCTTTGAATCGAACAATTTTAAGGAATACACCTTGTCCGGAATTACTGGCAGTGAACAAGTGGGGCAGATTGCTTTTAATGTCTCCATTCCTGAAAATGGTCAACTCGCAGAAGATTTGGTTTTTGAAATACAGATGGATGGTCAGACCATCGATCCGATTATTTTTCCATCATCTGATGAAAATGGGAATCCATTACCTTTCACCGAAGAGCGTAGGGTAGAACTGTTTAGTTTTCTTGAAGAAGAATTAGGGAAAGTTCCTCATCCTGCTAATAACCCGGCAGGCACAGAAGAAGATTCAACGACTCCTGCATTTTCTTTTACTCAGGATCCGACTTCGGGAGATTTTATTGTTTCGGGCACTGCTGGTGTTGGTGATTTTGGTTTCACTTTTAACAACCCAATCCTTACCCAGATTAACGAGAGAAGTTTTGAATTCTCAGCAGATGAGTACCAAATCGAAGTTGCCGGCAGGTCATTACAAGTTGCCTACAGAGGAACTCCTGAGGAAACCGCACAGGCGATAGTCGATGCGGTCAATTCAGATGAGGAGATTCAAAACCTAGTTGAGGCGTCGATCGAAAATGCCTCCGTTGTCATCCGAGCACTCGACTCTGATTTCGATTTTGAATTAATTGCCGAAAGTCTTAATTCTCACGATGCACCGGTTTTGTTGACCCCAAAACCAGCATTTGAACTGGTAACCTCAGAAGATACTCTTTTATCTGAGCAAGGTGATACTCAAACCATCCAAATAGATACAATTTCCAGTTTGGTTGGCAGTGAGCAGGGAAAACAGATGACGGTTGATTTGAGTTTAATTGACCCAACACAAAGTTTTTCATTTTTAATTAATTTTGACGGTCGAGAGGAAAGGGTTTCTTTAGACGCTCTTCCCGGAAGACTCTTGGAAAATGAACCTCAACTCCCCGGTGGTCCTGAGTTGCCAAAATCTTTTCTTGAAGAGGTTAGAGATCAACTGGAAGCTTTTCAGTTCGGAGAACCTAACCAATCAGGTGCATTCACTCTCGGTTTTGTTCCAGGAGGTATTGCTTTACAAGGAAATGTCGGTCTTGGAGATTTTAATATCCTTCCGACCCCTCTTGGGAATCTCGCAGAAAACGAACTCACAATTGCACAAGATAATGTATCGGCGGATCACAACTTCCTTGCTGATCAATTTGATGTTAAGATCAGTCAGTTGACTGATGATGGAGATGGTTCGGTAACATCAATCCCCTTGGGGAATATCACTGTTGCCTATCAATCAAACCCTCAAAACTTAGCTTCATCAATCGTTAGTGCAATCAACAATAAGGTGGAGTTTGCAGATTTGGTCAGTGCCGAGGTAGATGAATCGGGCGAGAATGTATTGATTAAATCGAAGGACGGTAGTTTCAGATTTGAGACCCAAATCACATCCGAAGATCTACACAATCAATTATCCGCCACAATGCTTTCTCAATCCGATGACAGCCCTGAAAATGTCCCCGTCTCTTCTCGTATTGATGTAATCGCCAAGGACTCAAGCACCCCTCTTGATGTACTCATTACCACTGCTCAATCTTTTGAAAGTAAAAAGCTATTGGCAGAGACAAATGCTTTGCAGGACATGCGATTTAAGAAGGATGAAATCTATTTTTCTACTGATTCCTCAGGCGAAATTACTCATTTTGTGGTTACATCTCCTCTCGACTTAGACCCCCAGCAATTCCTCGCAGAAGCATTTAACCCGCAAGATGCTCAATGGGCTGACTATTTCAAAGTTTTCAATCCTCAACTGGTTGACTCAGCAGATCCCACTCGGCTTTACCGCAAGAGCCATCCCTTTGGCTATAACCTCTATGATGGTTCTCTAGTGGAACTTAATCTTGGAGTCGCTGAGGCTATAGTGAAGGATGGAAAGATAGCGGGCTTCAATATTCTTGAAGGAGGCAGTTCTTTGCCAAGGAGCGAGTCTGTCTTTGTACAAGGAAAGGAACTCGATGTTAAATCCGGATCCATTAAAGGTATGCAGGAGGCCCGGTCCCTGACCTTGGAGAAATTCCGTAATGATCTTAACGACCTAGTTTCAACCTTCGTTCAAGAGATCAATTCAATTTACAATCCTGAAAATCTGCCTGGGCAATACATGTTTGGATTTGATGCATATCTTACCCGTCCAGTAGTCGGAAATAACAGTCTCATGGAAGACGAGTTTGATTTGTATGGAAGGGAAGGAGATGTCGATATCTCGTTATTCAGGCAAGAGGTGGATATGTCTTTACCTTTTCCCGAGTCTGAATCTTTCACTTTAGTCAATGCTTTCCCACTTTTTCCTGAGGATTTTGCTGGGGAGAGGGAGCTTTATCGTGGAAGCCTTGCTGAAGCGATTCTTACCGATCCCGAAAATGCAGATACCCCATTTCAGTTCTATGCATCCTCGAGAAGATTGAATAATTTAACTGTGGAAGAAGACCTGACTTACCCAGGAGAAGACAAGATACCGGGTACTGTGGATGACAAGCGATCTGTCTTAATGGCTTATGAAGCCATTCCTTTTCGTTTAGAAGTTGAGGAAGGTGCGAAATCTCCGATTTTTGGTGATAATTTTTCTTTTGATGCAGTTCTTTCCAACCCATGGAATCTTGCCAGTAGTATTCAAGTCGGAAAAAATATTTCTGCGGATTCGATTGTCAGTTCCTTGGGCAATGAAAGTGGTGCAAATGAAGTAGCAGTTGCTATTGCAGAAATGGGCAACGGAAGGTATGTAGAGGAAGTTGCTTTAATGAATTCTGATATAGGAACCAATCTAGCGGATCTTTCCGACAATTTGGAACACCAAAAATCCATCGAGACCTTTCTTCTCGATCAAAGAA
>Ga0181593_10003769_pt1 | contig 13826 bp, 11 predicted proteins | sample 071ome_19_FD_133756 | JGI IMG/M metagenome (GOLD analysis project Ga0181593, IMG submission 133756) | Coastal salt marsh microbial communities from the Groves Creek Marsh, Skidaway Island, Georgia - 071413AT metaG (megahit assembly) | ecosystem: Environmental > Aquatic > Marine > Intertidal...
CGTCATGACCCGGTATCCGTGCCCCAGAGATGTCCACTTTTCCGGTGGGGATAAGAAATCCGTTACGACGTTTACGCGCTGTTCCTCCACGCCGAGAGCGGAAATTTTTGTAAACCCAAACGGTTCCACGCGCAGAACCATACCCTCCAGAGGGTAAGGGCCGCCCCATTCCTCGATAATGACGTTGTCGCCTTTGGAGACCTTCACCGCATCGGCGGACAACAGGTCCGTGACGATTTCTAAATTCTTCGGGTCACCCACTTCCAGAAGTGGTGTTCCGGCTGGGAGTACGGCGGCGCTTTGCTGCATACGTTGCAGCACGCGGCCGCTTACGGGCGCCCGCACCGAAATATACGTAACCCCGCTATCTCTACTGCTTTTGCCGCTTCCCGCCGACTCCATAGCCGCGCGTGCAGTACGCAGGTCCATACGCCTCTTGGCGACCGTTGCCTTTGCTTTATCAAAGGCGGCCTGCGCCGTTCTAACGGCCAATCGCGCCCGGTCCAAAGTCGAAGCGGATATCGTAGATTCCTGGAACAGCATTTCGGCGCGGGCGAGCTCCGATTTTGCGTAATCAAGCTCTGCCTCCGCGCGCGATTGATCGGCCTCGGCCAGCCCGACGCCGGCTTCGGCTTCGGATAAAGACCTGACATCCACAAGCGATGGATCTTGAAGTTGAAACAGAGCGAGTACGGTTTCACCGGCGATGACTTCATCACCCACTTCAAGCTCTATGCGCTCAACGCGTCCGGCCACCGGCGCAGACGCCACGTACACGTTTTTGACCCGCGTTTCGCCTTCGTCGTCGATCGTCACAACGAGGTCGGCGCGCGACACCTGAGCCAAGTCCGCCGGCACGGGTTGAGGACGCATGGACCAGACTATGAGCAGAACAACGGCTGCAACGACGCCGACAATTGTCGCTTTGCGCCGGTTCCAGTGGGTCAAAGCAAAGCGCACACGTTCTATTGGCGAAATGGACTGACTCATAAACTACTCTCGCGTCTTTAAAACGGACACTAGGTCCAGATGATACACACGTTTGCGGACCAAAAGGCCGCAGATAATGGCGGAAATGGCTACGACGGTCACCGAGAATCCATAGGTGGAGTCAGCGATAATCAGCGGGAAACTATACATGTCCGTATTCAGCGCCGGTGACATGAGCAGTGCGATGCCATACCCAAGTACGCAGCCCAGGGGCAGGGCGATAAGTGTCTGAATGCCAAGCTCACCAAGCAGGATGTATGTCACCTCTGCCCGGGTAAATCCGAGGACCCTCAGGCTCGCCAGGGCGCGCGCGCGTTCCGACAATGCAATGCGGGCGCTGTTGTAGGTGACGCCGAAAGCGATCAAGGTGGCAAAGGCAACAAAGATGCCGATTTGCACATACATCGTGTTTTCCATCGTCGTCTGAAAGCTGTTCAGCGTGGCTCTGGTAAGGGCGACCCCGGCGACGGCCGGTATGTTCTTAATGCGGCTGTAGAGTTCGTCCACGTGCGCGGAATCGGCCAGTACGTGCACGCCCGTTACGGTTGGCCCCTCAAGCATGAGGCGGTTTACAGCCTCCAAACTCATATAGGCCGACAGCCCCATGTATTCCTCGACGATTTGAACAACCGGGATGTCTTTTACGGGTCGGCGCTCCTGCATCACTTCGACCCGCAAGGTGTCTCCCACGCCGACGTCTAATTTCCGAGCTAGTCCCTCGGAAAGGGCGAGGCCACCAGGCGGCGGCTCTAGGGGTTTGATATTGGTGTCCAGCAATCTATTGAGGTTCGCGTGTGTGGCGATGCCGCTGATCGCTGTGCGGTCCGTCAATGTACCGTTGTACAGTCGTACAGATACTGAGCGCATGGGCTGTGTCGCCAGAACGCCAGGAAGGTGGCGAATTTGTTCCTCAACGACCCCGGCCCGTGGTTCGACGAATGATACCGTTAAAGTCTGCCTTTCCTTCTCAAAGAAGCTGACCGAAATCACATGATTGACGGTATCTAAAAAAAACAATGACGAAACGAGGATGGCCACGGCAAACGCGATTCCAATTATCGTCATGCCGGTCCGCATCGGCCAGCGCGTAACGTGCCGAAAAATCATCCGCGTGGGCTGGCTGATCGAATACTTCGCGAAGGTCGCACTGATGGTCGACCGTCGATATGTGGTCGGCATGGGTGGGGCCATGGCAACCGCCGGTGAAAGGTTCACGGCCTGACGAACGGCGTTGAGCCCGCCTGCTGCCCCGGCGATAACGCTTACAAACGCAGCGCCTAAAAACACGCCTGGTTCAATCGCGAACGCGAGCAAAGGAAATTTGAAGTATTGGTTGTAGAGCTGCATGACCGACTGACCAATCCATTCACCAGCCAACAACCCCAAAATAAGGCCAATACCGACCAACACGAAAATGAGCTTCAGATATTGTCGGCCAACCTCCCAATCCGTGTAGCCGAAAGCCTTTAGCAATCCGATCTGTTCGCGCTCGGTCGTTACTATGCGCGTGGTCACGATATTGAGAAGGAAGGCCGCCACGCCAAGGAAGATCGGGGGCATGAGCCCACCCATAGCTTCCAATTGGGTCAATTCGTTCTGTAGGAAGAAATGCGAAATTTGATCCTTGCGCTCATAGGCGCCGGAGCCGCCGTAGGGCCTGAGGATATCGTCCAGCCGCTCCATTACGTAGCCGGGCCGCGCGTCCCTGCGCAGTGTCACAACCACGTCGTTGAAGGCTTCGTCGAGATCGAATACGGCGGCCAATGATTCCCGGCCCATCCACAATATACCGAAGCGTTTGTCGTCGGGCATAATCTGACCGGGCGACATGGCGTAGATGAATTCCGGCGAAAGGGCCGTGCCGACGATCTGCAGGTCCCGTTTTTTACCGTTAATGGTCGCAGAGACCGTATCTCCAAGTTGCAGGCTGTTTGCCGTTGCGAATGCTTCGCTGACGATGACTTCGGACGACCGCCCGGCCTCCAATAATCGGCCGTGGCGCAAATCAATGGCGTTGATTTGCGAATTTTTGCCTTCGGGAATAGAGATCAGCCGGCCGGTTGCCGGTTCAGCAAGGCCCTCGATATCCATAGGCACGCCGACCACGACACGCGTTTCCAGGTTGGCGATGCCGTCAATGGACTTTAGACGGGTCTCGAGGCTGTTCGGTGCGCGTTTGAGGGAAACGAAGACGTCTGCGAAATTGTAGCGCTCATAGAACAAATTCATACTGAGGTTCAGCGCCGCGACACAGCCGAAGATGGCGACCATCAGAGCAATGCCCGCGGCGACGACACCTGCAATCGCCAGTCCCTGACTTTTCAATCGCCATAGATCGCGCAGTAGCTTGCGGTTTAGCGAGCTGACCTTCGCCGCCTTTGACCAGCGCAACAAATATCGCGTGATGGGATTCATTTTCGCGTCACCATGTGAGTTCGTCAGGTGCGCGACGATGGGTGTTTTTCTCGACACTCGTGATGTGTCCATCCGCAAACCGGATAACGCGGTCGGCCATTTCGGCGATCCCAGCGTTGTGGGTAATAACCGCCGTTGTTGTGTTCAGCTCAGAATTGGCTCGCGCCAAGGCTTCCAGCACGACGATACCGGTCTTGCTGTCCAACGCGCCTGTCGGTTCGTCGCACAGCAGGACAGACGGACGTTTGGCAATCGCGCGGGCAATGGCCACGCGTTGCTGCTCTCCCCCCGACATTTGCGCGGGAAAATGATCAAGTCGATGCGAAAGCCCCACCATACCCAAGGCTTCATCAGTTGACATTGGTGCTTTCGCGATCTCGGTCACAAGCGCGACGTTCTCCCGTGCCGTGAGGCTTGGAATAAGATTGTAGAACTGAAACACGAAACCGATGTGATCGCGTCGGAACTGCGTCAGCTCTTCCTGGCTGAAGGCCGTGACTTCCCGACCGTGGAAAAACAGTTTGCCGGCGCTAGGTTGGTCCAAACCACCCAGAATATTGAGGAGGGTAGATTTGCCGCTTCCCGAGGGGCCTAGCAGCACCACCAATTCACCTTCGTATAGCGACAAGTCTACGCCGCGCAGGGCGTGAACCTTGGTTTCGCCGGTTTCATAATATTTGGCGATTTTCTCGGCTCGAAACGTTTCCTCGCCCGCTTGCGGCGCAGGCTCGGCGTCGCTCGGGTCGGCAGAGGTATCCGGCGGGTTCATGGCATGTGTCCGAAGTGCCGAAGGTCCGGTGTCTATTTTTTGGCGGTTTCAAAATCCGCCCGTTTGGTGCGGCGCAATACCTAGCACGATCGCCGTCACGAGCCTACCGTAACAGGTGTATTTTGGGCGCATTTCGGCCATGCAATTTCGTAACGCTTGGGCATGAGGGATTCCGGCATTGACAAATGGCGCCCGGCATCCAATCACTGCGGCGAATTTTGTGCCAGGGAGGAAAGGGACCGCACATGGGCATGGGCCTTTACATCGAAGACTGCGAAATCGGCAAAACCTACCGAACCAATGGTCGAACCATCGACCAAAGCGATATCTCGTTGTTTGCTGGCCTAGTCGGCGACTTCTCGACGATTCACACCGATGCTGAATACGCGAAGACCATGCCTCATGGCGCGCGCATCGCGCATGGCCCATTGACGACATCCTGCGCCATTGGCCTTTTTGCACAGCTCGGTCTAGTGGATGGCACCGTCATTGCGCTACTGAATTTCAATTTTGACATGAAATCGGTCGTGAAGGGCGGGGACACGATTCATGCGCTTATCACAATCGCCGAAGCCCGCGTAACGTCGAAGAAGAACTCGGGCGTTGTGAAGTTCGCGTATGACATCCGCAATCAAAACGACGAAACGGTCCAATTGGGCAGCATGACCGTCCTGGTCAAATCTCGGGAATTTGAAAAACAGCAAGGTTAAGTGTTTCGATGGCTGTCCCAAATATTCCGGAAGAGCATCTCACCGCATTTGATGCATTTGAAGCGACCGCCAAGGCGCACCCGAGTCATTTGTTTCTTTGTGTGCCGGATGGCACGCCTGAGGAGCAAAAGGCCAATGTACGTGTAACCGAATATGATTTCGGCGCGGTGCGCGACAAGGTTCAGGAGCTTCGGGAAACATTCCGAAACTCCGGTATAGGTCATGGCCACCGGGTGGCTCTGTTGCTGGGGAATCGCGCGGAATATATTTTCTGTTTCTTTGCGCTCAATAGTCTTGGCGCTTGGGTTATTCCCATAAATCCGGAAAATACAGCCGATGAAATACTCTATCAGCTTGAGCATTCTGATGTGGATCTTGGTATCACAACCAATCTTCGTCTGAACGCTTTCAAAGACATCGTCGCACGCTATGACGACAAAATTTTTGTTTATGCCGTCGAGGAACTGCCTGCCTCTTTGAAAGTGAGGCCGCGCAAACTGCAGGGTGGGAAGCCCGATCGGAAAACTATTGCCGCTGTGCTCTACACCTCGGGCACAACGGGCAAACCCAAGGGCTGTCTTATTTCCAACCAATACGCCGTGAACGCGGGCCTCTGGTATCTTACGCGCGAGGGCCATCAATCCATGGAGTTCGGTCAGGATAGATTGTTCAACCCATTTCCTGTCCATCATATGAACGCAGGGATCGTCAGCCTCATGGCTATGGTCTACTCTGGAAATTGCCTGGTGTTGTGGGACCGCTTCCATCCCAAAACATGGTGGCGTGACGTGGTAGCGACGAACTCCACCGCCGTTCACTATATGGGCTTGATCCCGCCGGTGCTGGTCAAGCAAGACCCCGTCCCCGAGGAGCGCCAGCACAAAGTGAAATTCGCATTCGGGGCCGGTGTTGATCCTGATATCCACGTTGAATTCGAAAAGCGGTTCGGTATTCCGTTGATCGAAGTTTTCGGCATGACGGAAACCGGACGAACGATTTCAAACAGCATCGAACCGCGCTATATCACCACGCGTGCCTTCGGCAAGGCGCGCGACGGCCTGGAAGTCATGATTGCGGATGACAATGACAAACCAGCGTCTGTCGGAACGCCCGGCAATTTGTTGCTTAGGTACGCCGGACCCGATCCGCGGCTCGGATTTTTTTCCGGTTATCTCAATGATGAGAAGGCGACAGAAGATGCATGGCGCGGCGGTTGGTTTCACACTGGTGACATCTGTGAGCAAGGCGCTGATGGCATGCTTTATTTTGTCGACCGTAAGAAAAACATCATTCGCCGGAGCGGTGAAAACATCGCGGCAGCGGAGGTCGAGGCGGCTATCGCTGCCCATTCCAGTGTTCACACCGTGGCGTGTTTGCCGGTTCCTGACGAAATGCGCGACGAAGAGGTCATGGCCTGCATCGTATTGCAGCCGGGCGCTGCAAGCAGCCGGGAGACGGCGGAGTCCATATTCGATCAGTGCTACAAACAGCTCTCCTATTTCAAAACGCCGGGTTGGATTGTATTTCGAGATGAACTGCCGACAACTTACACAGCCAAGATTCAAAAATCGTTGATATTTGGTCCGGACGAAGAACCAACCGAAACGCCGCATTCATATGATTTCAGGGATCGGAAGCGTCGGCCGGCTGCCGCCGCGGTATGAGCCGCTGGTTCACTCCGCAATGACGACTTGGTTGCGGCCGCCGCGCTTTGCTTTGTAAAGAGCTTCGTCGGCCGCCTGCGTAAGTTCCAATACTGAGGAATACGTTGGATAGGCTGCAATCCCGCTGCTAAAGGTTACATTGAAGGAGCCGTTCTCGGTTTCGAAGACGAGTTCTCGTGCTGCTTCTCGAAGGGCGTCAACGACTTCCTTGGCTTTGGTCACATCCGTGTTGGGCATGACAATGGCGAATTCCTCGCCGCTGTATCGGCCGACGTAGTCGACACGTCTCAGCCGATTGCGGATGAGGTGGGTGATGCGCACAATCACTTGGTCACCTGTTACGTGCCCGTATGTGTCATTGACCGATTTGAAGTGATCAATATCTACCATAGCGAAACTGACATGGTGACCAGTGCGCGTTGCTAAATTCATTTCGCGTTCTAGATTGCGAAGAATGTTCGAGTGATTGAGAAGGCCTGTAAGGCTGTCGCGGTCAGTCAATTTTTTGAGGTCGCGATACCTTTTTGCACGGCTGGTTACGGCAGAGATGAGCTGCCCCGGCTGAAGTGGCTTGGCCAAGAAATCGTCGGCGCCCAAATGGCGCGCCTTAAGTTGCAAATCGAGCCGCGATTCCGTCGAAAGGAATAAAATGGGTGCTGTCGTATACCCCGGAAATTGCCGCACGATTTGGGCGAGCTCAAGCCCTGTGCACTCTGGCATGTACATGTCCATGACGATGAGATCAGGATCAAATCCGGACAATGTATCCAAGAGCTGAGAAGGGCGGCGGATGACGCGGGTCTCCATGCCTGCGTGTTCCAGAGTGGTTTGATAAAACGTGGCAAGTGGCCCGTCATCCTCCGCAATCACCACACGGAATGGACGTTCGCTTTTTGCTTCCGTAATCGCATTCACGCGCTCAAGGAAGTCCTCAGGACTGAACGGTTTGGCAAGAAACACCGCCGCACCGGTCCGTACGGCCTTTAGGCGGTCGCCAAATGCCGACTGAGAGGAGGACAGTATTAGCGGAAAGCGGGACAAATCCAGTCTCTTACGGAGTTGTTTCAGGTGCTCGTCGCCTTTTGATATGTCCGCATAGATGATGCAGTCTTGGTTCGGCTCCGAGATATTTGAAATATCTTCGGTCTCCGAAATTGTCTGCGCTTGATATCCAAATGCCGAAATGGCTTCGGTCAATTCACCTGCTTCACTTGCGCTGGCGCCCAATATCAGAATTTGGGGGAGTTCTGCACGAGGGTTCGCCGCTTCCACTTCACCAAGAAGCTCTTCGGGTCTGATTTCTTGGCGAGGCGCTTGCGTGGCACGTTCCAAATCGGTGATTAATAGCCCGATTTGATCTCTTTCCTCCTTGGTCAGTCCTTGGTTTTGCTCAGTAATAAGGCGGAAGAGCCCGTCCAAGGGTGCGGCTGCTTTGCTGACTTCAGGGTACCCAAAACTTTTACCGAATCCGGCTAGGGTGTGAACGATGTCGTGAATTTTGACGAGGGTATTTTGTGCCTCTTCGCGAGAAGGCGACTGTGGCAACAACGACCAAACGCGGCGTACTTCGTTGACCTTAGTTTCGAGTGTGGTACCGAACTCAACGCTCAAATCCGTCAAGCGGCGTGCCAGCAAGGCGGACGCCGATTGTTGGCTCGCGGACGCGCCCGCGACTGGAAATTCGGAAGCTGCATGAACAAGATACGCTGAATATCCGGTACCCAGGTATAAAAGAAGAAACACAGGAAACCCTTGATGCCGGCCGCAATACAGTTGTGATTTTGAATACCTATTTCGGTCAATTTGAGCAGGTCGAAAAATTTTTCGACGACATTACACCGGAAAAATTTAGATCATTGAGAGAGAACGTCGAAATTCACTACCGCTCGATTGGAATGATCGTTTGTTTTTGGCAAATCAAGATCAATGACTGGCGGAAGCGGTTCTGGGACGATCGGGGGCGCCGCAAGGATTCAACGTGGGAACAGCGCTATAATTTCTTCAAGGACACCGTTTATCACAACCTGTTTACGATTGATGACAATCTAAAATTGGTGAAAAACGCCAAATTTGAATTTGTCGATGCGTCGCCCAATGACGATAAAGAACAAAAACCTGAAGCAGAGGGTGGGGCCGTCGCCGAGGAAACTACTCAGTCTGAGGGCGGCACTGCCTGACGTAATCTTCCTGTGACACCGTTTCGATCGCCAGCGGGTTGGCTGCGCGCACCGCTTTAATGGCCTCTTCTCCTGGAATCCCCAATTCAACGAGAATTTTTGCTGCCATCAATCCGGCACGCCCCCGGCCGCCGCGGCAATGGGCGACGATCCGCTCGCCATTCAATAGCTTACCTCTGATGCCAGGTCCTCTCTTTGTCCACGCGGATTCCGAAAGTGCGCTGGGCACACCAAAGTCGGGGATAGGGATATGAATCCACTCCATGCCCCGGCTTTCGACGGCTGTTCGCATAAGCTCAACAGGCACATTGGCTTCTGCCATTTCGGCCTCTTCCATGAGTGATATGACTGTATTCGCGCCAAATGTTTTTATCGCGTCCAGATCGGCTGCCAGATCGCGGTTCCAGGGGCCGGTCACCGCATTTGGTTGACGTTTCCCAGGGCACATGGTTGTGCCAATGTATCCTCCACCTGGCGCGGTGACGGAATATATCGCTAACGGGTGTGTTGCGCTTGTTTTCTCGCTCACACCGCCCTCACCAAATGTTCCACTCGAATCAACTTGCATTACAGAATTTCGAGCACGTTTTCAGGCGGGCGCCCCAAAGCTGCTTTTTTGCCATTTACGACGATCGGGCGCTCTATCACGATGGGGTGTTTGGCTATCGCTTCAATGAGCGCTGCGTCGTCTAAATCGCCGGGGTTTATTCCAGCTTCCGCTGCGTCTTTCTTCCTCACAATGTCACGCGCAGGTACGCCCAACATAGTGATGACATCTTTGAGTTCATCCGCGCTGGGTGGTGAATTGAGATACTCAATGATCTGCGGTTTAAGTCCGCGCTCTTCCAGTAGGGCCAGAGTGGCGCGCGACTTGCTGCACCTCGGATTGTGATAAATTTTGAGAGACACGTTTCCTCCCCAGAATACATGCGCTGCTCCGGGAGGAGCGGCGGCGAGAATCAGGCGCGGAGTTTGCCGTGTGCCACCCCACCTCACAAGTAGAAAGGCCAGGGCACAAAAGCAGGGCACATAGAAGAAGCCCCGGGGCCGGCCTTTCTGGCCGAGCTCACAGGGCGGTGGTCACCTCTAGGATTAGTGTAGTTTGGGGATCAGATACCTTCGCGAGGTTGACGGACCTTCGCAGATATACTTGTGGTTATTCTTTGACGACTCCGCGCACTTCGACCAGCTGCGAGGAAATCGCTTCATTCAACTCATTGTGTGCGGCTTCAAATTCCTGAATCCTAACGCGGAGGCTGCGAAGCTCCTCCAGCTCGGCATCGGTCATGGGTTTGCGGTTTGACGCAATTGCCAAGGTCGTGCCGATGTAGCGGGCTTTAAGGTCGGCAAGCATTTTCGCCATATCGATCATCTCGCGCGGATCGATCACATCTACCTGGCGCTTGAGAGAGCGACGCATTTCGTCCTCGATAATATGAGTGATGTGACGCGTGAATTGGCTCGCGGTCAAAGCCGACGGTGTGCTGCGTACCTTATCTGAAAAAAAGGACTGAGCGCTTTCGGATTTGGCGTCGCCTTGGCGGCGGCGAACAGCAATAAAATCGATCACAGACATAGTACGGTTTCCTTATGGCCTTATTTGTGGGCCGCTTTGTGCGACTCTCGTGCTTTTTAAAAGCAACAACCGTGCCAAATTACTCAGGACGAAAAATAGTTATATAAATCAATATATTAAGTGATTTTTGCCGGTCTTGGAGGGAGCGGATGAGCGCCATAACTGCCCGGATGGGACAGGCAGCTAGGAAAGGTCTGCCTGCTAATTTTGGGGCGAGGCGGCCCGGATTGCCGGACGTTCTTCGCGTACAGCAGCTCACCGGTTAACCGCTTGTTAAACTTCCAGCAATTCCGCGATATGTTTACCGAATAAAGTTGCAATGCACCGTCCTCCGCACGGGCGGGAATCACGAGGGGGAAGTCTCATGCAGCGAGGTCATTGGGGATCACGAATTGGGTTTATCTTGGCCGCGACGGGGTCAGCCGTGGGTTTGGGCAATGTTTGGAAATTTCCCTATACGGCGGGCAACAGTGGTGGCGGTGCATTCCTCATCGTTTATCTCGCTATAGTCTTGACCATTGGTGTGAGTGTCATGCTCTCCGAATTTGCCGTCGGTAGGGCAGCGGAAAGAAGCCCCGTGAGTGCCTACAAGAAACTCAAAGGCGGTGCATGGCCACTCGCTGGTTTCGTAGGGGTGATCGCCAGCGTTGCCATCCTTTCATTTTACAGCGTCGTTGGGGGATGGACGATTGCTTACATCATCAAGTCCGCCGGGGGTCTGTTGTCCACCAGCGACGCGGAGTCTCTGGGGGGGCTTTTTGGCGGGTTCATATCTGGCGCCGTGGAACCCATCGTATATCACGCCGTTTTCATGGCCCTCACCATGGGCGTGGTACTGGCCGGGGTTCACAAAGGTATCGAGCGGACCTGTGAAGTCTTGCTCCCCATGTTGTTCTTGATCTTGGTGATATTGGCTGTCAGGGCGGTGACTTTGCCAGGAGCGATGGAAGGCGTGGCCTTTTATCTGGTTCCAGATTTTTCTAAGATTAACGGTGAGGTTTTGAATGCGGCGCTTGGTCAGGCGTTCTTTTCGTTGTCCCTCGGTATGGGGGCCATGATCACCTACGGGTCTTATCTGTCGCACAAAGAAAACCTTCCCCAAGCAGCCATCATTGTCACGCTCGCCGATATGTCCGTGGCGATTCTCGCCGGTCTCATCATTTTACCAGCGGTATTTGCCTTCGGCTTTGATCCGACGGAAGGGCCTGGGCTTGTCTTTATTACTCTGCCTGCGGTGTTCGGGCAGATGCCTGCGGGTGTCTTTTTTGCCATGCTGTTTTTCTTGCTTCTGACAATCGCCGCGTTGACATCTTCTGTTTCTTTACTCGAGGTCGTCATTTCCTACCTGATTGACGAGAAGAAAATGAACCGCAGGCCGGCGGCTTTGCTATCCGGCGGATTCATATTTTTCGTTGGCATCGCCTGCTCTTTGTCCATGGGGATTTGGGGAGACATAAAATTCATTGGAGACAGAAATCTATTCGACTCCCTTGATTACCTATCGTCCAATATATTGCTGCCCCTTGGCGGTATCGCCGTTTCACTGTTTGTCGGCTGGGTTATACTTCCGCGCGCAACGCAAGAAGCGACAAGCAATGGCGCTCATCCTTTTGCCTGGGTCAAAGCGTGGCAGTTCATTTGCCGTTTCGTCGCACCCATCGCTATTGCCTGGATTCTTTACTCTGGGATATAGAGCAAGCTGAATTTTAATGCATAAGCGGCTGTCCTGCATTGCGCATGGCCCGTGATTAAGTGGACTAAGTTCGGGTCATGAACAATTCAGCGAAAAACAGCGCGGATCTTGTCATCAATGGCGTCACCGGCATTGATCCGTCGGTGGACGACGCGGCGCGGCGGCAGTTCCGCGATACGCTCGGGCATTTCGCAACCGGTGTCACGGTCATGACAACAACAGCATCGGATGGAGAACTTGTTGGCATTACCGTCAGTTCATTCAATTCTCTTTCACTAAATCCACCCCTTATCTTGTGGAGCATTGCCGACACATCGACCAGTTACCGGAACTTTAATGTGGGTGAGGCTTTCGCGGTGAATGTTTTGGCTGAGGATCAGGAAGACCTTGCCATGAGTTTTGCAAAAGCCGGGGCCGACAAATTCAAGTCCGTCAATGTGCTTGCCGGGCTGGACGACGTGCCCTTGATCGACGGTTGCGTGGTCTATTTCGAGTGCAGCGTCGATGCGCGGTATCCGGGGGGAGACCACGATATTATCGTTGGTCGAGTGAGGCGGATATTTAATATCGGCAAATCACCCTTGGTTTTTCACGGCGGCGCGTTAAGGGCGCTCGGCGAACAATTTGATAGGCTGGCCGAAGATTAGCCTGTGCGGCCCCGCTTGAAGGGTTTCCTGATTTTACTTTTAAATCCGCGCCATAATGCCGATTGCATCGCCGCGCCGGACAGAGCATCCAGTTGAAGGCCCGCGTTGGTGACCTGATCTTCATCGACGTCCTGGACAATCAATACGGCTTCGCCGATGGGCACATGGTCGCCGATTTCCGGCGTTTCATCAAACCGTTGCGCAAACAGTTCGGCAATGGTCATGTCCGCTGTTTCGTCTTCAATGGGCAAACCGTAAAACGCTCCGACATCTCTCAGCTTCACCGCGCCATTGAAACTGAATTCACCGAAAAACGGTTCATTCGAGATCAGGAGTTCGGCATGCGCGGCGAAGAGTTGGTCCAGCCGCGCGACCCGGTTGGGGGGCGCCAGGTAATAGGCATAATCTCCTGCCTCAAGACCGCCGGCTTCATGCGGCATCACGATATGTTGAGCGCGGACGACAAATGTAGGGCGAGCCCAGCTTGGAACGTGCGCTCCGTTCATGATCGCACTGTCGGCCAGCACGGGGTAGCCCACCATTTCCAATTCCAACTGACCGGGCAAGTCTACTTCGGATCGGTGTACCGGCGTAGTTTGACGCGGAAGAGCTAGTCCAAGTCTCCGCGCGGACCATGTCAAGGTCCAGCCTTGAACGAGTAGCGAAAGCAGGACCACCACAAATGCAACGTTGAAGTAAAGCTCGGCGTGCTCGATGCCCGAAAGTGTTGGAATAGCTGCCAGGAAGATGCTGACCGCACCCCGCAATCCTACCCAAGCGGTGAAAACTTTTTCTTCGCGTGAAAACCCGAATGGCGTCAGGCAAAGCCATACCGCTGCCGGACGCGCAATCAAAAGCAGAAACAGTGCAACGCCCGCTGCAGGGAGGGCATACGTGATCAGGGATATGGGATTGACCAGCAGTCCCAGCACTAAAAACATAATGATTTGCGCCAGCCAGGTTGCCGCGTCATTGACGGTAACGATATTGGCGGACGCGCGCAGTGGCCTGTTTCCCAATATGACTCCCGCGAGGTAAACGGCAAGAAACCCGCTGCCTTCCAAGACGGCCGCCACAGCATAAATAAGCACTGCCGCGGCAATGGCGAGAAGAGGGTGCAGGCCGCCGGGCAGGTCAACCTTGTTCATCAGCCAAGATGCTGCGAAGCCGCCAATGACGCCCGTA
>Ga0181593_10003774_pt1 | contig 13816 bp, 12 predicted proteins | sample 071ome_19_FD_133756 | JGI IMG/M metagenome (GOLD analysis project Ga0181593, IMG submission 133756) | Coastal salt marsh microbial communities from the Groves Creek Marsh, Skidaway Island, Georgia - 071413AT metaG (megahit assembly) | ecosystem: Environmental > Aquatic > Marine > Intertidal...
GGCTTGGAGTCGCTCTGGCGCTGGATTTTTTTTCCGCCACTGCAGCCCTGCCGGGAGCTTTGTTCAGCATCTGGCACAACGTCAGCGGGTCGCTACTCGCCTCCTGCTGGAGTACCGCTGATACAAAAACCAACATCTGAACTGGCCTTGAACGTTGAATGCGTCAACGTTCAAGTGATCAGACTCACACCGAATGCATATTTTCGCATCGAATTCGTTTCCAAAGGTTGACTCGCGCACTAAAAGGAATAGAATGCGCGGCCTGTAATTTCAGGAAACTCAAGTTTTAGACTATTCAGCCAAAATCGACACCACCAAGAGTAGAAAGTGAATACCCATCTTCGACAAATGACTAACAGCCTGCTGGCTACCATGTCCCCCTGGGGGCACGGGTCAATCTCGTGCGTGGTGAAAACCTGGAGGTTAAGCCTGGAGTAATCTTATCAGTAACAAACTGAATTTTATGCCAAAGATAAGACCTCTAAGCTGACAAGTCGCCTAGAGGTCTTTTTTTTTACACTTCAACAAGCATCAATGCCCGAGCTTCGGCCAGGGTAACGGAAGACTGTTGTGATTACTAAGATGCAACGAAACATAAATCTGGTTTACGGTCTGGCGTTTTTTCACTGCTTTATGATCGTCTTGCCAGTTATCGTTCCTTTCTTTATGTCAAAAGGACTCGGTCTCGCGGAAATTTTTTATCTGCAGACAATTTATGCCGCAACCATAGTATTACTCGAGGCACCTTCTGGATACTTCGCGGATCTGTTCGGCCGTCGCATTGCACTGCTGGCTGGAAGTTTTGTGCACGGCCTTGGCTATTTTTTACTGAATTTTGCCGACGGCTTAACTAGCTTGATGCTATTCGAGATAACCGTAGGCATCGCAGGCAGCCTGCTTTCTGGTGCCGATCTCGCTCTGCTGTACGACTCCGAAAAAGCTCTGGATCAGGACTACGATTCGCCGCACAGCCGCGGCCTGGCGACTCTTGGTTTTATCAAATCATGTGCAGAAGGGCTGGGTGCCTTGCTGGGCGGTCTGCTGGCATCATATTCATTCGAGGTTATGGTTCTCGGTCAGTCCCTTGCCGCTTGGGTCTGTACATTGTTAGCTCTTCTGGTGGTGGAACCGCCACATCAAGCAGATCGGCGTATCGATAAAAGGCTGAGGTTCGCCGAGGTTATGCAGTACATGTGGCGCGGTGATCGAGTATTACGAAACGTGTTCATAGCAATACCCGTTTATAACCTCGCGACTATTCATGTTGTCTGGCTGGTGCAACCCTATTGGGAATCACGGGGCATCTCACTGGCAGCGTTCGGGATGTTGTGGTTTACCCAGAGTTTGACGGTAGGCCTGGCAAGCAAATGGGGCTTCAATATCGAGCGCCGACATGGGGCAATAGCTGCGCTGAGCCTGATAGGCTTCCTTCCCGTGCTGGGCTTTTTTGGCATGGCATGGCTTGAGGGCTGGGCTGGCATCGGTATCTGTCTGGCGTTGTTTTTTGGTCGGGGCCTGGTACAGGTAATCCTTATTAACGCGTTGAATCGCCGCGTTCCCAGTAGCTTTCGCGCAACAGCGAACTCTCTGACAAGTTTCGCGTTTAGATTGGGCTTCATTGCGACTGGTCCTATTGTCGGCTCGATTGCCGAGAGCCGGGGATTACCCATCGCACTGAACTTGCTGGGAGCAACCTTCATAGTGGTTTTCATTTTTATTATGTTACCGCTCATCAAGTCGGTCAGGGACATTCAGGGTTAAGTAAGCTCCGCCCCCGACAATGAACCGCCACTGTCGATAATTCCCCCCCCTCGGGTGGCTTTCCAAAATCCCCTCCCTGGATAGTCACCCTTTTTTTACCGGACGGCTTTGTTTACTGCCGAATAGGTCTGAACAATTTCTTAAGTCGTGCACCAACTTGGTGCCAATACTGTCGGGGTGGCAATGTGATTTATTGCCAAAGGATGCGCGGACATCGAAAACGAGATACTAAACTGCTAAATCATGGCGCACCCGAGCACACCGTTGGTGCTTTTTGAAACGGCATGGTAAAGTCAAAATCCTTGCAAAACTCCGGCAGGTACCAGTTGTTCTGTTACCGAGTTCCAAGCAGTGCAGCCGCTGTCCAAGCGCAGTCATTCGAATAGCGGCTCACAGGAAAAAAAGAAAACACCATATGGCGGGAGACACACCATGAAATTAATCACGGCGATTATAAAACCGTTCAAATCTGATGATGTTCGCGAAGCTCTATCCGAACTCGGCGTTAATGGGATGACGATAACCGAGGTAAAAGGATTCGGGCGCCAGAAAGGACACACCGAGTTGTACCGCGGCGCTGAATACGTCATCGACTTCCTACCGAAAGCCAAGATAGAAGTAGCAGTAGAAGATGGCCTTCTTGATCAGGCCATAGAAGTCATCTGTAAAGCTGCCCAAACTGGCCAGATAGGGGATGGCAAAATTTTTGTCAGTAGTCTGGAGCAGGCAATCAGAATTCGAACCGGGGAAACCGGAAACGATGCACTATAACAAAAAATGAGGGGATCAAAATGCTTACAATAAAAAGCTTGAAAATCATACCGCTGATCCTATCGGCACTGCTAGCGCCGTCTATGGCGTTTGCCCAGGGCGATGCAGTCGACGGAGCGAATACGGCCTGGATTCTTACTTCCACTGCGCTCGTGCTGTTCATGACCATACCCGGTCTTTCGCTCTTTTACGGAGGTCTGGTAAGGACGAAAAACGTTCTATCCATACTTATGCAATGCTTCGCCATCACCATAATGATTTCTATATTATGGCTAGTGGTGGGATACAGCATCGCCTTTGGGCCTTCCGAGTCTCCCTACTGGGGAGGGTTGAGCAAGGCCTTTTTTAACGGCGTAGTCATTGACTCGATGTCCGGAGACATTCCCGAAACCGTATTTGCTGCCTTCCAGATGACCTTCGCCATCATCACACCCGCTCTCATTGTCGGCGCCTTTGCGGAACGCATGAAGTTTTCGTCAATGATGCTGTTCAGTGGGCTGTGGGCACTGCTGGTGTATTTCCCGGTTGCGAACTGGGTTTGGGGCGGCGGCTGGCTGGGCCAGATGGGACTGATAGATTTTGCCGGAGGAACCGTTGTCCACGTAACCGCAGGTGTGGCCGCCGTGGTCGCGGCTCTGATGCTGGGTCAGCGGAATGGTTTCCTCTCCTCCGCGATGGTCCCTCACAATATGACCATGACAGTAACCGGGGCAGGCATGCTTTGGGTTGGATGGTTCGGCTTTAATGCCGGCAGCGCACTGGCCGCAAACGGCGGAGCTGGCATGGCTCTCATAGCAACCCACCTCTCGGCTTCTGCGGGCGCCTTAACCTGGATGGGTATTGAGTGGGTCAAGCACGGCAAGCCGAGTGCCCTTGGCGCTGTAACCGGTATGGTCGCGGGGCTGGCAACCATCACGCCGGCGTCCGGCTCGGTGGGTCCGGCGGGGGGAATGCTAGTAGGCATAGCCGGCGGCGCAATCTGTTATTTCGCCACCACCACCATGAAGAACAAGCTGAAAATCGATGACTCTCTGGATGTATTTCCAGTTCACGGCGTTGGTGGCATGCTGGGAACTTTTCTAGCGGGCATCCTGGTGTCCCAAAACCTGGGCGTATTCAGTGGCAACGGGTATGCCGATGGAATGACTATGGGTTCACAGCTGGGAGTTCAGATTACCGGCATTCTGGCCACGGCAATATATACCGCCGTTCTGACCTTCATAATCCTTAAAGTCGTGGGAGCACTCACCTCCGGAATCAGGATATCTGACGAGGAAGAGCAGATGGGCTGTGATATCACAGACCATGACGAAAAAGGCTATTCCATGTAACAGTTCGCTGTTACCGGACGGACGATCGAGCCGGGCTCCAGCCCGGCTCTCTCCTGCTGAAATTCAGGCCAACTGCGCATGCTTGCGCAACGTGGTAATCGCGTAAACCAATTTATCCCCGTTCTCATCGAAAAAACTGGTCGCCACCAGGCACGTGGTACGCCCATCGTTAATTAATTCACCCCTGATTCTGAACCTAGGGCCGAGCACCGGCTGCAGGTAGTCAATGCGCATGTTCACCGTCGAAGCCCAGGTAAATCCCGGTGTTCCTGCAAACAGGGTGCGCACTGTGTATATGGCGACCATATCAATGTAGGTGCCAGTGAAGCCACCGAACAGCTGTCCTCGCGGATTCAGCACGTGATCTGGAAGATGAACATCAAGCTCGACCAGGCCAGACTCCTCCTGCAACACTTTCCAAGTATAAGCCTCAAGGAGATCGCCCGCGCAGTGTCCCGGCTTCATAAAAATTGGTTTTTCCCGGTTATCCAGTTGCTTCTCTAACGTATCAAGGTCGGTAGAATTCATTAAATCCTCTCTTCTGGCAACCGGTGCTTAGAACAACTGCATCCCTGACTTCGGCACTGGCGACCGGCTTACCCTGCCATTATACTGGGCAACAAACCTCGATAATAACAAGGAGACCAGCCATGCTCTATGCAAAAACAGGCGGCTTACATTATGCCCAACGTATCCTGGTAAAAGCGATTGTAGTTCCCTGCTTGCTGACGCTCGGTGCAACCACTCTGGCCGAAGATCTGCCCTTCGACAAACCCGAAAACGTGGGCGTATCCACTGACAGGTTACAGCGAATGAACACCGCCATGCAGCGTTATATCGATAAAGAACTATTGGCGGGAACAGTCACGCTAGTAGCGCGCAAAGGCAAGATCGTCCATCTGGAATCCCAGGGATGGAAAAACAAGGAAACCGGGGAGCCAATGAGTGCAGACACGATATTCGTAATCATGTCGATGACCAAACCTATCGTTTCGGCAGCGTTGATGATGCTTTACGAACAGGGACACTTCCTGTTAACCGATCCGATCACCGACTGGATTCCAGAATTGGCTGGCAAGGAAGTCCTAATGAACAATGATCTGGGCAGTTATCGGGTGCCAGCCCGCAATCCCATAACCTTCAGACATGTTCTGTCGCATACTGCCGGTCTCGACCCTGATCGGAACGCACTGACCGAAGAAGAACTGAAGTTACTGCCCCGGTCAGAAACCCTGGAAGAGACGATTCTCAGACGCGCGCCCCTGCCGTTGAGTTTTCAACCCGGCGATACCTGGCAATATGGCAGCTCCACCGACTATGTCGCCTTGCTGGTGGAAAGAATTTCTGGCCAGCCGCTGAGACAGTTTCTGCAGGAAAATATTTTTGATCCATTGGAGATGCACGATACTTTCTACAACGTGCCACGGGACAAGGTGAACCGAGTGGCGGCCGTGTATAGCCCCAGCGGCCTCGGTAATACCATCGAGTTATTCAGAGCGCCGGCATTTCAGGAAACGACCTATTTTGGCGGCGTTGCCGGGCTGTCCTCAACAATTTCCGATTACTGGCGCTTTAGCCAGATGTTATTGAACGGCGGCGAACTCGACGGAGTGAGGCTGCTCAGCCCCAAGACAATCAACCTGATGATCAGCAACCATAGCGGTGACAGTAATATCTATGTGCGGGGACCCGGTTACGGTTTCGGTCTGGGATTCGGCATTCTCAATGAACCGGGAAAGGCAAGAGATCCTCTTACTCCCGGCACCTTTACCTGGGGTGGCGCGTGGGGCACAGTTTTTTGGATCGATCCAGTCGAAGAAATGATCGGCATCATGATGACCCAGATAACATCGTACGGTCACCTCACAGTTCGCCAGGAACTTGGAGTGACGGCCATGCAGGCGATCATCGACAGTAACAGCAATAAACCTTATTCAGTGATGGGGTACCAGCCGCTGCAATAAGCTGACCTTAGGATGCGCAAGCGCCACCAGAATGCGCTGTTATTGATTTCGCGAGGAAGTAAAGGTATCGACTAAACCTGGTGCATTCTGACGCACCTTTCCGGGATGCAGCCCGCCGGGTAAAAACCTTGCGGGCTTGCTCTTTATTTGTCGTCCAGTAACTGATAGATACGACTGACAGCCCGGGGATCAGCACCCGGCCCCCGAATCTGGCCAAAATTGCCGCTGTGGTTGGTCATGTCGACCTGTTCAGCAGCTCGTTCTACACTCAATCCCTGGTCTTTCAGCTGTGACACCTTGGGCCACAAATCTTCAAGGTAAGCCTGAAAATTATCGATAACAGCCCGATCATTAAACGGCTGACCATGGCCGGGCAGCACCCATTCGAAATCCAGTGTCTTTAGCGCCTCCAGGGTTATCGGCCACTCATCTACGTGGGCATCACCCATGTAGGACAATCCCGGCAACATCATATCGCCGGTAAAAACGACTCTCTCCTGAGGCAGGTAAACCACGACATCGCCACCGGTATGCGCACGACCCAGATGTAGCAGCTGTATTTCCCTGCTTCCCCGGCTAACTACCTGGAACAGGGTCATTTTTTCCTCCAGAGTAATATTTGGCGGAGTCGGCATGACTTCCGGAATAGCATTCATGTAATCACGCTGCACCTGCGCCCGCTGTTCCAATTGAGCGCGACGGGAAGAGTCCTGTTCTGATGCTGCTTGTCGTTCCAGGTTTGCTACCGTGGTCGGTACGCCATCAGAGAAACTGCGAAATGTATTCTCTTCAAGTACATTGCCAATCTCACCGTTGAGCTTTTGTCGGGTAAAACTGTGACCGATAATTTCTACTTCCCGGGGAAATGCCTGATTGCCGTGAGCATGATCGAAATGATAATGGCTATTGACTAGATAGCGAACCGGTTTGTCGGTAATTACCGAGAGTGCGTCCAGCAGAGATCTGGCCGCCGCTGGCGTAACATGGGAATCAACCACGAGGGTATCGAACTCACCTACAAGAACCATGACATTGCTCATGACATGGACGCTGCCGGTGCCCACTCCGTGCCACACGCCTTCCGCAAGTTCGGTAAAGCGATGGCTATCAGATTCCACTACTCTTCCGGTCTGGGCATGGGCGTTTACTGCGTAGCTTACCGCGAGGACTAGTAGGGTGGTGACTGTTAAAACAATTTTTACGAGAGATGTTGCACTTCTTCTTCGTGTCATAAGTTGGAAAGTTCCTTTTTAGGGGACCACAGGAAATTGGGGAAATATCATGGAATAACATTGTTGTTATGGATTTTGCCAGTCCACCGATAGCAACAATTCCAGTGGGCTATTGCTGGAATCCTACCTAAATTATGACAATGAGAGAAGAAAAATTATATCCCTCGCGCCACGAGCCAAACTGCGCTGCCAGTACAACGAGTTCGCTTCTCAAGGTCCCAGCGGGTAGTTCACTTTGACGCACACCAAATCGGCATGATCAGCCATAATTAACCAGTGGTGCTAAACTCGATGAGCATGGCGAATTTCGCCAATGTATCGCCCATTTAACCCAGCAGTGGGTTAAGAGACTGCTTTACCAATTCTATCCAATTGATATTTATATACTTTATTTTTTGGCAAGTGTTTTGCAAATAGCGGTACAAGATAGATTTTAAACTCTCAACGGGTGTAACTAATTCGGGATTACGTGCGTCAATACATGTAAGTCCCCAGAGGAGAAACAGACATGCGAGAACTTAATGATAGCGCCCCACTGACCCTGGCAACCATGCTTGCAATTATCCTTGGTGCATACCTATTCTCTGGCGATGCAAACGCAGAGTCGGACTACCAGGATATATCACGTGTCAATGGCAGTATCGAGGTCAAGCAGGGACAACAGGCAGGCAATGTTTCCACGGTAAATGGCAGAGTTCAGATCCTGGACGGAGCCAGCGTTGGATCAGTCTCAACGGTTAACGGCAGTATAGAACTCTCCCGACGGTCTTCCGCGCGAAATACCGAAACGGTAAACGGTGATATTCAGATTGGGAACGGAGTGATGGTCGACGGCAGCCTCGGCACCGTAAACGGTGATATACGAATTCGTGATAATGCCATCATCGGAGATTCTATCCGCACTGTTAACGGTAACATTGAACTCAATAAGGGTGTCTCTGTAACCGATAAAGTTCAGACGGCAAACGGCGATATCCGTCTTATTGGCAGCAACGTAGGTGGTGATCTAGTTACCCGTACCGGCGATGTTAGTCTGCAGGCGTCAAGCACTGTCACCGGCGACATTATCTTGTATGACGATTCAAGATGGTGGGATAAGATCTTCAGACTGGGCCGCCTGAAAACACCTCGTATTCATATCGACGCAAGTTCTGCGGTTCGCGGTAACATTCACTTGCACAGACCCGTGGATCTTGACATCGAGGCAGGATCGGTAACTGGCGAAATCGTGCGTCATTATTAGCGGGTTCGCTGGAAGTTACCGACCAGCAGCCCGGTGGCCAATACATGCCCTTCGATCGCTTCCAGCAAGCCTTCCTTGTCGAGGCCGACTGGTAGGTCAAGGTCGGTATCAATGGCGTAAACTCGGAAGTGATACTCGTGGGACAGTCCATCCAGTGGGGGTCGTGGACCAAAATAACCTGGACGCCCGACCCCGCTTAATCCGTTGATTAATCCATCAAGACCTTGCACAGCAGGCTGAGATTCGGTTGGCATGGCTTCCGGTAATCCCAACGCAGTCGCTGGAATGTTATATACCACCCAGTGCACAAAAGGTTGCGTCATGCCTACTACTGGATCATCGCAGATCAGAGCCAATTCGACGGTTCCGGCTGGCAAGTTACTCCAATAGATATCGATAGAACGGTTATCACCGTAATTGGAGTATACGTGAGGAATAATTCCCCGATGCTGAAATGCATAGCTGGACACTTCGATAGTATCTGGCGCATCCGCCGCTCGGGCCACGCTGGCGAATAAGGTCCACCCGCATATCAGAGTCATCCGTATAATCAGTGTCATAACTATGTCTTGCTCCGGTCGGGTCAGTAGTCCGAATTGCCGCATTAGTCGACAGCAGCGGCCCGTTCGCGAAGTTTGTATTTCTGCACCTTGCCAGTTGATGTCTTGTCAATGGCGCCAAACACAACCTTCTTGGGCACTTTAAAACTGGCGAGCTCTTCACGGCAATAGCCTATCAGCTCATCACGCGTCATTTCCTGGCCCTGTTTCAATGCTACAAAAGCACATGGTACCTCACCCCATTTTTCATCCGGCGCCGCAACTACTGCGGCCTCAAGAATTTTAGGATGCTTGAATAACACTGACTCCAGTTCCAGAGACGAAATGTTTTCGCCGCCAGAGATAATAATATCTTTGGATCGGTCCTTGATTTGGACATAGCCATCCTCGTGCCATACGGCCAAATCTCCAGAATGAAACCAGCCACCGGCAAATGATTCCTCGGTTGTGGGCGAATTTTTTAAATAGCCCTTCATAACCAGATTACCACGCATGAATATCTCACCCATGGTATGGCCGTCCTTTGGCACCGGCTCCAGATTCTCTGGATTCGCCACCATCAGCTCATCCTGTAATGGGGCTCTGACCCCCTGCCTGGCCAGAAGTTCCGCGCGATCAGTAATTGATAAATCAGACCAGCTCTGTTGTGGCGCACAGACGACGCATGGACCATACGTCTCGGTAAGTCCATAAACATGAGACACACTAAAGTTCATTTCCTCAATACCCGCTATGACAGCCGCCGGCGGCGCCGCGCCAGCTGTCATGACATGTACTTTATGATCAATTCCCTGCTTAAGCTCATCTGCAGCATTAATGAGAGTATTGAGCACCACAGGCGCGCCACAAAAATGACTGACCTTGTGCTCCCGCATTGCGTCAAATATCGCCTTGTCACGAACCTGTCGTAAACACACGCTGGTTCCGCCCACCACCGCCAGAGTCCACGGGAAGCACCAACCATTGCAATGAAACATCGGAAGCGTCCAGAGATAGACCGGGTGGCTAACCATATCCCAACTCAAGGCATTAGAGACGGCATTCAAATAAGCACCTCGGTGATGGTACACAACTCCTTTCGGATTACCGGTGGTGCCCGAAGTATAGTTCAAGGTGCAGGCGGACCATTCATCTTGAACCTGAAAGCAGGAATACTCCGCATCGCCGGTTGCCAAAAACTGTTCATAACTCATCTCACCCAGGGATTCTCCACCCTCAAACTGTGAATCAACGATATCGATCACCAGCGGACGGGTGGGTAGCATCTCCAATGCCGCCTTGATGGTTTCACTGAACTCAAGATCGGTAAACAGCACCTTTGTTTCAGCATGCTCCAGAATGAAGGCGATAGCCTTGGCGTCTAATCTGGTGTTCAGCGCATTAAGCACGGACCCTGGCATCAGCACACCAAAATGGGCTTCAAACATTTCCGGTGTATTAGCCGCCATGAAGGACACTGTGTCTCCCTCGCCGATTCCTTGCTTTATTAAAGCCGATGCCAACAGGCAACTGCGTCGATAGGTCTCGGCCCAGGTCTGTTGCAGATTGCCATGGATAATAGCAACTCTGTGGGGGTACACGCTGGCCGCCCTCTCTATAAACGTGAGAGGTGTGAGCGGTGCAAAATTTGCCAGATTGCGATCCAGGGATTGTTGGTAGATGTTGTCGCTGCTCATACAGTAATCACTTTAAAATTTCAGGGTCAATGACTCCAGTCTGCGATCAGCCTCAAACCAGATCCGGGTAGCTGATGCTCTCATTCGGAGCAATGATGGCACGCTTTAATTCTACCTGACCAGTGTTAATACGCTGGCCGAAATCATCCAGTACAGGGTAATCCACATTAGCGAAGCAATTCGGGTAAAATGGATCCATGGCAACATCAATCTACAACTCTGGACTAAAAGGTTTATTCGCGACTTTCTACCTCGGTGACAGCAGCTCAACCGCGCGTCAGGCATTATCACTGCTGTTGCTAGTTCGTACACTTGTCACTGTACTGGGGGGGCTGGGGCTGATTGGCTACCACGCATATACCGATGCTGCAGTACCGGCCCCGGCAATAACTCTTCTATTCATTGGTATTTTTATTTCCATCTCTCTAGGCACATGGAGATTATCCTCTACTCGAGTGGTGGGCTCGATAGAGTTGCTGGCCCATTTGATGGTCGATGTACTATTCCTGGTGGTGGTGTTGCTTTCGATCGGCGGCGCAAGCAATCCGCTTATATCTTACTTGCTGGTATTACTCGCTGTAGGAGCAACATTTCTGACTCGAACTCAGGCCAACTTGTTTGCGCTTGGATGCATTATTGTGTACACGCTGTTCATCATCGTCGATCTGCGCAGTGACAATCAATCCAATGATCCGATGATGAGCTTTCAGCTGCACCTGGTGGGGATGTGGGCCATCTTTGTAGTCTGCGCCATTCTAATTTCGGTATTTGTTACTCGTATGGCAAGCCAGATAAGAGAGCGAGAGATGACTCTGGCAAAATCGCGCGAAAATGAAATACATAATGAGCAACTAGTGGCAATTGGCACCCTTGCTGCCGGCACGGCTCACGCTCTCGGAACACCCCTGTCCACCATGTCCGTTCTATTAATGGAGATGGAGAAACTGAATGCCTCAGATCTTGGCAACGAACAATTTAGGGAAGATCTATCGACCCTGAGGCAACAGGTCCAGCGCTGCAAGCATTCGCTCAACCAGCTGACCAATTATTACATGAAGGAATATAGCAACACTGACAAAGTCATTACCCTTGGCGAATTAGTCGCTGACATAAAGGATTACGTTACCAACGTACACCCTTCTGCCAATATTGTTTTCATCATTGACGAAGCAGTTAAGGATATCTGCATCCGCAGAGATCCCAACATTAATCACGCGCTAATTAATATTATCGAAAACGGAATCAAGGCTGCTACTTCACGGACAATAGTCTTATTCAACGCCTTTGATGAAGCTTCAAGCACGATTGAAATTTCCGTTCAGGACGATGGCCCCGGGATACCTGACGAGATAATGGAAAAGATGGGAGAACCCTTTAATTCTACCCGTGAAGACAGCATGGGGCTGGGCATTTATCTCGCCAATGCCACGTTGCAGAAGGCGGGCGGTGCTATTGAAATGTTTAATCAAAAAAAAGGCGGTGCACAGACCGTTATCCGACTGCCTGTCAATTCGGCTGGCAACCCGGCAACTGAGAACTAAATCATGGAAAAGCGCCTGTTACTGGTCGAAGATGATCCGGTATTTGCGCGGGTCGTCACCCGGGCGCTCGGAGAAAGAGGCTATCTGGTAACCTGCGCTGCATCACTAACGGCGGCCAGGGAACTGATCGTCGTCGAGGCGTTTGATTATGCGATCCTGGATCTCAATCTCGGCGGCCAGTCATCACTGGCATTAATACCGCAACTCACTGAGCGGAATTCGAATATACGAACTCTCATACTCACTGGATATGCCAGTATTGCCACAGCAGTTGAAGCCATCAAACTCGGCGCCAGCAACTATCTCGCCAAACCAGCTGATACCGAAGAAATTCTCGCTGCATTACTTGACAGGGCTGCCGCAACATCCGGCGCCAAAGGGATCCAGGAACCTATGTCTGTTCGACGCCTTGAATGGGAACATATCCAGAAAGTATTGAACGAGAATGAAGGAAATGTTTCTGCTACAGCGCGACAGCTAAAAATGCATCGGCGAACGCTGCAGCGCAAACTACAGAAAAAACCGGTTGCCAGATAATCTGGAGAGCGGAAGTACGCCCGCTTCGATTTCAATCTTACCCATTGAATTTATTCAGCGCCGCATTAATGGCACATGATTAAGATGCCGTCCTCCATCAACAATCAGTGTCTCGCCGGTAACTGCCTGAGGACCCACAATGAAATGATAGATCGCCTCTGCCACAGTTTCCGGCGTTGCATTGAAACCGAGCGGCGCATTATCGCGATTACTTTGCATGACTGTCTGGTAACGTTCATCTCCCATTCCATTGCGCAGCCAGTCACCCTCGATAAAGCCCGGACATATGGTATTAACACGCACTTTGGGCCCCAGCACCCTGGCCAATGACATACTCATCGTAACCATTGCACCTTTTGAAGCTGCATAGGCAATACAGCTGCCTATACCATTGACAGCGGCCGTCGATGCGACATTCACTATGCATCCACCAGCTTCCTGTTGCTGCATAATTTCATTAGCTGCCCGGGTCATTTGGTAAGCACCGATCACATTAACTGCATAAATTCGTTGAAAATCCTCGGCACTCAATCCTTCAAGCTTGCTATGGTCAACGAATTTAGTAGTTCCGGCATTATTAACCAGTATGTCGAGTCGTCCCCAGCGATCGCAGGCTTGCCTCACAACCTCGTGGCAATCGTCATCCCGGGCAACGTTAGCTCCAGAAACCAGAGCATCCGCGCCTAACTTTCTGCATTCTTCAGCCACCGCCTCCGCAGCTTCTTTTTTGGTGCTGTAATTGACAACCACATTACAGCCCAGCGACGCAAGTAACCTTGCTGTAGCGGCACCTACTCCACTACTGGAACCGGTAATTATCGCCACGTGATCTTTCAAATCTTTCATAGAAATTTCCATCTGTAAGTTGAATTCCGATAGTCAGCCTTTCCTATCTGGTGTCATGAGAGTAGCAGAATTGGCCGCATTAACCCACGTCTGACTAATTTGAAGCCCGTAAGCCAAGAGATGAGCGCTTGTTCTATTGATGTGACAATTTGTAACCGAAGACAGAGGAATTTCCCCGCTGTGCTACCATTTTCAGCACTTTTTAGTCGGACTCCTTAAGGGATAAGGTTGTCTGCTGAAAAGAGTCGACGGTGGGGCCTGGGAGTTTTTCTTTGTTCCCCCCTTTATAAATAGCATTGAGCGGCTTTCAAGCCACCACGTCGGCGTTTCTTGACTGATCCTGTAGTAGAAAGA
>Ga0181593_10003779_pt1 | contig 13809 bp, 12 predicted proteins | sample 071ome_19_FD_133756 | JGI IMG/M metagenome (GOLD analysis project Ga0181593, IMG submission 133756) | Coastal salt marsh microbial communities from the Groves Creek Marsh, Skidaway Island, Georgia - 071413AT metaG (megahit assembly) | ecosystem: Environmental > Aquatic > Marine > Intertidal...
TCGTCTGCGCAACGTCCTCTTGAGTCCGCGTCTCGACGGGTGCGTCCGGCTCGTTCGCCGCGCTTTTCTCCGGCTGGCTGTTGACCGGGGCCTCGCCAGCGGCTGCAGTCGTCGGAACAGGCGGTGCGGCAGGGGTCGCATCTTCTTCAACCAGATGCGCCAGGGCATTGAACACGCGCTCGCACTCTCCGCAGGTGACAGCGCCATTGGCAACGCTCAGATGCTCCGCGCGGACACGGAACCAAGTCTCACAATGCGGGCAACATGTCAGCACCGGGTGAGGTGTCTCCGAAAACCGGGTGAGCCCAGTCTAATCAGCGCCTGCAGCGCGTGCCAGGCGCCCCTCAGCGAGGTGCGCTCACGATGCCGCTCAGCAGGATCCAGTCCCCATCGCGGCCGCACTCTTCCAGCGCCACCCAGGATGCATAGGCTTCCTGTACCTGGGCTGCCTGTGCCTCCAGCAGCCCCGTCAGCGCGATCTCCCCACCATCGCGCACCAGCCCGCAGAGCGTCTGGTTCAGCGAGAGCAGTGGCTCAAGCAGGATGTTGGCTACCACGACGTCAGCCATTCCGGGCGCCAGACCATCAACCTCCGTTACCTCGACCTCCGTCGCGCCGTTGCGCGTCATGTTTTCCTGCGCGGCAGCGACGGCGTCGGCATCAATATCGACCGCCCGTACCTTGCTTGCGCCACAGGCCCGCGCAGCCAGCGCGAGGATCCCCGAACCGCAACCGTAATCCACTACCGAGGCGCCCGAACAACGCCCTGGTTCGGCCAGCCAGTTGACGCATAGCGCGGTGGTTTCATGGGTGCCTGTACCAAAAGCCCGCCCTGGATCAAGCAGGATGGTTTGTCGCGCCTCGGGCGGTGGGCTGCACCAGGAGGGACAGACGCACAATCCGTTGCGGAACAGTTGCGGTTGCCAGTTTGCCTTCCAGACTTCGTCCCAGGGCTGATCGGCAATCTCGCGGATCGACACCGGGACGTCCTCACCGAGAAGCCTCTGCAGCACGTCGATCAACGCCTGTGCATCAGCGTCGGCTGGGAACAGCGCCTCTACCGAGAAATGACCCCACTGACCCGGAGCCAGGCCAGGCTCTCCGAACACCGGCGCGTCACCGCCGCTCTGGGTGACGGCCAGCGCACCGAGTTCATCAAGATGCTCTTCCACCGCAGGCCAGCTCGCGCTGTCGCTTTCAAAACGGAGTTCCAGCCAGGCGCGCGCTGCCATCGATCCGGGATTGCGCGAGCAGCGCCGGCGCGCGTCAGCTCTGCGCCTGGCGCCGTTCGAGAAAATGGATATCGGTGCCGCCTTGAATAAACGCGGCATCGGTGACGAGGTCCATGTGCAGCGGGGCGTTGGTGTCTATGCCCTCGATGACGAGCTCGGTCAGCGCGTTATAGGTGCGCGCCAGCGCGGCGTCGCGCGTGCCCGCATGGCAGATCAGCTTGCCGATCAGAGAGTCGTAGTAAGGCGGCACCGTATAACCGGCGTAGATATGGGAGTCGATGCGCACCCCGGGTCCCCCTGGTGGGTGATAGAGCGAGATTGTTCCGGGTGAGGGGCGGAACGTTTGAGGATCTTCAGCGTTAATGCGGCATTCGACCGCGTGCCCGGAAAACTGCACATCCTCCTGGCGGATCGCGAGTGGTTCACCGGCGGCCACGAGCAGCTGCTGCTTCACCAGATCGATACCCGTCACCATTTCCGTGACCGGATGTTCAACCTGGATCCGGGTATTCATCTCGATGAAATAAAACTCGCCGTTTTCGTAGAGGAATTCGAATGTGCCTGCACCGCGGTAGCCGATGCGCTTGCAGGCTTCAACGCACACCATGCCCATACGCTGGCGTGTCGCGGCATCGATGCCGGGTGCTGGCGCCTCTTCTATGATTTTCTGGTGGCGCCGCTGCATTGAGCAGTCACGCTCACCAAGATGGATGACATTTCCATGATGGTCCGCCAGAACCTGAAACTCGATATGGCGGGGGTGCTCGAGGAATTTTTCGAGATAAACGCTGTCATTCTGGAACGCTGTCGCAGCCTCGCGCCGCGTCAGGGCAATCGCATTGCGCAGCGCGCCCTCACTGTGCACGACGCGCATTCCGCGACCGCCGCCGCCGCCGGAAGCCTTGATAATCACCGGGTAGCCGATGCCCCGTGCGAGGGCGGCATTGTCTTCGTTGTTATCCGTCAGCGGCCGACCCGACCCCGGCACGCAGGGCACCCCGGCCGCCTGCATCGCCGCGATCGCAGACAGCTTGTCCCCCATCAGACGCAGCGTTTCTGCTTTCGGCCCGACAAAGACAAAACCACTGCGCTCAACGCGCTCGGCAAAGTCCGCGTTTTCCGAAAGAAAGCCATAGCCAGGGTGGATCGCAACGGCGTCCACAACCTCGGCCGCGGCGATGACGGCAGGAATATTCAGGTAGCTGTCAGCCGGCGCGGCGGGACCGATGCAGACTGATTCGTCGGCAAGGCGGACATGCTTAAGCTCCCGATCTGCCGCCGAATGAACGGCCACCGTTTTGATACCAAGATCGCGGCAAGCGCGCAGGATCCTGAGCGCGATCTCGCCGCGATTGGCAATGACTACTTTGTCAAACATAGTGCTCCGCGCCCTGTTTTCAGGCAGTGCTCAGCAGACAATCAGCCGTCTGCGCTCGGTCAGGCGATAACGAATAAAGGCTGGTCAAATTCCACGGGATGGCCGTTTTCCACCAGAATTTCAACCACTGTCCCGGCGTTCTCTGCTTCGATCGGGTTCATGATTTTCATCGCTTCGATGATGCAGAGCGTATCCCCTTCTTTTACCGTCTGACCCAGGCGCACGAACGGGCTGGAGTCAGGGGAGGGCGCCGAGTAGTAGGTTCCAACCATGGGAGATTTGAGGACAGTGCCGGTCGGCGCTGCCTCGGGCTGCACTGGCGCGGCCGGCGCGGCGCTCACGGGTGCGGCGGCCGGCGGTGCTGTCGTGACGACTGTCGTCGAGCCTCCGCCCCGATTGATCCGGATCGACGAGTCACCTTCGCGGATCTCCAGTTCGACAACGCCCGAATTTTCGAGCAGCTCAATAAGCGTTTTGACTTTTCTGATATCCACTCGGGATTCCTCTTTGCGATCTTCTGCCCGCTGAGTGCCGGCGGGCGTTTCTCAGCTTTTGATGCGCGTCAGCGCGGCGCTCAGCGCTAATTCATAGCCTTCTGGACCGAGCCCCGAAATAACACCGACAGCGACATCCGATAGGTACGAACGGTGGCGGAACTCTTCTCGTGAAAAAACATTCGAAATGTGGACCTCGATAAACGGGATGGCGACGCCCAGCAGCGCGTCACGCAACGCAATGCTTGTGTGGGTATAGGCGCCGGGATTGAACAGGATAAAAGCGACTTTGTCGCTCCCGGCCTGATGAATCCGGTCGACGAGCGCAGCCTCAGCGTTACTCTGAAAGCAGTCCAGCTCGTGACCCGCTGCAGCAGCGAGCCCGGACAGTCGGTTTTCGATATCCGACAGGCGCGCATCTCCGTACACGCCCGGTTCCCGAGTGCCAAGCAGGTTCAGATTAGGACCGTTCAGGACCAGCAGACGGGCCACCGGGGAAGCTCCAGGAGGGGGCGCGGGTTGCGCGTTCTCACGCTAGCACAGTCGCCGCGGAACAGGAACATGTTTGGCGAAATTAGCTGCCAGTTCGATGCAAATAGCCTCGGGTCACTGCGTGGAGACGATTTCCACCAGCGCCGCCTCAAGCTGCTTCTCGGACACTTCCCCGGCATGCGCAAAAAGTGCCTGGCCCTGTTCATCCACTATCACCGTAAACGGCAGGCCGCCGACGGTATTGCCGAGCTTCACCATGAGCTGCGCGACCGCTTCGTCGCCGAACAGCACCGGATAAGTCATTTCGTGCGTTCGGAGGAAATCCTGGACAGCCGCTCTCTGATCGAGCGCTATCCCGAGAAAGCGAACGCCTTTGTCCACATAACGGGCCTGCAGCCGATTCAGAGCAGGGATCTCGCGCAGACAGGGAGGACACCAGGTCGCCCAGAAATTAATCACCAGCACGGGAGCCCGCCATTCCGCGAGACGTCGCTGGACGCCTTCGAGGTCACTGAAACTGTTGGAGAAGAGGGCACCCGGCTCCGGGTTTGAGCCGGCCGCTGCAGCATCTGGGAGGGGGCTCGATACGCCGTTTACGGGGGGCTGCTGTGCGTGGCTCGTGAGCTGATGCGCGATATACCCGCTGCTGCCCGCGATCAGCGCCAGTGCAAGCATAAGCAGCCGGTAGCCGGTCATCAGCGTACAGCGAGTGTGTCGAGCAGCTGAGCAAACCCAGGGGCCGCAACAAAACCGACAACGCGTTGCTGCCGGAGCTCATCACCCTCTCGAAAAAACAGCAGGGCAGGTGGGCCATAAAGCGCATGACTCGATAGCAGGGCGCGGTCTTCGTCATCGTTCGCCGTTACATCGGCCCGCAGCAGCAGCATGTTGCTCAGGCGCCTGTGCACGGACGCTTCGACAAAGGTTTCCCGCTCCAGGTGTTTGCATTCCACACACCAGTCGGCATACACGTCGAGCATCGCCACACGTCCCTCCTGCTGGGCACGGGAAACCGCGCGGTCAAGATCTGCGAGCGTTTTAACCGGCACAAAATTCAGCTCTGGCGCCGACTCGGACCGGGTCCGCGTCCACGTCTCCAAAGGCGCGAAAACATCGGTGGCACCGCTGCTCGCGCCCACTATCAGCAGACCGCCGTAAATCAGCAGGAACACGCCGAGGGCCTGTCGTAGCCGCAGCCAGGCCGAAGCCGCCGCCGGAGTCCGCGCCAGGGCCCCGAGAAAAACCGCCGATCCGATAAGCAGCGCGGCCCACAGCATCAGCGCCACAGTCGGCGGCACGATGCGCTCCAGGAACCAAACCGCGACGCCCAGGAAAACCACGCCAAAGACCTGTTTGACGCCTTCCATCCAGGGCCCGACCCGGGGCAACAACGCGCCTGCGGACCCCCCGATCGCGATCAGCGGCAACCCCATGCCAAGGCCGAGCGCGAACAGCGCGGCACCACCGACCAGACCCGAGCCGGTCTGACCGATATAGGTCAGTGCGCCGGCCAGAGGCGGCGCCACACAGGGCCCGACCAGGACCGCGGAGAGCACCCCCATCGCCATGACTCCAGGATAGCTGCCTCCCCGCTGGCCCCGGCTGAAACGGTCCAGACGCGCCCGGACCGCGGCCGGCAGCTGCAGCTCGAACAGGCCGAACATAGACAACGCGAGTACGCCGAAGAGCCCGGCAAAGGCGGCTATCAGCGCGGGGCGCTGAAACGCGGCCTGCAAATTGTGACCCAGCAACCCGGCAACGATTCCTGCCATTGCATAGGTCGCGGCCATCGCGAGCACATAAGCCGTCGACAGCAGCACCGCGCGACCGGTGCTGAGCGGCTGTTGCTGTCCGACGATAATGCCTGACAGGATGGGAACCATCGGAAGCACACAGGGCGTGAACGACAACAGCAGGCCTAGACCCAGAAATATCAGCATAGTCAACGCAAGTGAGCGTTCACCTATTTGCTGGGCTATGCGCTCTGTCTCCGACAGCATCACGCCACCGCCCGGGACTGCAGGTGCCCCGGGGATAGGCACTGCGAACTGCCTGCGCATGGGCGGATAGCAGATCCCGTCCTCTGCGCAGCCCTGGAAACTGAGTTGCACTTCTACGGTGACAGCGCCGTCCGGCCCTTTGTCCAACGGCACGGTCATTGTGAAATCGTGCTTGTACACCGGGACCAGGCCGAACTCGGGGTCGTCTTTCATCTCGGCGTCCGGTAAGCGCGCCCCACCGAGCACCGCGCCGGGACTCAACGCCGTGATCGCAAGTTTGTCCCGGTACAGGTAATAGCCCGGCTCGATGGTGAAATCGAAGGCAAGCTCCCGACCAGAGCCCAGCCGTTCCTGGATCCTGAACGCCTGCTCGGGCGGTAGGAAGGTGCGCTGCCCTTCCAGGCGACGGGGTTTACCGATGCGCTCGAGCTCGTCGAACACGCCACCCCATGCGCCGACGGCAACGAATACGCCCGCCAGGAGGAGAATCAGCCGACTGTATTGGCGTTGATCCATTGAAGATAGGCCTCGGAGCCGCCCACGACGGGCAGCGCTATGACTTCGGGCAGCTCATAAGAGTGATGTGCTCGCCAGATCTGCTCCAGCCGCGGCAACGCCGCCGGTTTGGTTTTCGCCACCAGCAGAAACTCCGCGTCGCGCACCGTCTTCCCCTGCCAGCGATAAATTGACTGGATCGCCGGCAGGATGTTCACGCATGCTGCCGCCCCTTCTTCAACGGCAAGCTCCGCGAGGCGGTTTGCCGTCGCTTCGTCAGGGCAGGTACACAAAACCACCAGGGCATCTGGCTCGGACATCTTGTTTACTCTCAGGTTCACCCCACCGGAAGAAACGACTCGCCGCCTTGTCTCAGCCGCCGGTCGGGTGGGCCGCGCCTGCGTGTTATTGTATGCCGGCCCCTAGCAGTCTCCAGCAATCGCTCATCCCGTGCCGTTTTTCACGCTTCTCGCTCTTCTTCTCAGCGTTCCCCTGCTGGAGCTGTACCTTCTGTTAACCGTCGGCAGCGCCATTGGCGCAGGCGCGACCGTGCTGCTCGTGATCGGTACCGCCGTGCTTGGCGCAGGTCTGTTGCGCTGGCAGGGAATGGTCACCTTGACACGTGCTCGTGAAGCGCTCGCCGCAGGGGAGCTGCCTGCTCAGGAAATTGTCGAGGGGCCGGTGCTGCTGCTCGCGGCCGTCCTGCTGCTGACCCCCGGCTTCGCCACCGACGCGCTGGGTTTTCTGCTTCTCTTACCACCGCTGCGCCGCAGGCTTGCCGCTGCGTTGATCCAGCGCGGTTCATTCATCCAGCCGGGCCGCACGCCAGACTCGGCACGCGCAGCTCCGCACGGCGCGCGCACGATCGATGGGGACTATCGCATCGAGCGCGACTGACCGCCCTCGTCAAAGACCGCCCAGAATGGCGGCAGCCCGATCGAGCGTTGCGTCCTCTTTGCAGAAGCAGAAGCGCACGTAGCGATCTCCCGGGGGGCTCTTGTAGAAAACCGACATCGGAATCGCGGCGACGCCGATCTCCTGGGTTAACCAGCGCACCACCTCAAGGTCCTCTGCGTCACTTATAGCCCCGTAGTCGACCAGCTGGAAAAACGTGCCCGCGCTCGGCGAAAAGCGGAAACGCGAGCCCGCAAGCGCCGCGTTGAAGCGATCGCGCTTGCGCTCGTAGAAAGCGGGCAGCTCGTCGAGGTGCTCCGGACACGCCGCCATGAAGTCGGCCAGCGCGTACTGCACCGGCGTGAACGCGACGAAGGCGACGAACTGATGCACGCGGCGGAGTTCCCGGGTGAGGGCTGGCGGCGCAATGCAGTAGCCTGTTTTCCAACCGGTGACGTGATATGTCTTGCCGAAGGAAAAGATCGCAAAACTGCGCCGCCGCAAACGCTCGTGGCGCAGGACGCTCTCGTGCCGCCGCCGATCAAAAACAAGGTGTTCGTAGACCTCGTCCGAGATCACGAAAAGGTCGTGCCTTTCCGCGATCTCGGTCAACGCCGCTATGTCCTCCGCCGAAAGGACACTGCCCGTGGGGTTGTGTGGCGTGTTGACGATGATGGCCCGCGTGCGCGGCGTGAGCGCCTGACGAACTGCTGCCCAGTCGATGCCGAACCCAGGAGCAGGGAGCACCAGATGAACCGGCACCCCGCCTGCGAGCCGCACGGCGGGGTCATAGCAGTCGTACACCGGGTCAAACATGATGACCTCGTCTCCAGGGTGCACAACGGCATGGACCGCGCAGAAAATGGCCTCCGTCGCTCCGGGAGTGACCGTTACTTCTTCGTTGGCGTCTACAAGGGCCCCGTAATGCCGCTCCACTTTGCGCACGATCTGCTCGCGTAGCGCGGGGATTCCGGCCAGCGGGGCGTACTGGTTATGCCCGTTCCCCGCATAAAACTGCAGGCGCTCGAGCAGCGCGCGCGGTCCGTCATAATCCGGGTAACCCTGCGACAAGTTAATAGCCTGATGGTCGTGTGCCATCTGTGACATGACGGTGAAAATCGTAGTGCCGACGTCGGGTAATTTGCTATTGATATGTGGCTCGTCTTTCATCAAATGGCTCTCTCGGCGCGGCGCAGCTTTATCTGCTGCGAAGTGAGACCTGCCGCCGGCTTCCGGCACGCAGGTCTCGGTACACTGGCATCCGCTCGATCATGACATGAGTTTGTCCATGGCCATCGACTACCAACTACCAACTGTCCTGGAAGACGAGCAGGCATCACTCTGTGCCCGCTTTGAAGAGGCGGCCCTGTCCGCCGGCCTGGCGATCACGCTGGATGACGCCACACGGCGGGTTTTCGCGATAAGTCCTTTCCTCGCTGAGTTCGCGATCCGTCGCCCGCAGGATTTTGTCTCCTTGCAGCAGAACTCAGCGGCTTCGACCCCCGAGGACTACTCGGCACGGGTCGAACAGACGCTTGCTCTTTGCTCAGATACTGCCGCGGCCAAGCGGGCGCTACGCACCCTGCGCCAGGCGGTGATGGCGCAGATCGCCTGGCGCGATATCCATCTCGCGGTGCCGCTGACAGACACCATCACGGCCCTTTCGGACTTCGCCGACTGCATACTGCAGAAGGCATTGGCCTGGCTCCAACACCAGCTCACGCCCCGCTTCGGACAGCCTAAGGACGATGCTGGAGAACCCCTCGAGCTGCTCATCCTCGCGATGGGCAAACTTGGCGGACAGGAACTTAACTTTTCCTCTGACATCGACCTCATCTTCATCTACGGACAAAACGGCCTGACCCAGGGCGGACGGCGCGAGCTGGAGCACCAGGAGTACTTCGACCGCCTTGGGCGGGAGCTCATCAGCCTGCTTAATGAAACCACCGCAGAGGGGTTCGTCTTTCGCGTGGATATGCGACTGCGGCCGTTCGGTGACAGCGGTCCGCTGAGCTGCAGCCTCGATGCGCTGGAGCACTACTACGCCGTACACGGTCGCGACTGGGAACGCTATGCACTGATCAAGGCTCGCGCGGTCACTGGCGATCCCCGCACACGCCAGAGACTTGAGCAGCTGGTGCGGCCGTTTGTGTATCGTCGCTATCTCGACTTCGGCGCGCTCGAAGCGCTGCGGGAAATGAAGGCCGTGATCAACACTGAAGCAACCAGCGACGCGCTGCACGAAGACGTCAAACGCGGACGTGGCGGGATCAGAGAAGTTGAATTCACCGGGCAGCTTTTTCAGCTGATGCGCGGCGGGCGCGAGCCCGATCTCAGGCAACCATCCCTGCTTGCAATTCTCGCTGTATGCGTCGATCGCGGCTATCTGGAGGCGCCGGAGGTCGAGACGCTGCTCGCGGGCTACACCTTCCTGCGCACAGTGGAACATCGACTTCAGCAGGTCCGCGACCAGCAGACCCATCGCTTACCGCAGGAGCTACGTGATCGGGCGCGGCTCGCGTACGCCATGGCCCTGCCCAGTTGGTCCGCTTTTACTGCAGTGCTGAATAGGCATCGCTCTCAGGTCAACGCGGTTTTCTCCAGATTGCTCGAAGCGCCGGCTGTCTCTCGAAACTCGGAGGACAGGCTCGACAGTGCTGCGCGCAGTCTGTGGCTCGAGCATGGCGACGAATCGACCCTCGCGCAAAGAGCGATGGCGCTCGGCCATCCCCTCAGCGAAGCGCAGCTGGACTTTCTGCAACAACTGCGCGCTCAACGTTTCCTCGAACGTTTGAGCCGTCAGGGCCGCGAGCGCCTTGATCGCCTGATGCCGCTGCTGATCCGCACACTGCTGCTGGAAGCTCTGCCGGATCAGTGTCTACGCCACCTGCTCAAGCTGCTGCAGGCGATCGCACGACGCAGCGTTTATGTGTCCTTCCTCGCCGACAACCCTGACGCTCTGCAACGCCTGCTCGCGCTGTTCGCCATCAGTCCGTGGATTGCGGACCAGATCATCGCCCACCCGCTGCTGTTGGACGAACTGCTCGATTCACGTGCCCTGTTTGCGCCGCCGGACGCGGTGCGGTTGCGCAGCCTGATTGCGCAGCAAGTGCGCCCCGAGGACGGGCTGGAACAGACTATGGAAGGGATCCGGGTATTCCGTAACCAGCAGGTGCTGCGCGTCGCCGCTAGCGACGTCATGGGCCGGCTGCCTGTTGCGGAGGTATCCAACCAGCTGAGCTTCATCGCCGAGACCTGTATCGAAAGCGCCCTCGGCGCCGCGTGGCACGAGCTTACGCAACGCTTCGGCGCACCGATGCACAACGCTCACGGAAGGCTTGAGGCCGCGGCGTTCGGCGTTGTGGCTTACGGCAAACTTGGCGGGCTGGAGCTCGGCTACGGCTCTGATCTGGACCTCGTTTTTGTGCATGACAGCGGCGGCTCATCGCGTCATACCGCGGGACCGAAAGAAATCGAAAACGACGTGTTTTTCGCGCGCCTCGCCCAGCGATTCACTCACATCCTGAACACCACCACCAGCGCGGGCGTTGCGTACGAGGTCGATACCCGCCTTCGACCGAGTGGAAACTCCGGCCTGCCGGTCAGCCAGATTGATTCTTTTGCTACCTATCTTGCTGACGAGGCATGGACCTGGGAGCTGCAGGCGCTGGTGCGGGCCCGTCCGGTGGCCGGCGATGCAGGCCTGCGCGAGCGCTTCGCAGCTATCCGCAGCAACGCCCTCGTGCGCCCGCGGGACGCGCTCGAACTGAAGACCGCCGTTGCGGAAATGCGGGCGCGCATGGTGGCCGAAACAGACCGTAGCACCGCGCAGGCGTTTGATCTCAAGCGCGGCGTGGGAGGTATGACGGACATTGAATTTATGGTGCAATACGCCGTCCTCAGGTGGGCCGCCGAACATCCGGCACTGGTCTCCTGGACCGATAATCTCCGCTTGCTGGAGACCATCGCTGACCTCGAACTGCTGCCCGCCACGGCCTGCCGACAACTGCGCGACGCGTACTTCGCGTATCGCGCCGACATACACCAAAGCGCTCTGCAGCAGGTCGATGGGCTGGTCGATCAGAAACGTTTTCTGAATCACCGCAGGCAGGTCAGTGCGGTCTGGCAGGATCTTTTCGAATAACCGCAGGAGCAAATGAGATGAGTTACGCCGATCGCGACGGAGTGATCTGGATGGATGGCCACAAAGTGCCGTGGCGCGATGCGAACGTCCACGTGCTCACTCACACCCTGCACTACGGAGTGGGCGCATTCGAAGGGATCCGCGCGTACGAGACGCCGAACGGTACTGCCATCTTCCGGCTGGAAGACCATATACAGCGCCTATTCGACACCGCCCACATTCTGCACATGGATATCCCTTACGAGCAGGCAACCATCCGTGATGCCTGTGTCGAAAACGTGCGCGAAAACAAGCTTGATTCCGCATATATCCGTCCGCTGGTCTACTACGGCTCGGAAGGCATGGGCCTGCATGCAAGCAATCTTTCTGTCCATGTCGCCATCGCGTCGTGGTTCTGGGGTGCGTATCTGGGCGCGGACGCGCTCGAAAAAGGGATCCGCATCAAAACCTCTTCCTACACTCGGCATCTGGTTAACAGCGTGATGTGCCGCGCCAAGGCCTGCGGGAACTACATCAACTCCATTCTGGCGCTGCAGGAAGCGGCGCGCGACGGATACGACGAGGCCCTGCTGCTCGATAACGAGGGAATGGTGGCCGAGGGCAGCGGCGAGAACATCTTCATCGTACGCAAAGGCGTGCTCTATACGCCCGAAATAACGTCTTCGCTCGAGGGGATCACACGGGACACCATTCTCCGCCTGGCCCGCGAAGACGGCATCGAAGTGCGTGAGAAACGCATCACGCGTGATGAAATTTACATCGCGGACGAGTGTTTCTTCACCGGGACAGCCGCCGAAGTGACGCCCATCCGCGAACTCGATAACCGCCAGATTGGCAGCGGCAGCTGCGGAGACATGACGCGCAGACTGCAGGGTCTTTACCTGGATCTCGTACAGGGGCGTCGCGAAGCGCCTGACGGCTGGCTAACCATCGTCAGCTGATTAACCCGCTCTCCGGAGCCCCACGATGACGACTCACCCTCTCGTCGTGTGGCAGCTGAGTGATGGCAAGCGCGGACACGAGCGGCAGGCCCAGGGCCTCATAGAAGCTCTCGGCACGCAGACGCGACTGGAAAAACGACTCGTCCCTGTGCAGCTGCTTCCCGGTACGCTGGGTCTCGACGCGTTGCTGCGCAGGGCACCGGCTGCGCCACTGCTCCCGCCGCCGGATGTGCTGGTAGCAGCGGGTCGCAGAACGCACTGGCCGGCTGTGTGGCTGCGGCGGATTTTCCGATGCAGGAGTATCTGCCTCATGCGCCCGGGGGCCTCCCGGCCGTGGTTTGATTTAAGCATCGTGCCGCAGCACGACGAACCGCCGACCGCCAGCAACATCATCGTGTCCGAGGGACCGCTGAACCCTTTCCATCCGGGGCCGGCGCAGCAGGCTCTCGGTCTGGTGTTACTGGGCGGCCCCTCTCGCCACCACGCCTGGGATGCGACTACCCTGCTGCGACAGCTTTCGGCCGTGCTGAAAAGAACTGAAGGCAAAGACTGGATAATTTGCACCTCGCGGCGGACGCCGCCGGACTTTGAGGATGAGCTCGCTGCCTGGAACTTTCCGCGGACCCGGGTGATGCCTTTTGATGCGGCTGATGAGAATTGGCTGGTGCGTCATCTGCCTGCCGCACAGGAGATCTGGGTGAGCGCGGACAGCCTTTCCATGATTTACGAAGCTCTGACCGTCACGACTTCGGTTGGCGTGCTGACGCTGCCGGAACGCCGCCGGGATCGGGTAAGCAGGGCGGTTGGGAATTTGATCGCATCCGCAAAAGTACGCACCGCCGACGCTCCCACGCAGTGGATGACGCATGAACCGCTCGCAGAAGCGTCACGCTGTGCAGGGCTTGTGCTGCAGCGATGGCCGGATCTGCGCCGATGAGCGCGCCTGGGTGCCGGCCTTTGCGCGTCCTGCAAATCCTGCCAGAGCTCGACGCCGGCGGTGTCGAACGAGGAACGCTCGAAATTGCCCAAGCGCTGAAAAGTCGCGGACACCACGCTCTGGTGGTATCGGGCGGCGGTCGACTGGAGCGCGAACTAAAAGCCTGTGGTGCAACCCATCTGACTTTACCGGTCGGCGAAAAAAGGCTGCGAAGTCTCCGCCTTATCCGAGAGCTGGAACGTTTGTTTGTTGGACATCAGGTCGATCTTGTCCACGCGCGCTCCCGCCTTCCTGCCTGGCTGGCGTGGCTCGCTCTCCGGCGGATCCCGCTCGGCAGGCGTCCGGCATGGGTCACTACGGTTCATGGCCCTTACACGGTTAATTCCTACAGTCGCATCATGACAACCGGGGACCGGGTCATCGCAATATCTGACTTCATTCGGGATTACATTGCCTGCAGCTATCCCGGTGTTCCCACCGAACGTATCGTCGTAATCCCACGTGGCATCGACCACGCGTTATATAACGCCTCTTACGAACCATCACAGGATTGGGTCGCTCGCTGGAAGGCTGAACACCCGGCGCTGCTGGATAAGCCCTTGTTGATATTGCCTGCCCGTCTCACCCGCTGGAAGGGACAGGAGGATTTCCTCCGTGTGCTCGCCGGCGTACGCAGCCGCGGCGTCGATGCCCACGGTCTGCTGGTGGGCGCTGCGCACCAACGAAAACCACGCTACCTACACGAACTGCAAACCCTCTCCGAGGCCCTCGGCGTTAAAGATCAGGCCCATTTTCTGGGTCA
>Ga0181593_10003780_pt1 | contig 13807 bp, 9 predicted proteins | sample 071ome_19_FD_133756 | JGI IMG/M metagenome (GOLD analysis project Ga0181593, IMG submission 133756) | Coastal salt marsh microbial communities from the Groves Creek Marsh, Skidaway Island, Georgia - 071413AT metaG (megahit assembly) | ecosystem: Environmental > Aquatic > Marine > Intertidal zone...
GGATTGGTCCAGGGTTTGAATTCGAAACCGAAGGTATGCATATCACTGTCGGAACGGATTCCGGGATAACGAAAAAGATCCCAGGTGCCACCGATATCGCCTCGAGCCTCGAGAATGGTGTAGCGCTTGTCCGGGCAACGTCGGGTCAGATAACAGGCTGCGCTAATACCAGAGATTCCGGCGCCGACGATGAGCAAATCTAGGGTCCTGGCGGTTCCAGTCATGACAACTCCTGGCGAAACTCCCGGTACAATCTGCTGGCCCATTGCAGGCACGGGCGTTTTATCCAATTGGCACAGTCCATGCTCACATTGGGGGGCGGTTCGATCAGTTGATAGGTCGGGTGATTCTCCGGCTTGATCAGGGGTGCCAGCAAGCTCGCGGCAGTGATATCGACGCGCGAGAAACGCTCACCAACCAGGAAGCGGCGCCCGTCTCCAAGCAGGTCGTCGAGCCAGTTTAATTCCTGCTCAATCAGCTCTCGCGATTGGATACCCTGCAGACTTCCCAGGTCCATGCGAGCGATCATGAGTTTGCGAATCAGACCCCATGCCAGCTCCAGAAAAAGTTTCTGCCCGCCGCTCAGGTTGGCGACAAATACCGGCTTGACAGTCTGCGGGTACTCAACAAGGGCTTCTGAATAGTAGTAGCGGCGAACATGCACGCCCAGTGCGCCGTCCAGGCGCCGCTCCACCGCTTCCGCCGAATTCAATGCATCGTTTTCCGGCAACAGCGAGGGCGCTTCAGGCGCACGCTGTTTCTCGGCCCAATCCATGATCGCCGATGAACCCTGGACAACGGTTTCGCCGGCCTCGAGAATGGGAACTGAACTGGTCGACAGACCCAGCTTATTGGCGAATCGCCGATGCAGAACCGGTGCCAGATACTGCCCCCTGTATTCAATGCCGACTCGGTCCAGCGCCCAGCGAGCCTTTTCGCAGAAATGCGAAATGGCGAACAGGTAAAGCACGGGACGGTCCTGCGGTGGCCGTTTGCTAGTCATATTGCTGTATCACTCAAATAGTTCGCACGTACCGGTGACTGGGTCCGGTACGCAGGGGATCATTAGTCTATCAGCCTGCCATCGTGCCACATACCCCTGCGCCGAAGCTTTGCCTATAATGGCCGGATTAAATTCAACAACCAACGCTGCGACGGCAATCGATGACAACACGAATTACACTTCATGGCCTGCAGGTAGCTGCCGAGCTCGCGGAATTTATCAAGCTCGAATTAATTCCCAGGCTCGAACTGGATGAAGACGCGTTCTGGCGCGGATTCGCCGCGATCATCGGGGAGTTCACGCCTCGTAATACCGAGCTGTTGGCGATACGCGACCGCTTACAGCAGCAAATCGATCATTGGCATCTGCAACGACGCGGGCAACCCTTTGATCCACGGCAATACAGAATATTTCTGAGCGACATCGGCTATCTGCTGGAGCAGGGTGAAGATTTTCAAGTCACCACTGCAAATATCGATGAGGAAATCGCCAGTCAGGCTGGTCCGCAGCTGGTGGTGCCGGTCAAAAACGCACGGTTTGCCTTGAACGCCGCCAATGCCCGCTGGGGCAGTCTCTACGATGCCCTGTATGGCACTGATGCGATCGCGGAAGACGACGGCGCGACAAGACACGGCGGCTATAACCCGGTGAGGGGGCAGCGGGTTATCGAATTCGCTCGCAATTTTCTCGATCAGGCCTGTCCGCTATCCGAGGGCAGCTGGCAGGACATTGACAGGGTTCAGGTAGTGGCCGGCCAGATGAGTGCAACGCTGGGCAATTCCTCAGTTTCGCTATCCGACCTCGCGCAGTTCCGGGGATACCAGGGAACCCCCGCGGAACCGTCGGCAATCTTGTTATGCCATCACAATCTGCATATCGAAATTCAAATCGACCGTGCTTCAGACATCGGCAGCATGGACGCGGCCGGCATTAAAGACGTAGTGCTGGAGTCGGCAATCACCACTATCCAGGATTGCGAGGACTCAGTGGCCGCGGTTGACGCGGCGGACAAAGTTGAGGTTTACCGCAACTGGTTGGGACTGCTATACGGCGACCTCGCTGAATCTTTTATCAAAAACGGCGAGCAATTAACCCGCGTGCTCAATCCGGATCGAGAATATCAGGACCCTCACGGCGACAAACTGGTGCTCCCCGGTCGCAGCCTGCTGCTGGTTCGCAATGTGGGACACCTGATGCGTAACGAAGCAATCCTCGACCCATCAGGCGCACCGGTTTACGAAGGTATCATGGACGCCATGATAACCTGTGCCGTAGGAAGTCTGGACATTCAGGGAAAGGCACTGCTCAGCAACTCGCGCACCGGCAGCATCTATGTAGTAAAACCAAAAATGCACGGACCCGACGAAGTCACGTTTTCCTGTCAGCTTTATGCTGGCGTGGAAAATGTATTGGGCCTAGCACCCAACACCATAAAGCTTGGCATTATGGACGAAGAACGGCGCACAACCTTGAACCTCAAGGAGTGTATTCGTCGTGCCAGTGATCGGGTCATGTTCATAAATACCGGATTTCTCGACCGCACTGGCGACGAGATTCATACCAGCATGGAAGCAGGGCCGATGATCGCCAAGACCCAGATGAAGGAATGCACCTGGATCAAGGCATACGAAGATTACAATGTCGATGTCGGCCTCAACTGTGGATTGCCGGGCCACGCCCAGATCGGCAAGGGCATGTGGGCTATGCCGGATCTGATGGCGCGCATGCTGGAAGAAAAGGTCGGCCATCCCGGAGCCGGCGCCAACACCGCCTGGGTACCATCCCCCACTGCCGCTGTTTTGCATGCCCTGCACTACCATCAGGTGGATGTCGCTGCGCGGCAAAACGAGTTGAGATCCAGAAAAATGGCCAGCATTGACGACATTCTGACCATTCCTGTCATGGATAAACCTGATAATCTCAGCGCCGAAGCAATCCAAAGAGAGTTGGACAATAATGCCCAGAGCATCCTGGGCTACGTGGTACGCTGGGTCGACGCGGGGGTGGGTTGCTCCAAGGTACCGGACATCAATAATATCGGATTGATGGAAGACCGAGCCACCCTGCGCATATCCAGTCAGCACATTGCCAACTGGCTGCATCACGGAATCTGCTCAGAATCGCAGATTCGGGAGACTTTTGAGCGCATGGCCGCCGTGGTGGACGCGCAGAACGCCAGCGACCCCGATTACTCTCCAATGGCTCAAAACTTTGACGATTCCATTGCCTATCAGGCCGCTTGCGATCTGGTGTTTTTGGGGACCTCGCAACCGAATGGTTATACGGAGCCTCTACTACACAAAAGACGACTCGAGCTCAAACTAGCCAGGCGGCTATAAATAATTCTCCCCCACCGAGCAGGCGGCAATTCGACTCAGATGACTGTAAGGCAAGTCCGTCTCATCATGCCACTGATTGAAAGCGTCCTGAATGCGTTGAAGATCGCGTTTACTGGAAGGTCTCTCGCTGATTTCCGCGCCCGCTCCCCGCAAAGCGGTCACAACGTCCCGGGAAAGCACGAAGCAATCCTTGCCGATAAAGCGCAGGAAATACATGCCGCTATTCCCGCCCAGTCGGGACCCATGGGATTTCAGGTAAGCGAGTAATCCCACCTGATCGGAAACCGGCCAGTCAGCCAGAAAATGGCCAAACGAACCGTGATCCCTCGCGACTTCCCGAATGAAAAAAAGGTTGTCCTGCAAGGCCTTGATTTTCTGCCAGTTACGCACGACGCGACGATCACTGGTGTAGGCCTCCCACTGTTCGGGAGATAGCAGGCCGAGTTTAAAAGTATCGAAGCCAAGGAAAGCTTCCTCGAACTCTGGCCATTTTCGGTCGATGACTTTCCAGCTGAAACCGGCCTGGTTGATTACCCGAGTCATCATCGAAAGGAAGCGATCGTCCCCCAGACTCCTCAACTTGCGATTGTCGGCCACTTTCGGCAACAGCTTCTCAAGACCTTTACTGCCACCCTTGCGCGTCCTGGCGCGCTCCCAGATCTGTTCGAACTTGTTCATTTTTCTGTAGTCAAGCGATTTGAATTATTATGGTCTGCTCATTCCATTATTACAGGCGAGCGATAGCTCCCTGCTCCTGCAGGCGGGAGATAGCCTGTTCCTCGAGCTGCAGCTCCTCCGATAGAACCTGGTTCGTGTGTTCACCCAATGAAGGAGCCCAATGGAATGCATTCGCATTGAAACGAGTAAATTTGAATGGCATGTTCTGAATCACAAAGTCGCCCAGCGAGTCGTCGCTTACTGAAGTGAAGGATTGACGGGCAACCACTTGCGGGTGAGCGAAGAGCTCATCTGGTGACACATAGACACTACAGGGCACCCCGGCCGCGTTGAGAATTTCCTCGCATTCGACGGCAGTATGGTGACAGGACCAGGTCTCCATTTCATCTATCAAGGCCCGCATGTTGGGAATGCGCTGTCCCGGAACAAACCGCGGGTCCGCTGCCAGTTCCGGTCGGTCAATCGCCTCGCACAGGCCTTGCATATTCTTGTCTGAGATGACGCAGGCCATGACAAAACCGTCGCTGGTTTTCATCGGACAGTAGCGCGCTATGGGCGGCTTGACCTTCATCTGGGCAGCTTGTATCTGCGCTGGAATAAGCAACATCATGGCATCCATCATCGCCACGTCCAGAAAGTCACCACCACCATTACGCTCCCGGTTGAGCAGCGCCGTCTGAATTGCCCCAAACGCATAGGCGCCGGTCAATATGTCCGCCACCATAATATTCCAGTTGATCGGGCGTGCAGAATCCTGTTCCTGGGCCTGAGCGACTACGTGGTCGAAACCACTGGCTGCATGAACGATAGGGGCGAAAGCCGCTCGCCCTGCGAGCGGACCGGACTGGCCGTATCCTGAAATGGAACAGTAGACCAGATCCGGATACTGCTCGCTCAGGCTGGCGTAGTCCAGGCCAAACCTGGCCATAATGCCGGGACGAAAATTCTCTACAACCACATCAGCAGTAGCCACCAGCTGCAGCGCCAGTTGCCTTGCCTCGGGCAGCTTTAGATCCAGCGCTACGCTCTTCTTGCCGGCATTAAAATGCGCGAAAACTCGAGTAGTGCCTTCGATACCCCGAATCATGTCCCCGGCCCCCGGGGGTTCTATCTTGATAACCTCGGCACCGCAATCAACCAGAAACCGGGTACAAATCGGTCCGGCGAACACTGCTGAGAAGTCCACGACCTTGAAACCGGCCAGAGGTTTGCCTTGGGTCACTATTCAGTTATCCTTCCCGCTCACTAACCAATTAACCAGATCGGCAACTCAGTCAGTTCGGGCTTGCACGTTAGACAGCCTGACACTAAACGAAACTCGGTGATTGTCAACCACATGAACCCGCCGGGCTAGCGACTGTCAGAGGTCGCCCGCAACTCAACGAGTCTGTTAGTTAACGTGGACGCCAATAACCTGCCTGTAACCCTGTTCAGCTGCGCCGTTTTCATGGGGCTGGTGGCCTGGGTTTCTTATCTTAAAACTCGCGGCGAAGTCGGCACCCGGGACGGTTATTTTCTCGCAGGCCGCGGTCTGGGCGCAGTATTCATCGCGGGCTCAATGCTGCTGACGAACCTGAATGCCGAGCAACTGATTGGCCTTAATGGCTCTGCCTATGGATTCAATCTCAGCAGCATGGCCTGGGAAGTCACCGCAGCCTTCGCCACCATTTGTATGGCCTTTGTCTTCTTACCTCGCTACCTGGCCGGAGCATTCACTACTTTGCCGCAGTTTCTCGCCAGTCGCTTTGACGATGATGTCAGACGCCTGACCGTAATACTTTTCATGGTGGGCTACGGCCTGATAACCATTCCATCGGTGTTGTACTCAGGATCGATTGCCGTCCTCCTGTTGTTTGATGTACCTGATCTGTTTGATATCAGTTATAGCCAGGGACTGGTACTGACAATTGTCATTGTCGGTTGCACGGGCGCACTGTATGCGATATTCGGCGGATTGAGAGCAGTTGCTGTATCCGACACTCTGAACGGCATCGGCCTTCTAATTGTTGGAATTATCGTTCCTGTCCTTGGCCTTTCCGCATTGGGCGACGGCAATATCGGGGAAGGACTGCAGACCATCACCAGCACGAATACGGAAAAACTCAATGCGATCGGGTCGGCATCCGATCCTACGCCCTTCGGGACCCTGTTCACCGGCATGATATTCGCCAACCTGTTTTACTGGTGCACCAACCAGTATGTAATCCAGCGTACCCTGGCAGCGAGGAACCTGGCGGAAGGTCAGAAAGGAGTCCTGTTTTCCGGATTTTTCAAGGTCATGGTGCCGCTGATGATGATGATACCGGGAGTGATCGCCTTTCATCTCTACGGACCAGGACTCGAATCTATCGATCAGGCCTACCCCCGACTGATCCGCGACGTGTTGCCCGAGTATGCTACCGGTTTCTTTCTTGCGGTACTGCTGGGCACTGTTTTCAGCTCTTTTAATTCGCTGCTGAACAGTGCCGCCACTCTGTTTTGTCTGGATGTTTATGTGCCGCTGAAGAAGAGGCCAGTGACCGATGCGCACCTGGTGCGAATTGCCAGATACGCCAGCATCATCATCGCTCTTTTTTCATTCATGATCGCACCCTTACTGCAGTATGCCCCCGACGGGCTGTGGCAGATTATCCGGATATTCACCGGTTTCTATAACATTCCTGTCATCGCCATAGTCATTGTCGGGCTCTTTACCACTCGGGTGCCAGCCATCGGGCCAAAGGTGGTTATCGTCTTTCACATCATTGCCTATGGAATGTTTCAATTTATATTCAGTGACTTCATCGGCATTCACTTTCTGCATCTCTACGCTATCTTGTTTGCCGCAGAGGTTCTTATGATGCTCGGCTTTGGTCATTTTCGGCCGGCACAGCGGAACCGGGATACTACAGCCCACAACGAGGTAGACCTGACGCCCTGGAGATTCGCCAGGCCCTGCGCAATAACGCTCATGTCCTGCGTCGTCGGGCTCTACCTGCTGTTCTCACCTATCGGACTGGTGGGCGGGATTGGTCCCTTATTCAGCCCGCTGCTGGGGCTACTCATTGCGGTTAATGTCCTGGCCTGGTGGTGGACAATCAGAGCTTAGCTGATTGAGTGCCGCTAACGAGTACCGGGCAGGATTTCGAATCCGGCATTGAAAGTCACAAGCACCGACGCCAGTTGCAGCAATACCGCCTGATTACCGCCGACACTGCCGACACCGGCCTGCAACTGCTCGGCAAGCGTTGCCTGGCCCATGATGACGGTGTCAAGGTCGCTGCGATTAATGGTGATGGTTGCATCGGCGCGATCCGACAGGAATCCCTCTATATTGGTCAGAGTACCCCCACTCAATTCGACGACAAAATCCTGCCCGGTATCAGGCGTCGAGAAATTAATGATGAATTGCAGGTCCCCGGCGGCCTGGCTGTCGACTCGGGTTGCCATCGCGTCCCACCACTGGGACGTGGTCATGGCTCGAGCGAGGTCAGGACTGGTGCCCCTTGCTGCAGGAATTTCCGGCGCTCCATGTCGCAGCTCCCGCGCAGCCGAGAGGAATACGTTTCGCATGCTGGCGCTTTCGTATTGATAGCCCAACTGCTCAAACACGTCTGCCAGCAGGTCCTTGGCAGCCTGGTTATCGGGTTCTGCGTATACCAGTTTGTTGAGTATTTCCATCGCAAGCCGATACTGGCCCTGATCATGCAGTGCCTGGGCGCGAGCAATAATGGTGGCCGCCCCGCCCATCATTTCTACGTACAGGGGTGCCGAGTCAGCTGGTGACAAAGGAGCCAGGGTTGCCGGATTGCCGTCCCAGAAACCCAAATACCGATTCAGTACGGCGCGGGAATTATGGAACTCCGAACCGTGGTACTGCCGCACATTCCAGGCTTGCTGGAGACTTTCGGGGACCTGATAAACATTGTGAATTTCGTTAACGGTCACGCCCTGGTTAGCAAGGTTTAGAACCTGGTTGTTCAGATTGGCGTAGGCATCCCGCTGATTACGCATCACTTCCTGAATGCGCGAATTCCCCCAGCGCGGCCAGTTATGGGAAGACACCATGACCTCTGCATCATGGCCAAATCGATACAACGCCTCATTGATCTGCTTCGACCAGTCCAGAGCGTCCCGCACCAGTGCACCGCGCAATGTGTAGATATTATGCACCGTCGCGGTTATGTTCTCTGCAGCCCAGAACGCCTTGCTATCGGGAAACCAGGCATTCATTTCGGCTGGTGCCTCGGTGCCTGGGGTATTCTGGAAAATCACCCGCACGCCATCAATGACATGCTCCTCGAAATCTTCTGTTATCACCACGGTGGGTGCAATCAATCCGGCGGTGCCGGCTGCCAGGCCTTTACCAATAGCGGAGTCCACCTGTCCGAATGGGCTAGAAGGAATGACCCTGCCGTATTGAAAACCCGCCCGTCGGGACATCGCATTGCCCGCGTAAACATTTTCCGCAATGGCCTCTTTCATGAAGCCCGAAGGTGCGAAAATTGCCACCCGACCGGCGATCACGTCTGCTTCGTCGACCACGCCGCGTACTCCACCGAAATGATCGATGTGGGAGTGAGAATAAACCACTGCCCTCACCGGCAGCTCACCCAGTTGCTCGTTCGCCAGTGCCAGCGCCGCGCCCGCAGTTTCGGCAGCTAGCAGCACGTCGAATAGAATCCAGCCGGTCTCTCCTCTCACCAGAGTCATATTGGCAAGATCAAAGCCTCTTACCTGATAGATAAAATCAGGGACTACCTCGTACAGACCGTAGTTCATGTTCAGCTGCGCCTGGCGCTGCAGGGAGGGATGAATTGAATCATATTGAGTGTCTTGCAGCAGGAAGTCGTAACGCGCCATATCCCAGACAACATTGCCGCCGCTGCTGCGAATCTGCCGATAGTCGGGGGCCGCAATGAAACCACGGCTGGACTCTTCAAAATCTCTCTCGTCCTCAAACGGCAGGCGTTGTCTGAGTGACTGCTGCAAGGCGATCGTCGCGCTGGAGGGCGGCTTACCCTTAGGATCGAAATGCGTTGTCTGTGCCTGAACACTGACACAGACGGCGAGTAGTACACCAGCACCAAGCTGCGCAGCGGTTATCCCCGTATTTTTTGTACGATCAGACATGTCTTTCTCCAATGGTCTTCCTGATTCTTTCTGCAGGTCGTGCAGTCAGATTAAACGGAGCCTATAACAAGCCGGAAAATCCTGCCAGTAATGCGCCTGGCAAGCCGGGTCCGGCTCACCGCCAGGTCCATTGGTCGCCAGAGCTCTGGACATGCCGTTGTTAAGCGCATAATGTTTGCCCCAATTGCAACGCATTAAGGTCATTGAAGCTAGGCTGGGAGCCAAGGACGATAACCAACACTCACGGGGAGAATTCGATGAATAAGACAACGTTTGTGCTACTCATGATTGCCAGCGCGGGAGGGCAGGTTCTTGCCCAGACGGCTGAAGACTATGCGATTCCGCTTACCGAACACGGATATCCTGATCTGCAAGGAGTCTGGAATTTTGCCACCAGCATTCCCATGGAGCGACCGGAGCGATTCGGCACCCAGGAATTCCTGACTGCCGAGCAGATCGAAGAAGAACGAGCCAGAATTGCTGCCGCAGCGGCAGCAGCCGACGCTGCTGCGGCCGAGCGGATAGTGGATCCCGACGCGCCCGAAGCCACCGACGACCCGGGCGGCTACAACGATTTCTGGTTCGAGGCCGCCGGGATAGGAGAAATCACTCGCACCTCGCTTATCGTCTACCCGGAAAACGGTCGCTATCCTGCAGCAGTGGAAGGCGTCTCTCGACAATTCGACACCCTTGGTCCAGATATTCCCAGCTCCCGTCCAGTCCGCACTCTGGTTGGCGGGATCGCCAAGGAGGGCCCTGAAGATCGCGGACTTTCGGAGCGCTGCATCGTGGGTTTCAATTCAGGTCCTCCTTTCACCCCCAGCCTTTACAACAACAACGTGCAGATCATCCAGGGTCGCGACACCGCGGTGATCTTTACCGAAATGATTCACGATGCCCGCATCATTCCGATTGGTGATAAGCCAGCTCTGCACGACAGCATCAGGCTGTGGTCCGGCGACTCCCGTGGCTGGTATGAAGGCAACGAGCTAGTGGTGGAAACCCGTAATTTCAATGGCCTGAAGCAGAGCCTTAACTACAGCATGATCGGTGACAACTACGAGGCAGTGCTGACAGAGAAATTCAGACGCACCAGCTTCAATACCATGGAGTATGAATTCACTATCCACGACCCGGCCACCTATACTGACCGGCTGACGGCCATCGTGCCACTTACCAAGGTGGCCGGGCAGATTTATGAATACGCCTGCCACGAAGGCAATTACGGCATGATTAATCTCCTTCGCGGCGCCAGGTTTGAGGAACAAGACGCCAGTGAAGGACGCTGATCCCGCGCGTCGTCGACCATGAAACCTGCCCGTATCGGTCATATGCTTATACTGACAGCCTCCCTCGGGCAGGCTGTTACCCTGGTGGCCGCTGAACAGGGGCCGGCGCCGCTGGATGACCCTATCCCCAAGAGGGTCGCCTACGGTGATATCGTAGTGACGGCTGAGCCGTTTATCCGCCTGCCGCAAACGGCTGATTCTGCCACGCCGCCTCAAACCAATCAGGCCTACGCCCGAATTCAGTACCTGCAGCCGCTACCCGATGAGTCTGGCAGGATGGCGGTCAATGATCTGCGGGGGCCGCTGTATCTGATCAACGGTGAGACCCGGGAAATCAGCATTTTTCTGGATCTGCGCACCCAGAACGTAAACTTCGATGACTCCATGTTCCCCAACGAAACCGGGCTGGCAGGGTTCGCTTTTCATCCCGACTACGGGCGCCCCGGTGCAGCGGGCTTCGGCAAGTTCTACACCGCGTACAGCGCCTCTACCGGCAGCGGCACTGTCAATTATCTTGAGTCGCCAGACAACAATCACGAGAGTGTGATTCGCGAGTGGACGGCGGATGACCCGGCCGCCAGCGTTTTTTCCGGGGCTTCCCGGGAAATATTACGCGTTGGGCAGTTCGATCAAAATCACAATATCGGCACCCTGTCTTTCAACCCTGCAGCCGCACCGGGGGATCCGGACTACGGGATGCTGTATGCCAGTTTCGGGGACGGCGGTGGCGCTAACGATCCTCAAGAAAATGGTCAAGACCTGTCGAATCCTCTGTCTTCTATCATTCGTATCGATCCTCTCGGAGGTGGTGATCTGCAGCCCTATGGGATACCTGCGGACAATCCGTTCGTCTCCCGGGCTGGCGCCGCGCCGGAAATATGGGCTTATGGATTGCGCCATCCCCAGCACTTTTCATTTGACCGGGATGGCACCCTGGTCATTGCCGATATCGGACAGGCTCAGGTAGAGGAAATCAACATCGGCGCGGCGGGCGCCAACTACGGCTGGCGTATCCGGGAAGGCACTTTTGCTACCGCGTTCGAGCCAGCCTTCGGCGGTGCTGCTCGCCCAAGACCTGTCTATCCTGCACCCGAGGACACTGTTGAGTTTACCTACCCGGCGATAGAATTCGATCACGATGAAGCCAACGCGGTCAGCAGTGTCTTTGTTTATCATGGAGCAGCCATCTCTGAACTGGAGGGCAAACTGGTTTTCAGTGACATGGTGACCGGTCGGATTTTTTACGCGGACCTGGGCGCCGTATCGACAGACCGCAGCAGCTCATCCCGGGATATTCAGGAACTGCAGATTGTTATTAATGGCTCGATACAGAACCTTGCCGATGCCGTGGGCTACAGCAATACCTATGCGGCGGGTAATCGAGCCGGATTGCGCCTGGGGATTGATGCCGACGGCGAGCTGTACCTGCTGACCAAAGGAGACGGCTGGATCAGGAAGCTAACCGCGCCCTGATCTGCGTGAGCGCGGCATCATCTGCGAGCGACTCAGGGGCAGGGATCCTCTCCCTCGACCGGAGTTGCGCCGGAGGGCAGAAATCGACAGGGATCGGCTGACTCCAGCGATACCCGGGTACCGGTTCGTATCAGCGCTGTTGCGCTTGGCCCCTGGAAAAAGTTGTAGCCATCCCGAGTCTGCATCCAGGCCAGCGGGCCACCAACAAACCGCCCTGCTGCCTGAGTACTTTCCTTGACACGAGTTACCAGAGCCTCGTACTGAGGATCTCCCTGGCGTCTGCCGGTAAAACTTCCGAGGTCAGAGCTGGCCACAAACACCCCGTCAATGCCCGGCGTATTCGCAACCTGGTCAATGATCTCTACTCCCTCAGGCTGCTCAATCATCGCGATAACCATGATGTTGTCGTTGGCCGCCTGGCGATAGTCGTCCCCCCAGAGAGCACGGTACTGACCACCACCCTGGCTGCGCTTGCCCATGGGCGGATATTTGGCATAGGTTACCGCGGTCTCCACTTCTTCGACTGCGTCTACCATCGGTACGATGATACCCAGCGCACCGATATCGGTGGCTTTCTGAATGTCTCCTTCAGTTGCCGCCGGAATACGGATAAACGGAATTGCCGGCGCGTCCTTACAGGCCCAGATCATGTCTGCCACCTGAGAATAGCTAAGCGGACTGTGTTGCATTTCGATCCACATGAAATCGAAACCGGAATTGGCCATCGCGCAATAGATAGCAGGGTCTGGAGTATCCACAGTACCACCTACTACCTGCTCGCCGTTGGCAATTTTTAGTTTGACGGTATTGAAAATACGCACATCTCCCTGCTGTGCTAGTGATATCGACGATACAGGTAACACCATCAACAGGGTAATCAGGGGCAGATAAATTGATCGAATATTCATTGCGGTCCGCTCTTTTTTATTTTTCCAGGTTAAAGATCTCGTCTGAAGCAGGACTGAGATAGTAACCCACTTGTACCCGGTGTAAAGCAGGAATAGATGCATCCTGAAAATCTAGGACCTGAACAGTGGTTTCAATGCAGACTCGAGAACATCGCTAGCCTGTTGCTGGCTGATCTTCTCCAGGTGACGATGCAGTACTTTTTGCTGCTCCGGAGTCAGCCGCTCAATGCGAGAAGACAAATCCCCCTCTTCCAATCGCAAGCTGTCCCGTCGCGCATGGGTTCGCTGCTGCAGCGCCTGATGCAGAAAAAGGAAGCGGCTTAACAACACATAGGGGAAATTGCGGTTTTTCATCGGCCCCTGTCTGGCCTCGTACCCTCCCACAGGCAACCCGCTGATCTTGAATTCCGCCAGTCGGTCAGCGCCGAACCAGGCGCTGCCTCCTGCTATCAATCCACCGGTTAAGGCCCCCATGAACAGGCTCTGTCCGGCGAGTCCAAGATCTACAACGGCACCGGTTGCGGCGCCGGCCATGGTCGCAGCTACCAGCAGCTGACGACGATTTAATCCCCAGATTATCCATTTTTCTGTATCAAACAGGTTGTCTTCAGTCGGCAAATCGACGCTTTCGATATCAAGGTTGTGATAGTGATACAGGTCTTTCAACGCTTTATGGGCCTGCTTTTCCCGTCGCCCAAGTCTGGAGTAGAACTGCTTTTCCAAAACCGGTTGCAGCTGCTTCGCCTGCGCCCGGGTCAACACTTTCTGAGACTCCTGGTAGGCGCACATATCGGTTAGTAAGCCTGCCAGTAAACGCACACTCTGCAGACCCTGCATAGCTCGCTGCGCCTGATAGTCATCGATCAACGCCCTGATCGGTGCATGCCAGTCCTCCCGCAGCATTGCAAAAGTTTCCAGAATAGACATTTGTTTTTCAAAGTCAGCCTGCACCGCATTGAACACTTTTACGACTTTAAAGTACTGCGACAGCGCCTGTTGCCATGA
>Ga0181593_10003782_pt1 | contig 13801 bp, 8 predicted proteins | sample 071ome_19_FD_133756 | JGI IMG/M metagenome (GOLD analysis project Ga0181593, IMG submission 133756) | Coastal salt marsh microbial communities from the Groves Creek Marsh, Skidaway Island, Georgia - 071413AT metaG (megahit assembly) | ecosystem: Environmental > Aquatic > Marine > Intertidal zone...
GATCTCGGAGCGGTCGCCTTGAGCAGATCGCACAGGAGGTCATTGAGGCGCTTAGCCTTGATCACCCCTCACGTGGCGTCGAGCCACGCTCGTCTGACACCCCTCGCCCAAAGGAGCGCTGATGCTCATCTGGCTGTTCACTTGGCTTCAGTCAAGCTTTACCCCGCTACGGGTCGTTCGCTACACCTCGTTTCGCGTGATCGCAGCGATGGCGACAGCGACCCTCGTGAGCCTGTATCTGTACCCTCGGTTTATTCGTTTTTTACAGGTGAAACAGCTCGGTCAAGTCGTCAGGCATGATGGGCCAGAGAGCCACTTTAGTAAGCGAGGCACCCCCACAATGGGGGGCGCGTTGATCTTGTTTGCGATGAGCGTGAGCACCTTACTCTGGGCGGACCTGAGCAACCTCTACATCTGGGCGACCCTGGGCATCACGCTGGTCTTAGGGGTCGCAGGCTTCATGGATGACTACCTTAAGATCAGCAAGAAGAACAGCGCTGGCCTCTCGGGTCGTAAGAAGCTCTTAGCGCAGTTTGGTGTCAGCTGGCTCGCGCTCTCGCTGTTGTTGACCTTTCAAGAGGGCTTCGAGCCGAGGCTCTATCTACCCTTCGTGTCTGCGGAGCGCTTGTATTTTGATCTCCCAGTGGTCGCCTTTGTGCTGTTTGGGAGCGTAGTGATCGCGGGGACGAGCAACGCCGTGAACTTAACAGACGGGCTCGATGGACTCGCGATCGGCCCTGTGATCGTGGCGACTGGGACCTTCCTTATCCTCGCGTACGCCTCAGGAGCGGTGCTCAACCTCCCGATGCCCGGTGACGCAGGTGGGGTCTATGAGTTTAACGTCGCTCGATACCTGAACCTCCCTCACGTCCCTGAGGTGAGTGAGCTGTCGGTGTTCGCAGGGAGCTTGATCGGCGCAGGGATTGGCTTCCTTTGGTACAACTCTTACCCCGCTCAGATCTTTATGGGAGACACTGGGAGCTTAGCGCTCGGTGGCGCGATTGGGACCTTAGCGGTGCTGACGCGAAATGAGCTCCTGTCGCTGATCGTCTGTGGCCTCTTTGTGGTTGAGGCGCTGTCGGTGATCCTCCAGACGACCTCATACAAGCTCCGAAGGAAGCGGATCTTTAAAATGGCCCCTATTCATCACCACTTTGAGAAGCTTGGCTGGACTGAGCCTAAGATCGTAGTGCGCTTTTGGATCATCTCATTCTCCCTCTCTTTAATCGCCCTAGCGAGCCTTAAGGTCCGCTAGTCTTCGCCCAAAACGGAGCGCTCGATGATCGTCTATGTCTATATCGCGGTGCTGGTCATCTCTCTGCTGAACCTGTCAACGACCCTCCGCTTTAAGCAACGCTGGCAGCGTAGCGCGGCGCATGACCGTAGTCATTATGGCTTTGATATCGGCGTAGACCTCGGGGTGATGAGCATGGCCGCGTGCATCATGGGGATCGGGCTCGTGATGGTTTTCTCAGCGAGCTACACGAAGTCTAATCAAGAGTTTGGGGTCCCGTATTATTTCTTAAAGAAGCAAGCGATCTTTATCATGCTGGGGTTGGTGATCATGTGGGTCACCTCACACATTAACTATCGCTTCTGGAAGCCCTCGAGCGTCACTTTTTGGCTACTCAGCTGGTTTGGGCTCTTGCTTGTCTTTGTCAACGGGCGGTCGATTAAGGGCGCGAAGCGTTGGCTTGACCTTGGCTTTACAAACCTCCAGCCCGTTGAGCTCGTCAAGGTCGCGTTGATCTTGGCTGCCTGTCGAGTGGTGAGCGACCTGTCAACCGACCCTGTGACGGGGCTTTGGGCGAAGCTCTTGCGAGTAGCTCCGCTCATCGGCCTCGCGATGATCCCGGCGATCACGCTCCTCTTTCAGCCTGACTATGGGAGCGTCTTGATCATGATCACGATCGCCTTCACGGCGTATTTTTTGGTGGGTGGGGCGTACCTCGCGCTCCTCTATACCGCGATTGGGGGTGGGGTCTTAGGGGTGGTCATGGTGATGTTATTAAAGGCGGACCACATCACGAAGCGCATCACAGACTATCTGGCGATGCGGGTTGGAGATAAGGAGCCGGACTATAACATCCTCCAGGCGCTCGTGAGCTTTGGGTCGGGGCAGGTGACGGGGCAAGGGATTGGTCGTAGCTCTCAGCGCAATTTCTTTTTGCCTGAGGCGCACACCGACTTTATCTTTGACATCTATGGAGAGGAGACAGGGCTCTTAGGGGTCCTGCTTTTGGTCACGCTTTATTTTATGATCTTCAGGAGAGGGTTAGCGATCGCGCGTCGGGCGCCGACCGCGTTTGGTGGTCTTGTCGCGTCGATCATCTCACTGTTGTTCTTTACGCAGGCCTTGATCAATATGATGATGGCGATCGGTCTCCTACCCGCCAAGGGGCTGACCTTACCGCTGATGAGCTACGGCGGGTCCTCTCTGATCATCGTCTGCGCGATGCTGGGGATCCTGCTGAACATCTCTCGACGGCCCTCCCCGCTCCCTGATGACCACCCGCTGATGAGGTTTGGCAACATGATCGACATCACCCAAAAGCTGAACCGAGGCGCTCGTACATGAGTGACCTGAACCACTGTGACCAGCCTGTCCGTGTCGCGGTCTTGTATGGGGGTCGCTCTAGCGAGCGTGAGGTGAGCCTCTCAACGGGCGTCGCGATCGGTGACGCGCTCAGGGAGCGAGGCCACCTCGTCACGATGATCGACCCAAGAGACCCCGCGCGACCCACGCGCCACATTAACCTGCTCGAGGCGCTTGAAGAGGTGAAGGTAGACCTCGTGTTTAACGCGCTTCATGGGACATATGGAGAGGATGGCTGTCTGCAAGGGGCGCTTGAGTGGAGCGGGGTCCCGTACACAGGCTCGGGGGTGAAGGCGAGCGCGGTCGCCATGGATAAAGATATGAGCCGGAGGCTGTTCACTTCGGCGGGGGTACCCGTCGCTCGAGCGGTCACGTGGCGCTCAGGTGACGCGCTACCTGCAGAGGGTCAGCTCCCAGAGGCCCCTTGGGCCTTAAAGCCACTCGCAGAGGGCTCGAGCGTAGGGATACAGAAAATCACGTCTTATACAGAGCTCACAGCACAGCTCGCAGACGCTCAAGGGAGCTGGCTGATCGAGACCTGGCTCGAGGGGGTTGAGGTCTCGGTGATGGTCTTAGACGGCGAGGCGTGGGGGGGCGTAGAGATCGTCCCTTCAAGTGGCTGGTACGACTATGAAGCGAAGTATGTGAGGGGAGACACTCAGTATTTTTGTCCTCCTCGGCTCCCACAGCAGAGGCTCGATGAGGTCTACAGTTTAGCCGAGCGCGCGTATGAGGCCCTCGACTGTAGCGGGGTGGCTCGAGTCGATTTCATCTGTGGGGTAGATACGCTGATCGCGCTCGAGTTGAACACCTCGCCGGGGATGACCGCGACGAGCCTTGTCCCTAAGGTCGCGCAGTCAAGAGGGGTCGCGTTTGGAGCGCTATGTGAGCGACTGATGCGGAGCGCGCTTGCGAGAGCGAAGGAGCTGAGTGATGGCAGACCCGAGTAAGCCGAAGTCGCCTGAGCGGACGCCCAAGCAACGGCGCGCGGTCCGTGAGCCGGTGTCAAGCATCTGGGCGGACCTCATCCCCTCTGAGCCTGAGCTCGATGAGCTGGATTTAAGCTCACTTAAGCCACAGCGTGGGCCTCGCACGTCACCCGCGCTCACCGCAGGCGAGCTCGAGCTCCCGCATGACGGAGGAGCTCACTTTGAGGGCAGTCTCCAACGGGACATAAAGGGCCAACCCTCTGTGGCTGACCCTGAGCTTGACTCTTCATTTGAACCTCTGTCTGAGCTGCTCCCACCCCCGTCGTCTGAGGCGATTTCAGATGAGTTCGACAGCTTTGAAGCGCTCGATGAGGGGCTGTCCGATCATCAGAAGGAGCACCTCCGGAGAGCGCGAGAGGAGAGGCGACGCGATGAGCAGGCCAACGCGCTTGACGAAGGTGCGCTTGATGAAGGCGCGCTCAGCGCTCCAAGCCAGAGCGCTGAGCGACTCACGGAGGACCCCGCGCTCTCCCTAAGCGTGAGACGCTCATGGCTCGTGCGCTTCCCTTCGACCTGGAGCACGCTCACGCTGACCCTCTTGCTTATGCTGAGCGCGGAGATCGTCAGCACGACCCCGCTCCTTGAGATCTCTGAGGTCTCTCTCAACCTTAAAGGGAGCCACGTCACTCATGAGCAAGTGACTCAAATCCTTAAAGAGGGCGGTGTATCACAAAACATCCTCACCTATGACCAGGGTGGGTTTGTGGCGCGCCTTGAGGCGCTCCCGTGGGTGAAGACGGCCGAGGTCACCCGCTCATTACCACACAGCCTGCATGTCCAGCTCTCTGAGCATGAGACCGCGGGCGTTGTCGTGTTCCGTAAGCTTCACGCGGTCAACCACAGGGGCGCCCTCCTCGCTCAAGTCACCCCTGAGCAGGCGCTCTCTTTACCTTTGATCAGTGGGGTCCCGCAGGAGCTTTTCTCCACACCAGAGGGGAGCGAGGTCGGTCGTTTTCTGATCCGGAGAGGTCTACAGATCTCAGCGCTCTATCATGAGATGGAGCTCAACCTCTTGAGGCCCCTCAGCGAGGTGCACGTCTCTGAGACAGGGTATGTTGAGCTGATCTTAAAGCGGACCCGCGTGACGCTTGGGAATGATGACTTTGAGCGCCACCTAGAGGATCTCCGAGAGGTCTTATTGACGCTCAAGCGTAAGGGCGTGGACGCGCACTACATCTTATTGAGCTCGGACTTCACGCGGGCGATCGTAAAAGAGGCCCCTCTGAGGGTAGACGACGAGGAGGCAAGCCATGACCTTTGAAGAGTACCCGTTGCTCGCGATCGACATCGGCTCCTCTACGATCAAGCTTGGGGTCGCGGTCTATTGTGAAGATCACGGGGAGATTGACGTCATCTCAGTCAGCACGGTCCCAACGCTTGGGATGCGAGATGGTCAGATCACAGACCTCAAGCTCTTAGGTCAGGTCATCCAAGAGGGGATCGACAGGGTCGTTAAGCGGGCGGTCTGTGTCCCTCGAGAGGCTGTGATCTGCGTGTCAGCGCGACACAGCTTTAGCCTTGAGGCGACTGAGAGCGTCCCGATTATGGGTGGGCTCGTCACACATGAGCACGTGAAGGCGGTCGTCCAGCGCTGTGTTGAGAGCAAGGCTAACAGCGCGCCAGAGGCGTATCGCTTAAGCCACGTCATCCCGTTACGGTTCACCTTAGACAGCTCAACACCCACGCTGTCTCCTGAGGGGAAGGCGACCACCCACCTCAACCTCAGCGCCTCGTTAATGTACGCAGAGGCACAGCTCTATAACCAGCTCTGGCAGCTGAGGCACACGCTCACAGTGGGTACCCAAGAGCTAGGTGGGCGTCGATCGCTCCCGCTTATGGACGTGGTAGATGACACGAGCCTGCTGGCGGAGGGGCTCCTGACAGAGGAGGAGCGCCAAGGGGTCATGACGGTGATGGACATCGGCGCAGACGTCGCGAAGGTGGTGATCTTTGATCATGGGCGACCGATCTACATGCACTATAACTTTAAGGCGGGCGCTTACCTGAGTCGAGAGCTCCAAAAAGAGTTCTCGCTAGACTCACTCGACAGCGCGGAGCAGATCAAGGTGAGCCGAGGGACGCTCACGCCGAGCGCACAGGCCTCAAGGGTCGAGATGATCAGCAACGGCCAAAGTAAATATAAACAGCTGAGCGCCGTGACGCGCCTCCTTGAGCGGTCAACGACTCAACAGATCAGCGCGCTGAGGGTTCGCTTGCAACAAGATCAAGTGTGGCAACTTGTACAAAAAGGCTTGATCTTAACGGGAGGGTCTGCGCAGCTTGAGGGGCTCGCCCAACAGACGGAGAGCGTCCTGCAGACCGCAGTTCGAGTCGGTCACCCCGCTCAATCAGGGGTGCATGACCTCGTCTATGCGCCCCATTTCGCCTCACTCAATGGGCTCCTGATCGGTGGCCTCAGGCGTCGATATGAGAGCTACTTTTCATGTTGGAATCGACCGATCAGCGCCATCCCATCCGCCCTTGAGCCTCGTCCGAAACCAGCCAGCGCGCCCCTCTCTCGACGGCTCTATAAGAGGCTCTCCAATTTCATCTCGCCATCGGCGAACATGAGCACTTAACCAATCTACAGTTAAAGTAATCTTGCTAAAACAGTCGCGCGCGTTCATAGAGAGATCAAAAGACACCTTTGTCTCCGCGCGTGTTGAGGAGCGAACATGATTGAGTATGCTGGACCCCACAAGGCGATGATCAAGGTGATCGGTGTAGGCGGAGGAGGTTCCAACGCTGTGAACAGCATGCTTGAGGTCGCACACAACGGCAACGAGTACGTGGAGTTTATCTGCACCAACACCGACGCCCAAGCCTTACAGTGCTCTGACGCCCCCACTAAGATTCAGCTGGGTCAGCAGATCACAGGTGGGCTTGGCGCGGGCGCGAACCCAGACGTAGGTCGCGCCGCGGCTGAGGAGGACCTTGAGCGTCTCCGTGAGGTGATGACAGGCGCGCACATGGTCTTTATCGCGGCGGGCATGGGTGGAGGGACAGGGACAGGCGCCGCGCCTGTAGTCGCGCGGGTCGCACAAGAGCTTGGGATCCTGACGGTCGCGGTCGTCACGCGCCCCTTTAGCATCGAAGGCAAGCTCCGTAATGACCGCGCTGAGCGAGGGATTGAGGAGCTCAAGGAGTATGTCGACTCCCTGATTACGATCCCTAACCAGCGCCTCGTGAGCATCGCTGGCGATAAGATGACGCTCAAGGAGTGCTTCAGCGTCGCGAACAAGGTCCTCATCGACGCGGTCTATGGGATCATCGACCTCATCCATGAGCCTGGGCTGATCAACGTTGACTTCGCTGACGTGCGCACCGTGATGTCTCAGCACGGCTCACCACACGCCCTGATGGGTACGGGGGTCGCCCGTGGTGAGAGTCGCGCTCACAAGGCCGCCCAAGAGGCGATCTCGAGCCCACTGCTCAGCAACGTGAACATTCAAGGGGCGAGGAGCCTCTTAATTAACTTCACGGGTGGCAGTGACATGACGCTCAATGAGGTCCTCACCGCGAGCGCTCAGATTAAACAAGACATGACCACTGAGACGGACGTGATCTTTGGCGCCGTATGTAAAGATGAGAGCGTCGGGAGTGATGAGATCAAGGTGACCGTCATCGCGACGGGCTTTGATGAGCTCCCCCAAGACGCGGATCAGTTCTCGGTCGCGACCCCACCACCCCGCGCCATTTCTGCGGGTGGGCTGGGTGGACGTGGCCCAAGCGTAGGCTTCGGCTCCTACCGACCTGGGGCGAGCTCACCCGCCCCTCGCCCTCCAATGGTCGGTCGAGGGGCCACCCCAAGCCCTGCGCCGATTAAAGGTGGGATGAGCGCGCCACCCCAGCACAGCGCGGGACAGGGGACCGCCTCGGCAGGCAGGGCGCCTCTACCAAGCCGAGCGCGCCCCCTACCTAGCTCCCCATCAGGGGATCGGTTCACCGGAGATTACTCCAAGGACGCCTGGTCCGATCCACCTGCGCAGGGCGTCGCCTCACGGCCAAGCCCCTCAGACCCTTGGAGCGACGCTCCCCCAGAGCGAAGCCCTGGCCCTCGCCCACCTCGGAGCCCGCATGTAGAGGACACCCCACCCGCTCAGCGGCGCCCTTTAGAGACGAGCCCACGACAGGCAGAGGCCCCCTCAGCGCCACGCCCTCAGCGCCCTGCTGATGCCCGTGAGGAGCGAGGTTCATCTGGCGCCCGTTGGTCACAGCGGCAGCCCTCATCGGGCTCACATCCCGCCAGCGTCTATAGTCAAGACGACCGCTTCCAGAGCACCTTTGGCAACTTCAGCTCAGGGTTTGGGCAGTCATCGAGCGCTCGGCAAGCTCCCATGTCGGACCCATACGCCCAGCGGAGCTCGCGGGACAGCCAGCCACGTAGCTCTCGGGACAGCCAGCCACGTAATTCACGGGACAGCCAGCCACGTAGCTCTGGCTATCAAGGCTCCTCAGAGCACGCCAGAGCGTCAGGCCAGCAGCCCGCTGAGCGTCGAGGGACCCCTGCCGGGGGGATTGGGAGCAGGCGTCCGAGCACACAAGACGGGCGCTCTGGGGCCTGGGGTGGGCGAAGCGAGGGGGCTCACTCATCCGTTGATCAGGGGATTGAGGATCGCTATGAGCGCCCGGTGCGTCGCTCTCCAAGTGACCAAGCGCTCAGGCAGGCGACCTCCTCAAATGACCAACATCGCGCCGCTCAGCGTGACGCGTATCAGCCAGATGAGCTCGATAACCTCTTCTCTGACGAGCATGAGCTTGATTGAGCGTTGAGGCGAGCAGGCTGCTCATTGAGTTAGGTATCTGTAGAGGCTTGACACACCGCGCCCCCTGTTGAGGGTTATAGAGGGCGCCCCCCCTCCTTTTCTAGAGAGGCGCCTATGAGACCGTTCGTTCACCTTCACCTTCACACGCAGTACAGCTTACTGTGTGGCGCGGTGCGTCTGAAGCCACTGGCGAAGACGATCGGCGACCTCAACATGCCAGCGATCGCGCAGACAGATCGAAACAACATGTTTGGCGCGGTGGATTTTCAAAAGAAGATCAAGTCCGCAGGGGTGAAGCCTATCATTGGCCTAGAGACCTTCTTTGTGCCTTCCCTCAAAGAGGGGGTGAAGGTCGACACGCGCTTAAGAGGGCCAACGCGACCTGCGCACCTCGTGCTCCTCGCGACGAACCTCACAGGGTACGCAAACTTAAGAGAGATCAGCAGTGACGCGTATCTCAAGACGCCTCGAGCGGACATCCCATGTGTCGACCTTACGCTCTTGGAGGGTCGAACCGAGGGGATCATCGCGCTGTCAGGTGGGGTGCTTGGGGTCGTTGAGCGAGCGTTCGTTGAGCGAGGAGAGGTGGAAGCAGAGCGGGTCGCTCGAGCCCTACGAGACCTCTTCCCCCCTTCGCCTGAGCCTCACTTTTACCTCGAGGTACAGCCTCTTAAGACAACCCGACAAGAGCACATTAATCGCTTCTTTAAAGACCTCAGCGCGCGCCTAGAGATCCCCCTCGTCGCGACGAACGAGTGTTACTATATGAAGCGAGAGGAGGCGCGCGCATATCACGCGCTGACGTGTATCGCGGAGGGGACCCCGCTCAATGAGTATCAAGACGAGTACACGAGCTGTGACGAGCACTACCTCAAGGATGGTGACACGATCTCCACTCAGCTGGGGCCGTCGTTTACAGACGCGATAGATGAGACGCTCAAGATCGCTGAGCGCTGTGACCTTGAGATCCCACTAGGTAAGACGTATCTACCGCAATACGAGGTCCCAGAGGGCTTTGATGAGGAGCGTTTTTTAGATCACCGCGCTGAGCAGGGCTTGCTTGAGCGCTTTGAGGAGTTCCGAACAAAGGGGCTTGAGTTTGATGAGCCGGTCTATCATGAGCGGCTGAAGATGGAGCTTGATGTCATCAAGAACATGAAGTTCCCAGGGTACTTCCTCATCGTCCAAGACTTTATTAACTGGGCGAAGGACCACGACATCCCAGTGGGGCCAGGCCGTGGCTCGGGCGCAGGGTCGCTCGTCGCCTACGCGCTCAGGATCACCGACCTCGACCCCATCCCTTATGGGCTCCTCTTTGAGCGCTTCTTGAACCCAGAGCGCGTGTCGATGCCAGACTTTGACATCGATTTCTGCATGAATCGAAGGCAAGAGGTGATCGACTATGTGACCCAGAAGTATGGGGCTAAGAACGTAGGTCAGATCGCGACCTTTGGCGCGCTTAAAGCGAAGGGGGTGATCAAGGATGTGGGCCGAGTCGTTGGGCTTCACTACTCCGACACCGACCGGCTCAGCAAGCTCGTCCCGGACGTCTTGAACATCACCCTCGATGAGGCGCTCAAGCAAGAGGAGCGACTCGCGAAGATCTATGAGACAGACCGACAGATTAAAGACCTGATCGACATCGCGCGCTCCTTAGAGGGGCTCCACCGTAACACGGGGATGCACGCCGCTGGGATTGTGATTGGGGATGAGGCGCTGTGGCATTACTGCCCTGTGTTTAAGGGCGCGAATGGGGAGCTTGTCACTCAGTTCGCCAAAGAGGAGGTCGAAGAGGCGGGGCTGGTTAAGTTTGACTTCTTGGGACTAAAGACCCTCACCGTGATCCAAGACGCGGTTGATATGGTCAACAAGAACCACCCAGATGAGCCTGAGCTTGATGTATATCAGCTCCCGCTGACCGACCGCGCGGTCTATCAACTGATCAGTAGCGGGGAGACCGAGGGGGTCTTCCAGCTCGAGTCGAGTGGCTTTCAAGAGCTGCTCAAGAAGCTCAAGCCGGACGTCTTTGAGGACATCGTCGCGGCGGTGGCGCTGTACCGGCCGGGCCCGCTGAACTCGGGGATGCTCGACACCTTTATCAACCGTAAGCACGGTCGCGAAGAGATTATCTTCCCACATGAGCTGATCCGAGGGATCCTCACCGAGACCTATGGCGTCATCGTCTACCAAGAGCAGGTGATGCAGATCGCCCAGGTCCTGGCGAACTTTAGCCTCGGCTCGGCGGATATTCTCCGGCGCGCGATGGGTAAGAAAAAGATGGACGTCATGGCACAGCAGCGCGTCATCTTCGCGGCGGGCGCCGCAGAGAACGGCGTCAGCGAGCAGGTCGCGAGCGAGATCTTCGACCTGATGGAGATGTTCGCGGAGTATGGGTTTAACAAGTCACACTCAGCCGCCTACGCGCTCTTGACGTACCACACCGCCTTCCTCAAGGCGCACCACCCCGCTGAGTTTATGGCGTCTGTGCTGAGTAATGATCGCGACACTGCGGAGAAGGTCGCCAAGGGGGTGAGGAACTCCCTGAGGATGGGCCTGACGATCTCTCCTCCTTGCGTGAACCGATCATTAGAGGTGTTCTATGGTCGTGGTGAGGAGATCATCTTTGGGCTTGGAGGGATCAAGGGGGTGGGGAGCTCGGCGGTAGAGGGGATCATCGAGGCGCGTGACCAAGGCGGGCCGTTCAGCTCACTGAAGGATTTCTGTGAGCGGGTGAACCTACAGCGAGTGAACAAGAGCACCATCGAGAAATTAATCCTCGTGGGGGCGTTTGACTTTACCGAACAGCCACGAAAACGTCTCACCGCGGCCTTAGATACCTTCGTCGCTCGGGGTCAGAAAAAGCAGAAAGATGACGCTGCGGGGCAAGACAGCTTCTTCTCCATGTTTGAGAGCGCGAAAGCGGAGCAGGGCCCTGAGGAGGGCGCAGGGGATGGCCTTGAGCCGTGGGCGCAGGTTGGAGAGTGGACACAAAAACAGCTCCTAGAGCATGAGAAGACGAACCTTGGCTTTTACGTGAGTGGCCACCCGCTCGACCGCTTTGAGCAGCTGATCAAGGAGCTCGCCTCAACCCCAATTTACACCTTACCCAGCTGTGAGCGCTTTCAGCAGGTGACGCTCATCGGACTAGTGAGCGCGCTTCGCACCTTCCCGAGTAAGCAGGGAGGGCGGATCGGCTTTGCGACCATTGAGGATCAGACAGGAGAGGTAGAGCTCTTCCTTGGGTCTCCGCAGGTAGAGGCCTATGAGGCGACCTTAGGGAGCGGGGAGCCCGTGATGATCATCGGAGAGGTTAAGCCTCCACGAGGAGATGATGAGGCGCCCCCTAATGTAGACATTGGTCGGCGAGGTGAGGACCCTCGCTCTTACCCCTTTGTACAGACGCTCACTGAGCTTCAGGTGACGAAGACAAAGGCGCTTGAGGTCTACCTTCCACGGGTCAGCGAGCCGAGTTTTACCTTGAGGCGCCTCAAGGCGCTCTGCCTTGAGGGTCGTTTCCAAGGGCGTTGCCCTATGTTCCTTCGGGTCCACACCTCACAGGGCGCAGAGGTCTCGATCAGCACACCTTACACGGTGCACCCTGACGAGGAGCTCTCACATGAGCTGAGGCAGCTCGCGGAGGGCGTCGAGGTACAGCACCTCGGGCAAGGAGCGATGAAGGCCATGCAGAGGGAGGTCACGGCTGGGCAACGGAGAGCGCTTGAGTACGCAGGGGTCCAGCTCAGTTAAGTTAAGTTAACTCAGCTCAGCTCAGGTTGTGAGCATGACGGGGGTGAGCCTCTGTGTCGCGCGTTGATACAGAGGCTCATGTGTCACGGCCTCGAGTGGGAGCGCTCGTTCAATGAGGCGCACCCACTGCGCTGACTCTAAGGTGAGCCCAAGCGCGCTGACGGCGCTCAAGAGACCGTCATCATTCGTGTAGAGGGTCAGGAGCGATGGGCGTCGAGGGTGACGCCAGCAACGCCACCGTCCGTGGTGAGCGCCTTGAGCGGGTGGCGCCCCAACTCGGGTGTGAGTGAGCCTACCAAAGCGAGAGATCTGAGGGATAAGCTGGGGGTGTCGATCGAGCAAGGTCTCACGCGAGGGGCGCCTGAGTAGCCCGCGCGCCGCGAGGCGACCCTGGCGCTCAGCGCTCACCCACCCTTTGGGCCAGAGCTCACCTTGTGAGCTGATCGCGCTCACGCAGTCCCCTGCCGCGAAGACCCCTTGGGCGCTCGTCTTAAAGCCCTCCCCAACGAGGATCCCACCGTCGCGGAGCTTAAGGTTGAGCGACTGAGCGAGGGTGAGCTCAGCCCGAGCGCCGATCGCGCTCGCGACCAGCTCACAAGGGCGCTCCATGAGACCATCTGGGCCCGAGGCGACCACCCCATGCGCTCGACCATTACGCCCCTGTATGGACCTGAGCTCATGGCCCAACAGGAGCTCAACTCCGATCTGAGACAGCTCACGCTCGACGAGCTCGCTCTCTAGCTCATTGAGGAGGTGAGGCGCGTAGCGAGCCTCACGGACAAGTAAGGTCGTCGCGACCCCACGGCTCAAGAGCATCTCGCTCAGCTCTGCGCCAATGAGCCCCCCACCGATGACCGTCGCGCGTCGCGCGCTCGGGGTGAGCGCCGCGAGCTCCGCGAGCTCATAGAGACCCCACAGCCCACAGACCCCTTCAAGCGTGGCACCTTCACAGGAGAGGGCCCGAGCTTGGGCGCCTGTCGTGAGTAGGAGCGTATGAAATGGGAGCGTATCGACACGGTCAGCCTCTTGAAGCGTGAGCGCGCCCCCTCCCCCCTCATGTAGGGTGATGTCCGTCGCCCAAGCCCAGCGCCTCGTGATGTTGAGGGCGTCCCAGCGCTCCTCTGGCTGGAGGTCTAGCTCTTGAAGCTTGAGTTTACCCATGAACAGATACATGAGTGAGGGTCGAGCGTAGGGCGCGCTGTGCTCACCTGAGACGATCGTGATCGGTAGCTCAGGGCTGAGCGAGCGAAGCTCTAGGGCGGCCGCCACACCGGCGGCGCTCCCCCCAATGATCACGACCCCTCTGTCTTGTGAGTGACCCACGCCTCAGCCTCCATCCCGCTCAACGCACTGGACAGCGCTTGGCGCTGGGGTGAGGTTGTTGTCCTCCGCGCACTCCGCGATGAGGTTCTGTGGGTCGACCGCGACCCAGAGCCTCACCTCTCGTCCATAAGGCAAGCCCTGACTGACCCACTCAACAGGGGTGGCCTGACCAGGGGTGAGCGCGCTCGGGAGGGTCAGCTGGTCGACGCGGACCCCGCCCTCGCGAGGGTCTCCAATGTAGAGGGAGAGGCTGACCCCCTCTGTAGGGGCTGAGCCCTCATTATAGACGAGCAAGGAGAGGGTCACCTCGGGGCAGTATGTGCTGGCTACGTCCTTGAGCTCAACCCTGAGCTCTGGGAGCTGGCGTAGGGTCTCATTCA
>Ga0181593_10003784_pt1 | contig 13798 bp, 14 predicted proteins | sample 071ome_19_FD_133756 | JGI IMG/M metagenome (GOLD analysis project Ga0181593, IMG submission 133756) | Coastal salt marsh microbial communities from the Groves Creek Marsh, Skidaway Island, Georgia - 071413AT metaG (megahit assembly) | ecosystem: Environmental > Aquatic > Marine > Intertidal...
TCCGGACCTTGCCCTTTTGGCTAAACTCGTAGCCTTCCTCGCGATAATGAAGAACGCAAAACCCCTCGGGCCCCACCGCGGCATCCAATCGCGCGTCCCATTGGTCACTCCCCGGAACACGAAACCGCGGCCGCGACGCGAAATACCCAAGCTTCTCCCGCCCGCACATTGACGGGGTAAGCGTGAGATCCGGTTTGTCCGCCCCCGCCGCGTACCACTCATCGGGACCGACGATGGGCCTCATGCCCGCGGTATCGAACAGATCAATAGGCATGCGATTCTTGGTCGCCCAAGCGCTGGAGACCTGGGGCGCGAGACGTATAATCTCTGATTTAAAGGGGCGATCCGGCCGATAACAGACATCCAGATAGGCCTTGGGAAACATCTCGGCGATCGAGGCGGCGAAGAGAAGCTGGTCGGTAAAATCCCCGAGCGTGCGATGCAAAAGCGCGGCGAAGACCCTGAACGGCGCCTCGCTTCTCGGCTGATCCTTGAAACTGACCTCCTTGAATCGCACGCTCATCCCCGTCACATCCACTGGATCCGAACTAGACATCGTCGGTGGTCTAGCACGTCAATTGGACCAAAAGAACAACCGCCAAGTCTCGGAACCAGTCCGATGGCCCGGTTGATCTCCAACATCTTGTCTTATAGCGTCCCCAATCCGAAGCTTGGGAAAACCCGGATGCGCGCGACACTGTTCCTTTCCTGGTTCATCGTTCTCGGCCTCGTTTCGACTTGGAGCGGGTCGCGCGACGCGGCGGCGCAAGTCTCCCCCGGCGCGGCGCGAGAGGCATCGAGGGAAGCCGACGCGGCGACAATCCAATCCCTTGTCGAAGCGGCGCGAGACCAAGGTTACCGCGTGGTCTTGGTGCCACCGGAAAACACCGAAACCCCAGTGCCGCCGAGCGAGAACATCCTCTAGAGCGGGACCGCGCTTCAAGGTCACGCGGCGCGGGTGCGGGATCGTCTGCTGAAGGTACTCTCCGGCGTCCCCAAGTTCCCCGGCGAGGTCGCGGAGGCGATCCGGCGCAACGACCCGGGCATGGGAATGTCATGGCCGACCATGGCCGTCCTGCTGGCGGCGTTGTATCTCTTCATCGGCGGCCTGGCGCGCCGGGGCCTCGACAGATGGGGCCGCTCGCATTTCATGTATCTGTTCAACCCCGAACCCGCGAACCGAGGCGAGAAGATTTCGTATCTGGCGACACGGGCGATCATGCAATCGCTCGGCCTGACCGTTCAGCTCGCGATCGCCGGCATCTTGCTAGTCGCGGTACAGATTGGCGGCGAGCCGATGCGGGTGACCGGGAGCCTCGTGATCATCTGGACCGGCTTCGCCGGGCTGTTGTTTATCATTTTCCAAGCGCTCTTCGCTCCCGACGCGCCCTCCCATCGTCTGGTCAGGCTTGGCGACGACGCCGCGATCGCCGAGGAAACCGGCGGCATGGTCGAGGCGGAACGTGGCGACGAGGGCGGCGCGGTCGGCGCCACGCGCCTGGCGACACTATTGCCGATCTTCCGAAACTTCCTGCTCGGCGTGATCGTCGTAATCGCCGGCATGGTCATCCTTTCCGAGATGGGTATCGATATCGGCCCACTCTTCGCCGGCGCGGGCGTAATCGGCCTGGCCATCGGGTTCGGCGCGCAAAGCCTGATCCGCGACGTGTTCTCGGGCGCCTTCTTCCTGATCGACGATGCCTTCCGCCGCGGCGAGTACATCGACCTCGGAAGCGTCAAGGGAACCGTGGAGCGGATTTCCATTCGCTCGATGCAGCTTCGGCATCATCTGGGCCGTTGCACACGATCCCGTTCGGCGAGATTCAGCATCTGACGAACTATTCCCGTGATTGGGTGACGATGAAGCTGCCGCTTCGGGTGACCTACGACACCGATGTCGAGAAAGTCCGAAAGCTCATCAAGAAACTCGGCCAGGAGCTGCAAGAACACCCGGAACTGGGCGACAAATTCCTGGAGCCGCTCAAGTCCCAGGGGGTCTTCAAGATGGAAGACTCCGCGATGATCATTCGGATGAAGTTCATGACCAAACCGGGCGATCAGTTCATGGTTCGAAAGCTGGTCTATACCCGGATCCGGGAACTTTTCGCCGAAAACGGCATCAAGTTCGCGCATCGCGAAGTGACGGTACGGGTCGCCGACGACAGGCCCGAGCCGCTTGACCAGGAAGGCCGCCGCGCGCTTGCCGGCGCGGTTCTACCGACCCTTGACGCCGAAGCCGCGCCGTCTTCCGATGCAGAACGGTAACCGCCGCCGTCAACGCGCGTAGACCTTTCCCGCCAAGGTTAAATCGCCGAGAACGACATCACGCCCCTGGAGGATGTCGGCATGCAGGTTCATGTCGATGTTTCGCCCGGAGATGATCATCGCCGTCGGCCCGTCGAGGTCATCAAGTTTACCGGCTAGCAATGCCGCCGCGCCCACCGCCGAGCCTCCCTCGCAGACCAACCGGTCCTCGAAATACAAGGCTTGAATCCCACGGTAGATTTCTTCCTCGCTCACCAGGACCGTTTCGTCGAGATAGTCGCGGCACAGCGCGAAGGAGCACTGATTCTCAAGGCCTATCCCACCGCCGAGCGAGTCCGCCAGGCTCGGCAACTCCTCGACATCCACCGGCTTTCCCGCGCGAAGCGATTCGACCATCGCCGGGCCCCGATCCATGGAAATGCCGATTACCCTGGTCGACGGGCTCATGGTTTTGACGGCAAGCGCGATCCCTCCGGCGAGACCGCCGCCGGAAAGCGGGATCAGCACGGATTTTAGATCCGGGCGGCTCTCCATCAGTTCCACGCCGATCGTTCCCTGCCCGGCGATAACCGGCGGCGTGTCGAAGGGAGAGATATCAACCAGCCCCTCCTCGCGCGCGAGGCGGTCGCATTCCAACTGCGCCTCGTCCTGCGACATCCCAACGATGCGTACTTCCGCGCCCAAGGCCTTGATGCCGTCGATCTTGGCTTGGGGCACCAGTTTCGACATGCAGATCACCGCGCGCATCCCCCGCTCCCGCGCGGCAAACGCGACGCCGCGGCCGTGATTGCCGGTCGAGCAACAAGTCACGCCGGCGATGTCATCCGGCAGGGCGAAGATGGCGTTGGCCGCGCCCCGCAGCTTGAACGCGCCGATCGGCTGGGTCATCTCTAGCTTCAAGAGAACATCGTGGCCCGCGAGACCCGATAGATAGGGAGACGGCACCAGCGGGGTCTCGATGGCGGTACCGGCGATGGTTCGGCGCGCCGCGAGAATGGAGGCGAAGGTTATCTCGTTCATCGGGATTCCGGGCTTCACCACTGGGTCCGAAACCCGGTGAACTGAGTATCAATCCGTTGAATATCCCGGAGCACGTCCGGGGGAATGGCCGGACGGATGTCGGACGAGGTGCTGGCATAGACCATGTCGACGCAACCGCCGAAGCGCGCCTCGATCACGCCCGGCAACTCGTCATACCGCCCAACCGCCGCGAACAAGCGCAACACATCGTCGGAGATCTCCGCCGCGATTTCGTCCCACTTTCCTGCCTTGGTCATGGCGTTCAGCTTACGTCCGAGATCGCCGAGACCGTGATGTTCGAAAACCGGCGAATAGCTCGGCGTGGAACCGTAGAACGCGATGCGATAGCGCACCCACTCCGCGACCTCGTGGACTTGCTCGTCGGTCTCGCCGGTCGCGATGAAGCCCCCGCCGGTGACCTGGAAGGCTTCTCGCGGCATCCCCGACATCGCCAATCCCTCCGCGATCCTCGGCATCGCCACGTCTTCGAGATAGGCGCGGGTGCAAAAGGGATGCAGACGCACGCCGTCGCAAACCTCGCCGGCCAGCTTCAAGGTATGCGGTCCCACGGCGGCGATCGTCACGGGAACCGGCGGCTGGCCTGTCGAGGTGGGCACGAAATTCGGCGTCATGAGCGTGAAAGTGTAATGCTCACCCCTGAAATTCAGCGGCTCACCCAATTCCCAACAACGCCAGATCATCTTCAGCGCCGTCACGTATTCCCGTAGACGCGGCGCCGGGGCGGACCATGGCGTCGAGAAGCGTTTCTCGTTATGCGGCTTGATCTGTGGCCCTATGCCGAGCACGAAACGGCCCTTTGATGCCTTCTGCAAATCCCAACAGGTATTGGCCACGACCATCGGCGAGCGCGGGAACGCGATGGCGACCGCCGTGCCGAGGCCGATGCGTTCCGTCGAAATCGCCGAGACCGCGAGCGGCATGAACGGCTCATAACGGTTTTCCATCGTCGCGATCAGATCGAACCCAGCGGCCTCCGCCGCCCGCGCCGCCTCGGGCACCGCGTTCAGATCTTCCTGGGGAAGCGTGGTCATGATTTGCACGCCCGGTCTCTCCTTAATCTCGGTTCTGAAAAGGTCGGGGCTCCCGAACTATCCGGCGGCTTGCCGCCGCCGCGTCACCCAAAGCGTGCCGTAAACAACGACGGTGCCGACCGCCGCGATCGCGTAGCCCTGGAGATTGGGATAGAGGAATCCCGCCGCGCCGATAAACATCAGACCCCGAACCGCCGGTCCGATCAAGCCGACACCGTAGAGATAGCCCTCGAAGCCCGCCGCCATCAGCACCACCGCGACCGAAACGGCGGAAATAGTGAGCAGCATCAGCGGAATTGAATCCCCTCGTAGGATCAAGGCGGGGGTGAGGACCAGTATGAACGGCAGGACGAACTTGATCGAGCCGAGCCGCATGGCGGTAAACGCGGTTTCCATCTGCTTGGAGCCCGCGATCACCGAGGCCGCGACGGCGGCGAGCGCCACCGGCGGGGTGATGTAGGAGAGCATGCCCCAATAGAGGATGAACAGATGACTGGCGATCGGATCCAGGCCGAACTCGATCAACGCCGGCCCCATGACGATGGCCAGGAAGATGTAACAAGCGCTAACGGTTACCCCCATGCCCAGCAGGAAGCTGGTAATCGCCCCCATCGCCAACAGGAGCCAGAGATTATCACCGGCGATCCCGACCAATTCGCGAGAGAACGCCCCACCGACGCCGGTGAAGGCGAGGGAGCCGACGATGACGCCGATACCCGCGAGGATGGCGATGATGTTGGAGATCGTCTTGGTGGATTCGACGACCAGCTCCATGAATTGGCACAGGTTGAAGCGGTTCTTCTTGCGGAAAATGATCGTCGCCGCGATCAGCGCAAGAGTGGCGAAATACGGTGCGTAAAACTCAAGCCGCGCCACCACCAGAAGATAGACCTACAGAGCTAGGCTAAAGAGATAGTACCAACCGTCCTTGAGGGTTTCCCACATGCTGGGAATTTCCTCTTCCGGCTGCCCCTTGAAGCCATGCACGGCGGCGTGACAATCAACCTGCAGCAACAAGGCGACGTAGAACAGGATCGACGGCACGGCGGCGGCGATCACGATCTCGCCGTAGGGAATGTTCAAAAACTCCGCCATGATGAAGGCGACCGCCCCCATCACCGGGGGCATCAGGGTACCGCCCGTCGACGCGCAGGCCTCCACGGCGCCCGCGTAGGACGGCGAATACCCGGTCCGCTTCATCGTCGGAATGGTCAATTGGCCGGTGGTCACGACGTGGGAGATGACGCTGCCACTCAGGGAGCCGAAGAAGCCGCTTGAGAGGATCGAAACCTTGGCCGGTCCACCCCGGCTCTTGCCGAGCAGGGCCGCCGCGAAATTCATGAAGAACTCACCACCGCCGGTTACCAACAGCGCGGCGCCGAAAACCAGAAAGCCGATAAGAATATTACCCGCGACGCGCATCGGCACGCCGACGATACTCTCGAAACCCATGGCGTAGGAGCGCACCAGCTCCTCGGGCGACTTGCCGATGCCCCAAAGGAAACCGGGGGCCTCCTCGGTCCAAAGCGGGAAAGTGAAGAAGACGACGCAGACGCCGAACAGCACCAGGCCGCCGGCGCGGCGTACGCCCTCGAGGTCGAGAAAACACATCAGGGCCGCCATCGCCGTCGGCATCGGCGGCGCCACCGTTTCCCAGCCTTTCTCGACCATTTCGCCGCCGTGATAGGACAGGTAGAACGCCGTCACGATGGTGAGCGCGAAGAGAATTCAATCGTAAAACGGCACTCGATCCCCATGACGGGAAATCACCGGTAAGATCAGAAAGGCCAGGGGAAGGAAAATCCCGATCAGCAGATAGTAGTAGGAACTGTCGAGCAGCACGAAGCCGAAGGCATTGAAACTGATGGTCTGATTGATCGCCACCGCGATCCCGAAACCGCCGTAGAACAATGCGATCCAATAGACCAGGCCGGTGAGGCGTTTCTTGCCCGGCTCTTCGTATTTTTGGACCTTCTCGGCACTATCCGGCGAGTCCGCCGAAGCAGAGTCCTGCGTCATGCTCGACCCCAAAATGTCGCGAGTGCGGGCGGGCGCCTTGGACTTCGACTAACCGAGGCTTTGACGAACCGGGACGCCGGTTAGTGGATCGTTGGATCAGCCGACGGTCACGAGCCGAGGCACGGGCGGCCGCGCGACGCGACCGCCCGTCCGATGGTCATGGAGATTAGGCGACCCGGTTAGTCGAGCCCCTTCTCCTTGCGGACCTTGGCCCACCAGTCTTCCCAACCGGCGCCGGCCTTGATCTTGTTGCCCTTCTTTCGTTCTTCGGCGCGCATGTCGTTATAGGAGTCCTGCGCTTCTTCCCAAGCCTCGATCACCGCCGCCTGGCGGGCGACCTTGGCGTCCTGCCAGGCTTGGGCTTCATCGGACCAAACGCCCTTTTCCTTGAAATACTTCACGGATGCATCGTGGAACGCCGCCTCGCATGGCGGCGTCGCCGCGTCCTTCAGGCGCCAGAACTGAGTCGCGTAGGAGACGTCCTTGTATTTCGGATACATCTCATCCATCGCCTTGACGATGGTGTAGACCTCGTCGAAGTCGCGGTCGGCATAGGTCACCATCATCGGATAGCGGAAGGACATGGTGTTCGACGGCTTCTCGGGCGAAATGCCGGCGCCGGACTCGGTCTTGATCGGCGCGTACATCGGCGTGGTCTTGGTCATGCGAGCCCAGGCTTCCTTATCGCTGGGATCAAACTGCAACCAGCTGACGCCATTCGGCGAGGCCTCGATCTCCTTCGAGAAGCCCGAGGTCGGCGCGGCCAGGAAACCGTCGATCTTGCCGGTCAGCAGGGACGTCTTCATGACACCGTAACCGCCATGCCAGACCCGCTCCCATTCACCTTCCTTCAAGCCGGCGAAATCGGCCACCGCGTCGGTCTTGACGTTGACCGAGGGATTGCCCTTCACATAGCCCAGCCGGATGCCCTTGATCTTGCGCGCGTCGGAGAACTTGGAATTCCCGAGCATGACGATCCCCGTGGCGGCCGGCGGCGAAAGCACGCAACGCAAGTCCTGCGGCCCCCAATCGGTCGAGGCGAAATCATAGATGCCCTCGGAGCCGAAATAGGTGCCCGAGGCGAGGAATGCGTAGTCGGCCTTGCGCTGCGCCAGCGGCAGCATGCGTCCGATACTCGTGCCGGACGGAATGATGCGAACCCGCGTGCCATGGGTTTGCTTGAACGCGTTGGCGATACCCGACGCCTGGGCGAAACCAGAGCTACCGAAGTCGTAGGACGTGAAGACCAGGCGCTTGGGCACATCGCCCGCCGACGCCTGCGCGGCAACCGCGAGAACCGCGGCCGCGGCAACCGGCGCGATGGCCAGTTTCACAATCTTGTTCATTAAACCCACCTGTTCATGACCGGACTTTATTGTTCTTTTGATCCCGAGGATCGACCTTTGCGTTTCCGGCATGCCGCGTATTCACCCTGGCGGGCGAAAACGACATCGTCGCAATCCTGGCCCGCAGCGGGGTGCATTACAACCATTTCCCCGAGGCTCCCCCCTCGCCCCGCGCCGACTTGGCGCTCTCGGTTGGACTGTTCACGTTATCGAGCGCGCGCGATTCCAACCGGCCTGTTCCGCCCTTCCCTGCCCCGACGGCGACGGAAAACTCGAGACGATGATGGCGAAAAATCAGCAAACTCCCGACGACCGGCCCGGTTTCGCGATCATGAACGGTCGGTTAATGCCATACGCGGACGCGAAAATTTCGATCATGGCGCCGGGTCTCACTTTCGCGGTCACGATCTTCGAGGGCCTTCGCGGCTATTGGAACGCCGAGCGCGGGGAGCTCTACATCTTCCGCCTCGCCGCTCATCTGGAGCGGATGACATTCGGCATGACCCTGATGGAACTCGACAATCCACCCAGCGCCGACGATTTCACGTATCAGATCCTCGAAGTGAGGCGCGCCAACGACATCCGCGAGGACTGCTACATCCGTCTGCAGGCCTATGTGGACGACTGGGGCGACATGACCGCGACCGGCCCTGTCGGCAGCTCTGTCATCTGCCGCTCGCGCCCCAGGGTCGCGGCCTTCCAGACCGGCAAGCATTTCGGCGTGGCGAGTTGGCGGCGAAATCGCGACGACGCCAGCCCGCCACGGATCAAGGCGACGGCGAATTACCTGAACAGCCGTCTCGCGGGTCTGGAAGCGAGGAACAACGGTCATGGCGGCGCCATCATTCTCAACCAGGACGGCAGCGTGGCCGAGGGGCCGGGCGGCTGTATCTTCCTGCGCCGCGGCGAGAGGCTGATCACACCTTCGGTCACCGACGGCATTCTGGAAAGCGTGACCCGCGACACGCTTATTCAACTGGCGAGAGCCTCGGGCCGCTCGGTCGAGGAACGCAAGGTCGGCCGCACGGAGCTCTACCTAGCCGACGAGATGTTCTATTGCGGGACCGGCCAAGAGATCACGCCGATGCTTTCCGTCGACGGCAAGCCCGTCGGGAGCGGCGCGCCAGGCCCCGTGACCCGGGAACTCCAGAACGACTATGACGCCTTGGTTCGCGGTAAGGCGAGCCTTGCGCCGGGCCTTGGTGAAGGATGGTTGACGCCGGTCTGGGGCAATTCATGAGCACCTCGAAACCCTCGATCGATCCGGTTCGTCTGGGTCTCGTCTGGCGCCGCTTGGACGGCATCGCCGATCAGGTCGCCGAAACCTTCGTGCGCGCCGCTTTCTCGGTGGTGGTGCGCGACAATTACGACATGGCCTTCAGTCTGTTCGACGGTCGGGGCCGGCAATTGACCCAATCCAAGCGCAGTATTCCCAGCTTCATGGGAACGCTGCCGCACACCCTGTCCGAGGTCTTGCGGAAGATCCCGCCCGAGCGCCTCAATCCCGGCGACGTGGTGATCACCAACGATCCGTGGGTCGGCACCGGCCACCTCAACGATATCTCGATGGCCGGCCGGTCTGCTATGGCGCCGGAAACATTCAACCCACGGTCACCGATTGCGACCTGGTCCTCGGATATCTCGGGGCCGACTCCTTCCTCGGGGGCCGCATGCGGCTGGACAAGGAGGCCGCCGAGGCCGCCATCGCCGAACATCTCGCGAAGCCGCTGGGGATCAGTGTCGCCGAGGCGGCCTGGGGCGTGCATGAAACCGTCACCGCCAACATGGCCCAGGCGGCCACGATCCACGCCATCGAGCGGGCGCTCGACGTAACCCGCTTCGTCATGCTGCCGATCGGCGGCGCGGGGCCGGTGCATGCCTGTGGCATGGCGGCGAAAATGAGCATCGACAGACTGATCTGCCCGACCGGCGCGGGCGTCGCCTCGGCGGTCGGCATGCTATCCTCGGCGATCTCCTTCGAGGTCGCGCGCGCCGCGCCGATGACGGCGGAGAACATGGATTTCCAGAGGCTCGCGGCGATGGTCGAGGAAATGGACGCCGAGGCCTCGGATCTCGTTACCAGCGCCGGGGTCGCGGCGGGCACGGTCACCCGCCGACTCTCGGCCATGATGCGCTATGTCGGCCAGGGTTATGAGATCGAGGCGATCCTGGCGCCGGAAACAATTCGCGCCGGCGACAAGCAGGGCCTCCTAAAGGCCTTCAACGAGGCCTATCGCCGCCGCTATGGCCGTACCGAGGATATGCCGGTGGAGATCCTGACCTGGCGGCTGGCGGTGGAGGGGCCGCGATCCGGGCTCGGCCAATCGCTGCTCTCCCGGGCGAGCGACGCGCGCCAGTCGCCCGCCCCCATCGGCCATCGCCCCGCCTGGTTCGGCCAGGGGTTCGTGGACACGCCCATCCATCGCCGCGCCGATCTGCCGAACGGCGTCCGCATCGCCGGACCGGCGATCATCGAGGAGACCGAGTCGACAACCATCGTTCCGCCGGATTTCGAGCTTACGGTCGACCGCGCGCTCAATCTTGTCCTGACCCGGAATAGGCAATGACATAACTCGCCCCCGCCTTCGTCGATTGGCTCACCCAGCGGCTGCGAAGCGCCGGGACGCGGTTCATGTTCGGCGTGCCCGGGGGCGGTACCAGCCTGGATATGATCGACGCGGCGCGACACCAGGACATCCGGATGGTGCTCACCGCGCGAGAGGACGCGGCGGTGATCATGGCCGGGGTCGCGGGCGTTCTCGGCGAGGCGCCCGGCCTCGCGTTTTCAACCAAGGGGCCGGGCCTCGCCTCGGCGGCCAACGGTATCGCCTCGGCGGCGCTCGATCGCATGCCGGTTCTGCTTATGGCCGAAACCTTCGTGCCGGGCGAGACCGACTATGTCAGCCACCAGGTCTTCGACCAAACGGCCCTGGCGACCCCGTTGCTGGACGCGGCCGGCGGCGGCGTGATCGAGGCAAGCGCCGACGCGGTGGAAGCCTGGCTCGCCCTCGGCCCACGCCCGGCGCGCATTCCGGCGGTCATGTTCCCGACATCCGCCGCGCTTCGCGAGCCCGCCGATACCGCTATCGTCTCCGCGCGAGAACATGAAAGCGAGGCGCCATCCGCCGCTTCCGCGCAAGCGGCGGCGCAATTGGCATCGGAGGCGCGGCGCCCGGTCGTCATCATCGGATTGGAAGCCACGAGAACCGGATTAGAGGCACCGATCAGGGATCTGGTCGCCCGTCTGAACGCGCCGGCCCTGACGACCTACATGGCTTCGGGGATGATCCCGCATGATCATCCCAACAATGCCGGGACCTTCACCGGCGGCGCGATCGAACAGGCCTGCGTCGGAGAAGCGGATCTGATCATCACGATCGGCCTTGATCCGGTTGAACTGATCCGCAAGCCCTGGACCTATGACGCGCCGATCCTGGACCTTTGCGAAATCATCCGCGAGCCGCATTACTTCTCTCCCCTGCTGCGGCTGGCCGGGAGCCTGCCCGACACGATTAGTGAATTGCTCGCCGGCCTCGCCCGCTTCCCGGTCCGCTCGGATTGGATCGAGGAGAGCATCGGCGCGCATCGCGCGAGATTCCGCGACCGGCTCAAGATCGAGAACGCCGAGGGTCTTTCACCGAGCGCCGTCGTCGACATCGCCGCCGAGGCATTTGGGGGTCGGCCGCGTCTGGCGGTCGACGCCGGGGCGCATATGTTCTCGGCCTGCGCCTATTGGCCGGCGGCCGGAGCGCGCGACGTGCTGATCTCCAACGGGCTGGCGAGCATGGGATTCGCGATTCCCGCCGCGATTGCCGCCGCCCTGCACGACCCGAAGCGAGGCGCCGTCGCGATGAGCGGCGACGGCGGCGCGATGATGTGCCTCGGCGAGCTGCAGACCGCCGCCAGGGCCGGCGCCAATGCCTGTTTCATCATCTTCAACGACGGCCGCCTCTCGCTAATCGACATCAAGCGCGAGGAACGCCAGATGCCGGATCTCGGACTCAACTGGCAAGCTCCGGATTTCGCCGCCGCGGCGCGGGGTTTCGGCCTGACCGCCTGGACCGCCGAGAGCGCCGAGGAGATGCGCCATGCCTGCGCCGAGGCCGCCGCCGCGACGGGTCCCCAGCTGATCGACGCGCGGGTCGGCTCGGGCGGGTATTTTGATCAGATGAAAGCCCTGCGGGGATAGCGCCGGCCCCGCCCTGGCGGCGGTATCCGCCCCGATCTCGGACCCGCATTGTCTTGACCGCGCCGAGTTGCTATATCCCGTATTGGTTTCCGGCCAGGGGCGGCCGGGCCATCGCCGAGCATCAGGCGGCCGCGGAGTCCCCGCGCACCTGTCCCCCCGGGGCGACCACTCATGGCAAGACGCAGAAAACTCTACGAGGGCAAGGCCAAGGTTCTTTACGAAGGCCCGGAGCCCGGAACCCTTATCCAGTACTTCAAGGACGACGCCACCGCCTTCAACAATGAAAAGCAGGGCGTCATCACCGGCAAGGGCGTCCTCAACAACCGGATCAGCGAGTATCTCATGACCCGGCTGGCCGAGATCGGCATCCCGACCCATTTCATGCGCCGCCTGAACATGCGCGAGCAGCTGATTCGCGAAGTCGAGATCATTCCGATCGAGGTTGTGGTCCGCAACATCGCCGCCGGCTCGATCTGCAAGCGCTTCGGCATCGAGGAAGGCACGCCGCTGCCGCGCTCCATCGTCGAATACTATTACAAGAACGACGACCTGGGCGATCCACTGGTCGCCGAGGAGCATGTGACGGCCTTCGGCTGGGCCAATACCCAGGACATCGACGACATGATGGCCCTGTCCCTCCGGGTGAACGACTTCCTTTGCGGCCTGCTGGTCGGGGTCGGCCTGCGGCTGGTGGATTTCAAGCTGGAATTCGGGCGATATTACACCGAGGAGGCGATGCAGATCGTGCTGGCCGACGAGATCAGCCCGGATAACTGCCGGCTCTGGGATCTGAAGACCAACGAGAAGCTCGACAAGGACCGCTTCCGCCGCGACCTCGGCGGCGAGCGCGAGGCCTATCAGGAAGTCGCCCGCCGGCTCGGCGTCCTGCCCGAGGCCGGGCCGATGGATCTCAAGGGCCCCAAGGCGATTCAGTGATCGACGGCTAAATTATAGAGACTGGCTATCAAGATTGGCCACCAACCCGCGACCGGGAAGAATGATGAAGGCGAAAGTTCACGTTACCTTGAAAAACGGCGTCCTCGATCCCCAGGGCAAGGCCGTCGAAAACGCGCTCGGCACCCTCGGCTTCGACGGCGTCGCCGGCGCGCGCATCGGCAAATATATCGAGCTAGACCTCACCGAAACCGACGCCGCCAAGGCCGAGGCCCAGGTCACCGAAATGTGCGAGAAACTCCTCGCCAACACGGTGATCGAGAATTACCGGGTGGAGGTTGTCAACTAGGCCATGGACTCATTTTGGCGTAGCCAGATTTGAGCAGCGGCCAGTTTAAGGAAGGCGAGATAATTGGACGCGTGCTTCTCGTATCGCGTGGCGATGCGGCGGAAGCGTTTGATCCGGTTGAAGAAACGCTCGATGCGATTGCGCTGTCGGTAGAGCGTCGCGCTGAAGCAGGCCTTCCACTTCCGGTTGGATTTCGACGGGATGTTGGGCGATGCCCCGGCTTCCTCGACGCGCCGGCTTAGCCAATCGGCGTCATAGGCCTTGTCGGCCAGAAGGATGGTATTCTCGCGTAGCCGCGTGAGCAGTCCAGCGGCGGCGGGGCAATCCGCCGCCTGTCCCGGCGTCAGGATCAACTCCAACGGCAGGCCCCGGCCATCGACCAAGCGCGTGAACCTTGGTGGTCAATCCGCCCCTTGAGCGGCCCATACAGCGATCCGGGTGGCTTTTTTTGAGTTCGCCGCGTGCTGATGAACCCGAACGGCCGTGCTGTCGATCATCTGAACCTCGCCGTCGTAGGCCTCTGTAATCGCCGCCAGTATCCGGTCCCACACACCCGCCGCCCGCCAACGTACGAACCGGTTGTAGCAAGTGGTCCTGGGGCCGTATTCCTTCGGCAACGCCCGCCACGGCGCGCCGGTCCGCAAAACCCAGAAGATACCGTTCA
>Ga0181593_10003789_pt1 | contig 13795 bp, 9 predicted proteins | sample 071ome_19_FD_133756 | JGI IMG/M metagenome (GOLD analysis project Ga0181593, IMG submission 133756) | Coastal salt marsh microbial communities from the Groves Creek Marsh, Skidaway Island, Georgia - 071413AT metaG (megahit assembly) | ecosystem: Environmental > Aquatic > Marine > Intertidal zone...
CGGGTGAAGGTTAATTAAAGGAAGTCGATATGAAAGATATGGAAATCAACTTTGCCTTGTCTAATGAAACGGATGTTGACGAGAAGTCACGTGAGATCGTATTGCAGGCATTGTTCAGCAGGAGTGAAACCGGCCTACTAACCAATGAGCATGGGCCAGTAATGCCGGGTATGGATATAAATCAGCTGCTTAAAGGATTGAGATAACGATGGAGCAAAACACAGCTTCAGGCTCGCGTAGTTATATTGAGCCCTCGGAGTTAGAAACTATTTGGGATGAGTTCCTCCGAATCTGGCCGTTAGAGCGGCTGGAATCGATGACGCTGGTGGATTACACCAGCCAGGGAACAGACGACAGCTTCTGCTACTGGATTGAGTCGGCAACAGACAAGCTGGGCTCCATCTGGGGAGGCTCTGCTTTTAAATTCGGTGTGTATGCCCGCAAAGATAAAATCACCAAAGAGAGCCGTGGTGGCCGTTGTTACAGCGATGATTACGGCTGGATGGCGAAGTATGGCACTAGCCCGCAACAAGCGTTTGCGTCGGTGAAAGCAGAGATTCTTAAGGTTGCTTATGCTACCCGTGAAGGGAATCTTCAGGTGGTCGATCAGGCAGATCTTGGGGAAGCGATTCGCTGGAAAATTGCCTTTCTATACCAAAAGCGTAGTGAACCAACCGTACTGCCTATATTCAGCGGTAATATGCTGTCGGTTTTAACGGGTAAATCAGCGAAGAAAGAGCGTTTGCAGGCCCTCGATATGCTTATGACGCAGCAGGGTACAAGGAGCTTATTCGAATACTCGCAAGCGTTGTGGCAAACAGCAGACGAATTAATGTCGGCAGCGTTTGATGCTGATAAAGCACAGTTGTTCTTTGATGAGTCGGAAGGCTTTCAGGCCATTAACCCTGCCACGCAGTATATTGCCGGGTATGAATCACTGAGTGGCAAGCAAATAGCGTTAGTCAGAAATAATAAAAAGGTAAGTCTTTTTTTACAGCCAGGAAACTGGCTGGATGAGGTCAGGTCACTGCTTTCGTCGGTTAAGGAGCATTCCGCCGAAGACGCTCGTGACAGCAATCTGGGAGTGGATGCCCCTTTGTTAGCTTCAGGCCGGCCTGCGGTCAATGTGACGGTGGATTCACTGTCCGCGCTTCAGGCTCTGTGTTCAGCTTATGATGGTGACACTTCAGATTCACCGGTTATTAGTAATGGTAATCATCAACGGGAGGCAGCCGTGTCTTCAGCGCTTAATCAGATTCTTTATGGCCCACCGGGTACAGGTAAAACCTATGCAACCACAGAAAAGGCAGTGGCTCTGGCCGATCCTCAATGGTTGGCGGAACTGGCCTCACAAGGGCTGAGTATTGCAGAGCAGCGTAAGGCGGTGAAGCAGCGCTACGAAGATCTGATTGTGGCAAAACGAATAGCCTTTACGACCTTTCATCAGAGTTTCTCCTACGAAGACTTTATTGAAGGCATTCGGGCGGAAACCAAAGATGATCAGGTTAGTTACAGCATCGAAGATGGTATTTTTAAAGCAATGGCACTGCTGGCGGCGGAAGAAAAGTCATCATCTGGGGTATCGGATACACTGTCACTGGATGGCCGCCGCATCTGGAAAATGTCGTTGGGAAATACCCTTAAGGGTGAAAACGAAGCTTATGAGGATTGTATCGAGAATAACTACATCAGTTTAGGTTGGGGCGGCAATATCGACTTTAGCCAGTGCCAGGATCGTGCTGCTGTTCAGGATCTTTATTCTGCCAAAACTGGTGAAAAATATGACAGTACTTCTTATAACGTCTCAGCGGTAAACACCTTTAAGAATGTCATGCACAGAGGCGATATTGTCATCGTTTCTGATGGCAATCATAAATTCAGGGCAATCGCCGAGGTGGATGGTGACTATTACTATGCCCCGGAATCGGAAGGGCGCTATTTTAATCAGTGTCGGTCAGTACGATGGTTAAGAGTGTTTGAGAGCAGTATGCCGAAAGAGGCGTTGTTTCATAAGTCTCTCTCACAAATGACCCTGTATGAGTTGAAGCCATCGACTCTGAAAATCGACAAGCTGAAAGACTTTTTGACGGCACCTGCAGAGAAGGTTCCTGGCTCTGACAACTACGTTCTGATTATCGATGAAATCAACCGTGGCAATATCTCCCGTATCTTTGGCGAGCTGATCACGCTGCTGGAGCCGGATAAACGTAAAGGAGGCTCTGATGAGCGCTCGGTTACTCTGCCATATTCGAAAGAGCCATTCTCTGTGCCTGATAACCTCTATGTACTCGGCACCATGAACACCGCCGATAAATCACTGGCCCAGCTCGATCTCGCGCTTCGTCGCCGCTTTGAATTTGTTGAGTTGATGCCCGATCCGGCATTGCTGGATGGCATTCTGGTGCATGGTGTCGATATTTCCGAGCTTCTGACAGTCATGAATCAGCGTATCGAAGTGCTTCTGGATCGTGATCACACCATTGGTCATGCCTATTTCTGGCCATTGCGTTCTGCCGAAACTGACGAAGAACGCCAAAATCTGCTGGCTGATATTTTCGCCAAGCGCATTATTCCGTTACTGCAGGAATACTTCTTTGCGGATTGGGAGCGCATTGGCTGGGTGCTCAATGACTCTCAGAAGCCTGCCACTGAACGGTTTATTGAGTTGGAAAAAGTGGGAACGTCTGTTGCCAACCTGTTCCCTGAAACGATTGCCAATCAGATCACGGATCGTCGTTACCGCATTAATCAATCGGCATTTATGGAGGCCGGTGCCTATCGTGGGATTCTGCCAGGGGCGGGAGTGTCAGCCTGATGCATCAGGTAAGGGAATACGGACGTATCACGACCGATAGTGCCCTGACGCCGTCACTGGATTGTGCGGTGGTGAGCACTGCGACCTTTGATTGGTTGCAGGATTTAGTCGGCCGCTGGAGCAAGGGTGCTCCTATCGCAATGATTGACGGGCACCGGTCGTTAAAGCTGGGCAGTTATGTGGGCTTTCTGCAGAGCCCGACGGGCGAGGCGATAGAAATTCTGCCTAAAACCGGCCTGGGAATGGAAGATCCGGTTGCGGCAAGGCGTATTCTGCAGCGCATGTTAATGGCATCACTTGGGGTTAAGCCGCGTACTGCTGGGGCTGCTTCTTTATTGCGTATGCCTGAGCCGCTGCATGAGTGGATTTTCAGTCAGTTTCTGGCTGAGCTTCAGCGCCTTGTCAGCAGAGGCCTGCGCTTCGATTATCAACGAGTGAATGAAGAAAGCCGCTTTATTCGCGGTCAGTTGCGCCTTGATCAGCAACAACGGCAACCGCCTGGGCGGCAGCATCTGTTCCATATCAGTCATGATATTTTCAGCCCTGACCGGCTTGAAAACCGCTTGCTTAAAACCGCGCTCAGCTATGTATTGGTCTGTTGTAAAAGCGCAGAGAACTGGCGACTGGCGAATGAGCTTGCGCATCAGCTGAGCGGTATTTCAACTGAGCGCGAGCCATTGCCACTGATAGAGCAGTGGCAAAGCGGCAAGCTGATGCAGGCGTACAACGATATTCGCCCGTGGTGTGAGTTGGTGCTTGAAAAGCTAAACCCGAATTTTCAACAGGGCAGACACCGTGGCATAGCTCTGTTGTTCCCTATGGAGCAGCTGTTTGAAAAGTATGTTGAGGTTTTTCTGCGCCGCAGCTTGCCAACTGGCACACGTTTACAAGCTCAGGCGAGTTCGCAGTACCTTCTGATGCACAGAGCGCAAGATGCGAATATTGCTACCCGTATGTTTCAGCTGAAGCCGGACCTTATGCTCAATAGCGCAGAAGGGAGCCAGGTGCTGGATACTAAATGGAAACTGCTGGATGAATGGGCTGCGAATACAGAACAAAAATACAACATTGTGCAAAGCGATTTGTACCAGATGTTTGCCTATGGCCATAAATATCAGAATGGTCGTGGCCACATGATGCTGATATATCCACGCCATGAGCGCTTTAACAAGCCATTGCCCGTGTTCTGGTATTCGGAGTCACTGGCCTTGTGGGTGGTGCCATTTTGTCTGGAAGCGAGTGCGCTGGTGGCAGGGGAGTGGGAAATGTACTTTCGGTTCAGTAGTCGATCTGAAAATCTTAATTCTAATCGAAGATTCGCAAGTATTTGAAATCTTAAAGTACATGAGTTGGAAGAATAAATCGGAAAAGGAAATTACCAATTTCAGGTTATGAAGAAGATATTAGTTACGGGGAACCTGGGCCTTATCGGGCGTAACTTGACCCCTTTGCTGGAAAATAAGGGGTATTTAGTACAAGGTTTTGATATAGCGAATAACACGGGAAACATCTGTGACTATGATCAGCTTGAGAAACAGATGGCTGATTGTGCAGGTGTTATTCATCTTGCTGCGATATCTCGGGTTGTATGGGGGGAAAAAAATCCAGAGCTATGCTGGAATACCAATGCTATTGCCAGTGAGGAGTTGCTGAAAATTGCCTTGAGTCGTCCCGAAAAACCCTGGGTTCTGGTTGCCAGCAGTCGTGAGGTTTATGGCGAGAGTGCTGTCCTTCCTGTTCTCGATTCAGCACCTGTTAACCCCGTTAATATCTATGGTCAGGCAAAAGCCTATATGGAAAAAAGAGCATTAGAAGTCAGGGACTATGGGCTTAACACCGCTGTTATTCGGCTGGCTAATGTCTATGGCTGCACTATGGATCATAGCGACAGAGTTTTACCAGCTTTCTGCTTTAATGCAGTTAAAAATGAAGCTTTGCGTGTGGATGGTAGAGAACACTTGTTCGACTTTACGCATGTATCTGACACAGTAAAAGGTCTTTGTTTAGTCGTAGAGCAACTAGAAAATAATGAAAGAAATCTGCCTCCAACCCATCTTCTTCCTGGTATTGGTACGACACTTGGTGAAGCCGCTGAAATGGCCGTCAGGCTCGCTGGCAGTCATTCTGAAATTATTGAAGCCCCACCCCGAAATTATGATGTAAGTCGCTTTGTTGGCGATCCTGCACAGGCCAAAAGATTATTTGGCTGGCAAGCGAGCATAACACCCGAACAGGGCATTCAGCTTTTGGTTAAAGCATTCCAAAAACAGTTACAGGAAGTTCCTGCATGAAAATTATAAAAGTCATTCATGGGTATCCGATGTTATACAACGCCGGATCGGAAGTGTATTCACAAACTATTTGCCACGGCTTAGCTAAGCGTGGCCATGAGGTGCATGTCTTTACCAGAGAGGAAGATTCCTTCCAACCCGATGGCGCGATGCGTGTTAGTCATGACGCCGATGTACCTGAAATTACTCTGCACTTCGTCAATAACCCAAGAATGCGCGATCGCTATCGGCTGGAGATTGTTGACCAGCGCTTTGCTGACTTACTCGATCAGTTGCAACCGGATGTGGTGCATATTGGACACCTGAACCATTTGTCCACGTCTTTGGTCTTTGAGGCTAAGAAACGTCATATTCCGATTGTCTATACGCTGCACGATTATTGGCTTATGTGTCCGCGTGGGCAGTTTATGCAGATGCATTCTGCGGATGACAATCTCTGGGCTGCCTGCGATGGCCAGGAAGACAAAAAGTGCGCAACGCAGTGTTATGCCCGATATTTCTCAGGCTGTGAACAGGAAAAGGCTGTGGATCTAGCTTACTGGGAAAGCTGGGTCAAGCGCCGTATGGCGCATGTTAGGGATGTCGTTGAGCAGGTTGATTTGTTTATCTCACCAGCAAAATACCTGAAACAGCGTTATGAACAGGACTTTGCTCTTCCCAAAGATAAAAGTATTTATCTTGATTACGGCTTCGATCGCACAAGAATGAACGGGCGTGTTCGTAAAAATGATGAGCCCTTTACCTTTGGCTATATCGGTACTCATATCCCAGCTAAGGGTATCCATCAGTTAATCGAAGCCTTTGGTATGCTCAGCGGTGAAGCAAAGCTGAGAATCTGGGGGCGTGATCGGGGCCAGGATTCCAGATCACTACGAGCAATTGCATCTTCTTTGCCTGATGATAAAGCCAATGCCATCGAGTGGATGCCTGAATACAAGAATCAATCAATCGCACTGGATGTGTTCAGTAATACCGATGCGATTGTGGTGCCATCCGTCTGGGTCGAGAACTCACCCTTGGTTATTCATGAAGCTCAGCAAGCGAAGGTTCCTGTTATTACGGCTAGTGTCGGTGGAATGGGTGAATACGTACACCATGAAGTGAATGGTTTAACCTACCAGCACCGCGATACCGCAGATCTTGCCAGACAAATGCAGCGCTTACTGGATGAACCAGGGCTTGCAGACCAACTCGGGCAGCGCGGTTATCCTTTCAGTGACGACGGCCAGATTCCTGATATCGATCAGCACATACTGGACCTGGAAGCATGTTATGCGAGGGTTATGGGGTAATGGCGAACGACTTCTGGCGTATCACACTGGATACTAATCCTGATTTTTGTAATCTGAATTGTGTGATGTGTGAAGATCATTCTCCGTATGCGGATAGCCGTGTGGAGAGAAAGAGGGCTGGCTCACTCCGGCCCCTGATGGATGTTGATCTGCTCGAACGGATTGTTCGTGAAGCGGCAGCGATGGGAATCAGAGAAATCATTCCTTCTACAATGGGTGAGCCACTTCTTTATCCCCATTTTGATACTTTCCTCGACTTGTGTGATGAGCTGGGATTAACGCTTAACCTGACTACAAATGGCACGTTTCCAGCACCTAAGGCCCATCAGAACGTTGAGTATTGGGCAGAGCGTATAGTGCCAATCACCAGTGATGTGAAAATCTCCTGGAACGGAGCAAACGAAAAGACCCAGTCAGAAATTATGGTCGGAACAACCCTTGAGAAGCACGTTGAGAATGTTAAACGTTTTATCGCAGTAAGGGATAAATGGGCATCAAGGCATTATTGCTCGATGACCATGCAACTGACCTTCATGCGCAGTAATTTGGAAGAAATCCCAGATATGCTGGAGTTGGCACTGAAGCTGGGATTTGATCGCTTGAAAGGGCATCAGTTGTGGGCTCATTTTGATGAGATTCAACATGAAAGCCTGCGTAATGACCTTGCCTGTGCTGACCGATGGAATCAGGTCGTGCGTCATTGTCATGAGCGTGTTGCAGTCCATAACCAAACTGCAGATCGTCGATTCCGTTTGGATAACTTCTTTGAATTGGATCTGACACAACTCGACGATATTTCGCCTGGTGGTGAATGCCCGTTTCTTGGTAAGGAATTATGGGTTGATCCAACCGGAAGATTTAATGTTTGTTGTGCGCCCGATCAGCAGCGTAAATCACTGGGCGATTTTGGCAACTTAAATGACAAGAATTTATCAGATCTTATTGCCAGCTCTTCCTATCAGAATTTAATGGCCACATATCAATCTCACCCTCTTTGTAAGTCCTGCAATATGAGACGGCCAGTATGAGTATCCTCGAAAAGCCAATAATCTCAGAATGTGGCTGTTTTCATGTTGGGCCTGATGGAAATCCTTTATACGAAGCCCGATTCGATGAGGTTCTTGCCTTTCATAAGGTGGGTAATCGCTGGATAGCACCAGTTAAACTGGGTGCTGAAGCATTCCATATTGATACAGATGGTCTCCCGATTTACAGCCAACGATTCTATCGGTGTTTTGGCTTTTATGATGATCTGGCAACGGTCGTTGGTGACGGTGGCTGGTATCACATAGACGAAAGCGGGAGGGAGCTGTATTCGCAGCGCTATGAGTTTGTAGGTAACTATCAGGAGAAGGTTTGCGTTGTCATGGATGCCACTGGTCAGTATTTACATTTAAATGCTGTCGGTGAGCCGGCCTACGATTGCAGATGGCGATACTGTGGTGATTTTCGTGATGGGGTTGCTGTTGTGCAGGCTGAAAACGGCTTGAGTACTCACATTCGTCCTGATGGCTCTTTTCTACATGATATCTGGTTCTTTGATCTGGATGTCTTTCACAAGGGCTATGCAAGAGCCAAGACCTTTCAAGGTTGGTGCCACGTAGATAAACAAGGTAATGCAATTTACCCCGAACGTTATGCATCGGTTGAGCCTTTCTATAACGGCTTTGCACGATGTGAGACGAATGACGGAGCATTGCTAGTCATTGACGAGTCAGGGCGGTGCGCTCGCGAGTTACGAGGGGCAACGTCTGACAAATTCTCTGAGCTATCCAGTGATATGGTGGGTTACTGGAAGACCTATGCGATTTATACCAGTGTGAAACTCGGAGTTTTCGAGCAGCTTCCAGCGACGATTGAGCAGCTATCGGTATCTTGCAAGTGTGACTCTCAAAGACTCAAGAGGTTAATGAGAGCATTAGCGGAGCTGGGCTTAGTCGGTAAGCAAGGGGGTTGTTATGTCGCTTCCGAAAAAGGCCGTTATCTTTGCTTACACCACGAAAAAACGCTGGCTGACGCTTCGATGGAGTATGGTGAAGATCTTTTAAAGCGTTGGGAATACTTGCCTGAGCTGATCCAGGGCATGAAGCGTCAATCGGATATATTTTCTGCGGTGGCGGCTGATCCGGAGCGAGTTACGTCTCACCATCGGATGCTCGCCAGTTATGCCTTGCATGACTACACCAAAATTGTTCCCTTACTACCAATTGCACAGGGGCAAAGGGTTTTGGATGCAGCGGGTGGGACAGGAACACTGGCTACACTAATACAGTCTCACTTTACTGAATCATCGGTGTTTCTCGGAGATTTAAAGTCTGTTCTTGAGCAGGCTGAATTCGTTGAGAAGCTTGAGCTGAATCTGTTTGGTGAGTGGCCCGGAGTATACGACGTAGTAATACTTGCTCGCGTTCTTCATGATTGGGACGATGCCGCTGCTGTTGAAATTCTGAAGAATGCTAAGCAAGCTCTGCTCCCTGGTGGTGAAATATTTGTTCTGGAAATGCTGATGCAGGAAGGTTCAAGCTCTGGTGCTTTATGTGATCTTCATCTCTTAGCTGCTACTGGCGGTAAGGAGCGGACGGTATCTGAATTTGAGTGTCTATCCAGGCAGGCAGGGTTGCGTATTAAAAAGGTTATTAAACTCCCATCCTTGGTATCACTGCTTGTCCTGAAACGAGGTGAGAGTAATGGCTAAGTTGCTTCTGATGCGCCACGCGGAGCGCCCTGATATCCCAGCGAATACAGTTGGCAATGAGGTGCTTCTGACGGATAAAGGTAAAGCAGACACCAGAGTTTTCGCCGGAAGCATTTCTGAACCGGTTGTCTCTATTCAATCAAGCCCTATTGGCCGATGTATGCAAACCGCAGAAATCATTGCGGATGTTGTTGGTTTTGGTCAAGAAAATGTCGTAACTAATAGAGACCTTGGTGACCCTGGATTCATAATAAGTGACGGTGCTGTAGCATGGACTCATTGGCAAGAGAAGGGACATGAGACGGTCAATGAGTATTTATTGTCGGGCTCTGAGCAATGGGAGGGATTTAAGGATCTGGATCATACCGTTAAACATTTTGATACCAGTATTCGAAAACAGCTATCAGAACAGAGTAATGGTGTACATATCTGGATAACGCATGACACTATACTTGCAACATACGCCTCTCGGATCATGCCTGGCAGGTTGAAAATCAAACAATGGCCAAGGTATCTCGATTATATTTCGCTAGAACTTAAAGATGGTGATTTCGTTTATCAGTACTCCAATCAGGGAGCGGATGACTAGTGGAAAATTTACCCAAATTCCAGGAAGAATACAGTGCTAAGTTACCGGCGCTGGCGTTATTGACCAACCTTGGGTGGTCGTTCCTCTCTCCTGAACTCGCGTTAGCCGCTCGTGGTGGTAAAACCGATGAAGTGGTTTTACGCAATGTGCTGCGCAGTGAACTTAAGAAGCGTACTTTCACCTTTGCCGGTAAGAGCTATCCGTTGTCTGAAAAGGCTATCGACAACCTGATTGCCGAGGTATGCAGCCCGGCACTTAACGAAGGCTTGTTAACGGCCAACGAACGTCTGTACAACCACCTGCTGTATGGCATCTCGGTGACTGAGTTTGTGGAGGGCAAAAAGGCCAGCCCGACCGTTGCGCTGATTGACTGGCAAAACCCGGCCAATAACAACTTTGTATTTACCGAAGAGTTTACTGTTACCCGCTCTGGCGGCGTTGAAAGCCGCAGACCGGATATTGTCTGCTTTGTAAACGGTATTCCTCTAGTGGTAATTGAGGCGAAACGCCCGGATGGCTATTCAGGGAAGGGGGCCAAAAAAGGCCCCACCATTGACGAAGGCATTTCGCAAAGCCTGCGTAACCAGCGCCATGACGAAATCCCTTTATTGTTCGCCTATAGCCAGGTGCTGCTTTCCATAAACGGTAACGAAGGCCGCTATGGTACCTGTGGTACGCCTTCTAAGTTCTGGGCCGCCTGGCGTGAAGAAGACATCACCGATGCCGAGATGCACGCCATCAAAAACAAAACACTCAAAGATGAACAATTGGCTGGCTTATTCAGCCACCGCCCGACAAAAGACCTGGATTGGTACCAGAACCTGACCGTTGCGGGAGAGCTTGCGGTGACTGGGCAAGATCAATTACTGATCAGCCTGTTAAGCCCTGCCCGGTTGCTGGAGATGACCCGTTACTTCACCTTGTTCGACAAAAAAGCTGGCAAAATTGTCGCTCGTTATCAGCAAGTGTTTGGTATCAAACGACTGATTGAATGCATCAATACCCGCAGCGTCACGGGGGGCCGTGAAGGCGGTGTGATTTGGCACACCACGGGGTCGGGTAAGTCATTCACCATGGTGTTTTTAAGTAAGGCGCTGATCCTGCACGACAGCCTGAAGCAATGCCGTATTGTGGTGGTGACTGACCGTGTAGACTTGGAAACCCAGCTGAGCAAAACCTTTGCCTCTGGCGGCGAGCTGGCCGGGAAAAAAGACAAAGAAGCGGCCATGGCGACCTCTGGTAAACGCCTGGCCGAACAGATTGGCAAGGGCAACGAGCGTATTATTTTTTCGCTGATTCAGAAGTTTAATTCCGCCACCAAGCTGCCGGAGTGTGTGAACAACAGCTCTGACATTATTGTGTTGATTGACGAAGGCCACCGCAGCCAGGGCGGTGAAAACCATATTCGTATGAAGCAGGCGCTGCCTAATGCCGCCTTTGTCGCCTTTACCGGCACACCACTGTTAAAAGACGACAAGACCACAAATAAATTTGGCCCCATTGTGCACGCTTACACCATGCAACGTGCCGTAGAAGACCAGACTGTTACACCGCTGCTTTACGAAGAACGTATTCCCGATCTGGATGTTAATGAACGTGCCATCGACAGCTGGTTTGAGCGTATTACCGAAGGGCTCTCAGACGAGCAAAAGGCCGACCTGAAGCGCAAGTTTGCCAAGAAAGGCCAGGTATACGGTGCGGATGATCGAATCCGTTTGATTGCTCTGGATATTGCCAACCATTTCGTAAAGCACATCGACGAAGGTTTGAAAGGCCAGTTAGCCTGCGACAGTAAAGCCTCTGCGATCAAGTACAAAAAGTATCTCGATGAGGCAGGTTTGTTCGAATCCGCCGTAGTGATGAGCCCACCGGATAGCCGCGAAGGTAATACGGCTGTGGATGAGGCCACCACACCCGAAGTTACCCAGTGGTGGAAAGACAATGTTGGCACTCTCTTTGGTTCCGGGGATGAACAGGCCTACACCAAACATATCATCGAACGCTTCGACAAAGATGACTCGCTAAAGATACTCATCGTGGTTGATAAGCTGCTCACCGGCTTTGATGAGCCGAAAAACGCAGTCTTGTATATCGACAAACCGCTGAAAGAGCACAACCTGATACAGGCGATTGCACGGGTAAACCGGCTACACCCGAAGAAGAAATTTGGTCTGCTTATCGACTATCGCGGCATTCTGGCGGAACTGGATACCACCATCCAGAAATATCAGGATCTGGCTTCCCGCACTCAGGGTGGTTACGACATTAATGATATTGCTGGCCTCTACAACCCGATGAGTACTGAGTACAAGCGCCTGCCACAGCTGTATAAGCAGCTATGGGCAATATTCGATGGCGTGAAGAACAAGAACGACATTGAGCAATTGCGTCAGGTATTGGTACCAAAGATTGAAGAGCGTGGCGGAGAGCCCTCAGCGGGTATTGCTGGAGAGCTGGTTGACGTACACCTCAAGGTACGTGAAGACTTCTACGAAGCCCTGACAGGCTTTGCCAGCTGCTTGAAGGTAGCGCTGCAATCAGCCACCTTCTTTGAAGACAAGAGCTTTAGCGACCAGGATCGCCGCCACTACAAAGAAACGGTGAAACAATTCTCCAGCCTGCGCCAATTGGTGCAACAAGATGCCGGAGAGAGGATTGATTACGACGAATACGCCGAACAAGTGAAAAAGCTGCTTGATAAGCATGTGGTAGGCGTAGAGGTTAAAGAACCTGGTGGCGCTTATGAAGTGGGCAAGATGGGGCAAAAGCAGCAGCCGGAAGGCTGGAGCGAAGATACCTCTCCTACAAAAATCCGCAACGAAACCGACATTATCAAAACCCGTGTGACCCGCATGATTGAACAAGAGCTACGGGATGACCCTTATGCTCAGGAAGCATTTTCCAAACTGCTGCGCCAAGCCATTGAAGAAGCGGAAAAGCTATTCGACCACCCACTGAAACAGTACATGCTGTTCCGAGAATTCGAAGAGCAGGTTCAAGAGAGACGCCTGAACGACATACCCGATGCCTTTGCTGGTAATCGCCATGCTCAGGCTTACTTTGGTGTGTTTAAGAAAGTTCTGCCTGAAGCCCTGGCCGTGATCGACAGCCAGGTTCAGGATAAGTGGATAAACGTCGCCTTTGAAATTGACCAAGCGGTAGAAACCTCTGTCGCAGAAAACTCAATCAACCCACAGAACATCGAAGCCGAGATCCGCAAAAAACTACTGCCGCGCATGTTCCAGGAATGCAAAACCATTGGTGGCGGTATGGATCAGGCTAAGAGGATTGTGGAGATGATTGTTCAGATCACCCGGGTCGGGTTGAACGGTGCTTGAACGGGTATAACCAGATGAATGTGCCGATTAAACCGCAGTCCTCACAGTCTGGTCAGACCATGAGCTTTCGCTACGGCGACGAGCAGATTACGTTTGAGCGAGTTAAGCGCCCGCAAGCGACAGGCAAGGTATTGATCAAGGTTCATCCCGATTGTCGGGTAGTCGCATTGGCTCCAGAGGAGGCCGACAGCGAAACCGTGTTATCGGCTGTTAAAAAGCGTGGCCGTTGGATATACGAGCAGCTTCGGGATTTCCGCAAGCTGCATGAATTCACCACCCCTCGGCAATACATCAGCGGTGAGAGCCATTACTACCTGGGGAAGCAGTACCTGCTGAAAGTGATTGAAGCGCCTGAGCAGGTTCAAGGCGTGAAACTGCTACGTGGCAAACTGGAAGTAACAGTAAGAGCGAAGTCCACCGACAAGGTGAAAGAGCAACTGGCTGACTGGTACAAAGCACGAGCCAAAGAAACCTTCGCCAAGCGCCTCAATGTCATGCTTGAACAAGCCCTGTGGGTAGAAGAACGACCACCGTTGCGGATACTGACCATGCAAACCCAATGGGGCAGCTGCTCACCCAATGGCCGAATCACCCTGAACCCTCACCTGGTTAAAGCCCCCCGCGAATGCATTGATTATGTGATTCTTCATGAGCTTTGCCACATTGCCGAACATAACCACAGCGAGCGGTTCTATCGGCTAATGGGGCAAGTAATGCCAAAGTGGGAAAAGACTAAAGAAAAACTGGATGGTATGGCCTTCAGGCTATTGCTCAG
>Ga0181593_10003795_pt1 | contig 13786 bp, 15 predicted proteins | sample 071ome_19_FD_133756 | JGI IMG/M metagenome (GOLD analysis project Ga0181593, IMG submission 133756) | Coastal salt marsh microbial communities from the Groves Creek Marsh, Skidaway Island, Georgia - 071413AT metaG (megahit assembly) | ecosystem: Environmental > Aquatic > Marine > Intertidal...
GAGGTGATGCGCCTTTCAGAGATTCAAATTGCCACTTTATGGAACGGAAGCAGCAAAGGACTCGATCTGATTGAACAAGGGCAAGCAGCGATAAGCGCGCTTCATATTTACGATACTTCAGAGGATGCGTGGAATATTCCAGCAATTCGGCAACGCTTTGCCAATGCTAATGTGGTGCTTATCGAATGGGCAAAACGGCAGAGAGGAATAATGATTGCCCCATATCTGAAAGATCAGATCACTTGCTTTACGGATATCATTGGCAAACGCATCTCTGTTAGGCAAAAAGGGTCTGGAAGTCAGATTCTCTTTGACCATCTGTTGTCACAGCACGGCATTAAAACCGATAAGGAAATTTTTACCGCGGAAAAGCATACCGAATTAGAAGCCGCGCTTAGTCTTATTGACGGAACAGCGGATGTAGCTTTTGGTTTGCAATACCTTGCCAGTAAATATCAATTGGGGTTTTTGTCTCTCATTGACGAACGGGTTGATCTTCTGGTATCGCGGCAATTTTATTTTGAAGACCCGTTTCAGCAATTTTTAACCTTCTGTCAGGATTCAAATTTTACCAATATTACAAGCGCTTATTCTGGATATGATTTCAGCAATTTTGGCAAAATTCATTTTAATGCCAACCAAGCGTAAAGCTTGGTGAGAGACCTAAGGCCTCTCACCAAGGGGGGGATTACTTCGCGCTTGGAAAGAACAAGGGCTTGCCAGCAATCTGATAGGAGGCAATAGCGGCCTGCCCTTTATCTGAGATTAACCAGTCAATAAAAGCCTGCCCTTCAGCGGCTTTAACATTCGGGCATTTTTCAGAGCTAATCAGCATGACACCATAAGGATTAAACAGGCGTTCATCCCCCTCAACAACGATGTCAAAATCTGCCTTATTGCCAAAATTAATCCATGTTGCCCGATCAGTTAGGGTATAACCACCCATACCAACAGCCGCATTGATGGTTGCCCCCATGCCGGAACCTGTTTCGCGGTACCATTGCCCCGAAGCCGCGGCTTGATCAATGCCAGCCGCTGCCCATAGGGATTTTTCTTTGCTGTGTGTACCGGAATCATCTCCTCGTGAAGCAAAAAGTGATTGCGTATTGGCAATCGCGGTTAACGCCTCCGCGGCATTTTGTTTGCCTTTGATATTTGCAGGATCAGAAGCAGGGCCTACAATTACAAAATCATTATACATAACATCAAAGCGTTGCTTAGCATATCCATCGGCAACAAACTGATCTTCTCTTTTGCGACTATGAACTAACAACACATCACCGTCACAGTTCATGGCATTTCTAATGGCGGCGCCTGTGCCTACCGCAACAACATTCACGGTTATGCCAGTATCTGCCTTGACCATTGGAAGGATATAGTCATATAGCCCCGAATTCTTTGTGGATGTCGTGGATTGCACGATGATTGAGCTGTCCGCCATTGCCGCGCCCGTCATCATAATTCCAGCTAAAACATAGTGAACAAACAGTCTTAACATATTTCATACTCCTTTTGATTGTTTTGGGTTTCACTAAAGCAACAGATCACCTTTGAGAAAGGCGCGTGCCTCCTTGGATATCGGTTGATCAAAAAACGCATCAGAAGGCGTCTGCTCACAGACACGGCCCTGATGCATAAATACGATGGTATTGGCAAGCCGTTTTGCCTGACCCAGATCATGCGTAATAGCTATGATCTTGGTGCTGGCTTGGCTTACCTTGCGAAGGATATCTTCAATAATCTTGGTTGAGGCAGGATCGAGATTGGATGTGGCCTCATCAAGAAAAAGCATATCAGGATCAGTTAACAACGCACGGGCAAGAACCAGCCTTTGTTTTTCACCGCCCGAAAGAAGCCGAGCCGATTGTGTTGCTAGATGCGTCAACCCCACCATCTTTAATGCATGATCAATCTTTGCAGGATCAAACATTCGGCGATCTTTCAACACAAAGGCCAGATTGGCATAAACACTGCGGCGCAACAAAGTGGGCGACTGAAACACCATAGATTGGCGATATCTAATCTTGGCCGCCATCGGCTTCTGGCCAAAATGGATTTCCCCTTCATCACTGGATATTAAGCCATGCAAGCACCGCAAAAGCAGGCTCTTGCCAGCGCCATTTGGCCCCATAATCATGGTGATGCCCGGATTGGTGATCGTAAGGTCAAGGCTATTTAGCAGACGCCTACCCTTGCGAATGATGCTGACCTGATGTGCGGTGATGGGCAGGAGGCTATTAGGCATAAGCGCGTCTCTTTGCTAAATGCTTTAGCCATGTCGCCGCCAGATTGACCGCCATTGCCATAGCCAAGAGAATTGCCCCAAGCGCTAAAGCCAAGGCTAACTCTCCCTTAGAGGTTTCTAGTGCAATAGTAGTTGTCATCACTCGAGTCAGGTGATCAATATTTCCGCCAACAATGATGACGGCTCCTACCTCGGAAATGGCACGACCAAACCCTGCTAATATAACGGTTAAAAGGGAATAACGCGCGTCAATGATATAAGCCTTAATCGCCGAGAGGCGAGAAACCGAAAGTGACGCAAACAGATCCCGATAATCTTCATGCAAGTCTTCAATCATCTGGCATGTTAGCGCTATGATGATTGGCGTGATCAGGATGATTTGCGCGATGATCATGGCTGATGGGGTGTAAAGCAATCCCATCCAGCCCAAGGGCCCAGATCGTGACAAATGCAAATAAACGATGAGGCCGACAACCACTGGTGGCAAGCCCATCATTGCATTGACGATACTGATGATGACCCCTCGCCCCCGAAATGAACGAATGGCAAGCATAGTGCCAAGGGTAATACCAAAGATGCAAGACAACGCTAAGGCTGACAGGCTGACCCGAAGTGAAAGCGATATGATCTCTAGCAGAACCGCATCAGCGGTAATGATTAACTGCAAGGCCGTTGTCAGGCTGTCCAAATAGATATTCATAACACCAATTTATATATGCAATATTTTGTTATTTTTTACATTATTAATGTAATAATTGCATATTAATTCATTTTAATAAAGAAATATCTCTTAAGGACACCAATGCTTCGCATCAGTGCATCCACTTCGTCGCAAGGGATGTGATGAAATTCCTTACCCTCTGATGCCATGAGATCAGGTTTTTGCCATTGCGTATGGCTCTGGCCTACCCGAAAAAGAACAAAAGAAAAGGCGTTCATTTATGACTGTAAACTTGAATAGATATTCATAAAATCTAATTTAGTTCTTATAATTAATGATCACAGGAAAAATGCCATGTTTCGATATCTATATTTAATTGCCGCCTCAATTTGGCTGACCACTTTTTCTATTACCCCTCAACACGCCTCAGCTTATGTCTCGGACGAGGCCAATATTCAAGTCGCTGATTACATATTAAGCTCAAATAGCAATGTCAGAAATTATTTCATGAATATGGATATAGATAGCTATTCTTCATGTGCGGCCACGACCATTGCCTTTACGGCATGGGAAATCCGCGGTGATGTTAATCTTGATGAAAACTCGCAAATTTTATGGGCTTTGATGTTAAAGGGCACCACATTAGCCAGAGACAATATGATCGTATCCGGCTATCCTATTGATACGATTGACGACATGCTAAAGTATAAAGGCGATATGGTCATGATGGGCGGAAGTGCCCAAGATCAGGTGATCCAAGGCTGTCAATATCATGTCATGCAAATCCTCAGCTTAATTCAATAGCGGATAAAAATTTAACTGGGGGTTCTGCCAGCCCCCAGTGCATCGGATCGCAGTTTCTCTGCATGCCCCCACCAAGGTCATCTCTAATTATAATTTTATAAATTATATAAATATAACGAAAAGACTTTTCTTTTCTAAGTTTAAGACTAGTTTTTATCTTAGTTAAATTTTAATTTGGAGAATCTAATGAGATCATTTTTAACATGTTTTGTTCTGCTAGCCGGTTTGAGCTTGTCAGGATGCGGGGAGTCTGGCGACCCACAAATTAATCAAGCGCTAGATGATCTTGAAGCTATTATTGAAACCTTTGAAGGTTACGCTGGTGAAGATAAAGTCTGCATGACTAAATTTACAAAAGATATGGAAAAGTTAGGTCAGGTCATGGCCTTTGGGTCATCCATCAAAGCGGAACCAACCGATGCACAACGCAAGCGCCAGATGGCGCTGGTCGGGCGTTCCAATCAGTTGCAATCAAAATTGGCGAATGTGCAACCTGATCCAAGCTGCTAAGAAATCATAGCATCCCTGAAAAGGCGCGACATTGTTCGCGCCTTTTTATTTGGACGCTGGCGTGTAAGTCCGGTACCACCCAAAAACAGGCTAATCATCAAAAAAATGGCTAACGGGAAGATTCTAAGCACCCTTTTTACTCGTTATTATAATTATATGTTTTCACTAACATTGATAACAACTACTCATCTCATCCCACAACTCATTTAACCCCCACACAGGGTTTACTGGAGCATTTTTGCTGATCAAAATTGAATCATGCTAGGGGATGGGGCACATCGGATCATGTTGCTTTGATGGTATGGCAAAATCACTGAAGCGTAATTTTGCTTCGCCCTAAGCCTCTTGATCCCTTATGTGGATAGAGAGGCCAGCTCAGAAGGGATGAAAAGGCCTTACTCCAAAAGGCTTAGCCAAGGACAATTTTTGGAAAATAGAACGAAACCGTCCAATTTGGCATATCCACAATCTCACTAATACGCAAATCCCCACATACCGAACACAGCATATAAGCCTCCAAAGCGGACATTCCGGTTCCTTTTGCCACCTGATCAACCATGCCAGAAACCGCATCACGAGCGGCTTGAAACAAATCTTCACCAATCCCTGTGGTGGCCCAATACCCGTTGTTATCAAAATGGCGCGTCACAGGGCCTTGGGTTTCAAATCGCGGAAATGGGAATTGCGCATCCTTAACCAGATCAACCTTTATCGCTACATCCATGGGGCTTTCAATCGCTGTTCCGCAAATTTCACCATCGCCTTGGGCGGCATGAGTATCACCTAACGACAGCAACCCCCCAGACACCTCAACAGGCAAATAAAGCGTCGTTCCTACGGCGTTATCACGAATGTCCAGATTGCCGCCAACCCGTCTAGGAGGAACCACCGAATGTAATCCCGTTTCTGCCAGAGCAAGGCCAATAGTCCCCACAAAGGGTTTTAGAGGGACTTTCCCACCAGGGCCATAAAGCGCAGGCTCCATTGAAACTTTATCATATTTCCAGATATGCAGGGCGGCGTCTTGAAACTGATCACTCAATAAACCAAAGCCGGGAATATTTGCCGTCCAACCCCATCCCGATGGCTTGAAGTCAAGAAAGGTAATGGCCACGGCATCACCGGGTTCTGCCCCTTCGACAAAGATAGGGCCTGTCACGGGATTAACCTTATCAAAGGAAAGATTTCCTAAATCAGCCAAGGTGGAATGAGGCCCTAATTGGCCACCAGAGGCATCAATGGTTTGCACTTCTATGGTTTGGCCCGGAGAAACCGAAAGCACAGGGTCAATTGACCGATCCCATCCAAAATGATGATGATGGTGATGAATGGTATGGTTACAAGCCATTATTCTCTCCTAATATTTTTAAGATAAAGCCTTTGATTTCCCGATCACCCATAATACCCCCGGGTCGCAACATAATCAGAACAATCACCAATCCTAACACAACCCCCGATAATAGGAATAGGCAATACCAGCCACAGCAAGACGCACATAAGATAAAACCCCCAAGGCCAATTGACTATGGCGATCAACAGTAATGCCCATGATCGCCTCGATCAGCCTATGAGAAAAAAGAGCGCCCCAGTTTGGGACGCTCTCTTGACTTTATGTTTTGCCGTGTGGATTAGAGGAAGCGGAACACAATCGGACAGTTCACCACGAAACCCGTTGATCCGTATTTCGCACCCCCGGGGCCGGTAATCCAGCCTTGCTCAACAAGCCCCAAGATTTGAAATTCCTCCGTCACCCGTGAGCGGATTCCCTCACTGATGGCTTTCTTTGTCCAAACCCCAGCATTGACATCCCATAGAGGGCTATAATCCGTTGCGATAGTTGGGATTCCCCCCAGCACATTCAATGGTGAGGCGTGGTCAGAGATGGCTGAATTCAAGCCTTGCCGTTGAGGATTACCCTTGCCGGTGATGCCGTTGACCATAACAAAGATGCGCTCAACTGGGCTCCAGAGGCTGTCATCGCCCCCTACCACAATATCCCCCAGCCCCGGAGCGTAAGTCGCGCCCTCAAGGGTGGCTGGAACAGGATCATTAGCCTCCGTAGAGATATAAAGCACGGGACGCGCAAAACTAAAGCCCGGGGTTAAGGCAATGGTTACTTCCGCTTCATCAGGGCAGATGGATACCACCTTATCATGCACCACCGAGTAATCGGGTGTTTCGCCGCAATAGGATTGCAATGTTTCGGCGGTCACATTGAAGGCGATCATGGGCGCGTTATAGATTTTCCCGCCAGCATTGGTGATTTTTACCAATGGCGAGTAATGTGAGTCGCCAATGGAGCCGGGCTGGGCTTCTTTTGGGGGAAAGAAATTGGGTGCATCCCCGGGGACGACTTTACGCTCTGGCGAGAAATCCACTTTGCCAGATTCAAAAACGAGACTGAAATTCTTATCGAGTCTTGCTTCACGCACGGCTTCGCCAACATCCGAAAAGGTCAGTTTGGGTGAATAATTAAGCCCCAAAGCATCAGCATTCCCCTTATCATCGGTGTCGGTAACAATATACCAGACAGTCTCGCCGCTACGCATCTGCCCTTGATAAAGAGGCAAGGTGATGGTTCCTGCATCCAAATCAACCCGCCCGGATTTGAGCAGTTGATAAGAGCCTACCAATTCTTTCTGAACATCAGAAGGTGCAGGGCCAAAATATGTCAAAGGCACATCCGCACCAATTGAAGGTGGCGCAGGGCGAGCGTTATCGTCTATTTCTTCGGCTTGTCCCAAAGTCAGATTGAAAAAGCTAAAGCCCACAGCCAAAGCCACGGCTAAAGAAAGTTTTTTTGTTTGTATCATTAGTGGTCACTCCCTTCAGGTAAGTTGTGGATAGATAAGCCTATCCATTATACCTATTCGCTTTGAAAGGAGATTTTGTTTCTTTATTCTGTGTTTTTTAAGATAAAGTCTTCGATTTCTCGATCACCCATAATGCCCCCGGGACGCAAGGCCATAATAAGAACAATCACCGATCCTAGCACAACCCCCGATAATCCCAATACCTCTGGGAATTTTTGCCCCAGAATGGTGGGGCCCGTTTCGAGCCAGCGCACCCATTCAAGCCCAAAAGAAATAATGAATGTCCCAAGAACCGCCCCGGTCACCGTGCGCATCCCCCCCAAGATCAGCATCGCAAGGGTCAGAAAAACATGATTAAAGTAAAAAGGCCGCGCGCTAATCGTCCCTAGATAATAAGAATAGGCAATACCAGCCACGGCGAGTAGCACACAAGACAACACCCAAGCCAATAACCTAAGGCGATGCACATTGACGCCCATCGCCGCCGCGCTAATTTCATCATCCGCTGAGGCTCTCAGCGCAATCCCCCATCGGCTTTCCTTAAAGCCACGCACAACATAAACCATGATCACGGCAATGATGATGGCAGAAGTCAGGGTAAAGACTTGAGGGATGCCAAAAAATGCCTGATTTCCCTTAAAGATATCGGTGCGATACAAAAAGAGAGAATGGACAATCACTAGCACCGCCAGAGAAACGATAGTTGCCCCAATGCCAGAAAGGCGAACAAGAATAAAACCAATCAACAAAGCAATTATAGCAGTAATAGCAATGGCAATCACCCCTGAGGTGACCGGATCAAGCGCAAAAGCATTAAGCCCCCATGGCGCGCTAGGCAGAGATATTTTTTTCATAGCGATTGGGGTTACACAAATCGCCGCCGCATAAGCCCCTATACCCATAAATGCCGAATGGCTTAAATTGGTGATGCGAGCATTCCCCATAAAAACTTGAAGGGCGAGAACAACCATTAGGCTGACATAAGAACCATAAACAATGCGGAGTTGATATTTTGATCCAAAATAAGTCGCAATGGTGCCGATCAAAATCAGCACAAGGGCAAGCAGACTAGCCCCAACCAAGCCGCGTTTCTGACTGCGTGAAAGGGTCATTGCTTATCTCCTTTTTCACGCGGCGGCGTTAAAATTCCATCAGGTCGCCAGATCAACAATAAGGCGATACTGCCAAAAACAAAAGCCTCTGTCATGCCGCCTAAAGACTGAGGTAAAAGAACAAGCATCGCGACTTCAATAGCGCCAAGCAAAAAGCCGCCAATGACCGCCCCCGGCAAACTGCCGAAGCCACCAACAACACAGGCAACAAACGCCATAAGCACAGGATCAAAGCCAAGATGCGGATCAACGGAACCACGCCTTGCCATAATAAAAACGCAAGCAATACCAGCAAGCAAGCCTGAAATCAGAAAGGCCGCCGCAAAGACGCGATTAGCCTTGATGCCTGTTAATCTGACCATTTCAAAATCAAGAGCGGCGGCGCGCATAGCAAGGCCAAGCACGGTTCTTTTGAGAAAAAGCATCATCACCACAATGACAATAATGGTGGTTATGGTTTCAAACAATTGCAGGGATGAAATGCGAAGCCCGACAAAAGGAATTGGCCATTCCAGAAAATAAAGGGATGTAACCGCGATAGGACGCGGGGAAACTAAGAGCAAAAACAGGTTTTGCAACACAATGGAGACCCCAAACGCCGTTAATAGGCCAGTGGTTGGATCTGCATAGCGGACAGGTCGAAAGGCCACCCTTTCAAGAGTAACAGCGCCTATTGCAGCGGCCAAAATAGCCGCCCCCACCACAATGAGGGGGTTGTTGAGTGAAAGCGCGGCCATTGCCACCATGGTATAGCCGCCAACCGCGATGATTTCCCCATGGGCAAAGTTTACCAATCCCATAATCGAAAACACAATCGCAAGGCCTAAGGCAAGCAAGGCATATTCTGCGCCAAAGGACAGGGCATTCATGATCTGCTGAGCAACAAATTCCATCTTAGGCTAACCCCGTCAATTCCGCCATTAAGGCATCGTTGCTTCCAAAAGTTTCGGCGGTTCCATCGGCAACAATAAGTCCATTGTTTAACAGATAGGCATGATCGGAAAGCCGCAAGGCCAAAGTGGCGTTTTGTTCAACCAACAGAATAGTCATTCGCTTTTCTTTTAGCCGCTTAATCATCCCAAAAATCTGTGTCACAATTTTTGGCGCAAGCCCTAGGCTAGGTTCATCCAAAAGGAGAATTCTAGGCTCAGACATCAACGCGCGGGCAATAGCAAGCATTTGCTGCTCACCCCCTGACAAAGTGCCTGCCATTTGGTCACGCCGCTCAGCTAAAATAGGAAAAGTTTCAAACCATTCCGCTATAAGTCTGTCAACATTGGCGGTATTATAAGCACCGCCTAGGCGCAGATTTTCTTTGACGCTAAGATTAGCAAAAACTCGTCGCCCTTCTGGGGATACGGCAATCCCTTTGCGGATGCGTATTTCCACAGGCAGGGTGGAAATGTCCTCATCAGCAAACATAATCCTTCCAGTGGATTTTGCCACACCAGTGATCGCAGAAATCGTTGAAGTTTTTCCTGCACCATTTGGGCCAAGCAAGGACACGCAACTCCCTTCCTTAACGGTAAAGGAAATTCCATGCACGGCCTCAATTGGGCCATGGAACACATTCAGATTTTGAACAACAAGCATGACCAGAGTCCAAGATACAGCGGTATAGAAAGCGGAGCTTTTCGAAAAAAGCTCCGCGTGATGAGATCAATTAGTTCCAATCGGTTGGTGTATTTTTAGGGATTTCATTTGAAATCAAAACCCGCTTTCCATTTTTATATCCAATAACAGGAATGGTCCGCTGAGCAAAAGTTCTGGTTTCCTTAAAGGATATGCTGTCAACCGTCAGAACAGGGATGCTATCTGCGTTCCTGATGGTATCAGCAATCGTTGACGGATCCGTGCTACCAGATTGTTCAACCGCCCAAGCAACCGCCATAACTGTATCTGCACCCGTTGCTGGGAATAGACCAGGGACATCAATGCCCATAGCTTTACAGTCTGCCATAAACTTGACCACAGCACTTTCGGCATGGCTTGGGGCAAGTGTACCAAAGAACACTTTATCAAGAATTGAGGCATCTTCAGAACCAATCGCATCAAGCGAAGGATCATCAAAGCCGTCAGAACCGATGACATAGGCATCAATGCCAGCGCTTTTTAGCTGACGGACCAGAACCGCGATATCTGGCATGATGGATGATATATAAATGCCATCAATTTGTTCACCAAGAGCTTTCATTTCGGCAATTTGTGGAGACCAATCCGATGTACCAAAAGAGAAGTTCATCTTTGACAAGATCTTGCCGCCACCGGCTTCGATCACTTCACCGAACCATAACGGTGTGCGAGCAGACCATGATCCGCCTTCGTCAGAAGTCATCAAGACCACATTTTTAACGCCAAGGCTCAACGCATGGTTAGCCGCAGCGGTTGCCGTGAAAGGGTCTGGAGACACACCAGTAAAGAAATTATCCACTATCCCTGCATGCATTTCAACTTGGGTGGACTGTGGCTGAAAAATGGACACGCCATAACTGTTAGCAACCTGTGCCACGGGAATCATAGTATCCGAAAATGGAATTGTTCCCAGCATGACCACGCCTTCATCCAGAAATTTTTGGGCAAGGCTGATAGCGGTTTGTGTATCTGCGCCAGAATCTTGTGTCAGCACCTCAATCATCTTGCCGTCAACACCGCCCTTGTCGTTAATCATTTTTGCCATACAGCGCGCGCCTTGCCATTCGGCATAAGGCGCATAATCGCCGGTCATTGGCACACCCAAGCCGATTTTGATGGTGTCATCTGCCATGGCAGGTCCGGCCATAGCCAGACAGGTTAATGCGATTAGTGTCTTTTTCATTTTCTTACTCCCTCGTGGTTTGAATGTTACTTAAGCGGCATGTTCATAATCTTCACCTAAATAGGCGTCGATCACTTGCCTGTTTTCCGAGACCTCTTTAGGACTGCCATTTGCTATGACGGCTCCTAGGTTCAGAACTGTGATGCGCTCACTAAGCGCCATAATAAATTTAAGATCATGATCAATAACAAGAATAGCGCAGTCGCTTTGCGATCTGACCCAGCTTAACGCCTCTCTCAGATCATCCGTTTCCTGTTCATTCATGCCGGCGGCAGGTTCATCAAGCATTAACAGGCGCGGTCTAAGCGCAAGCGCACGCACGATTTCCAATCTGCGCAACTGGCCGTATGCTAATGAACTGGCAGGGGCATGAAGTTTGTCAGCAAGGTCAAAACGCGCAATCGCCTCACGCAGGATATCATTCCCGTTGCGATGGCTAGCTTGACCGGAATAGCCTGCAACATCGATATTTTGTTGCACAGTTAGGCTACCAAACACCCTCAGATTCTGAAAGGTTCGGGCGATACCGAGATGCGCCCGTTGATGGGCAGATAGCTTATCAACAGCCTCACCATGGATTGAGATTGTTCCTGTCGAATGGCGAAGCAATCCTGATATTAAATTGACCAATGTGCTTTTTCCTGCGCCATTTGGCCCGATTAACCCTCTCACCTCACCCGGTGCAATCGTCATGCTAACATTCTGTACGGCTTTAACCCCACCAAAGGTTTTTGATACGCCTTTCAGCTCAAGCATGCTGTATTTCCTCAATCAGGTCTGCGGTGGTTAACTGCCGGCAATAGCCTTTAATTGTTTCTAAAGAATGATCATGCCTTTTTTGACTATAGGTCAAGCACGCATCTGTTACTTGTGTCACCAGATAGCCCAGATCACACGCATCACGGATAGCGCTTTCAACACATTGGTCTGTGATCAGGCCTGAGATGACCAACTGCCGCACCCCAAGATTGCGCAGGATATAGTCAATATGGGTGGAAATAAAAACCGACGATGACGATTTAGGAAGAACGATTTCATCCCCCATAGGGGCAATTTGATCAATCACTTTACCATCCCATGACCCTTTCGGCACATGAAAACCAGTAATTTTGTAATCAAGCGAACGATCTCGCCCATCTTCGGTTAGGCTTTCGATGGTCGTGTACATCACCTCAATTTTTTTCTTACGAAAAGCGCTTTGCAAAGCCTGCATATTTGGGATGACTCGGCTTTCCAACTCATCAAAATACCAACCATATTTTTCCGTAAAACTCTCTTCTGATAGTCCTACAAACTCCGTTCCTTTTTTATGAGCTGAAAAATTCTGAACATCCACAAACAGAAGCGCAGATTGTTCAGGAATAAGAGGAACTTTTCTGGTTAAGGTCATGACAAAGTCTCCATCAAATCAGTTATCGCTTCGGCAAGCAGTTCAGCCCAGAATATGGCGCCTTCTGAATGATCAATTTGATCATTGCGTATCTCAATAAGGCAATGCGGCAAATCTAGAGCCTCAGCATAATGGGGAATAAACCAATCGGTTTCGCTATCAATGGCGTAAGGCTCGTTAATGGCCAATGTTAAATCAGGTTGGTGCTTTTGGATCACCTTTATCAGGGTTTCAGCAGTGTCAAGCGATGCCCGTGTCAGAAAACCCGCGTGCCAAGGCCGCGATTTTCCATCCATTTCAGGGGTAAAGGAATGTATCGAAAACGCTGCTCGTCTTGGGGTTTCAAAAAGCCGCTTAATCGCGGCGTCCATTGGGTCAAAAATGGCTTTAACGCGATCAGCTTTTTCCGACTGGCAGGCCGCGATATTGCCGGGAATATGCGCATGATCGCTTTCGCAAGGGATAGATTGCGGCGTCATGGGAGGGCGGTTACAGTCAATGACCAGCCGTGAATAATGTTGAATAACAAGTGGCGCTTTGAGCAGGTTTGCCAATTCTCGCGCCACCATTTCAGCGCCAATATCCCATCCGCGATGGCTATTTAACACCTCATCACTGATGCCCAAAGTGCCTAGAGATTGCGGGATAGCACGACCAGCATGTTCACACACCAGCACGATATCAGAAGCGGTATCCCCATAAAGAACTTCCACCGGCAAAGGGTCTGTCTTTCCAATAAGAGATGAGGCTAAGGCGTGGTTCATAACAATGAGTATAGAGAAACAAAAAACCCAAAGTCAATTCTTCTAAGATTGACTGAATGAAAAATTTCAGAAACTATAAGCCACATGAATATTAGAAAACGCATTGAGACCGCCGCCACTGATTTTACCCCTTCTGAAAGGAAACTGGCGACGGTGTTGTTGTCTGATTATCCCTACGCCGGATTAATCAAGATGCATGAACTGGCGGATCGGGCAGAAGTCTCTCAGCCATCAATCTCGCGCTTTGTGATAAAAATTGGCTTGTCTGGCTTTCCTGAATTACAAAAACATCTGGTATCCGAATTGCGCGAAGGCGATCGTTCGCCTGTGGAAATCCACGCCACTTCTGAACAAATTAAAGGGGGATATCTCAATGGCTTCCTCCGCCTTGCATCAGAACAAATGGCATCCGCAGGTCAGGCCGTCACCGAAAGCCAGTTTGAACAGATTTGTGATTTGCTGGCAGATTCCAAACGCGCCATTTACGCAGTAGGGGGAAGAATAAGCGATACCATAGCACAGCATCTTTCCTTTCATCTTCGCCAAGCACGTGAGCGCGTATATCATCTGCCGCGTGACCCTGAAGTTTGGCCAGAATATTTGTTAAGAATGAAACAAGGGGATGTGTTTTTCCTTGTTGATTTTCGGCGTTATCAGAAAAACCTCTGGCAA
>Ga0181593_10003799_pt1 | contig 13783 bp, 24 predicted proteins | sample 071ome_19_FD_133756 | JGI IMG/M metagenome (GOLD analysis project Ga0181593, IMG submission 133756) | Coastal salt marsh microbial communities from the Groves Creek Marsh, Skidaway Island, Georgia - 071413AT metaG (megahit assembly) | ecosystem: Environmental > Aquatic > Marine > Intertidal...
AAATATAAGGTAATATGTATGAATATCTAAAACCGCAATCAATTGCCCAATGCGCAGTAATACTAGCAGAATATCAGTATAAAAAGACATCTGTTGCTGACCACGAACTAAACATAGTTGCATGCATGGTTGAACTCATGGCAAATATGGAGTGGAAGTAATGAATCCATTTGAGTATTTAAACTCTATCAACCATTCTAAAAAAGATATTATGGTTGATGATATATCTGAAAAAGGATATAATGCTTTTATGGTAAATAGATCATTATCATATTTCTATGATACTGTACTATATGCCAATGAAATGAATCGATGCCACCACGCCGACAATAAACTTCAATATCATTATTTTATAAATACTATAAGATCTAGAAAAAGATTTTCTAAGTGGTTTAAAAAATCTGATCCAGATGCTTTAGATGTAGTTAAAGAATACTATGGCTATAGTAATGAAAAAGCTCGTCATGTTCTTTCGCTATTAAGTAATGATAATATAAATGAATTGAAGAAGAGGTTATATAAAGGTGGAAAACAATAATAATAATACCGTCCTTGACTGGACGCCTAACATGATGCTCGAAATTTCTTTAAATGAGCCTGATGATTTTTTGAAAGTACGCGAAACTTTAACTCGTATTGGAGTTGCATCTAAAAAGGATCAAAAACTATATCAATCTTGTCATATATTACATAAGCAAGGTAGATATTTCATTGTTCATTTCAAAGAACTTTTCTTATTAGATTCTAAACCATCAAATTTATTAGAGAACGATATTCAAAGACGAAACACTATTGCTGTACTTTTATCTGATTGGGGTTTACTTAGCATTGTGAATCCTACAATGGCTAAAGACGTTGCCCCATTAAGACAGATAAAAATAATTTCTCACACTGAGAAAAACGATTGGGAACTTTGTCCAAAATATAATATTGGACAGAAGCGATAAATCGTATATATAATATAGAGGTGCGGATAAGCCGGCCTCTATACTTTTACCTTGCCTAACAGGAGGTCTTTATGACACATTTTGGTACACTTCGCACGCATCCATCCTTTATCGGTTTTGATAAGTTGTTTAATCAGCTTGAAAATTCTAATATGCGTCAAAACAATTATCCACCATATAATATAGTTTGGGATAATGATAAAGATAAATTCAATATTGAAATTGCCATAGCAGGATTTAATATGGATGAAATAGATATTGAATTGCGAGAACAAATTCTTACTATCACTGGAACTCCAAAAGAAAGTGTAGAAAGAAATTATGTACATAAAGGCATCTCATCACGTAAATTCAAACACGCATTTAATCTTGCACAATATGTGGAAGTTAAATCTGCTGAACTTATTAATGGGGTGCTTACCATTCATCTTGCACGGGAACTTCCTGATGAGAAGAAGCCTCGCAAGATTACAATCTCATCTCCTGAACTTTTATTAGAAGCTTAGGAAACACATATAAGCGCCTCTTCGGAGGCGCTTTCTTAAAATAGGAATATATTATGGAAGTGAAAGTATTTAGATTAGTATCTGGTGAAGAAATTATCTGCTTTGCTAAAAAAGAAACAAACGGCTATTATTTAGAAAAACCGTGTTTTATTGTTCCAACTGAAAAAGGTGTTGGTTTAATGGATATGATGCCATATACCAACATTTCTAAAAAAGGTATAAGAATCCAAAGCCAGTCGATCGTATTTGTAACAGAAGCGGTGGAAGGATTAGAAGAACAGTTTAAACAGGCACATGGTGCTATCATCACTCAAAACAAAAAACTTATCCTATAATATTTACATTGATCATTATTCGTGATATAATAACTGTGTTAATGTGATTATGGTGATTTGCTTTGAATTTTTATACAAATGTATCTAGGTATGGTAATAGAATTCTGTATCGTGGTTATACAGAAACCGGTAAAAAAGTAAAAAGGTCTTTAAAATTTAAACCTATTCTATTTGTACCATCTCAAAAAGAATCAGAATGGAAATCAATTGATGGTATTCAAGTATCATCGATCGATTTTGATTCTATGTCTGATGCTCGTGAATTTTGCGATCAATATAAAGAAGTTCCTAACTTTAAAATATATGGAACTCAAAATTATATTCATCAATTTATTACTTCTGAATTTCCGGATGAAATTACTTTTAATCCAGGATTTATCAATATAACATATATTGATATTGAGGTTGCTTCTGATGACGGCTTTCCATTCCCAGAAGAAGCAGCTCATCCTATTATTTCTATTGCTTTAAAAAATACTATTAACAATGTGTATTACGTATGGGGTCTAGATGACTATTCTGTGTCAAACTCACAGTTTATTGATACCCTTACTATAAAATACATTCATTGTAAAGATGAACGTGAACTTATTACATCTTTTCTAAACTTCTGGTCTCGTGAAGAAAATACTCCTGATATTATAACAGGTTGGAACTCACGACTCTTTGATATTCCATATATCGTAAATCGTATTACAAAAATCTTTGGTGAAGATACAGCAAAACTGCTGTCTCCTTGGAATAATGTACAATACAGACAAGTTACTGTAAAAGGTAAACAGCTTGATGCTTATGATATATCTGGTATTGCCCAGCTTGATTATCTCGACTTGTTTCAGAAGTTTGGTTATTCGTACGGTGCGCAAGAATCATATAAGCTAGATCATATCGCATGGGTTGTCCTTGGTGAAAATAAATTATCTTATGAAGAGTACGGTTCATTACATACTCTTTATAAAGAAAATCATCAAAAATTTATTGACTATAATATAAAAGACGTTGAACTCATCGAACGACTTGAAGAAAAGATGGGCTTGATTGCACTTGCTATGACTATGGCTTATAAAGCCGGTGTAAATTATTCTGATACATTTGGAACAACAAGTATATGGGATTCAATCATATATCGCGATCTAAATAGACAAAAGATTGTTCCTCCTCCTTCAGAAGAAAAGCACAAAACTTCTTATCCTGGCGGTTATGTAAAAGATCCGCAGGTTGGTATGCATGATTGGGTTGTATCTTTTGACTTGAATTCTCTGTATCCCAATATTATTGTTGAATGGAATATGTCTCCTGAAACAATTGTTAATGATGATGCAAGGTTAATTGATCCTGATAAGTGTTTGAATGGTGTGGTCAACGAGCGTCCTGAATATGCTCTAGCCGCCAATGGAGTTTATTTCAAGAAAGATCAACAAGGCATTGTACCTAAAATTATTGTTGACTATTACGCTGAACGTAAAATTATAAAAGGTAAGATGCTCGAATCAAAACAGCAACTTGAAAAAACTGATAAAAATAATCGTACTGAAGTTCTTAAGATTGAACGCGATATTGCCCGTTATGAAAATCAGCAAATGGCTATCAAAATTCTTATGAACTCTCTTTACGGCGCGCTAGGCAATAAGTACTTCCGCTATTTTGACCTTCGTATTGCTGAAGCAATTACTCTTACTGGCCAAACGGTTATTCGTTGGGCTGAAAAACATATGAATGAATTTATGTCTAAGATTGTTGGTAAAGACGACGATTATGTAATTGCTATTGATACTGATTCTGTTTACGTTAACTTCGGTCCTCTTGTAAATAAGTTTGTAAAAGAAAACCATATTGATGTAATAAACAAAATATGCAATGATCAGTTTGAACCAATGCTTGCTGATTGCTATAAGAAACTGCATAAGCAATTTACTACTTATCTTCCACGTATGGAAATGGGTCGCGAAGTAATTGCAGATCGTGGCATATGGACTGCAAAGAAGCGGTATATCCTAAATGTGTATGATAACGAAGGTGTTCGTTATGCTGAACCTAAACTTAAGATTATGGGAATCGAAGCGATCAAATCAAGTACTCCTGCAGCATGCCGTGATGCGCTTAAGCAGTTATTTAAAGTTATCGTCAGTGGTTCTGAAGCTAATACACAAAAAGCTATTCAAGTCTTTAAAGATCATTTTATTACGCTTCCGCCAGAAGAAATATCCTTTCCGCGTGGAGTCAGTTATATAAGCAAATGGACTAATAGGCAAACTCTTTATAAAAAAGGTACTCCTATTCACGTGCGTGGGGCAATACTATATAATCAGCAAATAAAAGATAAAGCACTTGATAAAAAACTTGAAAAAATTCAGAACGGCGAAAAGATTAAGTTTTGTTATCTCAAGATGCCAAATCCTATTAAAGAAAATGTAATTGCGTTTCCAACATTTTTACCAGAAGAATTTGGTTTAAAGCGTTATGTTGATTACGACTTACAGTTTCAAAAGACTTTTGTTGATCCAATTGAACCTATTATGCAAGCAATTGGTTGGTCAGTAGAAGAAAAAAATACATTAGAAGATTTCTTTGGATAGTGTACAATCACATAAGAACATGGTATAATAATACTTATTGATAAGGAGATATATTATGACTAGTAAATGGGTTCAAGATATTAATGATATGCATCGTAAATTCGGTGTTACCGAATGGGTCAATAAACAGATCATTGATGGCAATAAAGAAAATTTAAGAGAATTCCTAAAATTTCGTGCAAACTTTCTTCTCGAAGAATTATCAGAAACACAAAAAGCTATTGAATCAAATGATGCAGAAGAAGTTGTAGATGGTTTAATTGACTTGTGCGTTGTGGCAATCGGTACGCTTGATGCGTTTGGTATTGATGCTGATCAAGCGTGGAATCGTGTACATACCGCAAATATGAGCAAAGAGCCTGGTATTAAACCAGAGCGGCCAAATCCATTAGGTCTTCCAGATCTAATGAAACCGTCAAAATGGAAAGCACCAAATCATCAGGGAAACCATGGGTATATTCCTTACTCTTTTTAATTCTATATTTGATAATAAGACTCATAGGTCTATGGAATGCTCGAGCTTTGAAGAGTTCGAGCAGCTCCTATATAAGTTATCAAAGGTAGAAAGAAAAAATAAAAGATCAGCACAGCTAATCTCTCCAGCAACTTATATTAAAGATACAACTCGTGCAAATAAAAACGTATTGAGTTGGGGAGGATGGGCTGCTGTTGATGTTGATGATTTTAATTGTACGATGGAAAATTTACGTGATAAACTTAATGATCTGATTCCTAATTGGAAGTTTATTTGTTATTCTACTGCAAGCAGTACACTAGAACAGCCAAAGTTCAGATTGGTTTTTCATCTTAACAAACATATTGAAGTTAGCCAAATTAAACACTTCTGGTTTGCACTTAATACCGAACTTGACTCAATGGGAGATAGACAAACTAAGGATTTGTCAAGAATGTATTATATCCCTGCGCAATATGCTGGCAGTAATAATTTTATATTCAGCCGTCCTGGTGATTCTATTGATGTATATGGTTTATTACGTAAACACCCATATTTAGAAAAGAAATCAGGTAATACTTTATTTGATTCTTTACCAGAGGGTATGCAAGAAAAAATTATTCAGCATCGTAAAGATCAAATGCAAAATACAAACATAACTTGGACGTCATACCGTGATTGTCCATTTGTAAGTAAAAGAATGGTATCTGAATATCAGACTATCAGTGAAACTGGCTGGTATCATAAGATGTATCAAATTATGGTATCAATTGCAGCAAATGCTGTAAAACAGAAATATCCAATTACAGAAAACGAAGTAGCTCAACTTTGTAAAGAACTCGATCGTGAAACTGGTAATTGGTATCAAAATAGACCGCTTGATGTAGAAGCGCGACGAGCAATTGAATTTGTTTATGGGAATATGTAATGAATTGGAATATTAAAGTAGGAGATAGTTTTACAATGAGTGATTTAAATGAAAGTAAAATCACAAATCATACTGATGAAGAATATAAGCCAGGGTATTCAAGTTGGTTGAATACTTTTAATGGACTTATTTGCGAGCATATCTTAACTGATCTTTGTGGGTATACCGATGATGCTCGTCCTTATAAAGATGTCTTTAATCCTGACGGTGTATCTGTTGAAGTAAAAAGCTTTAATATGCATAGAGACGTTAAGCTTTATAAAGAAGAAGTCCTTGCAACGCTTTGGGAAAGAAAAGTTCGTTGGAAAAAAGATATATCTAATTATGTTATTTTCTTTGAGCGCGATGATGATGCTAAAAAATACACATGCGATGAATTGTTTGAATGGAATCCTGAGACTCAAAGATATATGAGTGTACAATCACGCAAAAATGATGTATAATATACCTTTAATCGGAGATTATTATGAAAGAATCACTTAAAGTTTTACAAGAATGTGCCGAAATACAAGCTAAGAAAAGCAATGATTATCAGAATCCAAATTCTCGTATAGTTCAGGCTGACTACTATCCGCGTGGTGTTATGTCAATCATGGAACTTATCCACACTAAAACTATTCGTTTGTGGTCAGTCCTAGAAGCTATGGAAAATGATCCTAACTATGAACCTAACTTCGAATCAGTCGAAGACTCATTTAAAGATCTGATCAATTATTCCTCGTTTGCAGTGGCATATTGCCGTGGCAAGATCGAAGGTCAAGATCCGGATAAAAATTTCATCAATAAGCCTAAAAATCCTAGTCAGAATGCGGAATAATTGTCAAAATGCGCATTTTATTGTAAAATAAATCTCCTTATAAATCAATAACTTATGTTACCGCGTACGTAAGTTATTGATTTTATTAAAGAAAATAAATTGTACATTTCCGTATATTCATAGTAGAATATACATATATTATGATGATATTAGCGGAGATTATATTATGGATTTACAAAAAGATATAGAAAAGTTCCTTATGAACGGCGGTTCGATCACGGTCTGCCCTCAGGGTAAAACAGACAAGAAGCTGTCTTTGTCTAGTTATGTGCTAGCTCATGGATCTAGCTTGTATCATACAGGTAAAGGCAACATCCGTAATAAAGAAAAATATTCACCAATTTCTGGTATTTAATTTATGGATCGTATTGATATAGAAAAGAAACAGTCACTCCCACGAGAAAAAAATCCGTGGGAAGATATGGATTATTTTGGTAAGTGTCGTGGGTATGAAGTCTATAGGTGTATCTTGTCAGATACACATATCTTCGCGTTAATTGATCCGGAGAATCATACTTCTAAAGGTTATCAAACAGTTGCTGAGATTCAACTTACAAGATCATATATGAACAGATCATGGCAATGTTCTTTCTCTCGTGTGGATTCTAAATATCAGGGACGTGGTATTGCTTTTTATGCATATAAGTTTATTATGCGTCTTGGTTATGTTCTTGAAGCTGGTCATTCTCAATCTATTGGTTCACGCAAACTTTGGTGGAAACTTTCAAAGGATCGTAATGTTCAAATGATTGCTAAAGAAAAGTATTCACGTGAAGGATGGATTATGCCAGAGAGGGATAACAAGAAAAAAGAACTTAAGTCTGATTTCTTTGATATCTACGAAGGCGCAAGGGAAGTTAATGTCTATGCATATATGGTAAAACAATGATTGAAATTTTAGACTGGATATCACAAGGTATTATTACTTGTACAGGATTCTTGTCATTATATTTAATGGCTTCACAAGAGTCTAAAACACGGCTATATGCAGGATTAGTTGGCCTATTAGGAGAACCATTTTGGTTTTTCACAGCATACGTAAATGAACAATACGGAGTTATGTTGTTGGTTTTTGTATATGGAGTTAATTGGGTACGTCTTGTGCATTCGAATTGGAAAGCTTTACCAGAAAATTCTTTTTGTTTAGGTTGAGAATATTATGTTGTCCTTAACTGAGTTAGTAGAGATTGCTAAAGAAACTGAAAGCCAAATATCATTTGATTGGAGTGAAATTCACCTTTCTAGGGATGAAGCATATAAATTATTTGGTCTTTCAGTACAAGAATTACCAGACGATGCAGATACTCTAAAGGCTGCACTCATTTCTCTTTTAGTAGAAAATATGGTATTGCATATTGAAAATCTAAAAATATCAAGAGAAAATTTAAATGAATAAGTTATCACTAGGTGATAAAATTAATAGCCGCATGGATAAAATCCAAGAACAGATGGAAGCAAATATTCATTTGACTGATCCTGATGAAGTATTAAATAATATTATTAACGTAAGTAAATTTTGGTCTATTCTTTCTGAAGAAGATCGAGATTATCTACAGGCCGCTCGTGACGCTATTGAGGAAAAAATAAAATGGCAGATATAATTGACTTTGAAAGTAAAAAGAAAACTAGTGTTTCATTTAATCAAAATTTAGGATATAGTGTTACAGTTAATGGTATGCCATATGAAGAAACACTCCAACCTAGTTGGGTTATGACAAATTCTAAAGAAAAAGAATATGAAAGATTTATCCGATCGCTTCTTAATCCAGAAATGTTCGGATATGCAGTTTCTGCTGAAGTACGTGACGAAGCTCGTTATGTACTAGGTATGAAAAAGGTCGAAACTACGAAATGAATGAAGAGTTCATTAAACGTATAATCGATCGATTTGATGGTAAGAAATATGTAGCTCTTGTCATCGCCCATCAGGAGTTTGATTTACCAGACTCTTTTTGGCAAGCAATAGTTGAGAATAATTTTGGTTTGGCTGCAACAATCCTAATCAATAAATATTCTGACTATAAAGCAAATTTTATAGCTGACGCTTTATGGGAAAGCTAAATAATTTGTTTACAATATCACAAATTTGTGGTATAATATATCTTATCTTATGTTTTATAAGATAAAAAACTTGTAATTAAACGTTAATTGAAAAAGGTAATATTTATGACTGTTATGACTAAAGAAGCTCGTGTACTTTCTGCCCTGCAGAGTGATTCAAAGGGTTTGACTGCTGCACAGATGAATGCACGGTTTGGGATTGCTAATCCAACTGCAACTGTAACCAGCCTTCGTCAGAAGGGTTATGCGATCTATGCTAACCGCCGCACCAATAAGGGTGGCGAAACTCGCACCTTCTATCGTCTAGGTACTCCTAGCCGTTCAATTGTAGCTGCTGGCTACAAAGCTCGTGCCGCTGCTTCAGCATAAATAAAGTGGGGAGCTCCGGCTCCCCTTCTTTTTTTTAAGGTAAATTATGATTATTAATGTTGATACCATCCGTAATCACTTTCGTTCAGAACTTGAAAGTGAAAACTTTATTCTTGATAAGACTGGTCAATTGATAATTGAATGTATTGGTGCATCCTTTATTGCCGATGAACCATCAATATTTGGTGAACCAAATGAAGAATATATTAATTCTGAAATTGCGTGGTATAAATCATTATCATCTAATATAAATGATATCCATAAAGATGCTCCACCTCCTGCAGCTTGGCAATATGCAGCAAACGCTCATGGAGAAATTAATTCTAATTATGGTTTGCTAATATGGTCAAAAAAATACTTTGATCAATATCAAAATGTACTTAATGAATTAATAAATAATCCGGGTTCTAGACGTGGAACTATGGTTTATACACGTCCTTCTATCTGGGCTGAATATAATGAAAATGGTAAATCAGATTTTATTTGCACTAATGCAGTGACATATTATATACGTAATGATCAATGGCCACCACAACTTGATGCTGTTGTACAAATGAGATCTAATGACGTTGTCTATGGTTATAAAAACGATTATGCATGGCAAAGGTATGTACAATCGAAATTAGCCAACGCTTTAGATATTGAACCTGGTAAGTTACATTGGCAAGTGCAAAATCTGCACGTATATGAAAGGCATTTTGACTTAGTAAAATGAATAAATGGGATGAACGTTATATAGGATTGGCTAAATACATTTCTGAATGGTCAAAAGATCCATCTGCAAAGATTGGAGCAGTTGCTGTTGGAGATCAGGGTCAGATTTTATCTCAAGGGTATAATGGCTTTCCTCGTGGTGTAGAAGATATCGATGAAAGGTATGCTTGTAAAGCTACTAAATACCAATACGTTGTTCATGCTGAAATGAATGTAATTTATAATGCATCATATTCTGGCGTTTCTCTTAAAGGATCTACATTATATGTGTATGGATTACCAGTTTGTAATGATTGCGCAAAGGGTATTATCCAAACTGGTATATCTAGAATAGTAATGAGCTATGAAATTTTTCCAGAAAAATGGATAGCAAGTTTTGAACACACTAAATTAATGTTTTTTGAAGCAGGAATACAATGGAAAATCATTTAATAGATGTGATAACAAATCCTATTGCAAACATTCCTATTAATCCAAAATCTCATACGCACGGATGGACAATGGTGTGGAGAGATCAATTAAATGCAAAAATAGATCATAAGTGTTCTACCAAAGTTTTAAGCGCAAATACTGTTTATATTGATCATGGTGCTAACTTTGGTGGAACGCTTAATCTTTTTGGCGGAGCAACAGAAGAACTATATAACCGATTGAATATTATTGCTGCATGTAATAATGTAGTTTCTCTAGATTGGGATATGCCAGACTTTGGTGCAATGCTAAAGAAACGTATTGGTGCAAAAACCACATACGCTGGAATAACAGAAAGTTGGTGTGATGCATTATCAAAAAGATTTGTTAATACGCCATCTCTAAAACAAGAGAACTTATCTTATGACTCTATTACTTTGGGTGATTCTCATACTATTGCTTTTAGTGGCAGGAATCATCGCGTATTTAGAAATGATGGAAAAACACTTTTCGGTTCAATTAAATCTAGTTTCGATTCTATGCTTCGTGGCGCAACTCCTATTGCAGACGTTTATCTATGCTTTGGCTCTATTGATATTAGGCATCATATTCTTCGCCACGATGGTTTTGAATTATCTGAATTTATTCGGGAATACGTTAATCGAGGAAAAAAACTAGAACAAAAATATGGATGTAATGTTTCATATTGTGCTCCTGTTCCTGTAGAATTCGAAGGAAGACGTATACCTAAAACTGGATATTATAAAAAGACTCCATTCTTTGGTTCGTTAGAAGAACGCAAAACTCTTACTGAAAATTTTATTAACGAGCTTGATAAACACAGTAAAGGAAAAATTATTGTTCCTCCTACAGAATGGTATCAAATGGATCCTGAAAAATATGCAAATACATATATGGAATTTGGCGGATCATTTCATATTGCGCCACCATATTATCATAGAAATGATTGGGGAGTAACTGCTATTGGCACATAATCATCATGTAATAGATGGAATTAATAAAGATATTAATCCATTATTTGGAGATCCGAAACAATATTACTTGGATCTTGCAGGAGATTGGGAGGATCCTTATGGTCCTCCTAAAATCGTTATACACGAAGGAATAAGAGTAGTACGCGATGATTACCTGGTAGGTAGTAAAGTTCGTGGCGGTGATTGCTTAATCTCTTCTTTACCAGAACATATCGATACAATTGTTTATGTGCAACCGCGTACTGGATTAGCAGGAGTTTCGATTCTCGATGTTGCTAAACGCCATGGTAAGAAAGTAAAACTATTCATGCCATCATCAAAAAGAATTTCTTCTCATCAGGCGTGTTGTATTGAGCGCGGAGCAGAAGTAGAGTTTCATCGTATTGCAGCAATGCCTAATTTGAATTCTATTGCAAAGAAATGGGCGGACGAAAGAGCGAATGCTTTCTTTGTTCCTCTTGGACTAAAGCATGAAATGGTTACTGCAGGAATTGTAAAATCAGCTTCTACTATTGATCCTCCAGATAAAGTCTATGTTGCAACATCAACTGGCGTATTAACACGTGCTTTACAGATTGCTTGGCCAGATGCTGAGTTTGTTTCTGTTTGCGTGTCACGTAACATGAAAGCCGGTGAGCTTGGTAAAGCTTTACCTATTTCTGATCCATTAGCATTTACAGCTTCTGAGAAAAAAGAAAATTTACCGCCATTTCCAAATATTGATACCTATGATGGTAAAGTATGGAAGTATATACCTAAGAATACTGGAGAGAATATTCTTTTCTGGAATGTTGGTAAAGAACCTGAACTAAATGATAAAACAATCTATGATAGCGTAGATTCATATAGAGATTGGAAGAAAAATGCCAAAGAAATGGTTGAATGAAGAAGCACTTGACGTATTAGTAAATTATTATTATCCAAAAGCAAAATGGTTACAGATTAATTGTAACTGGGGTAAATTAAGTTATTTAGGTCCTGAAGCTAACAAAGAAATTAATGATCCGTTAATGCAATATATCGATATATATGACTGCTATAGTCGTAATGCTGCAGGTTTTTCCAATGTGCTTCAAGATCTAAAGTATAGGAGTGATACTCCAAAACGGCATCATCAAATTAAGAATCCATCTCTCGGTAAACCACATTGGGATTTAGTTGACAAATATGTTACTGATAAATGGGATCTGAAAACATGGCTATTTGTTTATATGGCACATAGAGCAACAGGATCTGGTGCATCCTTTACTCGTGACCATGGTTATAGAAATAGTGCTGTGTTCAAATGGGGTATAATGGAATCAATTGAAGAAATGATACAAGACTTAAAATATCGTAAAGCAAATAAGATTTCTACATTTACTTCAATTGGTAATCAACCTCCATCGCCACGTAAGGGTGTAACCGTTATTGATTATATTACCGAAGAGCTTCCACCTTTACTTGATAAGGTTATTGATTGGCTTCATACTGGACAAAAGAAAACTCATAAAGAAGTAGTCGACTATCTTAACGACTATAATATAAACCAAGGGCATAAGAGATTTAATTTTGTGTATGCAGCATTTTCATATGATTTAGGTGACTATCATAAAGACTTAGTCGATGATATGTCACACGGATACTTTGGTAATAATGCAGTACGTTGTATGAAACTTTTATCAAATGGTTATACAACGGACGAAATGATGGATGTATTATGTGAAAGAATGGGTGGTGCACCAAGAGATAATGAAGATGTAATGTGTGACTTTGTACGTTTTGGTCAAAACTATGTACCACGCTCTGATGATACGTTTGACCATGTTCCTTCAACAATTGAAAATAATTCAGGATGGATTTCTGGATGGGAACAACGTCAAGGTAAACCGAATGTAAGTGTACAACTTAGCGATTTTATGGTATAATATTACTTTTAGGAGATAATCATGCCACGTAGAAATGAAAAAATAAAAGCTACTCAAGCTTATTGGATTAAAAAAGAAAACGGAAAAGGATACAGCGTGTATTCATATGATAGACTTCATGAACTTATCGATGATGGTACTATTAGGCCAGGCTATTTAGTTCAAATTCGAGTATCAAAAGGTAATCACTAATGTCATTAATGCAAAAATTAAAAAAGAATTCTAAACTTGAAAATACTGAGATATTGTCTAAATCAAAATTCTTTGCAGAAAAAGATATGATCCAAACTGCAGTTCCTATGCTGAATGTTGCATTGTCTGGTTCAGTGGATGGAGGTTTAACACCAGGTCTAACAGTTCTTGCTGGACCTTCTAAGCACTTTAAAACATCATTTGCTTTGATGATGGCTTCAGCGTATATGAAAAAATATGATGATGCTGTTATGTTATTCTATGATTCAGAGTTCGGTTCACCACAATCTTATTTTGAAGCATTTGATGTTGATGTTGAACGCGTACTTCATACGCCAATCACTAACGTAGAAGAACTTAAATTTGATTTAATTAGTCAGCTAGAAAATATCGAACGTGGCGATCACGTTATTATTGTTATAGATTCTATTGGTAATCTTGCTTCTAAGAAAGAACTTGAAGATGCTATCAATGAAAAATCTGTTGCAGATATGTCACGTGCTAAAGCTTTGAAAGGTCTATTTAGGATGTGTACACCGTATCTTACCATGAAAGATATTCCATTACTTGC